>Ga0194057_10000331_pt1 | contig 24250 bp, 22 predicted proteins | sample SepL4415m_MetaG_FD_155474 | JGI IMG/M metagenome (GOLD analysis project Ga0194057, IMG submission 155474) | Anoxic zone freshwater microbial communities from boreal shield lake in IISD Experimental Lakes Area, Ontario, Canada - Sep2016-L442-15m | ecosystem: Environmental > Aquatic > Freshwater... | reverse complement strand
CCGGGGAGCAGCTTGGGGCCGTAGTTGGTGGAGTCGCTCTCCCCCGACTTGAGCAACAGGTGCAGAAACCCTGTGACCATGCCGGCGCACATGCCCGCGCCCACGCCGGCCGCGGTGGCCAGGAAGGGCGAGTGGCCGCCGACGATGAGGGCGCCGGTGACGGCCGCGCCGAGCGGCAGGCTGCCATCGACGGTGAGGTCGGGGAAGTCGAGCACGCGGAACGTGAGAAACACGCCGAGCACCATGAAGCAGTAGATGAGGCCCTGCTCGAGGGCGCTGGAGATGATCACTTGCACGTGCGGCTGCTCCTCGTGGTCGGGGCCGGGGCCGCGTGCGCGGCCCCGGCCCCGTCCAGTCTATCGCGCCCGCGACTGCCCGCGGGCGACATGCGCGTCAGAACTTGTTGACAGCCTGGCTGACCAGGTCGGCCGGGATGGTGACGCCCTGAGCCTTGGCGGCCTTCTCGTTGATCGAGAGCTGCTCGGCCCCGGGCAGATCCTTGGCGTAGATCACCGGGATGTCCGCGATGGCCGTGCCGCCGAGGATGAGGGCCGCCTGATAGCCGGCCTGCTTGCCCAGCTCCTCGTAGTTGGGGCCGTACCCGGCGGCCGCGCCGCGCTTGACGCTGTCTTCGTCGCCGGCGAGCAGCGGGATCTTGGCCTCCTGGCACACCTTGACGATGGTCTCCAGCGCGGTGACCGCCGTGTTGTCGCCGATCACGGTGATGGCATCGACGCGCCCGACAAGCGACTTCGCCGCGGCCTGCACCTCGGAGGAGTTACTGGCCGTGGCCTTGACGATCTTGAGGCCGAGCGGCCCCGCGGCCGCCTCGACCTGCTTCACGATGAACACGGAGTTGGACTCGCCGGCGTTGTAGACGATGCCGACCGATTTGGCGTCGGGGTTGAGCTGCTTGGCGAGCGCCAGGACGGGCTCGACGGCCATCTGGTCGCTCACGCCGGTCACGTTGGCGGTCGGCGCCGCGGGATCTGTGACCAGGCCGGCCGACACGGGGTCGGTGACGGCGGTGAAGACGATGGGCGTCGTCGTGTCGGCCTTGACCACGGCCTGCGTGGTCGGCGTGGCCACGCCGAGGATCAGGTCGAGGCCGGCGGCGGCGAACTTCTGGGCGATGCTGGCGGTCGTCGCCATGTCGCCCTCGGCGTTCTGCATGTCGTACTCGACATTGTTGAAGCCCTTCTCGGCGAGGGCGGCCTTGAAGCCCGTCACGGCGGCGTCGAGGGCAGGGTGGCTCACGATCTGCGTGATACCGATCTTGTACGCCTTGGGGGCGGCGGCGGATTCGCTGGGGCTGCTCTCGGTGCCGGAGCTGCCGCAACCGGCGATGACGCCGGCGAGCGCGACCACAGCCAGCAGCGCCACGAGTGGGACTACCTTGAATGCGCGAAGCATCGTTCTCCTTTCGACCACGGACGAATGCGCCATTCTAGTGCGGGCGGCCCGCGACGCACAACCCCCGGCCTCATCTTTATTCACTGCCTACGCGCCGGGAACCGGGGCCGGCGAAGCCGACACCGTGGTCGCGGGAGCACAGTATTCCGCCGCGCTGCATCGCTGAACGGCGTCTGAGGTCTCGCGTCGCGCGGCCGCTCTCGCCGCGCGGCGGCGGCGGGGCGCGGCGGCGGCGGGGCGCGGCGGACCTCCGCCGCGCCGCCCCGGCGCCTCAGCTCGCTATAGGCGCGCCCGCTTCTTGAAGCGCTCGACGCAGTTGATGGGGATGTCGAGCGTCCTCGCGATGTTGAACTTGGCCTCCATCATGCCCGGCTCGTCGGGGTGCGTTGAGGAGGTCGCGGCCAGCGTCCCCAGGCCCTTCTCGAGACGGATCTGCTCCATCGCGACCGGGTCGCTGAGGTCGCGCGGCGTGCAGCCGAGCTTGCCGGCGACGTACTGCTTGGCTTCTTTGAGGCGCATCCTTCGGGTCATCTGCATGCGGGCGACCAGATCTCCGGCCGCTCGCATCCCGCCCATGCCCGAGGCTTGCGCGTGTGCCCCCTCCATGCCGAGGGGATCGCCGGTACCCACCTAGTAGCCGTCGATCTTGAGGATCTCGACGAAGGCCTTGGAGGCGCGGCTGGTGGCGTCGGCCGGCGGATAGACGCAGGTCGGCACCGCGCCGACGCCCATGCCGACGTTGACGTGCACGGGGATCTCGGCGATCGCCATGGCCGGCTTGATGAGGGCGATCGCGCGGGCGATGTTCCAGGCGGTGGACTTGCCGGTGTTGATGTTGACGGCCGGCCCGTAGATGCTGGCCCCGGCCGCCTGGACCATGCGCAGCTGGTCCCTGGGCCACATGCCGGCCAGTCGCTCGCCGTCGAACTCGAGCTGGCCGTGCATGCCGAGCACGAGCTCGGCCGCCATGCCGATCTCGATGCCCAGCCACGGATACTTCTCGCGGAGCTTGCGGCAGGCGCGGAGGCCGGCGAGGAAGTCGGCGTCGCCGGCCGCCCCGGTGGTGTCGAAGTCGATGCCGTCGGCGCCGGCGGCGACCATCGCGTCGGCGACAAAGTCGATGTCCTCGACGAGCATCTCGCAGGCTTCTTCCTGCGCCTGCCGTGCCTCGTCGATCCTGCCCATGGGCAGCAGCTCCGACCAGTTGGGGATAGGGCCGTCCGGCTTCGAGTAGCGGCCCAGATCGGGCATCGCGCCGTACTGCACCGGGTTGGTGAGCAGGTTCTGGGCGATCTTCATGGTCTGGCCCTCGTGGGCGACGTTGGTCTTGATCGCCTTGTACGAGTAGTCGATCTGCCAGAGCTCGACGATGTCGACGCCGAGCAGCGCCTCGTAGCTTTGCAGGTCCTGCACACGGTTGCCGATGTGCTTCGTGCCGGTGCCGTCGTTCGACAGGATGACCTCGTCGCCGATGTCGACGGCGGTGAAGCGCGCCGCCGAGGCATAGATGTCGAGCAGGTGGTCGAGCTCGTCCTGCGCGAGCTCCGGTACTTTGGCCCGCTTGGCCGCGAGCTGGGCGCCCGCTTCGAGATCGGCCTTGATCTCGGAGCGCGTCATCTCGACGAGCGACCCGTCACCCATGCGGGTCGGGATCCTGGGTTCCAACGGCAGCACCTCCGTGCTTCATCGGGATCGACCGCGCGCCACATGGCAGCTTTGGGAGGTTCGAGAGATCCCCCGAGGGCGCGAAGCGCGTCGACCGCAACTGAACAGACCTCCGCGCGCAACTGTACAGGACGGCCGAAGGCCCGCGCCACCGCGCCGCGGGCGCCCCGGGGCGAGCGTCCGGACGACCTGCGAGCGGGCGACCCCGCGGCCGCCCGCCTCCTTCACGGAAGCTTGGAAACGATGGCGCCGATCTCCTGTGGCGTGAAGGCCTTCATGGTCGTGGTCGTGACGAAGCCGCGCGACGCGAGGGCGAGGGCGAACGCAGCCGCTACCTCGTCCGCGGGCGCTTCTCCGACGGCGACGTAGTCGTAGGGACCCATGGTGACGTGGAAAGTAAGATTGGTGCCGCCCATGCTCTCGAAGGCCTTGATGCCCTCGTCGATGCGAGCGGGGATGTCCTTGGCAGCGCGTGCGCCCTCTGTCGTGAGTTTCATGAGCACAATGTAGGCTGGCATCCGAGTACCCCTTTCGCTCCTCTGAAAGTGCTTGTAGACTGTGTGACAGAACTCCGCCCCGGGGCGTCAGACCGGGTCTACCCGGTAGCCCCGCAAAGGGCACCTTTGGGCTCGCCGACGTGCCCGGCCCTCACTCCGCGACCGTGACGACGGGAGCGTCGACGAACACCTCCGCCGGCAGCGCCCACAACGAGGCCTCGACCGGCACGGGCCGGCCGGCGGCCTCGCGGCCGCTCCCCAGGGACACGGTGAGCGGCAGGAGCGCCGGCGCCGCGAGCAGCAGTGTCACCGTATCGGTCGCGGTGACGGAGGCGGTCACCTGCAGCGGATCCCCGGCGGCGCGGACCACGAGGCCGCCGGCCTCACCGGGACGCAGCGCGTCGCCGCCGCAATCGAAGCGCAGAGTGACGGTCAGGCCGCCGTCGTAGCGCGCGCGCTTCAGTCTGGGCGCGGCGGGCGCCTCGCGGTGAAGGACGGCGCTGAGGACCGCGGCCACCCAGCGCCGGGCCGCGACCAGCTCGTCGTCCCAGTCGATGAAGTGCGCACGGCCGTGCAGATCGATGTCGTACAGCGCGGGGCCCGCCAGCGCCCAGCCCGCGCGCCAGGCCTCCTGCTGGGCGAGCCGGATGGCGTCGATGCCCTCGCGCGTATACCTGCGCGCGTCGTAGTCGCCGATCTGCGCGGCCACCAATGGCGCGCCGCAATCCTGCGCCAGGGCGGCGGCCAGGCTGCGCAGCGCCGCCGCGTAGGCCTCCTGCGAGGTGAACCTGCGGGCGTCGGCCTCGCCCTGCCAGAAGAGCACGGCTCGCACGCGCCCGCCGACGGCTCGCACGCGGCGCAGCATCGAGCCGTAGAGGGTGCTGCGCGAGTGCGGCGCCCAGGCGTCCTCCACCCACCTGCCGATGGGAGTGGTGCCCTTGGCGCAGGGTACGAACGCCACCGGCACGCCCTCGGCGGCCATGAGCTCCGTGGCCAGGAGCGGCCACACCGAGCCGCCCGCCAGAGGGTCGGCGCTCACGCGGTCGACCTGGCCGGCGGCCCCATCGACGGGGTCGAGGAGCTCCTTCCAGCGATCGTCGTTGCCGAAGAGCGCCGCCCGCAGCACGGGGTGCGTGTACCAGTTCGGGGACGTGCCGCGCCCGCTGGCGTTGCTCTGGCCGGCGACCACGTAGATGTCGCCGACGCCGACGTACGGGCGGCTGACGACGATCTCGGGGCGCGCGGCGGCGCGGACCTGAAGCGTCGCCTGACCCGCCGGGCGGGCGCGCAGACGCAGCGCGAACGCGCCGTTGGCGCGGCACGCGAACGGCGCCCACGGCTCGTCGCCCCAGCGCGCCTCCAACTTACTTCCCAGGCCGACGGCGCGTCCCGCGACGAGGATGTCGCCGCGGCCGTCGTCGCCGCGCTGGAAGATCTGGTAGGGGCGCGGCGAGACGAGGCGCAGCGAAGCGTCGCCGGGCGCGGCGGCGGGCGCCGGCGGCGCGGCGGCCGCGACGACGAGCGTCACGAGCGCGAGCGTCACGACCATAAGCGCGAGCGCGGTCTTCATCCTGCCGACGATCAACTGCCCTCCCCGTCGCGGCGCTTCCATCCGAAGGCCGACGCCGGCGCTGCCAAGCCTACTGGAGCCGGCGAGCGGGGTCGAACCGCTGACCTGCCGCTTACAAGGCGGCTGCTCTGCCAACTGAGCTACGCCGGCTCGCGCGTGGCGCGCAAACCGCGCGCCCGCCTGACCAGTGTACCCAGTGGCGCAGGCTACGGGAACCGCCGCCGGCCCTGACGACCGCCGGCGCCCCGCTGCTATACTCCGCGACATGAGCCTCCGACGCCGGGCAGCGCGGCTTCGACGCCGTCTGTCGCGTCGGCTCCGGTCGCACCCTTTTCTCTTCGTCCTCGTCGCCGCCCTGTGCCTCGTGGCGGCGTCGGTCGCCATCCTGCGGCCCCACACCGACGAACCGCCGCATGAGGCGCCGCCCGGGGCGCCCTCCGCGGGCGCGGTGCCGCCGGATGTGCAAGCCGAAGCAGCGATCCTGGTCGAAGCGCAGAACGGCGTCGTCCTCTGGTCCAAGGATCCCGACCGCCGCCTGCCGCCGGCGTCCTGTACCAAGATCATGACGGCGCTCATCGCGCTCGAGCATGTACGCGACCTTAAGAGCTACGCCACGGTGCCCACTATCACCTTGCCGCAGACCGTGGGCGTCGGGCTGCGGCCCGGCGAGCGCATCACCATCGAGCAGGCGCTGCGCGCCCTCATCGTCAAGAGCGCCAACGACGCCGCCCTCACGCTGGCCGTGTACGTCGCCGGCGACGAGCCCGCCTTCGTGCGCCTGATGAACGCCCGCGCACAGCAGCTGGGTCTGCGACGCACGCACTTCGTGAACTGTCGCGGCACCCCGCAGCCGGGGCACCTCTCGTCGGCTCGCGATCTGGCCGCGCTGGGCCGTTTCGCCATGCGCGACGCGCGCTTCCGCGAGCTGGTCGGCATGCGCACGGCGGTGATCACGTGGCCGCCGGGCCACGCGGTGAAGGTGACGTCGCACAACCGCCTCCTTCGTTACCCGTGGGGCGACGGCGTCAAGACCGGCGCGACGTCGCAGTCCGGTATGGTGCTCGTGGGCTCCGGCCGCCCGGGGCTCGTGCCCCTCATCGTCGTCACCATGCACGAGCCGACCCGTGACCAGGAGGAGCGCGACGCGGTCGGCCTGCTGAGGTGGGGTTCCGCGCAGTACGCCCTCAAGACCCTCGTCGCGGCCGGCGATGTGGTGACCACGGTGCGCCTCACCGGTGGCGGCCGGGTGGCTCTGGCGGCCGCCGCCCAGCTCAGCGCGGTGGTGCGCACGGCGGCCGTCGTCAAGATCCGGCGCGCCGTGCCGGCCCGGCTGTCGCTGCCGCCGCCCGCGGGGACCGTCGTCGGCCGGGCCGGCTACTGGGTTGACGGCGTGCGCGTGGGCACGGTCAGGCTCGTTGCCGCCGGCGCCGCCTCGCCGCGTCCCTCAAGAAGCGCCTCGGCCGGCCCCTGACTCAGCCGCGACTCCCCGTCATCGCCTTGAAACGCTCGACGGAGTCGATGGGGATGCCCAGCAGCCCGGCGATGTGGAGCTCAGCCACCAGCCAGACAGAGTCGGCGACGGAGAGGATCTCGCCGTGCGTGTCGAGCGCGACCCCGCCATGCCTCACTCGGCGGGCATCGACACAGGATGGTCCACGAACACCTGCGCCGGCAGCGCCCACGGCGAGCCCTCGACCGGCACGAGTTGGCCGGCAGCCTCGCGGCCGCTGCCGAGGGACACGGTGAGCGGCGAGCGCGGAGGCGCCGCGAGCAGCAGCGTCACCGTGTCGGCCGCGGTGATGGCCGCGACCACCTGCACCGGGCGCCCGTCGGCGCGTACCACGAGGCCGCCGACCTGTCCCGGCCGCAGGGAGGCGCCGTCGCAGGCGAAGCGCACGGTCACGGTGAGGCCGCCGTCGTAGCGCGCGCGCTTCAGCCTGGGCGCGGAGGGCGCCTCACGGTGAAGCACGGCGGAGAGGATGGCGGCCGCCCAGCGCCGCGCCGCGATCAGCTCGTCGTCCGTATCCGTGAAGTGTACGCGACCATGCAGGTCGATGTCGTACAGCGCGGGGCCCTGCAGCGCCCAGCCCGCGCGCCAGGCCTGCTGCTGGGCGAGCCGGATGGCGTTGACGCCGCCGGGCGACCACGCGCGCGGGTCGTAGTCGCCGATCTGCGCGGCCACCAGCGGCGCGGCGCAATCGTGGGCCAAGGCGGCGGCCAGGCTGCGCAGCGCCGCCGCATAGACCCCCCTCGTGGTCGACACGCGCGCGTCGGCCTCTCCCTGCCAGAAGAGCACGGCTCGCACGCGTCCGCCGACGGCGCGCACGCGGCGCAGCATCGAGCCGTACAGCGTGCTGCGCGAGTGCGGCGCCGCGGCGTTCTCCACCCACCTCGCAATGCGGGTGCCGCTCTTGGCGCAAGGCACGAACGCCACCGGCACGGCCTCGGCCGCCATGAGCTCGGTCGCAAGGAGCGGCCACACCGAGCCGCCGGCGCCGCCCTCGACGCTCACGCGGTCGACCTGACCGGCGGCGCTGTCGACCGGATCGGTGAGGTCCTTCCAGCGATCGTCGTTGCCGAAGAGCGCCGCCCTGAACACCGGGTGCGAGTACGAGCTCGGGAAGGCGCCGCGCCCGCTGGCGTTGCTCTGGCCGGCGACCACGTAGATGTCGCCGACCCCGACGTACTCACAGCTCACGACGATATCGGGGCGCGTGGCGCCGCGGACCTGGAGCGTCGCCTGGCCCGGTAGGCGGGCGCCAAGACGCAGCGCGAACGCGCCGTCTGGGCGGCCCGCGAACGGCGCCCAAGGCTCGTCCCCCCAGCGCGCCTCCAGGTCACTTCCGAGGCCGACGGCGCGTCCCGCGACGAGGATGTCGCCATAGCCGTCGGCGCCGCGCTGGAAGACCTGGTAAGGGCGCGGCGAGACGAGACTCAACGAAGGGTCGAGCTGCCCGGCGGCAGACGCCGCCGGCGCGGCGGCCGCAGCGACCAGCGTCGCGAGCGCGACTGCGAGCACGGTCCTTGTCCTGTTCACGATCAGGCCCTCCTGAGCGCGACGCCATCATCACCGGGCGAGCGCGGACGCCGCGTCGGCCGGAGCCGGCGGGCAGGGTCGAACCGTCGACCTGCCGTTTACAAGGCGGCTGCTCCGCCAACTGAGCTACGCCGGCTCGCACGTGGCGCGCAACGTGCGCACGACCAGTCTACCGAGTGGCGAAGGCTACGGGAACCGGCTGCTGCTCCGCCGCGCGGCGGCGAGGTGGCGCCCCGGCCGGCCGCACGAAGCCGGCGGCAGCGACCCGCGCCGCCTCGCCGCGTCCCTCGAGCAGCGCCTCGGCGGGCCCCTGACTCAGCCGCGACTCCCCGTCATCGCCTTGAAACGCTCGACGGAGTTGATGGGGATGCCCAGCAGCTCGGCGATGTGGAACTTGGCCTCGAGCCCGACGGGGTCGTCGACGTAGAGGATCTCGCCGGCCTCGGTGGACGCGCCCAGACCGCGCTCCCTGCGCACGTCGAGCATCACCACCGGGTCGGAGAGGTCCATCAGCGACACGCCCAGCCTCTGCGCCACGTACTCCTTGGCCTGCTCCAGCCGCATCCCTCGAGTGATCTGCATCCGGGCCACCAGATCTCCAGCGGTCCGGATGCCACCCATCCCCGAGGCTACGCCGTGGCTGATCGCCTGGCCGTAGACATCGCCCGCCCCGACCTACAAGCCATCGAGGCGCAGGATGTCGACGGCCGATCTGGAGGCCCGCGACGCGGCGTCTCCGGGCGGCAGGATGTGCATCGGTACGCCGCCCACGCCCATGCCTCCGTTGAGGTGCACGGGCACGGTGGACTCCTCGCAGCACTGCTTGACGATGGTGATGGTGCGCGCCACGTTCCAGGCCACCGACTTGCCGGTGTTGACGTTGATCGCCGGTCCGAAGATGGTGACCCCAGCCTTGGCCGCGAGCTTCATCTGTTCGCGCGGCCAGAGGCCGGCCAGGCGCACGCCGTCGTATTCGAGCTCGCCGTGCATGCCGAGCACGAACTCGCTGGCCATGCCGATCTGGATGCCGAGGTCGGGGAAGCGCGCGCGGATGCGTTCGATGGCCCTGAGCGCGGCCAGGAAGTCGGCGTCGCCGGCCGCGCCGGCGGTGTCGAGGTCGATGAAGTCGGCGCCCGCCTCGGCCATGCTCGCGGCGACGAAGACGATGTCGTCGGCGGCCAGCTCCACCGCTTCTTCCTGGGCGGCGCGCGCCTCGGCGATCTTGCCCATGGGCAGCAACTGCGACCAGTTGGCGAGGGGACCGTCGGGCACGGTGTACAGGCCGAGGTCGGGCATGGCGCCGTACCCGCACGGCGCCGTGATGAGAAACTGCGCCTGGCGCATGGTCGTCTGTTCGAGCCCGAGCACGGCCTTCGCCGGCTTGTACGAGTAGTCGTGGTGGTAGAGCTCGACGGAGTCGGCGCACAGATACTGCTCGTAGTACTGCAGGTCGTTGACGCGCGTGCCCATGTCCTGGCTGCCGCAGCCGTCGTAGCTCAGCGTGACCTCGTCGCCGATGTCGACGGCGCTGAACCGCGAACGGCTGCTGAAGATGTCGAGGAGGTGCGCGATCTCGTCCTCGGCGAGCGGCTCCACCTTGGCGCGCTTGACCGCGGCCGCCACACCGTCGCGGATGGCGGCTTCGATCTCCGCGGGCGTCATGCGCACCAGCGCGCCGTCGCCCATGCGCGTCGGGATGGAATGCTCCACTGCTCTTGCCCCCTCTTCGAGTTCAGTACGCATTGAGCCTACACGCAGGGGAATCGTCTGTCACGGGGCGATACTTCGGCAAAGTTGGCGGCGTCGCCGGGGCGAAGATGCGTGAAACGGCGAAGCGGGACACCGGGACGTTAAGGGCCGAGGCCCCGCGGGGGAACGGGGCCTCGTGCAAGGGCTTGGGGGCAAACCCTCGTGATGGGGTCTATCGCCTACCGGCGAAAGGAACCATCTCAGAGTCTGCCCCGGCAGTGTTACGCCCGTGTTAAGCCGGGCGTAGCGGCGCGAAGCGCCGGTTATCGCGTCGTTAACGCAAAAGCGCGGATCCGGGGCCAAAGGTGGATCCGCGCCTTCGCGCTTGTGGCCCAGGGGCCGGCAAGCATACCGCACGATGGCGGCGGCGGCCCGCCTACCCTCAGGCCGTGGTTCGCCCGGGGCCGGGGCGAACCAGAAAGAAGATAGGAGGTACCGGCTCTTGGCGCCGGCAGCGGGCCTCTCGGAGATGGGAAGCGCCGCAATGCGTACACTAGGGGCGCTATGCGAAGGAAGTGTTAACCGAATATTGAGCACTATTAAGCGAGCAGCCCGCAACGCCTGCCTGCTATCGCCTTCGGTCGAGAGGAGTCATCGCGCGACTGCGCCCGGAGGTGGCCGGGCCAGACGCCGCCGCCCGGATCTGCGTGGCGCCCGTGGACTTCGCGCGGCACGGCCGCCGGGAGCGCGGGCGGCCGCGGCGACCGTGGCGGCCGTGGCGGCCGCGGCGCGGGGTAGTGCGAAAAGGGAAGACAAGGATTCCTTGACTGTCGGGTCGCCTGCGGTCGTTCGCAGGCTCGCTTGCCGGGGGGAAGATGAGGATCCGCCGGAATTCCTTAGGGCCTATCCCGATAGGGATGTGCGTGCGGGGCGTTCGTGGACCGAGCGGGGCGGTTCCGAGACGGTTCCCTCGTAGCCCAGCTACGTGGGGATCCGGGGAGGGGCCGCAGCCGCGATGTGTCCACGGGCGCATCCGTGCGTGCAGACCTATTGGGATAGGCCCTTATCTTCCCTCACAGTACTACCCCGCCGCGGCGGATCCGGCGGCGGCGGCGCGTGCGGCGGGCGCTCGCCGTCGGCCGCCGGGGGTGACGGCCGCGGCCGCAGCGAGTGCGGCGCGCCATCTCCGCCTTCTCGCGGCCGTCGATACGGAGGCTGAACGCGCAACCGGACGATAGGGGATGGTCATGTCGACCGACTACCTCCCCCTGATGGGAGCGCCCCCCCGTTTTCACCGGCCGCGGGCGCCGTGGCCGCGAGGGGGACCGATCCTGCCGACTCGCGACATGCCGCCCGGGCGCCCGGGGCGACGGAGCCCCGATGCGCACCCGGGATGCGGCGTTTGAGGGAGGGCGGCGACGCGCTGCACGGCGGGCAGTCGCCGCGGGCGGGCCGCCGGGCGAGGAGAGCGCAGCGCGCACGGCCCCTCCCCGGGGGCCGACGCCGCCGGCGAAGGGCTGGAGGCCGGCTCCGGAGGCGGCGGGGCGTGGCGCGTCCGCTCTCGCGGGAAGCCCCTGGGCTCTTTGACCGCGAGGCCGAGAAACCGTCGCTGGCCGCCGAGCACGTCCGGCTCGGGCACGATGTCGACCTCTCGCCGCGGCTACGTGAGATCCGGTCGCCCCGACTCCGAGACTCCGTCGCCGGCGCCTTCGCGGCTGTCCAGCAAGCGCATGAGCTCGTCCTCGCCGAGAATGCTCACGCCCAGATTCCTCGCCTTGGCCAGCTTGGAACCCGGGTCCTCGCCGGCGACCACGTAGTCCGTGGCCTTGCTCACGGAGGCGCTGACCCGCCCGCCTTGGGCCTCGATCAGCGCCTGCGCCTCGCCGCGGGTGAGTGACGGCAGCGTGCCGGTGAGCACAAACGACCTGCCCACGAGCGCCCCCCCGGGGCGCCGTGGATGCTCCTCGACCAGCCGCAGCCCCGCGGCGCGGAGCTTCTCGAGGGTCTCGCGGTTATGCTCGTCGGCCAGATGCTGCTTGACCGCCTCGGCCACCACGGGCCCCACGCCGGGGACGAGCGCGAGGTCGTCGGCGGATGCCGCCAGCAGTCTGTCGAGGCTCGGGACAGCGTCCACGATGGCCTGGGCGGTGACGGCCCCGACGTGGCGGATGCCCAGCGCGAACAGCACCTTCACGAAGGGGCGCTCCCTGGATCTGTCGATGGCATCAAGGATCTTATCGGTCTGCTTCGTCCCGGCGATCTCGATGGCGATGACCTGTTTGTCCCTGGTCCTCTTCTTCCTGGTCGACCAGCCTTCGAGCCACATCACCGAGTACTTCTTCTGGCGCAGCGAGTAGAGGTCGGCGACGTCCCTCACGAAGCCCCGGTCATAGAGGAGCTGGACGCTCTCCTCGCCAAGGCCGTCGATGTCCATGGCGCCCTTGCTGACGAAGTGCTTGATACTCTCCACGAGCTGCGCGGGGCACGAGCGGTTGGGGCAGCGCACGGCGACCTCGCCGGTCTCGCGCACGACCCGCGAGCCGCAGGCCGGGCAAGCGTCGGGCATGCTCCACTCGGGGAGGGCGGCGTGGCGCGCGGAGCGCTCAAGGCGCCGCCCGACCTCCTCCACCCACCCGTCGAGCGCCGGCCCCACGACCTGCGGGATCACGTCGCCGGCGCGCTGCAAGATGACGTCGTCGCCCGGCCGGATGTCCTTGCGGCGGATGTCGTCCTCGTTGTGCAGCGTGGCCCGCTCCACCGTGACGCCGCCGACGAACACCGGCTCCAGCACCGCGAACGGCGCCAGTACGCCGGTGCGCCCCACGTTGACGGCGATGCCGTGCAGACGCGTGGTCACCGTCGTCGGCGCGAACTTGAAGGCGATCGCCCAGCGGGGATCGTGGGCCACGCTGCCCAGCGCCGTCTGCAGCGCGAAGGAGTCCACCTTGACCACGGCGCCGTCGATGTCGTAGTCCAACTCGGCGCGGCGCTCCTCCCAGGCGCGGCAGGCCGCGGCCACGGCCTCGATGCTGTCCACGACGACGATCTGCGGGTTGACGCGAAAGCCCTGCGCCCGCAGCCATTCCAGGGCGCTGTGGTGGTCGGGCACGTGGACGCCCTCGCTGAAGCCGATCGCGTAGCACCACAGGTCGAGCGGCCGCGCGGCGGCGACCGCCGGGTCGAGCTGGCGGATGGACCCGGCGGCGGCGTTGCGCGGGTTGACGAACGCGTTGAGGCCGGCGGCCGCGCGCGCCTCGTTGAGGCGCGCGAAAGCGGCCAGCGGCAGGTAGACCTCGCCGCGCACCTCGACCACCGCCGGGGGCTCGGCGCCGCGCAAGCGTAGCGGCAGCGCGCCGATCGTGCGCAGGTTGGCGGTGACGTCCTCCCCCACCTCGCCGTCGCCGCGCGTGGCGCCGACCACGAAGAGCCCGTCGCGGTAGGTGAGCGAGATGGCGAGACCGTCGATCTTGGGCTCGACGACGTAGCGCAGCGGCGCGTCGTCGTAGCCCTTGCCCTCGAGAAGGCGCCGGTTGCGCCCGTCCCAGGCGAGCAGCTCATCCTCGTCGCGGGCGTTGGCCAGGGAGAGCATCGCCTCGAGGTGGCGCACCTGCGCGAACTTCTCCAGGGGCGCGGCGCCGACGCGCTGAGTGGGCGAATCGGGGGTCCGCAGATCGGGGCGCTCAGCCTCGAGCGCCTGCAGCTCGCGGTAGAGCGCGTCGTACCCGGCGTCGGCGATCCGCGGCTCGTCGAGAACGTAGTACTGATACGCGTGATGCTCGAGGATCTCGCGGAGCTCCGCGGCTCGCGCGACGGCCCGGTCCGCCTCGTTCACGCCTCCCCCTTTCGCGCCGCCGCCGCGCCCGGCCTCAGGCGCCCGCGCCGCGCCTGAGCCGCACGCCCTCGCCGCGCAGGCAGAGGGCGAGCAGGTCGCGCGGCGCGTCCAGCCAGAAGTCGGGGCCGGCGGCCAGCAGCGCGTCGCGGCCGAACACGCCCCAGGCCACGGCGGCGGTGGCCATGCCGGCCGCCGCCCCCGCCTCGATGTCGAACGGGCTGTCGCCGACGTAGATGGCGCCGGCGGCCGTCGCGCCGAGCCGCTCCAGGCAGAGCAGGAGCGGTACCGGCGACGGCTTGTGCTCGGTGGTGTCGGTGGCCGTCACCACGACGTCGAAGTGCGCTTCGAGGCCCACGGCGCGAAACGCCATGGCCGTGGTGTCGCGGCCCTTGCTCGTGACGATGCCGGTGCGGCGCCCCGCGGCCTTGAGCGTGCCGAGCACCTCGTCGATGCCTTCGTACCCGCGGATGAGCTCGTCGTGGCGCCGGTGGTTGTACTCGCGGTACACGTCGTAGAGCTCCTGGGCGTGATCCGCCGAGAGGCGTTCCATCTGCGCGTACAGCGGGCGCCCCACGCCGGCGAGGATGACCTCGTCGGCCAGAACCTCGCCCATCACGGTGGTCGTGGCGTAGCGGAACGACTCGACGATGAGCTCGACGGTGTCGACGACCGTGCCGTCGAGATCGAACACCACCGGGTCGAACCCTGCCTGTGGAAGCGATTCAGACACGGAGCCTCTCCAGGTCGAGATCCCAGGTGGCGAGCGCGGCGAGCAGCTCGGGGTCGAGCAGGTCGTAGCGCAGCGGCGTGACCGCCACGCAACCGCGGCCGACCACGTCGAAGTCGGTGTCGGCCCACTCCCCGGCCGTGGGATGGTCGCAGGGGACGAAGTGCTCGGCGGCGCCGGCGAAGGGGTCGGCGCCGGGCGCGCCGGCGAGCGCAGCCGGCCCGGCGCCGTCGGCGCTCAGGAAGACGCGGTCGCAGCGGCTGGCGCCGCCCAGCCGCGCCGGGTGGACGCCGGCGAAGTCGGCCAACGGCCTGTCGGGCAGGTTGATGTTGAGGATGCTGTGACGGGGCAGGCCGCGGGCGATCACGTGCTCGACCATGGCGCGCACCAGCGGCGTGGCCTCGGCCAGCCAGCCGGGCGCGTGGCTCTCGACCGAGAAGGCGAGCGCCGGACGCCCGCGAAGCGCCGCCTCGAGGGCGGCGCCGACCGTGCCCGAGTAGGTGACGTCGGCGCCCATGTTGGCGCCGCGGTTGACCCCCGACACCACGAGGTCCGGGGCGGGGGCGCGCACGCCGAGGAGACCGATGCGTACGCAGTCCGACGGCGTGCCGTCGCAGGCGAGGCCGGGCCACCCCTCGCCGAAGGTCACCGGCTCCAGGTGCAGCGGGCGGTCGATGGTGATGCCGCGCGCGACCGCGCTGGCGTTGTGATCGGGGGCGATGGTGGTGATCTCGCCGAGGCCATCGACGGCGGCGCGCAGCACGGCGAGGCCGGGGGCGTGGATGCCGTCGTCGTTGGTGAGCAGGATCTGCAGGGTCACCGTCCTATTGTAGCCGACGCGCCGGCGCGCGCTCGCGGAGCACGGGATCCCGGGTCGCCGCGGGGGCCGCGCGCGCCAACGTCAACGCGCGGCGCGCCAACGTCAACGCCGGGAGCGCTCTGTCACCCTCGCGCTTCGGCGCGGCCTCCAGTAGTCTGTCCGGGAGACGCCCACCCCCCGGGTCCGCGGCAGGAGAACCACGGACCTCGTCGTATGTGTGCCATGGCAAGGCTGCGAAGGAGCCCGGTGACTGACGCGAAGCACGCCCCCCACGAGCTGGGCGGCCATCGACTGACGGCCCGTCGCACGGCCGCCCTCGCCGCCGCCCTCGGCGTCGTCTCGTGCCTCGTCTTTCTGCTCGGCGCCGGCTCCCTGTGGCCGCTCTTCATCTTCCCCCTCTTCCTCGGCGCCGTGTTCTTCTTTGAGGCCGGCAGCCTCGTCGTCACCTTCTGGCTGGGCAACTTCTTCGTGCTTTACTACAGCTTCCGCGCGCCGGCGACGGCGGGCGTCGTGCGGCAGGCTCTCCTCGGGATGGTCCTCTTCTTCCTCGCCGGCCTGCTGCTCGGCCGGGTGCTGCGCAAGAACCACGAGATGCAGACGCTGCTCGCGGCCTCGTCGCTCAGCGACCGTCTCACCGGCCTGTACAACTACGGTACCTTCGTCGATTACCTGCACAACGAGGTCACGAAGGTCGACCGCTACGGCGGCGAGCTCACGCTCATCATGCTCGACCTCGACCACTTCAAGCAGTTCAACGACCGCCATGGGCACGAGCCCGGCAACGATGTGCTGCGGCGCGTCGGGGCGACGCTGCGCGGCGCGGTGCGCGACGCCGACATGGCGGCGCGCTACGGCGGCGAGGAGTTCGCCGTGCTCATCCGCGGCGACGAGACGCACGGCTACGAGCTCGCCGAGCGTCTGCGGCGCGCCATCGAAACCACCGCCGTCGAGGTGCGCGACGGCGCTGAGGTGTTCTGCACCGTCTCCGCCGGCGTGGCCACCTACCCGGTGGGCGCAGCCGCCGAGACCGAGCTCGTAGAGCGCGCCGACGACGCCCTCTACGAGTCCAAGCGCCGCGGGCGCAACCGCGTGACCATCTACACCGGCGTAGCCCAGCACAGCGGCCTGGCGGCGAGCCTCAGCGCCTGAGGGCGCGCGCCGCGGCGGGCCGCCGCCACGCTCCGACCCCCTGCCGGCGCGTCAGGTCGCCTTCTGCTTCTCCTTGGGGTTGCCGCCGTCCTTGGCCGGCTTGGCGGGCGCCGACGCGGGCGCCTTCTCGCCGCCGGAAGACCCGTCTTTCGAGGAGGAGGCGCTCTCGCCGGAGGACTTGCCCTCCTTGGACGAGGCGCCCTCGCCGGAGGACTCGCCGCCGTCGGCCGACGCGTCGCGCCCCCCGGGGCGACGGCCGGAGCCCTTGCCGTAGTCGGTGGTGTAGAACCCCGATCCCTTGAAGTGGATGGCCACCGGGTGAAGCACCTTGCGCAGCGTGCCGCCGCACTTCTCGCAGGTCACGAGCGGGTCGTCGCTCATCCGCTGAAGGACATCGAACGAGTCCCCGCACTCGTCACATCGATACTCGTAGATCGGCACGCGGAAGACTCCTTTGCGTGGTCAGGAGACGCTCAGTCTAGCACAGCGTCCCGGCGAGCCACGGGGAGGCGCCTCAGCGAGCCTCGGGCGGCGGCGCCTCAGCGAGCCTCGGGCGGCGGCGCCTCAGCGAGCCTCGGGCGGCGGCGCCTCAGCGAGCCTCGGGCGGCGGCGCCTCAGCGAGCCTCGGGCGGCGGCGCAGCCTACGGGGCGAACGGCGCCAGATGCCCGGCGATGACCCGCGCCGGCTCCCAGGCGCGAATACGCCGCCAGGACCGCAGCAGCTCCGCGGCCGCGGGTCCGGAGGGCCGCATGGCGTCGAACTCGGCGCGCCCCGGCCCGATGGTGTCGCCGCACAGCGCGACCGCGCCTTCAGCGGTCTCGACGCGCAGGCTTATGTGGCCGTCGCAGTGCCCCGGGGTGCGCGCCCATGTCAGGCCCGGCGCGATCTCGCCCTCCTCGCCCGCAAGCAGCTCCAGCGGGAGCAGTTCGAGCAGGCCGCCCACGAGGATCCACGAGGGGCCGCGGGTCTCGAGCTCGTGCACCGCCAGCGGCGCCATGAGGTCGGCGCAGGCGCCGGCGTGATCGAGATGCGCGTGCGTCAACACGACGAGGTCGACGTCGCCGGCGCCGAGGCCGCGAGCTTCGAGCGCCCTGACGACGGGCTCGTTCTGCAGAGGCAGGCCCGGGTCGACGACAATCGTCCGCGGGCCACGCAGCAGCACGGTGTTGGGGAACGTGGTCATGCCGACGACCGGGCGCGCGACGCGCAGGCGACGGTACTCCTCAAAGGCCTCGGGCGAGCGGAACTCGGGCAGCACGTGGGTGCGCCCGTCTGCGACGCTGAACACGAAGCGCGCCGTGGGGATGAGGATGTCTACCGTGTACATGGCGTTACGAGAGCGGGCCGCGCGCAGGCGTGAGGCGCGCCTGGTCGGCGACATCCGCGCCGGTCCGCCGGCTCGGTGGCGCGCCTCACGCCGGGGCGCGGCCTGCGTCGTCGTCGCGGGCGTAGATGAAATCGACCTTGTCCATGTTGAGGAGGATGAAGGGCGCCGTGTCGAGGAGCTCTTTGGTGGCCTTGCTGTAGATGCGCACCTGGGACAACGTGAGATGGGCGTCGTTGAAGGCGCGGATGTAGTCGGAGGCGCGCCGCGAGCTGGCGCGGTTGCCGACGCCGAAGTGCGCGACCCCGACGATCTTGAACTCGCCGATGTAGGCGACGATCTCGAACTCCTTGAAGCCCGTGTCGAAACGCGCATCCTCGCGGGCGGCCGATCCTTCCTCTTCCATGTCTTCCTCCTCCGGCCGACCGGCGGCCTAGCTTTGAGCCGGCCCCTGCTCCGCCTCGGCGGAGGTCGGGCCGGCCTGCGAGCACGGCGTACCCGCGAAGGCGCTCAGCGAACCGCGACCCGGGCGCAGCGCCAGCCGCAGCCGCGTGAGGGCGGCGCGGCGCGATTCGCCGCGGCGCGGCGCCAGCAGCGCGCCCAGCGCCGCGCCCGTGCCGCTCCCGTAGATGAAGGTGTGGCGCCTGCTCATCGTCGCCTGACTATAGCGAGGCTACCTGGTGAACGCCAGAGAGCCGTCCACAAGGTCCACCTTGACCGTGTCGCCCTCCTCGAAGCGGCCGCGCAGGAGGGCGCTCGACAGAGGGTTCTCGACGAGGCGCTGGATGGCGCGCTTGAGGGGGCGCGCGCCGTACTCGGCGTCGTAGCCCTGCTCCGCTACATACGCCTTGGCGGCCTCGCTCACCGTGAGCGTCATCCCCTGGCCCTTGACCAGCTCGCGGAGGTGCGCGAGCAGCAGGTCGACGACCGCCGTGAGCTGCTCGCGGCTGAGCGGGTCGAAGACGATGATCTCGTCGACGCGGTTGAGGAACTCCGGGCGAAAGGCCTTGCGCAGCTCGTCGAGGAGGCGCTTCTCCAGGGCGTCGTGGCCCAGCTCGTCACCCTCGGCGACGAAGCCGAGGCGATGCTTGCCGATCACGCTGCCGCCGACGTTGCTGGTCATGATCACGACGGTGTTCTTGAAGTCGACGGTACGGCCCTTGCCGTCGGTCAGGCGGCCGTCGTCGAGGATCTGCAGCAGCGCGCCGAACACGTCCGGGTGAGCCTTCTCGATCTCGTCGAAGAGGACCACGCTGTACGGCCGCCGGCGGACCTGCTCGGTGAGCTGACCGCCCTCGTCGTAGCCCACGTAGCCGGGCGGCGCCCCGGTGAGCCGGGACGCGGTGTGCTTCTCCATGTACTCGCTCATGTCGAGGCGGATGAGGGCGGCCTCGTCGTCGAAGAGGAGCTCGGCGAGGGCGCGCGCCAACTCGGTCTTGCCCACGCCGGTAGGGCCGAGGAAGATGAACGAGCCGATCGGCCGCTTGGGATCCTTGAGGCCGGCGCGCGCGCGGCGCACAGCTTCGCTGACCGCCGCCACGGCGCGCTCCTGGCCGATGACGCGGCCGTGGAGGTCGTCCTCCATGGCGAGCAGCTTGTCGGCCTCCTCCTGCAGCATGCGCTGCACCGGGATGCCGGTCCACTTGCTCACCAGCGCGGCGATGTCGTCGGCGTCCACGGTGGCGTCGGCGATGCCCTTGTCGGCGAGCCAGGCGTCTTTGGCGGTCACGAACGTCGCCTGGATCTTGACGCTCTGGTCCTTGAGCTGGGCGGCGCGCTCGTAGTCCTGCGCCTGCACGGCGGCGGCGCCCTCGCGGGTCAGCTCCTGCAGCTTGAGCTCCATGTCGCGGAGGTCGGGGGGCAGCATGGTCGCCTCGATGCGCAGCTTGCTGGCCGCCTCGTCGAGCAGATCGATGGCTTTGTCGGGCAGGAAGCGGTCGCTGATGTAGCGGTCGCTGAGGTGCGCCGCCTCGCGGATCGCGGCGTCGGTGATGCTCACCTTGTGGTGCGCTTCGTACCTGTCGCGCAGGCCCATCAGGATGGCGACCGTCTCCTCCACGGTGGGCTCGCCCACGAGGATGGGCTGAAAGCGGCGCTCGAGGGCGGCGTCCTTCTCGATGCGCGCGCGATACTCGTCGAGCGTCGTCGCGCCCACGCACTGCAACTCGCCGCGGGCGAGCATCGGCTTCATCATGTTGGAGGCGTCGATGGCGCCCTCGGCGGCGCCGGCGCCGATGACCGTGTGCAGCTCGTCGATGAACAGCACCACGTCCTTGCAGCGCTGGATCTCGTCGAGGGCGCCCTTGAGACGCTCCTCGAACTCGCCGCGGTACTTGGAGCCGGCGACCATGGCGCCGAGGTCGAGGGCCAGCACGCGCCGGCCGCGAAGCAGCTCCGGCACGTCGGCGTTGACGATCTTCTGCGCCAGCCCGTCGGCGATCGCCGTCTTGCCCACGCCGGGCTCGCCGATGAGCACCGGGTTGTTCTTGGTGCGGCGGCTGAGCACCTGGATCACGCGCTTGATCTCCTCGTCGCGGCCGATGACCGGGTCGAGCTTGCCCTCGCGCGCCATGGCCGTCAGGTCGCGGGTGTACTTCTTCAGCATGCTCTCGCCGCTGGCGTTGGCCTCGTAGTCGGTGCCCGTGGCGCGCACCTGAGCGAGCGCGCCGCGCAGGCGCTCCTCGCTCATGCCGACGTCGCGCAGGATGGCGCTGCCCGGGCCCTCGCCCTCGAGAAAGACGCCGAGCAGCAGGTGCTCGGTGCCGACAAACTCGTCGCCGAGCTTCTGCGCCTCCTTCACGGCCAGGTCGATGGCCGCCTTGGCGCGCGGCGTCATGTACAGCATCTCGTCGGGGCCCGACGGGCCGCTGGTCCCAACGGGCTGGTTCTGCGCCATCTTGTTGGCGCGCGTCATCACGGCGCCCTTGTCGATGCCGAGCACGTTGAGGATCTGCTCGACCACGCCGCCAGGCAGGCTGAGCACGCCGACCAGCAGGTGCTCGGTGCCCAGCACGTTGCCGGGGCCGCGGCGCACGACGCCCTGCGCGGTCTCGAGGGCCTCACGGGCGCGTTCGGAGAACTTGTTCACATCCATTGAGTACCTTGCCTTGGTTCTGGGCGTGACCCGAAAGGGTCAGATCCGCCGGCGCCGACGGCCCAGCGGCACGATCTGCGTGTGGCTCACCGGCACCAGCTCGAAACGGTGAGAGCGCTCGACGCGCTCGATCTCGCGATGCATCTCGGCGGCGGCCGCCTCGAGCAGCGCCTGAAGGCGCTGGACCTCGGCGGCCAGGGCGCTCATCTGCGCCTCCATTACCAGCACGCGCTCGACGCCGGCAAGGTTGAGCCCCAGCTCGGTGAGCTGCTGGATGCGCTGCAGCCGCTGCACGTCGCGCTGCGAGTAGCGCCGCGTGTTCTTGGCGGTGCGCTGCGGGCGCACCAGCCCGCGGCGCTCGTACAGGCGCAGCGTCTGCGGGTGCATGCCGGCGAGCTCGGCCGCCACCGAGATCATGAAGAGCGCCATATCGTCGTCCTGCTGCCTCATCGTTCAGCCTCGCCGCCTCAGCCCAGCACCGCGGCGCGCGGATCGGGCAGGGTGGCGCCGAGCTTCTCGAAGAGCTGCTTCTGCTCCTTGGTCAGCTTGTCCGGCACCTTGACCTGCAGGCGCACGTGCAGGTCGCCGTGGCCGCCCTTGAGCCTGGGGGCGCCCTTGCCGCGCACGCGCAGCGTGCGCCCGTCCTGGCTGCCCGCCGGGACTCTGAGGGCCACGCGGCCGCCGCCGGGGATGGGGATCCTGACGCTGGTTCCCAGCGCCGCCTCGGAGATCGTCACCGGAACGTCCAGCAGCACGTCGTCGCCGCGGCGCTCGAAGAGCTCGTCGGGCTCGACGCCGATCTTGACGAAGAGATCGCCGGCCGGCCCGCCGCGGAGGCCGGCCTCGCCCTTGCCCTTGATGCGGATCTTGCTGCCGTCCTTGACCCCCGCCGGGATCTTGACGGCGTACCGCTTAGTCTTGTGCTGCACGCCGTTGCCGCCACAGGCCGGGCACGGCTGTTCGATGATCGAGCCCGCGCCGTGGCACTGCGGGCAGGTCTGCGGCATCGCGAAACCGCCGAGATTGCGGGCGATCGAGCCGCGCCCCTGACACTGGGGGCAGACCTTGGGGGTCGTGCCGGGCTTGGCGCCGCTGCCGTGACAGGTGTCGCAGGTGTCGGGCTTGTCGATGGGCACGCGCACGGTGACGCCGTGCAACGAGTCGTCGAACGACAGCGTGACGTTGACCTGCAGGTCGTCGCCGCGTTCGTTGGCCTTGCGCCGGCCGCGGCCCCCGCCGCCGAACAGGTTGCCGAGGATGTCGCCGAGGTCGCCGCGGTCGAACTGGGCGCCGCCCGGGCCGAACATGCTGGGGTCGAAGCCCTGGTAGCCGGCGCCGGGGCGGAAGCCGCCGGCGCCCGGGCCGAAGGCCCCCAGCCGGCTCATCTCGTCGTACTGCTTGCGCTTCTCCACGTCGGAGAGGGTCTCGTAGGCCTCGCTGATCCCCTTGAACTTCTCCTCCGCCCGTTTGTCGCCGGGGTTCTTGTCGGGGTGGTAGGTCCTGGCGAGCTTGCGGAACGCCTTCTTGACGTCGTCCTGCGAGGCGTTTTTGGGCACCCCGAGCGTTTGGTAGAAGTCGCTCATGTCAGCTCGCCACGATGACCTTGGCCGGGCGCAACAGCCTGCCGTGCAGCAGGTAGCCGCGCTCCAGCACCTGGAGCACCGTGCCTTCGTCGTGGTCCTCGGACGGCTGCGTGAGAACGGCCTCGTGATAGGTGGGGTCGAACGGCGTGCCCGGCTCCACGGCGACCTCTTCGAGACCGTGGGCGGCGAGCACGCGGCGCAGTTGACCGGCGACCAGCTCGACGCCGGCGATCAGCTGGCCTTCTTCGTGGCGCTCGGCGGCGTCGACCGCCCGGCCCATGTTGTCGATGACCGGCAGCAAGGACTCGACGACCGCCTCCGCGGCACGCAGGCGCTGCTGCTCCGAGTCGCGCTGCACGCGCTTGCGGTAGTTGTCGAACTCGGCCTTCAGGCGCCGCAGCTGGTCGAGATACGCGTCGCGGTCGGCCGCCAGCCCGGCGACCTCGTCGTCGACGACGGTCGCGTCGACCGCCGCCACGACCTCTACGGCGCTCTCTTCGGGCGCCGCCTTGGGGCGCGCCGCGCGCCGCTTGCCGTCGTCCTTCGTGTGCTTGCTCTGGGTCATGTCCCTCGTGTGCTCCTGTGTCGTTCCGACTGCCCTGCGCCCCGCGCGGCGAAGCGGCGGCGGGCGGCGTCAGCCGCCGCCCGCCGATAACGTGCGGACCTTACTTGCTTTCTTCCTCGTCGATGACCTCGAAGTCGCCGTCTTCGACGTTCTCGTCGGTCGTCGACCCGCCTTCGCCGCCGCCGCTCGCGGCCTGCTGCTGCTGGGCCTGCTGATAGACGGACTCGGCGAGCTTGTGCGAGGCCTGCATGAGGATGTCGGTCTTGGCCTTGATGGTCTCCTCGTCGTCGCCTTCGAGGGCGGTCTTGACCTCGGCGCCGGCGGCCTCGATCTCCGACTTGGTGGCCGGATCGACCTTGTCGCCCATGTCGCGCAGCGCCTTCTCGGTGCTGTAGACGAGGTTCTCGGCGTTGTTCTTGACGTCGGCCAACTGGCGCGCCTTCTTGTCTTCGTCGGCGTGCGACTCGGCGTCTTTCATCATGCGCTCGATGTCCTTCTCGCTGAGGCCGCTGCTGGCGGTGATGGTGATCTTCTGCTCGTTGTCGGTGCCGAGGTCCCTGGCGCTCACGTGCACGATGCCGTTGGCGTCGATGTCGAAGGCGACCTCGATCTGCGGGATGCCGCGCGGCGCCGGCGGGATGCCGACCAGCGTGAACTTGCCCAGCGTCTTGTTGTAACGCGCCATCTCGCGCTCGCCCTGGAGCACGTGGATCTCGACGCTCATCTGGTTGTCGTCGGCGGTGCTGAAGATCTCGCTCTTCTTGGTGGGGATCGTGGTGTTGCGCTCGATGAGCTTGGTGAACACGTCGCCCTTGGTCTCGATGCCGAGGCTCAGCGGGGTGACGTCGAGGAGCAGCACATCCTTGACCTCGCCGGCCAGCACGCCTCCCTGGATGGCGGCGCCCACGGCCACGACCTCGTCGGGGTTGACGCCCTTGTGCGGATCCTTGCCGATGAGCTTCTTGACCTTGTCCTGCACGGCCGGGACGCGCGTCATGCCGCCCACGAGGATCACGTGGTGGATGTCGCTCTTGCTCATGCCGGCATCCTTGATGGCGCTGGTGACCGGATTGACCACACGCTCGAGGAGGGCTTGCGTGAGCTCGTCGAACCTGGCGCGCGTGAGCGTGAGATCGAGGTGCTTGGGCCCGTTCTCGTCGGCCGAGATGAACGGCAGGTTGATGTTGCTGGTCTGCGTGGTACTCAGCTCGATCTTGGCCTTTTCCGCGGCCTCGTAGAGACGCTGCAGGGCCATCTTGTCTTTGCTCAGGTCGATGCCCTGGC
>Ga0194057_10000327_pt1 | contig 24347 bp, 27 predicted proteins | sample SepL4415m_MetaG_FD_155474 | JGI IMG/M metagenome (GOLD analysis project Ga0194057, IMG submission 155474) | Anoxic zone freshwater microbial communities from boreal shield lake in IISD Experimental Lakes Area, Ontario, Canada - Sep2016-L442-15m | ecosystem: Environmental > Aquatic > Freshwater... | reverse complement strand
AAATTCCTCATAGCCCTTGAACGTGCTCCCTTGTGGAACATTTTCGGCCTTCACGATAACCGTCTCATGGATCTCAAGGTTATCGGTTTTCTGCCTCTTGGCAGACCCAGGACGCTTTGTGATGTCCTTTAAGGATCCCTTGTTCTCGAAATACTTTTCTAGGACGGAAGGCTTTATATTGGGTTTGGGCTTCTGACCCTTCAACCTGGCTATCTCGTCTCTCAGTTCCTGAATCTGTTCCTGTAGGATCCGGATAATCTCCAGCAGAGCCGTCACCAACGGTGTGCGCTCATCCTCGCGAATCTCGGGTATCTTTGGGGTGGTTTTCATGCCCCCTGTAAAGCATATTTCCTTCCTCAAGTCGCGTTCTTTTTTGAGGTGACACACAATATTTTGTTCTCACACACAGTTGCATCGAGGAGTAACGGTTGACCACGGCCATGAAAACAGTCATAAAGAACCTACCCAATCGTCAATACTCTGGGTGGAGGAGTCTCCTTACCCGTAGTTTTTGAGGAGTTACGTTTCGCTCATCATAAACATCATGATATCAGATCTCAGGTTTTCAGTTCTACCATTCTATTGTGGGACCAACTTCATTCTGGAGCGCACAGGAGATGATTCCTTTACGTTCGACGAAATCCGGGAGAGAGGCTTTTGCACAATTCAGAGCCAACTCGACACGATTGTTCGTCTGAGACATGTGGGCCAAGATCACTGATTGCAACTCGTCTGAGACAATTCGCTGGAGCAGTTGAGCGCTTTCCATGTTGGACAGGTGCCCTAGACGGCTTCTGACTCGCTGTTTGAGTTCCCATGGATAGGGACCGTCTCTCAACATCACTGGATCGTGATTGCTTTCCAATACCACCACCTGAAGCCCTTGTAGCAGAGTGGCAACAAGACCGGTGATCGATCCGAGGTCCGTAGCGATCCCGACGCCTGCCGACCCCGTTGAGATGCGAAAGGCAACCGGCGCAGCACAGTCGTGGGGAACCGAGAATGGGTGAATATGAAAACCTCCAAGTTGAAAAACCCGGCCTGTTTCGAAAAATTCCAACCGATGAATTTTGCCGACGGTTCCTTCTATGACCTTCCAAGTTCCCCTGTTCATGAACACGGACAGCTTGAACTTCCTTGACAGTACGCCAATACCCTTCACGTGGTCGGAATGTCCGTGGGAAACGATTATGCCTCTCAACGAACCAGGATCCACCCCGACTGCTTCAAGCCGTTCGGTTATCTGTTTGCCGGAAAGTCCTGCATCCACCAGCAGGGCGCAACCGTTTTCCTGCACAAGAAAAGAATTCCCTGAACTTCCGCTGGCAAGGGGGGTGATCCGCATTCCTCGCATCCTCATTAAACGGACATGTTTATCAATCGGAGCGAAACTTATCCTTCGGACCCGAAGGTGTCAAGTCCTTTCGTGATTTTTAAGTCTGTGTCGATGGTCGCAGAATTGATCTCTTTTTAAAGAATGAAGAGGGAACCGGACTGTTAAGATCGCTGAAGCTTAATGATAAAACTTAGGGACCAGACCATGTCTGCCTCATTTTCCTTGAGGCTTCTTGGGGTATTGAGCCGGCAACTTTAACCGGATGTTTTTTCCGGGAAACAAAACCTATCCGTACCCCAGTATTTTTCCGACGACAAGGCCGCTGAGAACCAGGCATGTTATCCATGCCTGGATAAGTGGACCGTGTTTCGATGGGGGATCGGACAAGATCTCTCTTGCCCCTGGGGAAACCTTGTCTGGAGGGATTGACTCCAAGAGCCTTTCCGTCAGGTCCTTGAATGGGCTTATGGTATTTGTTAGTAACACGGGCCGGTTGTCTCCTCCCTGGAGAATGACAAAGAGTTTATTCCCTGATCGTACCGCATCCAGCGAGTGGATTTCAGTCCATTCTATCCTGACGGATCGGAGGAATTTTGAGATCGTAATGCCATTGTCGCCAAGAATAATTTTTCTTGCCAAGATTTCGGCTCCCAAGTAATAAAAAGGCAATAGAAGTGCTAGCAGAAGAAATCCCTGTTGTGTGGGGCCTTCGAGAAAAACAAGGAAAGTCCCAAACCCCATGGACAGGATTACGGGTGGGATCATACGAGGGTCGACGCGATACCGATGCATCTCCATTTTTGTGCCTGCCTGTTGATATCTTCACTTGTTACGCCGGTAAGCGTATGATAGCATTTATAGCCTTGAAGACGGATGCGTTTTTTCAGGCTTTTACCAAATAACAAGGAGAGGATCTCCCATGTCGATAGTCAATCCGCTAAGATCTACTTTTCTCATAGTAATGATTTTCAGTTTTACTCTCCTGTCCGGGGTTGGTAATTCAGCAGAACCCTCAGGAAAGTCACCGGATTATAAAGAACTTGGCCAGTTCCGTCGCGTCATGAACATAGTTCAAAAGAACTATGTTAAGGATGTCTCGGACAAAGAACTGATCCAGGGAGCTATCAACGGGATGCTTCAGTCTTTGGATCCACATTCGTCGTATTTGAATGAGGATCAGTTTAAAGAACTCCAGGTTGAAACAAAGGGAGAATTTGGCGGCCTTGGAATTGAAATCACCCTGGAAAGCGGAGTCCTGACAATAGTTTCGCCCATTGAGGATACACCAGCATTTAAGGAAGGCCTCAAGCCAGGGGACAAGATCATCAAGATAAACGGAGAATCCACTAAAAACATCACCCTGCTCAGTGCAGTCAAACAGATGAGAGGCCCAAAGGGGAGCAAGGTCACTATCACCGTTATGCGGGAAGGGTGGAAGAAATTTAAGGATTTTACGATTACTCGTGACATTATTCGTGTTCACTCGGTCAAGAAAGAAATGTTGGAACCCGGATACGCTTATGTAAGAGTAGTCAACTTCCAGGAGAACACAGACGGTGACCTTTCTGCAGCCATCCAGGAACTTGGAGGAGAGGAAAACATCAAGGGGATTATTTTAGATTTACGGAATAATCCTGGTGGGTTGCTCGATCAGGCTGTCCAGGTTACCAATTTGTTCATTGACAACGGGATGATTGTTTATACTGACGGAAGAGCCAAGGACCAGCAGATTGAACGCAGGGCCACCACATCAGGCAAGAAGAACAAATTCAAGGTGGCGGTGCTCATCAACGAGGGAAGCGCCAGCGCCTCGGAGATTGTTGCCGGGGCATTGCAAGATTACGACCGCGCTCTTGTCTTGGGAACAAAGTCCTTTGGTAAGGCATCTGTTCAAACGATTATTCCTCTGGAAAACGGGGCGGGACTTAGGCTGACCACAGCATACTATTATACCCCCAAAGGACGTCATATCCAGAAAAAGGGCATTGAACCGGACGTGGATATGAAGGAGGAAGTACAGAAGCAGCAAGAAGAAGAAGCGGACGAGGATCAAAAGCCTTCTGATAAGAAAAAGCAAAAGAAAAACCGCCTCCCCCGTGAGACGAAGGTGGATCTGGAGACCGATCTGGTTGCTAAGAAGGCCCTCGAATGGCTAAAGTCTGATGCTACGGTCCGTCAGTTTAAGCAGGACCACCCCAAACCCGTGCCGGATGCCGCCTTGGAGAAGAACTGATAGTGTGAGAGCCTCACACTTCTGTGTGAAGCCTGCGTCGTGGCATTGCATTGAATGACACGGCCCGGAGATTTCTCTCCGGGCCTGAAACAATCAATTTCAAATACTCACGCGATATCTGGTGAACACTTATGAGTTTCGTCTCACGTGTGTTTGCTGTGATCTTCCTTGATCCCCCAACCTGTTATCATGGCTTTAAAGTTCTCTCCAACGGTCTCTCCTGTGGTTGCCAGGTACAGATGGGCCATGAGGAACGCTGTGAAAAGCGCTCCCAGGATCAAATGGATGATACCGATCACCCAGATACCGCCCAGCATATTGATGAGTCCTCTGAACGTATCTGGATACATATAGAGTAAGCCGCTGATGAGGAGAATGGGCATGAGTAAAACTTGGAACTGCAAGTACGCAATCTTTTGAAGAGGATTGAACTTGTTGTCCTCCGTAGGGGCATACGGGTGAGGCTCATGTCTGAAGATGCCGTACCCGTAGAATTTTGCCTGCGTGATCATGCCAACGGGGATTTCGCTCCGTTTGGGAATGTAATGCGAGATTCTACCTGTGAGAAGGTTATAAGCGAGCCACACCAGGAAGGCAATCACCGTGGTCATCCCAAACCAGTTATGGACGCTCACCGCCCAGTCAAACCATCCCGGGAACTTTTCCGGCCAATGTAGGATTATACCGGTAATAATCAACATTAATATGCAGATAGCCTGAACCCAGTGCCAAATTCTCTCGATCAGCGGATGAAGGAAGATCTTTCCTTCAGGCAGATGGATCGGCCCCTTGCGTCGAGTAGCGAACCTCAGGCCTCCGTGGACCACGGGGAGCCCAAGTGGCGCTATTACTGCCAGGATGATGATAGCGTCTAAAGCCGGTATGCGGTGGGCGCCTATCACGTAGCCGAACTCCTTGAGCACTTCCCCATTAATGAAGCCCGTTTCCTGGATGTAGGCTAAAAAACCCATCAGTTTAGGTTTCTTTACTGAAAGCGCGGTGAACCTTTGATGGCAGGAGTCGCATGCCGCTACCTTGGTTTTCACCGGGAGTATGTAATGAACACCGGCCTGGTTTCCTTGGTGGCACAGCATGCAATCCAGGCTGAGGTGCATACGGGATTCGTATAACTTGCTATGACCCTTTACCGTGTCCATTTTATTGGCGTTATGGCATTCCACGCACAGCTTACGCTTGAAATCTTTGGCATATGCCTCTTTTCCCTTGCCGTAATGCACGTCATGGCAACCAATGCATCCGGGCGCTTTACGCCCGGGCTTTTCGCCGTGGGCGCTCGCTTCCACATTAGCCACAAATTCTTCGTGGCATTCCTTGCAATCCACTTTTTTCAGGCGCTGGTTGTGAGGCAATTCATTGATCTGATTGTGGCAGGTCACGCAAGTGATCTCAGCGTGTAATGCTGCAGAGAACTTACCCGGGTTGATCGCGAGGTTCAATTCTCCGAAAACAAACGGCGGCATCTGCCGAGGTGGTTGAGGCTTCCCCTCGACAACTACCTGGTCCAACAAATCTTCCGTGGACATTTTCAGAATATCAGGATTGTGACAGTCAAAGCACGACTGGTTGGCGAGTTCCTCTTGCTGGGCTCTTGGTGCAGGTTTTGGCTCCTCAGCCTCACTCTTGGCGGCGGATGGTACTGGGGCAGGTTCAGGGGTTGTCTTGATTTCGGATGTATCCGTTTTTTTTGCAGGCTCCTGCAGCTTAGACGCGGATTCGGTTGATTGAGCAGTGGAAGAGCTTTGCTCCTGGGCGTTGGAGGGCACTTCACTGTTGAGTACAACCAGCACACAGGTCATCCCCAAAATGGCTAATACACTTACCCATCTAACGACTGGGGGAAATGAAACTTTCTTGATCATAGCAAGCTCCTTGCTCTCAAAAATTTGCTGAGCACAACGAGAAATTATTGATGACAAAATTACGATTTATAGTGCTAAAAGAATTTATTATTTTACATCCGAGAAAGGCCTAAGGTCAAGAACAATCCGGAACAATCCGGAATGAAAAAGCCCCCTTCGGGGGCAGGGGGCTTTCACAAAGATTGACTGGTCAAGGCAGTCCGAGACTATTTCTTTTCTTCTTCCTTGTCGTCACCGCCTGTGGATTTGGGATGACATTTGGTGCAAGCTGTTGGTCCGGTAGGCTTTTTCTCTGCCTTAACCTTCTTGTGGCAGTTAACACACTGATCGTGATAGGCTTTTTCCAGTTTTACCACTTTCCCGTCAGCTTCTAGTTTGTGGCACGCAGAGCACTTCTTTACTTCCTGACCCTCTTGCCACACATTTTTTTCGTCCTTGTACTCATGGTGACAATCTGTGCACTTCAACGCCTTGTGCTTTGCATGGGCAAAAACTACCGGGCCTTTTTTCGGCTCCTTGAAGACGTCCTTGGAAAGGATGGTGATGTCTTGTTCCGGCATTTTGGTCGCTGCATAAGCCAGGGTGAACGCAGCAACAACTGCAACGCTCAAGATCAGGCCAATAACGACTCTCCCTTTATTCATCATGACCAGGCCTCCTAAGTTTGAAAAAATCCACATGACGGCTCGCCGAGGGACGGTTGGGCAGCCTCTTCCTTCTCATAAAACTTATCCTTAACACATGTACTCTATTGTTCCAACTTTTTTCCGGGGTTCACACCAAGAATTCTCAACTCCTCTATGACCCTGAGGATAAGCTCCTCGACTTTTGCCCCAATTCTTTCTGTCAACTCCAGGCCGAACGGCTGGATATCTTCCGGTTCAATCCCCACCACCACCACAGTCTGTGGCCCAACTCCTATTAGGGAGCACAAGTTCAAGGCTTCCACCAGATCACTATCATGAGCAGACTGCTTAGCACGCAACCCTTTTGGCAGGTCATCTCTTTCCAGACGGTAAATAGTGCCGGGTTCGCCACGACCCAGGACAGCATCTATTACAATAAGGTGGTCAACATCCTGAAGGGTGGCCATGAGCCAGAGCCCCTGAGTTCCCCCATCTACAAGCCGGACGTTTTCAGGAAACTGGTACTGGTCGATAAGTGCTTCCAGCACGCGCACTCCAACCCCTTCATCTTTGAGAAGTATGTTCCCGACCCCCAACACCAATATTCTATCTGTTGCCATTGTCTCTCTTAACTTTTCCGTGGCTTCGAAAACTACGGGGGAGTTTGCTCGAAGGAGAAATTAGTTATAAGCTCAAATTGTGCATAGTAGGCATAAACTAATTGACTTCAGACAGAAACCTGCCTCATTTATCCCTTGCAAAAAACCGCCTTTTTTTGGGGCTGACTTTTGCTCCTCCCAGTTCGGCCAAGCGTCGAAGAAGGTCCTCCTCTTGCTTGCTCAATCGCGTCGGAGTCTCTAAGTAAACCAAGACAATCAGGTTTCCTCGGCCACGTCCTCTCAGATGAGGAATGCCTTTCCCAGCGATTCGGAAATCCTGGCCGGATTGTGTGCCGCGGGGAATCTCGAATTGTTCCGGACCCTCGAGGGTAGGGATTTCGATTTCACCCCCGAGCGCGGCTTGGCTGAAAGTTATCGGGACTTCGACAACCACGTCGTCGCCCTGGCGATGAAAAAACTCGTGATCCGCAACATGTATGAAAACGTACAAATCTCCTGGAGGCGCTCCGGGATCACCCGGTTCGCCTTCACTCTGAAGCCTGAGGCGGGAACCGGTCTCCACTCCGGCAGGTATTCTCAGGTTGAGTTTCTTCGTCACGAGAACCCGCCCAGCGCCTGCACATTTTTGGCATGGGTTGGTTATGACAGTCCCGCTACCTTGACATGAGGGGCAGGTAGTGCTTATGGAAAAAAAACCTTGGGAGCGTGTTACCTGCCCGCGTCCCCCGCACGTTGTGCATACCGCGGGCTTAGCGCCGCCTTTGGTCCCAACTCCAGAGCACTCATGGCACGGTTCGTGTCTCGAGATGGAGACTTCGGTTTCTTTGCCGAAAGCTGCATCCATGAATTCAACACTGAGGTCGTAACGGAGGTCTGCGCCCCTACGCACAGAGGCCCGGCGTGAGCCCCTGGAACCGAAGCCGAAGAATTCCTCAAAAATATCACCGAAAGAAGAAAAAATGTCGTCGAAGTTCCTGAAGCCTGTAAATCCGGACTGTTGGAGTCCAGCGTGGCCGAATCGGTCGTAGAGCTGCCGCTTCTCCGGGTCGCTCAGCACCTCATATGCTTCGGCGGCCTCCTTGAATTTCTCTTCAGCCTGTTTGTCGCCTTTGTTGCGGTCAGGGTGATGCTGCAAAGCAAGCTGCCGATAAGACTTCTTGATCTCTTCAGCAGTCGTCGTTTTGCCTACCCCGAGAACTTCATAGTAATCTCGTTTGGTCATTGTAAAACCCGAAAAATTGCGATGTTTAACTGGAAGGAAATACTTTCAGTCCATCAATTTGTGTACTTAATCACTCAATCGCTTTTTGTCATCCCGTGGCTGATGATTTCTCACTGTGGCTAAGGGATTCACCACTCAGGGCATTTTCCCCACATTTTAAAAGTTCACCTTCTTTGGTGAGGATGTTGATCACACAAGCGGTCCGGAACTGGCAGTACACTTTCAGGCTGTGACAACACGCGCAGTCCTTACACATGTAGTTCCCGTCTTTTTGACAAAAATAGGTTCCATCCCTTTCAGGATGTCTATAACACTCCATATATTCCTTCTGGGCTACTCTCATGGCGCCCTAGAAAAGCGATCATTTCATCCAGGAAATTAATCAGCAATTCTCCAATGGCTGGATCAGTGCATCGGCGTTGTGACCCTGAACAGGATTCGAATTTAATAGAATACCTCATTTTACTTGCGAGAAAAAGCAAAACCTTCGAAATTCAGTAAACGATCGAAAATCCTGGCTCAAAGTCTTCACTAAATATCACTAAAGAACGTCTTATTTGGGCTCACTACGGGTTGCCTTTTCGCCCATCAGAGTATACTGAATTGAATGAGTGAAACCTGTATGAATACTGTCGGCCCGTCGGTGCATTGACAATAAACATCTTAACAGAGTTGCTCAAGGTCAAATTGGTCTAGTTCGGGACTAAAAAAACGTTATGAAAATAGATCTGCATTGTCACAGCACCTTCTCCCAAGACAATCATCTTGAACCGCAGGATGTCATCCGTCGCGCCTCGCAACTCGGCCTTGACGGGGTCTGTTTTACAGAACACCATTCTTTTGAGTCTTCCTCGCTCGTCGATAAGACTGATCGCCCAAAGGGGTTCCTGGTTTTTCGAGGTGTGGAGGTGTCCACGGATGCAGGACATCTTCTGGTCTACGGGGTTAAGGACGATTCATGGAATCGATGGGGTAGGAACAATTACTTGAATCTCGCCAAGGTAGTAGAAAGTGTCCATGCACTCGGCGGAATTTGCGTACCTGCTCATCCTTTTAGAGGATGGGAATCGTTGGGAGAAAAAATTTACTCAGTTGAATCCCTGGACGCGATTGAGACTCACAACGGTGTCAACGGTCTCCTGCAAAATGGACTCGCGATTGAGGCGGCACTGAAACTGGGTTTGCCTTCAACCGGTGGGAGTGACTGCCACTATCTCAATCAAGTCGGCGTGCATATACCGAATTTGACAATACGATCAGTAGCTTGGGGGATATGATCAACGAGATTAAGGCGTGGAAATGCCGTGGGAGATTCCTGTAGGCTCGATGCGCTGATTTATTGATTCGACGCGTCCAACTGCCCATGAGTGCCTGCCTGACGGCTGTGTCGGATGCCTTGCAGCGGTTGGCACCAATAGCAAGAGCCTTTTTCAAAGCGGGACAAATTGACAAGATCCATTATTTTAAAAAAGCAGGATCGGGGAGAAGCCGATGAACTGGTAGTGTTCCTGAGCCGGGACCTGGGATGGTTAACTGGTGTTGCAAAGAATGCCAAGAGGAGTCGTATCCGCTTTGGTGGGCATCTCGAGCCCTTCTCGGTGGTAGATCTGACTCTGAGGCTGCGCCGGAAAGATGAACTTGTGTGGATAGACGAAGCCCAAGTTGTGGGCGGCTTCCTCAATATAAGGTGTGATCTTGCCAAGGTGGCCAGGACGGCTTACTTTCTTGAGTTGGCGTCGGTTTTTGTCCCAGAGGGGCACCCAGATACTGATCTATTCGATTTCCTGGTGGAATTCCTCTATACCCTCGATACGTCCACTCCTAACCCTCTCCTCTGCATCCTTGATGAGATCCGCCTTCTGGGCCGGTTGGGTTATGCTCCGCGATTCGATATATGCCCTGAGTGCAGCAAACCACTTGAACCCGGAACGGCAGCCAACTTTTCCCTATCCGGAGGCGGAGCCTGCCATTTGTCTTGCGTATCCAGCCAGTCTTCCGAAAACCTCTTCCTTTCCCCCAGCGCCCTTGCAGTTGCACGTCGCGGACTGGCAATGGATCGGGAATCTGGAAATCGTCTCAGACTTAACAAGACAGGACAGGGAGAACTCAGGAGAGCACTGTCAGCTTTCGCAAGATATCTCAGAGGAGCGGAGATAAACTCGCTGCTGTTTCTGGAGAAACTCGATGGTCAGTGATTCGCAGGGGTGATTCAGTGCGTGCGCCCCATACCGCTTCGCCGCAAAAATGGTAACCTTGCAGGGCATGCGGTCCCCTTTTTGTCTGTATAGCTCAAAACTTCAACTTGTTCTCAGTGGCCTTGAGGTGCCCGAGGGCTACCGGCCATTAACTGCATAAATTCATCGGGCGGGGAGGATCTTGCAAGCGCGGCTTCCCATGAAATCAGCCCTCTCCGGCACAGGGATACCAGAGATTGATTCATGGTCGTCATGCTTGATGTTGCCTGTCCAACCTGCATTTGGGAGTAAATCTGGTGAATTTTGTCTTCTCTAATCAGATTGCGTATGGCCGGGTTTGGAACCACGATCTCGAGAGTGAGAACTCTACCCTTGCCGTCCAGAGTAGGAATCAAAGCCTGACACAAAACTACTTCGAGAACGAAGCTCAACTGTGCACGGACTCGTGACTGCTGGTGAGGCGGGAATATATCTAGGATCCTGTTGATAAGCATTATCTCGAAAATTGATAATCACGCTACCATTCATGAATTCCCCAACCTCACTCGATCCACCTTACAAATTCTCTCAGATCTGCACGTGAAGACCTGAATTCGTTCACAGCCACGCCCAGTTCCGCTTGGCCCAGCGCCACGGTAACCACCAGGTTTTTTGATTCCGGTATGTTGAGATGCTCTTTCACTTCGTCCTCATACGACTTGACAAGTCCTATGGGGCAGGAAGCCAGTCCGTGTCCGGTTGCTGCTAGCACCAGGTACGCAAGAAATGATCCGATATCGGTCATCCTCTCCGGGGGGAAAGACTCGTCCAAGAAAAGTAACGCCACGGCTGGAGCCCCATAAAAATTAAGGCTCCCCTCGTTGATATAGGTCATGAAATCCGCTCCCATTCGCTCTGTGAGAGGCGTCATAAGTTCAGCGCATTCTCTTGCTCTCTGCATAAAACGGTCGGGTAGAGTATGAGCCGCTCCAGGACCGCAGGTCAATTTGCGCTCTCGAAAAGATCGTATCAGGAGGCGTGAAAGTCTTTTTCGTTCCTCTCCTATGACCATGTGCAACTCCCATGGTTGCATGTTAATTGCTGAAGGGGCGTTGGCCGCATCGGACAATACCGCGTTCAGCACGTTTCGGGAGATGAGTTCGTCTCTAAAAGCCCGCACACTCCTCCTGGTACGGATTGCATCGAGCAGGTCCATGGTAATCCTCCTTGCCGGAAAAGGCAGTAACCGTTATATATGCCAATAGAGATTTAATACCATTTTGCTTCGAAAGAGGTAACCAAGCTTGACGAGGTTTCTCATGTCCTCCCGGAGCGAAGTCAGATCTTGCTGTCCGAAGTAAACGAGGGCCGCCGGTAACGGTTTCACAAGGGCTATAGACATGTTACTTCCATGAAGGCAAAATGATATAAGGTGGAAAGGTGTACGCCGATTGGGCTGCACTATAGGATCACAGCCACGCCCCAGGAGCAAGCGATGATTGTCAGGAAACAGGTAGTCCTTTTGTTGAGCGCACTCGTGCTTTCCTTCTGGCAGGCGCACTTATGTGGAGCATCAATAGAGTTCGTCGATCTTTTTAAGGGCGGACTCGATGCAGAGGATATGGGCAATCTGGATGATGCTTTGGGTCGGTATTCCGAAGCTCTTAAGTTGAATCCTCAGTCAGCTCGCACATGGGCAAAGAGGGGCGAAGTATATCTGCGAAAGGGAGATCCTCAATCGGCCATTAAGGACCTGGCTCAAGCGGTAAAACTCGATCTCGCGTACGGTGCGGCCTTCACGCGTCTCGGTTTTGCGTACAACGCGCTCAATGAATACGATAAAGCAATCGGTGCACTCGATCTGGCGGTGAAACTGGAACCCACATCTTCCGAGGCCTTCAACACAAGGGGATTCGCGTACAACGGAAAAAATGACTATGATCGGGCTGTAAAGGATTTCGACAAGGCCATCCTCCTGAACTCTAAAGACGCCCGTTATTACAACAACCGGGGATTTGCGTTGAATGGCAAACACGAATATCCGAAGGCCGTAGAAGATTTTGACCGGGCGATAGAAATGGATCCCGACAATGCCATGTACCACAACAATCGTGGAGTGGCATACTTACGGCAAAAGAATTTTGACAAAGCTGTCGAGGATTTTGATAAGACCTTGAAGATAGAATCGAAGTTCTCTTCCGGATACCATAATCGAGGTATGGCTTACAGTGGAAAAGGCCGTCACGACAAGGCTATTGAGGAGTTCAGCAAGGTCATCGAGATGAATCCGTCCTCGCCGGTATTGTACAAGGATCGAGGCACCGCGTACCGGAAACTCGGGGAGTATGAACTGGCTCTGAAGGACTTTGAGAAAGCAATTGAACTGGACAAAAAGTTTGCTCCGGGCTACGCAGCCCTGGGCCTTCTTCGAGTGATGGCACCGGAGCCTCCCATACATAATCCTGTTCAGGGGTTGCGTCTTGCCGAGAAAGCCGTCACTCTTACCAATGGAGCCAGCCCGGATATGCTTGAGAACCTTGCCGAAGTGCAGCACGCGCTCAATCACACAGATGATGCCCTGCGAACTCTTCAGAACGCGCTGGCGATGGATCCTTCAAACAAAGATTATCAGGAACTACTTAAAAAATGGACAGGGGTCGACGCTCCTCCCGTTCCTATAACACGGCCGGAGAAAAGATACCGGTTTCCGAACCCCTGGTGAAACTTGGGCGAACGCTGGTTCGTCGACCCACTCAGTAACCATCCTGTAGATTTCCCAGATTCTGTTGTTTGTAACCATGAGGTCAGTGTATGGATCAAACCGGCAACGCCATATCATCGTATGTAAAACACAATCTGCAATGTGATGATACTTTTCGGGATTCTAAGAAGAGGGAACTCATCTTGACTCGGGTCGAAAAAGCATTTTCGTTTCTTCCGGAGGATGTTCTGGACCTCTTCTTGTCAGGCTTCAGGCCGTTGGCAATGGTCATAGTTCCTGATACAGGGCTGCCTCTCGGTATGAGTACCAGGAGTGAAGGGCCGGCCAGCGACCGAAAATATACCGTGGTATTGTATCCTGAGCATCACGAATGGGCGGAGGACCGCTTTATTGGAGGGTTCCTTAGGGAACTGGCACACGTGGTGGCCCAGCGGCCTCCTGAAGATGAATGGCCTCATTCAAGGGGTGACAGGGCTCGGTATAAAGAACAATTGGAGTGCCGGGCAGACACCATGGTGTGGAGATGGGGACTCAGACATTACTGTATGGCCTACCTTGCAGCCACCTATCCGCCGCACTGGGTGGAACGGATTGTTGACCAGATCGGCAAGATGCTGCTTGATCAGGATTAGAACAGGCCTTCGTCACCACGCAGAAATTCTGTAAGATTCATTAAGCCAATTCTAGAGAATCAAATTATAATGTTACCCAAAAACTGGACAGAGCATTAGGGCGGGAATACGCACTTGAATGATGGTGAAAGAAGATTTATCACGTGGAGGGTTCCAAAAAGAAAGGTTGCACATGAAGATCAAGATCAGCATCGGAAAGATGGCTATGGCGGCGGAACTTAACGACACTCCTACGGCCCGGAAGGTACTTGCTGCGTTACCGCTCAACACCTCTTTCAGGACATGGGGTGAGGAAATATACTTCACCATACCTGTGGAGGCTCCCTTGGACGACAGTGCCAAAGAGGTCGTAGAAATTGGAGACCTCGGCTACTGGCCCACCGGTGCTGCTTTCTGCATTTTCTTCGGACTGACTCCCATGAGCAGCCCGGGCGAGATCGTTCCTGCGTCTGCCGTGAATATAATCGGCAAAGTGCTGGGTGATCCGGACGCGTTCAAGGAGGTTATGCACGAGTCGTGGGTCACGGTGGAACCGTTCTAATATCGGTCTCTTTTTCCCAAAATTACAGGTTCTTTTTGGGATAAGTTTTCGAGTTCGTGACAGAGGAGTTCGTTATGGTCCACTACGGTGAGTCGGCCGGAGAAATCCTGGAACGAATTCGATCGGCCAGGCCGGTTGTCCACAGCATTACATATTACGTAGTCATGAACTCCACAGCGAATGTGCTCCTCGCCATGGGGGCCTCGCCCATAATGGCTCATGCCTTAGAAGAAATCGAGGACATTTCGAACATTTCGAATTCCCTTGTGGTCAATATCGGCACTCTCTCGAAAGCTTGGATAGAATCAATGCATCTTGCGTGTCGACTCGCCCTGTCCACAGGAAAACCTTTCTTGCTCGACCCGGTGGGTTCAGGCGCTACCAAGCTTCGTACCCAAACTGCTCTCAACATCATAAAGACAACACCACCCACAGTTATTCGAGGCAACGCATCGGAAATTCTTTCTCTCAGCAGTCAACAGGGGTTCACGCGGGGAGTGGATTCGATTCACCATGTTGAGGATGCCGTAGAAACAGCGCGCTCAATTGCCCGTTCTCTCGGGACGGTCATAGCTGTAACAGGAGAGCGGGACTTGGTCACTGATGGAGACCGTTCATTGATCATTGAAGGCGGCCACCCCCTTATGGGGTACGTCACCGGAACCGGATGCGCTTCGAGCGTCATAGTGGGAGCATTTCTTGCCCAGGAAGAGGATCCGGTTATCGCAGCCGCTGCAGCCCTGGCTTTCTTCGGGCTGGCTGGAGAAAAGGCATCTGAGGAGGCTAAGACCCCCGGAAGCTTCTGGGTCAAGACCATCGATGCACTCTACAGTATCACCCCTAAAGAACTTGAAGCGAGAGCGAGGATTACTGGAGTATGAAAAATCCAGCATCTTGGGAAGTTTACCTGGTCACGGACCAGCCTTCCTCCAAGTGTCGCTCCACCGTTGAAATAGTTCAGGCGGCGGTCCGCGGTGGTGTGTCCGTCGTTCAACTTCGCGAGAAGCACCTGCAAACTCTTGAATTTCTTGAGGAGGGCCGAAAGATTCTCGCTGTCTTACGCCCAGCAGGGATTCCGCTCATCATCAATGACAGGATCGACCTTGCCCTTGCCCTTGATGCTGATGGGGTCCATCTTGGCCGGAAAGACATGCCGTTGAGCATCGCAAGGAAGATCCTCGGGCAGGGCCGCATTATCGGTTTTTCAGTGGAGGAGTCGGCACAAATTAACAAAGAGTCTTCGGCCTACGCAGACTACTTCGCGATCAGCCCTGTTTTCTTTACGTCCACAAAAGATGATATATCAGCTCCCTGGGGCCTGGAAGGACTGAAAAAGGCACGATCCTTGACTCATGCCCCGCTGGTGGCCATTGGAGGAGTGAAACTTGAAAATACTCGGGAAATTGTAGCAGCCGGCGCCGATTGTGTGGCAGTGGTCACGGCCATAGTGTCGGCTGAAAACCCGGAAACAGCGACCCGGGATCTATTGATGGAGGTAAGGTCGGGAAAGATCGTGAGAAAGTAATTTGAGAGGGGGAGGGGCATTGGAAACTGTTCTAAGAGGCAGATAGTCACGTCCCTTCTATGAAAGCGCAATGCCATTAAATAACAAAATTGTTTAACAGAACGGATCCTTAAGAATATGAAGCTCAAGGATATCGGGGAATTTGGATTTATAGACCGGGTGTCTCCCCTTGGATTAATAAGGGCTGATGGCGTGGTCAAAGGTATCGGAGATGATTGTGCAGTGGTCTCGCTTGAAGGGAGCGACTATCTACTCGTGACAACGGATCTTATGGTCGAACGCGTCCATTTTATGATTGATTGGACTTCCCCCGAGGTGTTGGGCGCCAAAGCCCTCGCTGTAAACCTCTCGGATATCGCAGCTTGTGGAGGAAGACCCAGGGACGCCTTTATCAGCCTCGCCATTCCCGATCACCTGGATGTTGAATGGCTCGACGGCTTTTACAGGGGAATGTCCGACCTTGCCCGTCAATACCGGGTCAACATTTTAGGCGGGGACACCACAAAGTCAAAGAGCGACCTCTTTATAAATTTGGCGGTAACCGGCCTGGTGGGCCGTGACGAAATACTGTTGCGCAACACGGCAAATGTCAATGACGTGATTGCGCTCACGGGCCCTACGGGAGAAGCGGCTGCGGGCTGTAGCATCCTGACAAATTCACCGGACTTGCCCGACCATATCGCCCAACCTCTTGTCCGAGCGCATCTGAGCCCTAGGCCGCACGTGAGGGAAGGACGATTCCTCGCTCAATCCCATGCCTGCACTGCTGCCATTGACGTTTCGGACGGCCTCGGTTCAGATTTGGCCCATTTGTGCAAAGATTCCAATCTCGCCGCGATCATTTATGAACAGGATATTCCGGTCGGGGACAATCTTATCGAGGCTGCTCACATGATGGGTATGGACCCCCTGGAGTGGGTTCTGAACGGGGGTGAGGACTATGTCTTACTCACAGCTATAATGCCCGAGATGTGGAGCCTCGTGAAAGAACAAGCTATAAGCAACGGTTTCAATATCATACAGATCGGGAAATTTGTCCAAGGTCGTGGAATACAATTGGTTGGGAATTCCGGCCGATCAGAAGAACTGGAACCAAAAGGTTGGAACCATTTCAAGTGAACTGAGAGTGCTTGAATTTCAAAAACATTCTTGTAATTGTTTAACAAATTGACATTTAACCGGCTGTCGTATTCTATATGGAGAGGTAGAGAAAAAAAATACTTGACATAATATTAATATATAAATATATCTATAAATAAAGGATACAGTGAGCCCCGGTGGAGGGAACATGAAAGAATCAGGCATCACCCGAAGGAAATTCCTCATCGGTTCCGCAGCAGGCGGCGCTTCTCTCGTTGCAGCGTCCTACATGGGTTTCGACTCTTGGGCAGCTCAAAAAACGGTCTCCCAGGAAGTCAAAATCACTCCTACCCTGTGCGATGCGTGTGGTAATTGGTGCGCGATAAACGTCTACACTCGGGGTGGCCGTGTATGGAAGGCCGAAGGCAATCCGATTGCCGGCAACAATATGGGCCGAATTTGTGCCAAAGGCCATGGAATGTTGCACGAGGTTTACAATCCTGACCGGATCAAATCGCCATTGAAACGAGTGGGACCAGGCAAATTTGAACCTATCTCATGGGAGCAGGCGTACAGGGAAATTGGGGAGAAGGTTCGGGGTATATCTGAAAAATACGGCCCTGAATCATTGTTTTGGGTGCAGTATCCCGAAGGAAACGCCGACCTCACTTATCTCTTCATGAGGGCCTTGGGCTCTCCCAATGTCTTTTCACACGGGACCACATGCTTTCTTCCAAGGAATATAGGCTGGTGGTTAACGGTGGGAAAAGCAAAGCCTGAGCACGATTTTGAGAATTCCAGGTTTGTCCTTTTCATCGGCCGGAACCCTGCAGCAGGATTGCAGTTGAGGCAATTACGAGATCTTGCAAGGGCGGCGGACAAAGGGGCACGCCTGGTGGTCGTTGATCCTCGATTCAGTGAAGCGGCGGTCTTGGGGCGCCACTGGATAAGAATTCGACCGGGAACTGATCTTGCCCTGATGCTGGCAATGGCCCATGTCATGATAGGGGAGGGCCTCTATCAGAAAGATTTTGTGAATAACTATACTGAGGGCTTTGAGGAATGGGCCGATAAGGTCAAAGATTGCACGCCCGCCTGGGCCGAAGAAAAGACCTCCATACCGAAAGAGGTTATTGTGAAGCTGGCCCGGGACTTGGCGAGCGAGGCTCCAAAGGCTGTGATCCATCGAGGTTATCACGGCGCCATGGGAACCCAATACAAGAACAGCCTCCAACTCGTTAGGGCTGTGGCTTGTGTGAACGGTCTCTTGGGAAATTTCAACCAACTGGGAGGATTGTATTTTCCGCCGGATGTCAAACTCGGCAAGTTGGATCCGGAAAAACATCCTGTACCACCTGTAGTTGAAGGACCAATGGCTGATGGGAGCACGGACGAGGAACGTTATCCCCTTACGCCGAAAGGAATAGGAATAAGTCAGGCGATTCCTGAATTGGCGCTCCAGGGCAAGCTGAAGGCGGGCTTTGTGTATCATAATAACCCATTGAGGACAAATCCGAATCCGGCCAGGGTTATCGAGGGCTACAGGAGTCTCGAACTCCTCGTGAGTTTTGACTATGTGCTTTCTGAAACGGCATCCGTTTCTCATTACGTACTGCCTGAGTCTTACTATCTGGAGCGGGACGATGTGGTTCACACAAACCATTGTTACAGTTCAAAACAGGTGGCGATTCGGCAACAGGTTTTGAAACCCCTGTATGATACGAAACCATTGGCCGACATCCTTGTCGGGATTGCTCCCCATGTAGGTATCGGCAAGTATTTCAATTTTACTCTGGAAGAATACAATCGTGCCTCACTCGCGCCGCTTGGAGTGTCATTGGAGAATCTTAAGAAAGAGGGCGTGATTGATCTCGGCGGCCAGTGGAAGCCGGGTGAGCCCACGTTCGCAACTCCGAGCGGAAAACTTGAGTTCGCCTCGTCAATATTGCGTGATCTTGGCCAGCCTGCAGTTCCGGAGTGGGAAGAGCCCTTGGTCATGCCTGACAAGAATGATCCGCATTCCTTCCGGCTGATCCACGGGAAACAGGGGCATCATACCCATGCCCGAACTGTCAATCAGCCGTACCTCAAAGAGATTACCACGATTAACGACTGGGGAAGAGTCTGGATTCACCCAGACCGGGCAAGGGCTTTGGGGGTTAAAGACGGAGAGTGTATGACCATAAGCTCTTCGATCGGGAAGGGCAGGGCTAGAACAAAAGTTACGGAAGGCATCCATCCAGACTGTATTTTTTTGCCCAGCGGTTATGGAGTTTTTTCCAGGAGGCTTCAGACCGGTTTCGGTTATGGGATTTCTTATAATGATTTTCTTCCCACATATTTTGATCCTGTGCTCGGTCACATAATGTCCAATGAGATCATTGTAAGAGTTGAAAAGACCTGAATTTAGGCCCTGAGGCAAACCGGGGGCTGAAGATGGTACAGGTTTGAGCCTGAAGCTGTTGGGTCAACAAGGCCGGGATTGCTCCCGTTTAAAAGTATCAAAGGAATCCGACCATGCCGCGTTATGGAATTGCTGTAGATACCACCAAGTGTATCGGATGTCATGCCTGCCGGGTCGCGTGCCAGAACCAGAACGGCCTGGAATTCAAGGAAGCTTACAATTGGATTAAGCAGAGGGACAGGGGAAAATTTCCCGCTTTTGGTTCAGAATTTGTGCCCGTACAGTGCAATCACTGTGAAAAGGCTCCGTGTCAGAGGGTTTGTCCTACCGGAGCGACCTATACAACCTCGGAAGGTGTAGTACTGGTGAACCCCAAGACATGTGTGGGGTGCAAGTACTGCATGGAGGCTTGCCCCTACAAGGTTCGGATAGTGGAACATCATAAGGGTATAGTTGAGAAATGCAGGTTCTGCATTGAGCTGGTTCGCGAAGGAGGCGCCCCGGCCTGCGTCACGACTTGTCCCACGCAAGTGAGGATATTCGGCGACCTGGATGATCCCAATAGTGAGATCTCGCAGTTTGTAGCACAGCATCGGGCCCAGCCGCTGAGGCCCGATTTAGACACCCGTCCGAAAATATTTTACAGAAGGAGTTGACCATGGTTGAGAGTGCATGGGGTTGGCTCATCGTGGCATACCTGTTTCTAGCTGGAGCTGGATCAGGGGCCTTCATTGCAGCGGTTGCATGCGACCTTTTGGCTCCTGACTGGTCGAAAGCCCTTGCACGTGCGGGATCCCTTGCTGCAGGGCCTCTGGTTGCAGTGGGAACTGTCTGTCTGGTCTTAGACTTGGATGCCGGCCTCTGGGAGCCGTGGCGCCAAATTTATCTTGTAAACAACCTTAGTAGCATGATCACTTGGGGTGTTCTTATTCTCGCTTTGTTCATACCGATTGCTTTGCTCTATGCAGCGGCTTTGAATGAGATTACCTTTGTGGGACGAATCGCAAGTAAGTACACCCAGTATCTTAGAGGTGTGGGAAGCTTCCTGGCTGTCTCGACGGCTGCTTACACGGGAGTGCTGATAGCCGTTGTTAATGGTGTCCCTTTTTGGAACACTCCGTTGATGCCTTTGCTGTTTATGGCTTCGGCAATGTCCACCGGCTTGGCAGTTGCCATGATAGGGGCTGCCATCATTGACATCAGGACCATTAAGACTCTTTCCAATTTCGCCCTGGGCCACGTAATTTTCCTGGCTGTGGAAGCGGTCGTCCTCATGATGTTTATTTTCATGTCCCTCACGCGTTCCACAGAAGCGGCCATGTCTGCAAGCATGCTTATCTCCGGTGTCCTCAGCCCGTATTTTTGGGTGCTAGTGGTGGTTCTGGGAATCCTGATCCCCTTTGTGCTCAGTATTGTTGAATACTATGAATACGGGGAAATGCCCAAATCCCTTGTTGTAGGAGCCGATCTCCTGGTGCTGTTGGGAGGCATGAGCCTCAGGGCACTGATAATATTTTCGGGAACACCCCCGCAAGTCGTATAGCTCTCGAGAAATTATCAGTCGGTTTTTTGCAGATCGACCCAAGGCTTTTCACAATGACTAAAACTTCTGAGTCAACTGATAAGCGAAATCCTCCCAAGTATCTTATTGAGATTGAGGTCTGAGGAAGGAAGAAAAGCGATGAATGACGAAATTAGAGACAAGGCGTTGGAAAATGAGGCCGTCGATATATCCCCGGGAATACCGGTTCAGTCTGCCGAAACGCCTACAATTACAGGGAATGAACAAGAAAAATCGAATGCTTTGAACAATAAGAGAGGCCGCTTGATTACCGCCTCACTGGTGGCCACTGCAATACTCTCAGTGATTGCCCTCCTTGTGGCAGGAATTTTTCAACTTACGGCCAGGTGGATGTTAGTCTGTCCCACGGACCTCCCGGTAAATGATCCGGCGCCCATCCTGTGGAAGGATGTGGTGTCCGAGAAGGTCGCGTCAAGAACCCTCGGGGTTCCGGAAAAGCTATTGACCGAAGTAGGGCTCAAGGTATCGGGACCCAAGAATTCAGCAACTGAGGCAGGGGATGAAAACAAACCATAGCGACGGGCTCTTCTCGTCAGGAGACCGGAGACAATCGGAGGATTTCCTGCGTACTAGAACGGAACTTCCCAAAACCCTTACAGGGTATTCTTGGAAATGCCCCCCACGCTTTGTAATGAATAGTATAGAAAGGCGGTTAACCTATGAAAGAACCTGATTATGCGAAAGGATTCTGGAACCCATACGTGGCCGGGATAGCCCTCGGCCTGGTCTTATTGGCAACTTTTTATTTGATGGGAACAGGTCTGGGCGCTTCGGGAGCCATCGCGAGGACAGCCGCTGTTATAGCTCACAATGCAGCTCCGCAGGCGGTTGAAAACCATGCCTATTTCAAGGAGTTCTACAAGCCCGGTGCTAAGAACCCATTTGTGAACTGGATGGTGGTCGAAGTGGTGGGGGTTTTTATCGGTGGGCTTGTTGCCGTCATCACCGCACGTCGATTCCGCCCTGGAGTGGGTAGAGGTCCTCATGCAGGAGTCTTCATGAGGCTCGCACTGGCTTTCCTAGGTGGAATAGTTGGAGGAATAGGTACTCGCTTTGCTATGGGGTGCACAAGCGGGCAAGCTTTGAGTGGGGGCGCCACCATGGCCCTCGGTAGCTGGGTTTTTATGATGATAGTCTTTGCTACCGCCTTCACGGCAGCATACTTTGTCAGGAGGGAATGGTCATGACAGGACCTCTGTTTCTGCAAGGGGCATTCAGCTACGAGACAAGCCTCTTGATCGCCTTGATCATCGGGTTTTTCTTCGGGTTCGTGCTGGAGAGGGCAGGATTCGGAGACTCACGGAATCTTACAAGTATTTTTTACTTCAGAGATATGCGGGTCCTACGGGTAATGTTTTCGGCCCTGTCCACGGCCATGATAGGGTTGATTTTTTTAAGCTGGGTCGGTTTGTTCGACTACTCCATACTCCTGGAGTATTCACTCTTGGAAACCTATCTCTGGCCCCAAGTGGTCGGTGGAATTTTGTTCGGCCTGGGTTTCGTGGTTGGCGGGTATTGCCCGGGAACTGCAGTGGTGGGGTTCGTGTCGGGCAAGTTGGACAGCATTGTTTTTCTTCTGGGCATGATCGTAGGAATCTGGATATTTGCTGCCGGTTTCCCCTTGTGGGGTGCTTTTTACATGAGTTCCGACCTGGGTCGAATAACTCTGTGGCAAGTATTCGGCACTTCGAAAGAGACTATGGCTGCAATAATACTGGTGATGGCGCTCGTAGCCTTTGTTCTTGCACGTCTGGGAGAAAAGTGGCGTCCTTACGATAAATAATGGTGCCGAGGACAAGGGTTTCGTGGTAAGAAATGGTCAATCGACATGAAGGAGGTCTGTTTGATGGGAAAGATCATTCGCTTGGCTGTAGTTACCACGGTTCTGGTAGCATTCGTATTGGGAACGGTTGCAGTGGCTGCCGAATTCTATGTAGTCAAGGATGCCTCGGGTAAGGTATCGATTATCGATCAGAAGCCCGCTGACGCAAAATTGATCGTTAAGGGGCCGTTTGCCACCAAAGCCGAAGCTGAGAAGTCGATGGGCAAGGCGGAAGGTACTGCCAAAAAGCCTGTAAAGCTTCCTGATAAAGGCTGCTAAGGAACTCCGATAATGGCTGTTTTGACCGACGGAGTGAGCTGTAGGCCGCTCCGGCGGTCGATCAAACTCCCCGCACTCATTCCTCACACTCGAGCCTACCCCCATGAATAAGCGTTCTTTTCTGAAGTACGGGCTCCTGAGCCTTTCCAGTGCTGTTGTCGCTATGGGGACCTGGGGAATAGCCAAATTTGTTTTTTTCGATTCGGGACGGAAAAAAAGAAGAGAGTTTTCCAAAGAAGTTCTGTCCAGGCTGCAACCCGATGTTCCGATGCATCTACCGGAAGCCGGCGCCTGGCTCGTTAAACGGAGAGACGACGACCAGATCACAGCCTTTGACGACCGCTGTCCGCATCTGGGGTGCCGTGAAAACTGGAATTCAGAACGGATGCTTTTCGAGTGTCCTTGCCACGGGAGTGAGTTCGACCTGGAAGGCAACGTGAGGCGAGGGCCCGCATCCCGCCCTATGATGCGGCTGTATATGATAGGAGAGGATGGCAACAAGCTGCGCCTCCATGATAAGCCCCCAAGCTCGTGATGCCATGGAGCCTTGAAAAAGGTAGCCGAGTTTGACGACTTTCCTGTGGCATCCCGGAGTCAATGGTCTAGACGGAAACGATCTCACGAGAGCGATAGACCTGGTACTTTCATAATGCGAAATGATATGAAATGACAAGAGGTTCTCTGACTAAGTTTATTCTCCATCTCCATCCCCGGTTGGTTCCCGAGGCATCCGCAAAAGTAAGGTTCACGTGGTGCCTGGGAGGAATTGCGTTATGGATGTTTCTCTTAGAAACCGCAACCGGTGTCCTTTTAATGCTTCACTACATTCCATCGGCTACCGGGGCGTATGATTCGGTGCAGCATATCACTCATGTAGTCTCCTACGGTTTTTTTCTGCGAAACATCCATTACTGGTGCGGGCAGGTGATGGTGGCGCTAGTGGTTCTGCACATGGCCAGAGTCGTCGTCACCGGATCCTATGCTCCGCCGAGAAGCCTGAACTGGCTTATCGGTACCTCATTGCTGATGTTTACTTTATTGGTTGATTTCACCGGTTATCTGCTCGTCTGGGATGATAGGGCCCTATGGGCGTGGACCATAGCCAGGAATCTTGCGGAAACCTTCCCTCTGATCGGGCCGTTATCCGCGTCGCTTCTGTTCGGGGCCGGAGATGTAGGTGATTCGATTTTGGTGAGGTTATATGCTTGGCACGTCTTGTTCTTGCCAGGGATAATGATTGTGGTAATGGGATGGCATTTTTGGCGTGTGAGAGCAGATGGCGGCATTTCCGTTCCGCTCTGACGTGCTTAGTTTAGAAAGGTTACGAGAGGCCAAATAATGAAGGTTTTGGATTTTCATATTCATATGGGTAGGCGTGAGCATCTCACACCGCATTTCATAGCCTATTATAAAGAGGTGCTAAGCCGGGACGTACTGGAATTGATGGATGGTATCACTCCCCAGGCCTTCAATGACTACTTGGCAAGCGAGGGGGTCGAGAAGGGGGTGCTTCTCTGTGAATATTCTCCGCTTGCAACAGGTGTTATTCCAAGCGAATTTACTGCTCAGTTCTGTAGAAATACTTCACGCCTCATCCCGTTTGGGTCAATTGATCTGGATTCGAAAATCGACGCCGGCATGCAGACAGAGAGGTGCATAAAAGACCTCG
>Ga0194057_10000318_pt1 | contig 24715 bp, 22 predicted proteins | sample SepL4415m_MetaG_FD_155474 | JGI IMG/M metagenome (GOLD analysis project Ga0194057, IMG submission 155474) | Anoxic zone freshwater microbial communities from boreal shield lake in IISD Experimental Lakes Area, Ontario, Canada - Sep2016-L442-15m | ecosystem: Environmental > Aquatic > Freshwater... | reverse complement strand
TCTACTGTACTCGACACGCTTTTCGGTGACTTCTGCGGGACCGACTGCCAAAACACGGAACCATAAGCTACCAAACGAGTTGCGATTCTAGGTTGGACGAACAGACCAACAAAACCAATCGTACAGGCCGAAATTTCGTGTTTGGGGGCAATCGAACCTTATTTTAGGGTGCCCATACTTGCCAAAGTACGGGTTGGCTGTACATAATGGGGGTATTGCTGTTTGCTCCCAACTGTGTGAAAGCATTTTTTGGCTCATCTCTCCCCTCGAAAGGACTTGTAAATGCCTCCAGAAACCAAAATCCGTGTACTCATTGTCGACGATCAGGAAGTTGTTCGGTTCGGTGTGAAGTCGCTGTTGGAGGGGACGGAGATCAAGGTGGTTGCCGAGGCGACCAATGGACCGGCCGCAGTTAAGTATGCCGTGGAGAAAGAAGTCGACATCGTATTGATGGACGTCCGCATGCCGGACGGCGACGGACTGACCGCGCTAGGTCGCATCAAGTTGGAGAAGCCCAACCTGCCGATTCTCTTGATCTCGGCTTTCGAGAATCCCGCGTATGTTGCTCGCGGGGTCGCCATGGGTGCCAACGGACACCTTTTGAAAGGGTGTACGCGGGACGATTTGCTCAATGCGATCCGGCTGGCCGTTACCGGTGGGAATATCTGGACGCACGAGGCCCTTCGCCGTGTGAGTAGTTCGCTGCGCACGCCGCGGCTAAGCGGTGACCTGGAAGCGTCGTTGAGCGAGCGCGAGGGCGAAGTGCTTCGGCAAATAGCCCATGGTTTGACGAACAAGCAGATCGCTCTGGCGTTACACATCAGCTACGAGACCGTGAAGGAACACGTCCAGCACATTTTCCGCAAGATTGGCATCAAGGATCGCACGCAGGCGGCGGTGTGGGCAGTGCGCAAACAACTCGTCTGAGTCGATCATCTCAGTTAGCCCATTAGTAGGGCCTATCCGTCTTCCAGCAGAGCAAATCCCTTGGACGGCAACTGGACCTGTACGGGTGTTGCGGTCTGGCACCCCGGGCGGTAGAAGCCAATTTTTTCCAAGGCCAAATAAATCGTGTCGAGCGTCTTCTCACCAAGGTTGGGAATTTCCAGCAACTCCTGGGGCGTCGAGCTGAGAAGATCCTGGACAGTAAAGATACCGTGATCCTCCAGACAATTCACCGTTCGCACGACGAGATCAACCTCCGAGAGGCTCAAATCGAGACGATTGTCGGTTGTTTGGGTCTTTGCCCAATCTGGAATCGGAATTCGTGTAACAGCCATAATACCCTCCGTGATTTGGATGTGACTATCAGAAACTTCCACCAGTATATCACACTGGAAACAAGGGAATGAGAGCTTTCTTGGATTTTTCTTAGCGGAGCCAGTTAGCGGCGTCCTTTGCCCAGTAGGAGAGGATAATGCTTGCCCCGGCGCGATGAATTGCGGTGAGTGTTTCCAGCACGATCGCGCGTTCGTCGATCCAGCCTCTGGCGGCGGCGGCCTTGACCATGCTGAATTCGCCGGAAACATTGTAGGCGGCCAGCGGCACACCGGGAAAATGGTCGGCGGCCAAGCGGATGATGTCGAGATAGGCCAGTGCCGGCTTGACCATGATCATATCGGCCCCTTCGGCCAGATCCAACTCAATCTCGCGGATGGCCTGATCGGGCGACGAGGCGGCATCCATCTGGTAGCTGCGGCGGTCGCCCGTTTTCGGCGTGCTTTCGGCCGCGTCGCGAAACGGTCCATAGAACGCGCTGGCATATTTGGCCGCGTAGCTCATGATGGGAATATGCGTGAAGCCGGCCCCGTCCAACCCGCGGCGAATCGCCCCCACCATGCCGTCCATCATGCCGCTAGGCGCGACGAGGTCGGCCCCGGCTTGGGCATGCACGACGGCTTGCCGGGCGAGAATTTCCAGCGTGGCGTCGTTGTCGACCTGCACCCGGCCAGCTATCTCTTGCAACGGCCCGCAATGGCCGTGGTCGGTGTATTCGCAGAGGCATACGTCGGTGATCACCAACATCTCCGGTGCGGCCTGCTTGGCCAATCGCACGGCCTGGGCGATGATACCGTCCGGACTGGTCGAATCGCTCCCCAAAGCGTCCTTGACTGCGGGAATTCCGAAGAGAATCACGCCGCCCAGTCCCAAGTCTTGCAGGGTACGAATCTCTTCAACCAAGAGGTCGGGCGACCACTGAAAGTTGCCCGGCATCGAAGCAATTTCCTGCCGCACGCCGCAGCCCGGCCGCACAAAAAGAGGCATCACCAAGTTTGCAGGCGATAGACGCGTATGCCGAATGAGTTGCCGTACGGCCGGGTTGTAACGGAGACGACGAAGACGGGTGGTGGGGAACATGTGGCAATGGATGAAGGATGAATTCAGGTAATGCCATCATCTTAGTAGGCATGCCGATTGAATACAACCCGATGCATCACTTTCCTTTTTCCAGTGCCGCGCGTGCGTGTTGGACCACATCTTTTGCCCAGGTCTTGTTCTGATAAAGCACGATGACTGCATGGTAGATCGCGTTGGCCCTTTGGGGATCGGTCTTACGTAGTTCGTCGGCAAGGTTGATACGATTTCGCACAAGGATCCGTTGTTCTTGACTTTGGACCTCATACTGCTGGCGGAACTCGCTGAGCCGCCGCTTGGCTGACTGGATGCAGCACCAATTCGGTCCGAAGGCCTCGTTGGGTGACTCGGAAAGATCGATCATCGCCTGAAGCTTTGCAATGCCGGCCTCAAGGTCGTCACGGGCGGTGTTTAATGCGTCGAGGTAATTTCGCTCGACGGGCGATAGTGGAGTTTGTAAATTTACCCCTTTGGCCAAAAGTTCCAGACGCCGCTCCAGATGCGACATTTCGATCCGTTTCACGTAATCCTTCAGAACTTCGCTACGAGAATCGTGAGGAAATCGGGTGAGAAACGCGCGTATATCGTCTTCGGCCTGCTGCAAGGCTTCCGTCGACTCACCCTTGGTTTGCCGCTGGATGCGCTGGTAAAGTCCGTCGGCTGATGGCGGTTGAAGCATGTACCACGCCAGCAGCCACACGGCGAGAAGTCCGATCACCAGTGCCCAGGTCTGTGGCGAAATCCAATTGCCTGCGGGCCGCTCCGGCGGTGCTTCGTCCAACTCGCCGGGTCGGACCGGCACGAACCGCGCTGGCGTTCGCGGCAATTCCGGCGATGATATTTTAGCTGCCGCCGGCAGTGGAATTCCGGCCGTGGCCAAGCTGGTTTCGGGTAGGCTGGCCTGGACGGGTAGCGGCGCGCTGGGCAATGCCGGATGGTCCGAGGTTTGTGGTGCTGCAATGGTCGGGGCATAAGGGTTAATCGGCGGTGAGTCAACTTCCGAGGGCGAATCAACCGGTGCCGGATCGACCGTCACCTGCATTGCATCGTCGGGCGGCGACACGATGAACGTCTCCAGCATCGTCTCCAAGCGTCGTTCGAGCACCATTGCCGTGGCGAAGCGGCGGTTTGGATCCTTCTCCAAGAGACGATGAATGATCTGTTCCAGTTCGGTGGGAATATCAACCGCAAACTGCCGCAATGCCACGGGCTTTTCAAACCGCTGCTTGTCCAACATCTCGACAAACGATTTTGCGTTGTACAAAGGACGGCGAGCTAAAAGCACGTAAAGTACGCCGCCCAGACTGTAGAGATCACTTCGGGGATCGACGGCGCGGCCCTCGGCTTGCTCGGGGGCCATGAATTCCGCCGTCCCCAGCACACCTCCCACTCCCGTGAGACGCACGTTGCCAAACAATCTCGCGATGCCGAAGTCCGAAAGTTTCAACACCCCTTCCTCGGTCAGCAACAGATTGCCAGGCTTAATGTCGCGATGGATCACGCCGCGGTCGTGAGCGTGCCGTAATGCCCGAGCGACTTCGATGCCAAACTGGGCCACCTCTCGCCATTGAAACGCGCGGCCGCGGCCGAGCTGCTCTTCCAGGCTGCTGCCGGCTACAAATTCCATGGCATAGAAGATATGTTCCTGATCTTCGCCAAAGCCGAAAATCCGCACGATGTTCGGATGATTGAGCTTTCGCAGAGTCTCGATCTCGGCCTTGAAACGGTCGCGAAAGTCGGACTGCTGGGCCATCTCGGCGGCTAACAGTTTGACGGCAGCCGTCTGGCCCGACGAGTCATCCACCCCCAGGTAAACCGTGCCCATGCCGCCGCGGCCGATTTTGCGGACGATTCGGTATGGGCCAAGGCGGGGGGGGAGCATGGGAAGGAGTTAGGAGTTAGGAGTTAGGAGCTAGGAGCTAGGAGCTAGGAGCTAGGAGCTAGGAGCTAGGAGTTAAAGGGAAAATCTTCTCCAATAACTGATATTACCCGACGTTTTCCTCGCGAGCAAGGTTCCCTGAGAAATTTCGCAACCCCATTTCGGGCAAGTATTTGCAGCGAACGAAAGCCGATAGTATACTATCTATTCTGTTCTTTCGCCCTAACCTCAAAAATTCCACTAGGGTGAACTAGACGGAAATGAGCAATACATCCAAGGAACAGCCATGGCACAAGTGACTCTCGATACGATCGCCGAGGCGGGCGTGGTCGGCGCGGGCGGGGCGGGTTTTCCGACCCATATCAAGCTCGCGGGAAAGGCCGATACGGTCCTTCTTAACGCGGCCGAGTGCGAACCGCTGCTTCATAAAGATAAAGAAGTCCTCCGCGATTACCTTGACGCCACCATCGAAGGCATGGCGGTCGCCATGCAATTGGTCGGGGCCAATCGGGCAATCGTCGGCATCAAGGAAAAATACCACGATGTGATCGACCTGCTCCGCGCCAAGCTGCCGCGCGCCATGGAAGTTTGCCCGTTGCGCGACGCATATCCGGCCGGCGACGAGTTCATCCTAGTCTATGACACGCTCAAACGCATCATTCCGCCGGGCGGGATCCCGTTGGCCGTGAATGCCGTGGTGATGAACGTCGAGACGGCCGTGAATGTGGCCGCCTCGGCTGGCCGGCCGGTAACCGAAAAATTTCTCACCATCGCCGGTGCGGTTGCCGAACCGATTACCCTCCGCGTGCCGCTCGGCGTGACACTCGCGCAATGCGTCGCCGCGGCCGGCGGAGCGACAATTCCCGACCCCAACTACATGGTCGGCGGCGTGATGATGGGCACGCTCCAGCCCGACCACGAGGCCCTGGTCGATAAGACCACCGGCGGCGTGATCGTGTTGCCCAGTGACCATGTGGTCATCCGCCGCCGGAACCAAACTTGGAAGCAAGTCGCCCGTATCGGCCAGAGTGCATGCGACCAATGCAGCTATTGTACCGAACTGTGTCCCCGCTGGCTGCTGGGCCATCCGATCGAACCCCACAAGGCGATGCGAAGCCTGGGCTTCAACATGGTCGGCGAGGCCAACACGATCGGCACGAGTTTCTGTTGCGAGTGCAACCTGTGCAGCCTGTATTCGTGTCCGGAGGATCTTGATCCCAAGCAGGTCTGCTCGCAGAACAAGCGGCGATTGGCCACGGAAAAGAAGCGGTGGGAGAATCCACCCTTCAATACCACGCGCGCGGAAACGCATTTGCGCAACCGCAAAGCACCCATGGCCCGCTTGATTCAGAAGCTGGGGCTGCGGCAGTTCCGCAACGTCGGCCCGTTGAACAACGAATTGCTGGCCACGGACAAGGTTGGCATTAAGCTCAAGCAACACATCGGTGCCCCGTGCGATCCGCTGGTCAAGGTGGGCGATCGCGTGGTCAAGGGGCAGGTGATTGGCCGGCCGCCACTGAACAACGGCAAGCCGGTCATGGGTACCGCAGTGCATGCGTCGATCGATGGTACGGTCACGGCGGTCAGCGGTGGCGTGATTTGGATTCAGTAGAACGGAATTTATTCCGTTCCAACGGATTGAAATCCGTTCTACGAAGAAGCACTCAGAAGGATAAAAAAAATGTCTATCGGCAAAGCGATTGGTGCGATTGAATTCTCCAGTGTGGGCCTGGGCTACTTGGCCCAAGACGAAATGCTCAAGGCGGCCTCGGTCAATCAGATCATCGCCCGCACGATATGTTCCGGGAAATACCTGGTTGTGGTGGGCGGGTCGGTGAGCGACGTCGAGGCATCGGTTGAGGCCGGCATCAAAGTCGGTTCCAGCGCGGTGATCGATTCGTTAATGATCCCCAATGTCCACGAGTCGGTCTTTCCGGCCTTGGGCCAGTCGGTCGTCTTGGGTCCAGACGAGGCCGGTGCCCTCGGTGTAGTAGAAACCTTCAGCGGCGTGAGTATCCTTGCTGCCGCCGACTGTGCGGCCAAGGCAGCCCGCGTGACGCTCTTCCGCATCCATGTCGCGATGGCCTTGGGCGGCAAGGGCCTCTTGCTGATGACCGGCAGTGTGTCGGACGTGCGCGCCGGAGTCGATGCCGCGGCCGACGAGGCCCGGCAACGCGGCCTGCTAGTTTCCGAAATAGTGCTGCCGCGACCCAGCAAGGAATTGTTTGCGGATTATTTGTAACCCGCAGGGAACTTATTGTGGCCGGTCACTGCTGGATCGCAGCCTTGTCGGCTGCTCCTGACCCCTTTTGCCCCCCACATTTACTTCTTGCGGACACCACCCTTGCGTTTGAGTCCAAGGCCAGCAAGGAAAAGGTCTGCGGCGTCAAGGCGGCCGTCTGATCGAGCACGAAGAATCCCAACTTCAACAAGATAATCGATCAGATCGCGAGCATTCTCGACAGGAGGACGGATTGCGGCAGCAGTGTCTCCCCATCTTCCGTCCCAGTCCTCTGTCAGAAGATGTTCCAATCGCTTGCGATGACATGGAACAATCGCGCTTTTAATTCGCTTCTTCAATCCATCCAACCAGGGCCATTCATCCAGGGAATGTTGAACCTGTTCAACGGATACTTTGTCCAATGCTCTTCCCATGGATGTTGGTAGAATAAGACGTGGCCAACCGGCCGCCCGAGAAGAGCCGATCTGTATATCGGCGGCAACTTCGACAAGGCGAACAAGTGGCCTGGGGAGTGCTCGCCCAAAGCCATCGCGGACATGGTTGATAAGCCAACGATAGGTTAATCCTTTTTTTACATTACTACCCATGTATTGGCCAATTAACCGATCAATGATCGGCCGGATGTCTTCGCTATCCGTAATTCTAGGGACATGACCGAGTGCCGGATCGTCGAAAAACTCGATCTTGTTACGAGGAGCCTCCTTAATGTGTCTATATAGTTCGTCGGAGCTGTTTACTATGCGTTTGAGCAACATTGCGTAGAGGTTTCGATCGCTCCAAACAAGCTCGACGCGGTTTGCCGCGAGTTTTGCGAGGTCGCCCCCTCCCTCGGTCGCGTAGCGATGAAAAAGATCTGTGCGCAAAAAGACTTTAGCCCGGATGCGTTGCCACCGTCGGGTATACGCCGACCAAAACGCTATGAGGCCGCGAATAGCGGCACTCATTGTCTGCCAATCATTCGCGCCGAGGGTATCAAGCTCATCATAACCGACAAAGAGATAGCGGTCATTCTGCTGCAAATCCTTGTCGAGACGGTCCAAGGCAAGCAACGGCTCATTGCCTGAAAAACTGCAAAACGCTTCGTAAACCTTGTTGGGTTCTCCTCCGTCCGGATTCAACAACGACCTCAACGTCTCGGAATCTCTACATCTCAGTTCTCCCTGAAGTACACGAACCAGATAGGCAAACCAAAGTTTAAACGCCGCCTCGCGATCATTTTCGCACTCACGAAGAAATGCGGCGAATCCTCGGGCGTCAGGAAATTCGCTACCAATAGGATAGCCGGCAAACCATTGAACTTGTTGTGTTCTCGCCAAAAAAGGCCGAATTTCCGGCAAGCAACGCTCTATCGCCGGCAATAGCTTAAGTTCGACGGCGGCCCGAAACAATTCCGACTTGCCTGCGCCCCGAGGTCCGATCACCAAAACGACATTCGGATCGAAAGCTCGTACATGTTCTGCGATCGGATGAAAAGTCTTAGGGAAACGATCCTTATCCTCGCCTTCCGCTCGGCCATTGCTGCCCATCCTCGACAGTTCCTCAAGCAGCATAGACGATTCAGCGTGTTTCGCCATTGCTATTCTTCCTCCCGCATGAATTTCGCGACAATACGTTCGGCAAGCGAGCGATATTCTGGCAAAGAAGCGAGAGGATCGGCAACATCCTCAATGGAATCGAAATGTGCAAGTTTTGGCTCATAGGAAATGGCGACGGGAGCGTGCGGTGCCACTTCATTTTCGATGTCGCGGATGTACCAAAAGTTGTCTTCTTCCGCATCCTCGGGGTCGGCCGCGTAATAATGTTCCGAAAACTCATCTTGCGCGCGTTCGGCGAACCCGGCAACAGCGTCTTTAGCAGCTTTGGTGTCCTGTGGAACAAGTGATTGAACCAGCAAGCATTCCAGTTGAGGTTTGTCCGCAAGAACCCGATTCGCGCCAAGACGATCAATGATTACCCGCAGTCCTTGCCAACTTTGTTCGGACGAAGTGCCGAAGAGCACATGCAGGTGGGCTAACCCTCCCAAGAGCAAACCGCTCGATTCAGAAAGGCCCGTGCGCGTATCAAGAAGAATCCAGTCCGGCTGAAGCTCATCGCGCACCTCGCGTAGCAATTGAACATGAGATCCTATCTTTTCGCCGACCGGCAGTTCAAAATCAACTCGAGCTAACTTTCCCAGAAAATCGCCGTTTAGACAACCAGCCGGAAAGACGAGTATTTCGCCCGATTGCGTAACTGCGGACTGTCGGCACGCATGATAATAGTCCCGCAGATCAACGGAATCATATGGACGTTCCAAAAGGTAGTCGATCACGCCCCAAGACGCGATCATTCCCGATGGATCCGCAGCCAAAAGAACGCCCACTCCCGGAGCATCGAGGTCGAAGTCGATAACGACAACGCGCTCGCCGACTCTCGCACGTTGGATGGCAAACGATGCAAGTGCCGTACTTCGCCCAACACCGCCCTTGAAAGAATAGAACACCACAATCGGCGGCGATTTGTCTCGCTCGCCGGTCCATTGCCACAGCGGCTCTGTCATATCGCACAGCCACGCACCGCGGGTTCGGTGGCGGTCGGCAATGCGAAGGTGTTCCAGCGTGTCCTCTTCGGGCCGCGATTCGTTCCAAACTTGCTCGTAAAGCTCCCGATCTGCGGGATTACCGCGAGATGCCATCCAAATTTCGGATGTCCAATAAGGGGCAGCAACTTCCGCAATTTTCTCGTTGATTTCTCGTTCGAGATCAACGTCGCCGGAGTCTGGCGTCCACAAAATCAGCCGCAACTTTCCGAAAATATCCTCAATGAGTACAGCGCGATTGATCGAAGGCTTTTCCTTGGTAAGCCGACGTAGTGTTTCGATTGTGGCTTTCCTGGCCTCATCCAAATGGCAAGTAAGCATTAGACTAACCCATCCAATTTCATCTGTTGAATTGCTGGGGCGTATATCGCGTGGGCTTCCGCAAGCCATTCCATTGCCTGTTGAGGGGGAACCACAGCGGGAGCACGGTATCGTATCGTCTCGCACCAGCCCGTTTGTTTGTCGTATATGGAATGGCCCGCAGTCACCTTGAGGGGATATTTTGCGGTCCGACCACTCGGTATCGCCGCAAGGCTTAGCGATTTGAGGCTTAATTCATTCAAATCGTGGCCCCATGGCTTGGTGCCCTCAACTAAAATATAGGTTTTGAGAACACATTCGACAACGTAACCCGTCAGGTAGCCAGCACCGTCAAATCGTCCTGCATGGAACAACAAGTCTGCGTCTGCAAGGTGTTTTTCCGCCGCATCAGGATAGTCATCGCCTTTCGATTGCGCCAACTTAGGCATTTGCCGCCCCTCTAGTAGCGTGTAGCTAGGCACCCAGTATACGGGACCGCGACGACTGCGGAAGCGGAGATGAGTCCGCTCCTATGCATCATCATAATGCAGCATCCAGTTCATCCCAGCAAAAACTATTGTAACTGACTGACTGACAGTAACTGACTGACTGATAGAAAATTTGACGGATAACCGATAAACTGATAGGAACCTTTGATTTCAACCCACAGGTCTCAGTGTACCATAAGGAAGTGGTGAATCAAGAGACCAGGGGCAAGGGATTATTCGCGGATTATTTGTAACCCGCAGGGAACTTTCTGCCTCCCCGCCGCGTCCAATGGTTGGCGTTTAGAGTGTTCGTCAACCCAAAGACCGGAGGTAAGAAGCATGAGAGTCTCGCATTTTTTCCTGACCGCAGTTGTTTTTCTTTCGAGCTTGTTCACAATCGACCGCTCAGCCTTGGCCCAGCGGCCGTCTACGGATCGGCATGTGGCCGAGCTGGGGCAATTCTTCAACGGCGTGAAAATCGCGGCCCCGATCGTCGAGCAACGCTTGGCCATCTACCCGGTTCTCGTCGAAAATGTGCCTCTGCTGCATGGCGCATGGCAGACGCTTGACGAGGCCGTCGCCCGTGGTACACTCGTGATCAGCGAGAAGGGTGGTGGCTCGGTGCCGGTCGTGAGCGTGGAAAACCGCAGCCGGGATGCCTACATCCTGCTGATGATGGGGGATGTGATTAAGGGCGGCATGCAAACCCGCACGATCCGCCACGACACGGTTCTTGGTCCGGGACAGCGGTTGGAGCTTGAAGTTTTCTGTGTCGAGGCCCATCGCTGGCAGGGCGAAAAAGGCTTTTCCGCAGCCAACGCCAAAGTGCCGCAATCGATCCAGCATGAGCTGCGTCGCGGGGCGTCTCAGGGCGACGTGTGGAGAGGCGTGGCGGAAAACAACGGCTCGCTGGGGGCCGAAAACGGCACGGGAAGCCTGGAAATGGCCTTGAAATCTTCTTCCGTGGAAAAGAAGCTCGATGCCGTCCGCCGGCGGGTTGTGCCCGAGATACCCCACCGTACGGTGGGTTTCATTTTTGTGCATGGCGGCCGGGCCGTGGGGGCGGAATTCTTTGGCAGCGAGGAACTGGCCCGGGCTGAGTTCCCTCAATTGCTCGATTCCTACGCCGTTGACTACGTGATTCTGGGCGGGCCGGGCCGTTGGACGAACGAAAGAGACAACCGTGCGGCCATCGAGTTCTTTGAACGGGTCTGTCGGGCAGGCAGCCAGCGCGTAAAAACTGCCGGCTCCGGTGCCGGAATTCGCACCCAGGCCGATGGATTGCTGGGCGATGGCGTCAGTCTCGATGCCGCGCTCGTCCACTTCGGAATCCAAGTCGAGCGAAAGGTGCAGCCCAATCAACCCGAGGTGATCTGGCCACGTCAGCAGGGGAACGGCCGGTGAGGTTTTCGGCTCTTCCGGTTCTAGGTGCGGAACGCGAATAATTGTAATTGTCGGGTGGGGAGAGCGCAGCGAGCCCCACCAATTCTGTTGCGGTCCGCTTTGGGTGGGGCTCGTTTCACTCTCCCCACCCTACTTCTGCACCTAAACCGGAATAGCCAAGTTGTGGAACGATTGAGGCAGCCCTACGTAGAACGGAATTCATTCCGTTTACCCGAAACAGACAAGGCAACGGAATAAATTCCGTTCAACGAAGTGGGGCCTTGTTCGGGGGCACCGTCTGGACTACGATAGGAGCGGATCAAATTCCCGTCAGTCATAATGCGCGCCACCGCCGCGACGCCTATCGTTGACCTGTAAAGGGGGAGTGTAGAGGGGATAAAGAGGAAAAGGATAGATGGAGTCGGTCTTTTCACAAATCGGGCCGTGGATTTTCTTCCTCACGCTGGGCAGCGGGATGGGAATTCCCTTGGGCATTCCGCCTGCGCCTGACGACCCCGTGATGGTTCGCTTTGCGCCCGAAGAGTGCGTCTTCTACACGACGTGGTCGGCAAGCGCGGTGGCGAATCCCTTGAGCAAGAACCAGGCCGAGCAGATGCTGGCCGAGCCGGAGGTGCGGCAGTTTGTCGAGCATCTCGAGAAGTGGATACGTCACTCCGTCGCCCAACCGGCCAGTGATCGCGACGCGAGCAATCTTTCCGACGCGACCTTCGATACCATTCTGATGATCCTCCGCCACCAGACGACGCTCTTCGTGTCGGATGTGAAGATCAAGGATAAGAAAGTATCGGCCAAGGGCGGCATGGTCGTTGCCCTGGGGGCGGACACCCCGCTGGCGACCAAACTCTTCCATCAGAACGTCCGCGCGTTCTTTCTCAACCTCAACGTGGAAGCCCTGGAGGTTCTTCGCATTGATGGCCAAAACTGGTATCGCGTCAAGCCCAAGGCTGAGTTTCCGACGATGATCGTGGGGATCAAGGATTCCTACTTGATTGTGGCCGTGGGTGACGGAAGTCTCGATAGGATCCTCCAGTGGATGCAGAAACCTGCTCCGCAGTGGCTGGTACAAGCCCGGCGGATCGCCACCTTGGAGCGTCCCACCGGTCTGACCTATATCAACCTTCAGCGATTGCGCGAGGTCGGTCCTGCGTCCACGGATCTGCACCGCAAACAGTGGGGCGAACTGCTGGGGCTGGCGCAATCGCCTTGGCTCGTCTCTGCCAGTGGCTTGGTTGGTCCAGATGTTGTAACACGAACCGTCCTGCCGATTGAAGGCGAGCCTCGGGGATTGCTTCTCCCGGCCAATGGCCGTGGTTTGACGCGGGAAGACATGGCGGCGATTCCCGAAGATGCCACGCTGGCCCTGGCCGTGCGACTGAATGTGCAAAAGACACTCGATGCCCTGGTGGCGGCCGGCAAGAAGGCAGATCCCGAGGTCAAGGAAGCACTCTTAAAGGGATTGGAAACGCTCCAACACGGCGGTGACGCCGATTCTCAGCATGTCTTTGCATCGCTGGGCGACCGTTGGTGCTTTTACAATTCACCGCGTGAGGGGGGGCTGGTGATGACCGGGCTGACCGGCATCGTGCCGATCACCGATCGCAAGAAATTTTCGCGGAGCTACGAAGTCCTGACGCGACTGGCCACGGAGATCCTGCCCATGGCCGACGATTTCGGTTCCAATGGCCAAAAGATCCATCGCTTTCGCTTCGCCGGCAGCGACGTCCATTACGCGACTCTGGGGGGAATCGGCCTGACCCCGGCATGGTGGGCGGGCGACAAACAATTCGTCGTTGCTTTGGCCCCGCAGAACATCAAAGCCTATCTGTCTCGCGGGAAAGATAGCCGATCTTTGGCCGACGTGCCGGAGGTGGCCGCCGAGTTTTCTGGCCGCGATCCCTTGCTGGCAATTGGCTACCTCGATGCACCGCGGCTATTTGAAGCGATCTATCCTCTTCTGATTATTTCCGCGCCGTCCTTCCTGGGTGTCAACGGGTTGAGCGAAGGCCGCCGCGATATGTCGATGATAATTCCCTCGCTTCCGTCCGTCTGCAGGCACTTGCGGCCTGGAGTGGCAACGCTCCGGCGAACCGGCGTGGGGTTGGAACTCACCAGCCGAGGCAGCTTGCCGGGGTTTGGCCTGGCTGCGCCCGTTATGTTTCTGGTATGGGACTCGGAGTGGCTGAACTTGGTGTTCGGCGAATCCGAGAATAACGCACCGCCAATCCCGGTAGTTCCCGGGGTGGTGCCGGCCGGACCAGTTGCGCCGCCAGCGATGTTGCCTCCCGCCCTCCCTCTGCCGGCCGGAGGACGATGAACCGCGGTGCTTAAATGCCCCCCATTAGCTTGTTGAAATACTCCGGCACTTTCGCTGCAAAAGTCAACCGCTGGTCACTGAATGGGTGCGTGAGGGAGAGCGATCGAGCGTGAAGTGCGAGGCCCGCGTAGGATTCCTTCGCATTACCATACTTCCGATCACCCACGATGGGATTTCCGATATCGGCAAGATGCACCCGGATTTGGTTCTTCCGGCCTGTCAATAAGGAGATTTCCAGCAAGGCGAATCGCTTTGTCTGCTTGAGGACTTGGTAAGCCGTGTGGGATAACTTTCCCTTGGCAGGGTCGGACGTCGAGTACATGACGTGCGCTTGGTTCTCCGCGAGGTAGGTCGTAATGGTCTCCTCGCTCTTCCGGCATTGTCCATGAACGACGGCAAGATACTTCTTCTCCGTCTCGCTCCACGCACCCTGCAAACGGACCTTCGCCTCTTCGCTCTTGGCAAAGACGAGAACCCCGGAAGTATCTCGGTCAAGCCGATGCACGATGAACACGCGGTTTCGGGAGCGGGCGCACCCATTGCGGACGTAATCCGTCAGGAGGTAGTAGGCGGTGCGCGATTTATCGCTCTCGGTGCCGATCGTCAAAAGCCCCGCGGGCTTGTCCACCACAAGGATATCTTGGTCCTCATGGAGTATCACGAGGCCGTGCGGCAGGAGACCAGGACGAGAGCGTTTACTCATGACGATCTCTCGGTTGGACATGGGCTAGCGAAGGCTTCTTCATGGGATTATTGTACTACACAATGGCCTGCCATGAAAAGCCGATTGGACAATCGTCTGATTCCGGATACAATGGCGATTTTGGGATCGGGTTGTTCGTGATAAGAGTCGTTGAATGGATACGGATGCAAGCTGGTTTGTCTATCTTCTACGGTGTGCGGACGGCTCTCTCTACACGGGAATCACGAATGACGTGGCTCGTAGATTGAAGCAGCACAACGCCGGAACAGCATCGCGGTACACTCGCGGCCGCCTGCCTGCTCTCTTGGTTTATCAGGAAGCACAAGCCAGTCGCAGTCTTGCGCTGAAAAGAGAGTTGGCGATCAAGGGCCTTTCACGTCAGGAGAAAGAATCGATGTGTCTTGGTTGTGATTGTGAAAAACAACGAAATGCCGGTGAAGGTGACAAGCAGGGCTGGGCTTCTAAACCATTCCTTATGGCCTTCGTGATTTTCCTCGCAATTGCTCCTCTGCTACGGGCTACCGAGGTCACGGCCCAGCGGTCGGAACATGGCGTGACGGTGAAAATCGACGGCCACCCGTTCACGGAGTACGTCCTTCAATCCGGCACCAAACCGATTCTCTGGCCAATCTTTGGACCGACCGGAAAGCCGCTGACTCGCGCCTACCCCATGCAGGGGGAAGCCAAGGAAACCAAGGACCACGTTCACCACCGTTCGCTCTGGTTCTCGCATGGCAGTGTGAACGGCATTGATTTTTGGACCGAAACGCCCGCAGGCAAGACGGGCACGATTGTACATCGCAAGTTCGTCAAGATCGCGAGCGGCGCGGAAGCTCAAATCGTAACGGAAAACGATTGGCTGAGTCCCGTCGGCAAGAAGGTCTGCGAAGACCAACGGTGCCTGACCTTTGGTGTCCGGGGCGATTCTCGATGGATCGACTTCGATATCACACTCCGCGCCAGCGAAGGGCCGGTCACATTCGGCGATACCAAGGAGGGCACGTTTGGCCTTCGCGTCGCCGAGTCGCTACGGGTCGATTCCAAACAGGGCGGGCAGATCGTCAATAGCCTGGGTCAGATGAACGCTGCGGCCTGGGGCAAGCGAGCCGACTGGGTCGATTACCATGGCCCGCTGGACGGTCAGACGGTCGGCATCGCCATTTTCGACCATCCCCAGAGCTTTCGCCACCCGACCGGTTGGCACGTGCGAACCTATGGCTTGTTTGCCGCCAACCCGTTTGCCCGGCAAGGCTTCGTCGGCAGGGAAAGCGAGGCTGAACCGTATGTACTGCCGCAAGGGAAGGAAATCGCCCTGCGGTATCGAGTTTTTTTGCACCAAGGCGACGATAAAAAAGGTAAGGTTGCCGAGGCGTTTACTGACTATGTCAAACTCAATAAGTGAGAACCCTATGGATCAAGTGGTAATTCTTGCCCGAGGACTGGGAACACGGATGCGAAAAGCGGATCCGACAGTGGCCTTGGACCCGACTCTGGCGGCTGCCGCGGATAGCGGCGTCAAGGCGATGATTCCCATCGGCCGGCCGTTCCTGGATTATGTTCTGGGCGTGGCGGCCGAAGCGGGCATCACGAGGGCGTGCCTGGTCGTGGGACCTGAGCATGGCCAAATGCAAAAGTACTACACCGAGTTGCGGCCGCGACGGATGACGATTGAGTTCGCCGTCCAGGTTGAGCCGCTGGGCACCGCCGATGCGGTCGCTGCCGCCGAGCAGGTCGTTAGCCAGCGGCCATTCATAATGATCAATTCCGACAACTACTACCCGCTACAGGCATTTTGCGGGCTGCGCGATACCCCCGGGCCGGCCGTGGCAATCTTCGATCAGGAGACCTTAGTGGCCCAAAGCAATATCCCAGCCGAGCGCATTTCAAAGTTCTCCGTGGTCGAGGGGATTACCGAGGCCGATGGCTCCATGCGTTTGCAGCGAATCATCGAAAAGCCCGACGAAGCCACGCTGGCCCGACTGCCGCGACCGCTGGGCGTGAGCATGAATTGCTGGCGATTCGGCCCGGCCATCTTCGAGGCATGCCGTTCGATCAAACCATCGCCGCGTGGCGAGTTAGAAATCCCCGATGCCGTGCAGTATGCCATCGATCGGCTTGGCGAGCGTTTTAGCATCGTGTGGTGCAAAGCGCCGGTCCTCGATCTCTCCAGCCGAGACGATATCGAACCCGTTGCCAGGCGACTCGCGGGCGTGACGGTTGATCTGTAAGATACCGGACTCGGTAATCACTGCGTCAACCCACACGTCGTACGGCTGCATCGGCACGGAGTCAAACAGTTGGCACTCAAAGGCCACGGCGGCCAGCAGTGCATCCGCCCGCGCACCCGGTAGCAGGCGATCGAAATAGCCCTTACCGTAACCAAGCCGGCCGCCTTGGCGGTCGAACGCCAAGCCGGGGATGACCAGTAAATCGAGTTCCTGTACTTCAGCTCGCCGATGGTTTTGCTCGCGCAATTCGGGCTTAGGCTCCAGGATGCCCAGCGTGCCGGGAGCTAGGTCGCTGAGGCTGTGCAAGCAAAATAGTTCGAGATGTTGGGCCACGCAATAGGGCACGACAACCCGTTTGCGGTCTGCCAACATCCTTGCGAAAAACGCATGGGTGGACACTTCGCTACGAAAGCTGACATAGCATAGCACGGTTTGGGCTGACGTGTACTGTGGCAGATGAACCAGTCGCTCGAATATCTTGGCGCTAAGCAGATCACCATTTTGCTGATGGAGTCGCCGCAGGTGGGCCGCAGCCCGGAGATGATGTTTAACTTGAAGTGGGTCGCTTGGTTTCATCGATCACTCCACGGTCACGCTCTTTGCCAAATTTCGCGGCTTGTCAATATCGCAGCCGCGGGCGACGGCGATGTAATAAGCCAAGAGCTGAAGGGGGATCACGGTGATGATCGGTTGCAGAAATTCTTCGACGGCAGGCACCTCGATCACATCGTCGGCCAGACGACCGACCTCACGATCGCCTTCACAGACGATTGCAATCACCGGTCCACCGCGGGCCTTGATCTCCTCGACATTCGACATCACCTTGTCGTAGGTCTGCCCATGCGGCATGAGGAAGACGCTGGGCGTGTTCTGATCGACCAGCGCAATCGGCCCATGCTTCATCTCGGCCGCTGGATAGCCTTCGGCGTGAATATAGCTGATTTCCTTGAGTTTCAACGCCCCTTCCAAAGCCGTGGGGAAGTTGAACTGCCGGCCCAAGTAGAGGAAATTATTGCAACCGGCATATTTCTCGGCGATCTGCTTCACTTTTTCATGGCACTGGAGGGCCTGGCGGACCTTGTTGGGAAGCTCTTGCAGTTGCTTGATGATCCGCGTGCCCGCCAAGAAACTTAGATGCCGCAATCGGCCGAAATAGAGGGCCATCATCGCCAATACCGTACACTGCGAAGTGAATGCCTTGGTCGAGGCCACGCCAATCTCCGGTCCGGCGCGTAGGTAAACACCGCCATCGGATTCCTGCGCAATCGAGCTGCCGACGACATTGCAGATGCCGAGCACGGGAAAGCCTTTGCGTTGCATCTCACGGAGCGCGGCCAAGGTGTCGGCCGTCTCGCCGCTTTGCGTGAGGGCGAAAACGAGCGTGTGGTCGTCCAAGGGCGGGTTCTTGTAGCGAAGTTCGCTGGCATACTCGACTTCGACCGGCAGCCGCGCCATGGCTTCGATCTGGTATTCGCCCACCATGGCCGCGTGCCAACTGGTGCCGCATGCCGTCATCACAAAACGCCGCACACTACGCAACTGCTGCGGGGTGAGATTCAAACCGCCGAACTTGGCCGTTGCGGCATCGATATCCAATCGTCCCCGCATGGCGTTCTCGACGGACTCGGGCTGCTCGAAAATCTCCTTGAGCATGTAGTGTTTGTAGCCGCCCGTGTCGATGTCGCCGGCCTTAAGCTCCAAGATTTGGATTCGTGGATCGACGTGCCCGGCGTCGCGATGGATGATCCGCATCGAATCGGCCGTGAGTACGGCCAACTCGTGATCGGCCAGGTAGACAATCTTGTCGGTATAGCCGGCCAAAGGCGAGGCGTCGCTGGCCACAAAATGCTCGCCGGGGCCGACACCCAGCACGATCGGACTCCCCAAGCGGGCGACGATCAGCACCTCGGGCCAATCGCGGAAGAGGATCGTCAGGCCGTAGGTTCCCTGGAGTTGCAGCAATGCCTCTTGCACTGCGGCGACCAGGGGCCGGTAGTTCAGTACCGCCATGTCTTCCACGGGTGGCTGCCGCTTCAAGCAGCTCGCCACCAAGTGAGCAATCACCTCGGTATCCGTGGCCGAATGGAACGTATAGCCTTCCGCGATCAGCCGACGCTTGAGCAACTGAAAGTTCTCAATCACCCCATTGTGAACGACGGCAATCTCGCCGTCACCGCCCAGGTGGGGGTGGGCGTTAATATCGCTCGGTGCGCCGTGAGTAGCCCAGCGGGTATGCCCGATCCCCGTCCGGCCCTCGGTCGATAACCCGGCAAGCCTGGCTTCTAGGCGATCGATTCGCCCTGCCGATTTACAGACCGTCAGATGCCGCTCCGTGGTAACCAGGGCGACCCCAGAACTGTCATAGCCGCGATATTCTAAACGGCGGAGTCCGGTGACGAGGTACTCGATTGCCTCACGCGGCCCAACGTATCCGACGATACCACACATGCGTTGATCTTTCTCTTAGCTCGGTGGGATGTGCTTCTGAATTTTGCGGCCTGCACTAAGCAACTCCCTCTCTTCCTTTTGGGGGAGGGGCAGGGGGGTGAGGGCTTTCGTCGCATAAACGGCTAATATAACAGTCTAGCATACAGACTTGTTCCATTTGGGAAAAGACCTGTGGCGGAGTCAGATCTCCTTTTTGTAACCCAGATCTCCGCTCGTTGGCGATCCCGTCATAAATGTCCGACTTGACATGTTGTGTGAAAGAGACATAATATCAGGAACTGAACCTCAGGTAAATTCAATCAAAATGCCCTACACTCTACTGCTGGCAAAAACCCTCCGAAAAGCAGGGTGGCAGGTGGAAATTTACGATGCAGAAGGGCCGGAAGAGCCACATGTTTCGATTTTTAGAAGGGGTCGTAAATGGCGAATCTCTCTCCGTACGGGCGAATTCCTTGATGACGGAGACCATAGCCAGATCGATGCGAATGTCCGGGCAACCATCAAGAGGTGTTGGCGAACGCTTCAAACGGAGTGGGATAATATCCATGGCAAAATCAATCCAATTTCCAGCGAAGAAACCGAAAATGGCGACAAAGACTAAACCCTCAAAGATTCACAGCAGTCTCGTCTCACATCCATTGTTTATACTCCTTGATATGGACGAGGGATGGCGTGACCAACTTGGTGCGACTCGTGCGATCATTTGCAATCGTGCTCAAGACATCTCTGACGTGCTGTCGAAGGCCACGACCAATTCGCTTTGGATTTCCTCTGGTTCCAGCATGACGGATCTGCTTCTCCGTGTTATGAGTCGTTGCAGCACGGAATCCCAAGTCACGCGGCATCGCTTGGGCAATCTACTCATGCTGGAATCTCCACGACAGAAGACAATTCCTTTTCTCAGGAGTCTCTTTGAAAACCTTGTGGGAGAGGTTCCACGGTTTAAGTTGCTCCCCAAAGATCAGCTTTGTGAAGTTCTTGCCGGAGACTCCGAGGCTGTTCGTGATCTGTTTGTTGGTGGTGTTATTGACACTGAATTCAGTCTTCTTATGCTCGTCCGTGGCAACTTTGACCCTATAACTGTACCGCTTTCCGTCTTCCGACCTTCGGGAACGTCAAAGCCGGATTTCCACCGCTTTGAACTCGACGATTACGGTCACACGGTACGCTTTGGAGAATACGAAGCCTCATCGCATTTCATTCTGTACTTAGCGGACTCTGATTACCGAAAGCGTATGAATGCAAAGTACCGTGCGCAGGAAAAAGGCTTCGGACCATCGCTACGAAGATTGCGAATTCTAAAAGGGATTTTGCAAGACGAATTCCCCGGAGTCAATTCAAAGACGATTGCTCGAATTGAGCGCGGCGAAGTCGCAAAGCCTCACGACACGACACGAACAATCATTGCAAAGACTCTGGGTGTTGGCCCGGACGAGATTGAGCTGTATTAATCTGGCTAGGGTAGTACTAACCCAAAAGTCTTCGCGGATTGCAGTCCCCTCCGAAATAGTGGCTCCCAACTCGCCGCGAAACTGGCCCCCTTTTTCACTGCGACTGATACTATCGCCACAAGATCTGAAGCATTATCTTCCAAACTGTGTTGTATAATGAAGTGTCAGCCACGAAGGTCGCGGAGGAGGCCAAGGGCGTTGCAGCCCGAACTTTCTCCGAGGGCAGAGGTGTAGGTAGCCTTCCAGGCTGCGTATCCGGTTTTTGAAACGACTTGTGGTGAAAAAACAAGGGAGGTTCCTGACATGCCGGTTTTAACGAAGGAAACATGCCTGTTTCCGGAATCACTCTTGGAATCGCCCGATTCCATGGCGGTCGACAGTCAGTGGATGGTGTTATATACCAAGCCTCGGCAGGAGAAGTCCTTGGCGCGGGATCTTTTGCGTCGAATGGTTCCCTTCTATCTGCCCCTAGTCAAAAAGACGCTGCGGTACGGTCGTCGTCGGATGGCGTCCTTTGCGCCGCTTTTCGAGGGCTATTTGTTCGTACTCGGCGCGGAACAACAGCGCACGATGTCGCTGGCCACCAATCGGGTTGTGCGGATTTTGCCGGTAAACGATGGCGAGCGGCTGATCGCCGATCTTCGCCAGATCGAGCGATTGATCGAGGCCAATGTCCCTCTGACTATGGAAAGCCGTCTCCAGGCGGGCAGGAAAGTACGCGTTCGCAACGGGTCGTTTGCGGGCGTCGAAGGGGTGGTTCTACAGCGGCGCGGTAAAACCCGACTTTTAGTGAGCATCAACTTCTTGCAACAGGGTGCTTCGGTCGAAATCGAAGATTTCTGCTTGGAACCGCTCGATTGAGCCGCGCGGCTTTGGTTTCGCCGAGCCTAAGTTTCGCCACCACTTCGTTGGAGAAGGATTTGGTGGGCGACCTGGTTTGGATTGTAGCCGCCGGGCAGGCGGACAAACAGCTTGCCAAAGAACGGGGACTCCGGGTAGTGAAACGCAAACCAACCGGGGCATTGTACCAGCAGGTTGGATTGCTGCCCATGATGCCTTCGATATTGGATCGTGAGCGTCTGCCAAAGCAGGCCAAGGCCGGCTACTTGTTTTGCAACGTCAAAATGGCAAAGAACCCGGGGAAGAAATTCGCGGAGCCGACGGGTTTGCTGATCACGGGTTTGGCTTCCGCCTTGCTATAAAGATAGAATACGCCCTCGTTGAGATTCACGCTGCGAATCTGCTCGTACGGCAAAATCTCAATCGGGCCGCTCGCCAGACCCAACATCTTTGAGCGACGGAACTGTAAGCCTTGGGGCAGGAAGACCACGTCGCTCGTCCAGGGCACGGTTCGGCCTGCCTGCAAATCGGCAAGCATGCGATTCGCAATCATCTTGGCAATGTGGTCGCGCAGTTCGTCGAGATCGGCGTCCATGTTTTGCACCTTCGCCGAATAGCGGATCATTCCCTGAGCGGCTCGGAAGGTCACACTCAACTGGGTTCCCGTATACGCGCCTTTGTAGAACATCCGCGTGGCGGAATAGGTGAATTCCGTAATTTCGTTATACAGCAAGCGAAGCTCTCCGCGACCCCGGCGGCGGGTCAGACCCAATTCGTAGCAGCGGAATAGGTAGCGTCCAAAAGTCAGGCCCAACAGCAAGGATGCCACGGCGGCGGCCAGCAAGACCACGCCCACGGGCTTTGTGTCGCGCTCGAAAAGCAAGACCGCGCCCACCACACCGCCAATAACGGCTAAGACCAAGCCAATCCAAATACCTTCGTTCCTGCGTCGTTCAAACAGCAGGCGGCCCATGCCCGAGGCACCCGAGGTTGCCTCGGGCTGACCGCCGGACGCCTCGCGCTGATGTTCGATCCACTCGCTCAGTAGCGACGCCAGTACCGAGGCATTCTTTGAATCAGGACTGATTTTCGCGGCCGGTTCGTCCTGTCCACGCCGCCAAAGACAGATCTTACCGTCAAAAACCGCAACCTTGTCAATTTCGACAAAGGGCAAGGTTTCCACGATTCGCCCGCGGGCAACCGCTAATTGCATGGCGGCGAGTCTCCATCCGTCACCTTCCAGCATGGTGCCACCAGCCAGGCCGGCGGCAGTCCGCTGCTTCAAATCTTCAATCACCCGGACGATGAACGCGGCCAAGGGATCGGTGCCGTTGACGGGGATGCGATTGGTCATGCACATCGGCTTGTCGCTGTCGGCAGTCCAAACCTCGAAACGCCGGACGACTCCCTTGATAATGCCGGCGGAGAACTTCGACGTCCGCTTGATGCGCACGGCAACCACCTGGGAATCCTGCACCTCGATGTCCGTAGGACCGCCCAGCCAGCGGAATCCGCTGCCGGTATCAATCACCGATCGCTCGGCCGCCTTCTGCCGGGCGAACCGAACCTCGTTAATGACCAACAGAAAGACGGCAGTACCGCCGACGATAATGCCCGGCAGAACACCCTCCGGTACGTACACGGCCAGGGCGATTCCGCCCATCAGGGCAAGAACGCCGAGAATGCGGAAGAAATGCTTCAGCCAACCTTTTTCCTGATAGTTGACGGGAATACCTGTTGCCACGCCCCATTCTCCAGCGGCCCGAGCGATGAAAAACTACGGCTCTTCCGGTTCTAGGTGCGGAACGCGAATAATTGTAGGGTGGGGAGAGCGCAGCGAGCCCCACCAATTCTGTTGCGGTCCGCTTTTGGTGGGGCTCGTTTCACTCTCCCCACCCTACTTCTGCACCTAAAACCGGAAGAGCCAAAATAACATACGTCATGTTACCCTCACCATAGCAACCAGCCCAATGTACCGCAAGAGCGGCCAGGAGAAGAGAAAGTCCAACACCAAGGGGTAATTATAAGGTATGCTTTTCCTAGCACAATGTCGTTGTTAATTCAGAAACACGCCAACGTGAAGCAATCGCATGAAAATCTTGGTTGTTGACGATGATCCGGCTTGCCGCGCCATCGTGGCAATTCACTTGAGGGGCCTGGAGGGCATTGAGGTTGACGAAGCCGAAGACGGCAACAAAGCCTGGGCTTTGCTCAAGCGCAATCATTATGATGGCGCAGTCGTTGACTGGCAGATGCCCGGCAAATCCGGCCTGGAGATCGTTCGCGAGATTCGCAAGGCACGCCTCACGATCCCCCTGCTGATGGTGTCCGCCGAATCGGAGAAAAGGCGGGTGATCGAGGCCATTCAGGCCGGCATCACCGATTACCTGATCAAGCCGTTCGATCCCGATACGCTGCTGGCAAAGCTCGGCAAGTTCATCGAATTGACCCGCCCGAAGACGCCTCGTGGCTTAGGCGTTTCTCCTGCGTTACAGGCATGACGTGAGCCTCGGATTGTCTCGGATTTGACAAGCTCCCCCCTGTACTTTACAATCCATATCATGGTGGTTGCGCTGGAACCGCTCGTCGTCGTTGAAGTAGGGTGGATTTTTAGAGAGATTTCATGACTCAAGCCATTGTTGATCCCGAAGAACTGCGTCGGTTCGCGCAGAATCTCAAGAAGTTCAGCGGCGACGTCCAGGACCGCGTTACCGCGCTAGGTTCCCAGATGGTGGCACTGGAACGGACGTGGCGTGACCAGGAACAGAAGAAGTTCGCCGAAGAATTCGAGCAGCACATGCGGACCATCGCCCGATTTGTCGAGGTCATTGAACACCATGTTCCTTATCTGCATCGCAAAGCCGAAATCATCGACGAATATCTCCAGCAGCGATAACCCCCTCCCCCCCCGCCCCTCTCCCAAAAGCGGGCGGGGGGCGTTAAGGTATCCAACATGGGCCAAGCCCGCCTCACCCGAATTGATGCCGTGCAGGAGATGGCCGCGGCGGTCGATATCTTCCGAAACGAGGCGACGGCTGCCTTGGAAAGTCTCGACATCGAGATCCGCCGCGCCCTGGAGTGGATCCATCACGACCGCCACGACCATTGGAGCCACCAAGTCCGCCATGGTTGGGAACACATCACCGAGGCCCGCGTGCAGCTCCAGCAAGCAATGACGGCCCGCCGTATCGGCAACCACGATCCAGACTGCATCGACGAGAAGAAAGCCCTAGCTCGAGCAAAAAAGCGGCTGGAGATTGCCCAAGAGAAAGTCGAATCGGTTCGGCACTGTGCCCTGGTGATCGACCATGCGGTGAATGAATATCGGGGAGCGAGGACACCGCTTTCCAGTTACCTGGAATCCGAGGTTCCGAAGGGCCTGGCGGCCTTGCGACGCATGATGGACAATTTGGAAGATTATCTGGCCCAACACGCTCCCAGCAGCGGTTCGTCCGGCGTGATGGGGAGTGGGGAGCAGGGAGCAG
>Ga0194057_10000317_pt1 | contig 24752 bp, 18 predicted proteins | sample SepL4415m_MetaG_FD_155474 | JGI IMG/M metagenome (GOLD analysis project Ga0194057, IMG submission 155474) | Anoxic zone freshwater microbial communities from boreal shield lake in IISD Experimental Lakes Area, Ontario, Canada - Sep2016-L442-15m | ecosystem: Environmental > Aquatic > Freshwater... | reverse complement strand
ACATCACCACGTCATCGGCAGCACCCAGCGCGGCGAGTTTGTTAGATGCCTTCCAATCGACCGCGCCAGTGTCGGGACCACCGTATGACTCGATCTTGAGCCCGTCCTCAAAAAATGCTGTTAGACCGAGGGTTTCGTTGCCGGCGAGTTTGCGCAACGCCGCTTCGCGTTCGCCGACCATGCGCAGCAGGGCTTCGAGGTCACGGGTGTCACCCAGTCCGTCCGAGCCGGCCAGGCCATCGCGCAGGCCGCCAGCCATATCGGACAATCCTGAGGCGGCGGCCTGCAGTTTATCCAACGCGCCTTTCTGGCTGTATATCACGGCGGCCAGGTCCTTGGTAGCATAGGCATCGACAAAGCTGAGGGCATTGCCAGCGACCAGCGATTGGCCGGGGTCGGTGGCCAGCTTTAGGTCGTCGGCGGAAGCGCCGAAAAAGAGGATGGCATAATCACCAATGATGCCGCTAACAACCACCAGATCTTTTTTGGCGATGGCGGCTAACAGTTTGTCGACGGCAGCGGGTTCTAACATGTCCATTTCCTTGCGCTCCTTGGCCATGGCGGCGGAGATTTTGGCACCGGAGATCTTCATACCGGCGAACTTCTGACCGGCTTGTTCGATGGTGACCGGTTCGACCATATCGCCGACCATGGCGAGGTTGCCGACCAACCCGGCGAGTTGCTGGGCGGCTGCCGGGCGGGCGGCTTCGCTGGTCCGGAATGCCAGATAGAGCGGTGGCATTTGCAAGCGCTCGATCAAGTCAACGCCGGACTTGGGATCGGCCAGCAAATCCTTGAATAATTCCGGGCCATATTGATTGTCCATCGTCTCACTGAGTGTCGTAAAATCGCCCTCTTTGGCGGCGGCCACGAAGGCCTTGGCCAGAGCACGCATTTGGAAATATCCCATCCGGCGGTTGAACGTGAAAAGGTTGGCGGCTTGTTCGCCGGCCGATTTGCCCAGCGCGATGGTGAACTCAGTGCCAAACAAGGCAGCCGGGCCGGCCGGATCAGCGACTTCAGCAGTTGGCGCGTCGGTCGGTGGCTTGCCGTCTGCGGCCGACTCGTCGTCGGCTTTCATGCCGGTCTCGGCTTGGATGAGCTTCCATAATTTTGAGGACTGGATGCGCTTGACGGATTTATCCCCTTGTTGGAAGGACAGCACGACTTCCGTATCAGGCGACAGATATTTGACGAAACCGAGTTTGGCCGCACGTTCGGCCACTGTCAGGCCGGGTGCTTTGGGCGCAGGTGGTGGGGCTAGTTGTGGCGCTGGAGCTGGCACCGCGGTAACTATCGGCGAGCCTTGTGGGGCCTTCACTTCAGCGTTTTTCTTGCATCCAGCCAAACCCATAGCCAAGACCGCAACCATCAACCAGTTCATAGGAATTTTCATAGCGGCCACCAACTAGAACGCGGATTGGCGCTCTAGCAAGCAGATTGGCCGCATGGACTTTAGAAAATACGCGGACCCGGTGCGGTGGGGACCCCGGTGCTCACGGCAAATATCCGGGTTGCGGGAAGCGCCGTATTGTGGATGCTTGTGGCGTTCCGCATCATGGCCATCTTCACCATCCCCTCCCGCCGCGACATCTTCCCCTTCGAGCTCGTCCGCCCGAAGCTCAAACTTGTGGAAGCCGCGATCCGCGAACAAGTCCATGGCTTCGATCCGGCCATCGAACCCTACGTCGCCTACGTCTGCAACACCTCGGGCAAACGCATCCGGCCGGCCCTCGCCATCCTCGTCGGCGAAGCCGCCGGCGGTGCCACAGATGACCATGTGAAACTCGGTGTGATTCTCGAACTCATCCACATGGCCACCTTGGTCCACGATGACATCATCGACGGGGCTGACACGCGCCGCATGGTGCCCACCGCCAACGCCAAGTGGGGCAACGCCCTCTCAGTTCTGTTAGGTGACGCGCTATTTTCCCACGCGCTCACCCTCGCCACCGATTTTGACAGCATCGACATCTGTCGCAAGGTCGGCAACGCCGCCCGCGAAGTCTGCCAGGGCGAAATCATCCAAAACCAACGCCGCTTCGACCTCACCTTCACCAAGGCCGATTATTTCCGCATGATCGGCATGAAAACCGGGGCCTTGTTCGCCGCCGCCACCGGCCTGGCCGGCAGGCTCTCCGGCCTCGACCCCGCCACCGAGACCAGCCTCGCCGCCTACGGCATGAAACTCGGCACGGCCTATCAGATTTACGACGATTGCCTGGATCTGGTGGGCAACGAGGAGGTGGTCGGCAAGACGCTGCGCACCGATCTGGTCAAGGGCAAACTCACTCTGCCAATCCTAAATCTGTTAGAAACCGCCTCCGAACCACAACGCCTCAAGCTCAACAAACGCATCCTTGATCAGGAGCCCTTGGACCTGCCGGTGTTGCTGGGCATCGCCGAATACGAAGGGGCGATCGAGAGCGCCGTGGACACTGCACTCGACATGCTGGCCCAGAGCCGCGCGGACCTGACTCCACTCGGCGAGTCCACCCACGCCGCGGCGCTGGCGCAAATCACCCGTTTCCTGGCAGGATTGTTAGAAAAATGCCGGCGGTGAGTTGGCTGGCCATCACCGTCCGGTCCACGCTGGCGGGGTGGTAATGTCGCTGGCGGCGTGCGCGGCGGCAGCAGGGTTACCATTTCGCCAAGACCACGCGAAAGCCATTATAGTCGTTGCGGACGCGCGGATCTTCGCTGGCGTGAAAGTCCGCGCGGAGTTGCGCGATTTTCCAATCGCTCCACGATGCACCGCGCACCACCCGCAGCTGCTGGCCACCCTCATCGATGTTAAATTCTGGGAATTGCGCCAGCACCTCGCGGGTGTTCATCGTGGCTTGATAGAATGTCGCGCACCATTCCGCGACGTTGCCGCCCATGTCATACAGGCCATATCTGTTAGGGGAGAAGCTACCGACCGGGGCGGTGCGTGGCCAATCATCGGCCCAGCCGGCGTCCTGCGCCAGGTCATTGCGATATCCCTTCAAAGCCGCCACCATCGCCTCCCTGCCACAATAGTTACCAACGGCGCGCGGCGGTCGTCCATTGTCCCACTGGAATTTATCCGGGCAGGCGGCGCTCCATTCGGAGTCGCTCGGCAGGCGGTAGCGCCATCCCGCCGGCAGATTGGCATCGATTTTGGTCAGCCACTTGCAAAATTCCTCGGCGTCATAGTAGCTGATGCAGACCACCGGGCATTGGTCATTCTGCATCCAGTGTGGGTCCAGCCAGTTACCGCCATCCTGTTTATATTCAGGAGTAACTCCGCCCCCTGTAACGGTGTAGGCCGGCCAACCAAAAACATTGTTAGAAACCGCGTCATGGCTGGTGGCCGCAACAAAGGCCTTGAAATCGCCGACCCTGGTCTCCCACACCCCGACCATCACATGCGGCGTGCCGGCCTCGACGAAACGCATGCCGAGTTGGTTGACATACGGTTGGTGGCGGGCCAATGCCGCCTCAGGACCATGGGCAGAGGTGGCCGCTGACTGCGACGACGGACCGGCCTGCTTGGTGGCAAGTATTCTAACAATTGCCACGGTCACCACGGCGGCCATGACCATCCCGCCGAGCACCAGCCACCTGGCACGCGGCATGCGCTGGCCGAGGTGAAACATCTGACGCAATGCTGACCGGCGAGGTGGCGGAGTGTCGCACGGCAGTGAAGCACCGCCAACTGCCGTCAACTGGCTCACGTTTTCGACCTCACGCTTGGCAGGCAGTTCGCCGCCGCTAGGGTGGAGAGCGCTTGAAGCGTTGCCCGCAGAACTTCCCCTAGCCCCCACACTACCCGCGGCTGAGCCGCTGCCAGCGAGTGACAAACTTTCCTTTGCGGCTAGGTCGTGCAGCAGCGCGCAACAGGAATCCCACCGCTGACGGCGGCTGATGGCCTGACACAAAAGTTGGTTGCCCGCCTCGGAGAGTCCGGAAATCGGCACATAAGCTTCCGGCGCAAGCGCCACCGCATCGGCCACTTCGTATCTGGCCACGGCCCGGTAAATCAGCCGCGCCATCATATGGATGTGATCACAAGCCAGTTCCGGCTCCACCAGCACGAGAGTCGAGCCGCCGGCGTCGGCCGTGGCGCTGATCAGCGGTGGCAGGGCCCCGGCATCTAACAACAATGGAAACACCCGCGGTGCCGCCCCAGCCAGACCGCCGCCATCACTGGTGAGGTCGGCCTCCAAGCGCACTTGAAACGCCATCAACCCGACCCCCGGCACGCCTTGGGCAATGGTTTCATCGGCCACCCGCGCCACCCTGGCAAGAAATGCCAGCACCTCACGCAAGGCCGGCCTGCGCCGGAGCTTGAGCCACGAGGCAAAATCCCCGCCGCTGCCGCCCAACCACTCCGCCACCAGAGTCTCCCCGTCGTCTAACAAAACATCCAGACGCGGCAAACCAGCAACCGGGTGGTGCCACAAGCGCGCCAGATTGGCCCGCACCATGGCCCGCAGACCCGCCACCGCCGCCCACTGCGCGTCGAGCACAAACACGATCCGGGTGCCGCCGCCATCCGCCAATTCCGCATCTAACCACTCGCCCGCCAGATCACGGTGCAGGCGGGTAAGCCGGGCGTATCGCTCGTCCGGCGACGCGCCTGCCGCCAGGCATGGCAGGTCGTCCGATGCCATATCATCCAACTCTGCGGGCAACTCTACCAGTGGTTGATACGGATGGGTGGCGGCGAGCTGGCCGAGGATTTCTAACAACTCGTTGGCCGAGCCCACGCGCCGGTCCGGATCGGGTGCCAGCAGGCGATCTAACAAATCAACAATATCCGGTGCCAGCCCGTGCGGCAGGCGGTTAGCATAACCGCCGGGAGCCAAGCGACTGTGCACGATCTCCGCCGTGCTGCCGGGGTCGGGCAGCCCGCCAACTAACAAAAACCACAGAACCAGACCGAGCGCGAACAAATCGCTGCGGCCGTCGAGCGGGAGTTCGCGCAATTGCTCAGGGCTGGCCCATTGGGCGGTGCCATGAAACTTGCCGCCGCTCACCCCCGCCAATGACGTCTGGGCCAACCCGAAATCGATGACCTTCACCCACAGTGGCGGCGGGGCGTGGGCGAGCATGATGTTACCCGGCTTGAGATCGCGGTGGATGATGCCCTGCGCGTGGGCGGCCGCCAGCGCGGAGGCCACCTGGCGGACGATTTCGAGGGCTTCGCCTAATGGTCGCGGGCCGCTGCTGGTCACCCGTTCGGCGAGGGTGCCGCCGCCACAATAATCCATGGCGTAATAGATTTGGCCCGCCGCGCTGATTCCGAAATGCCGCAGCAAGGCGATATTTTGGTGGACGAGATGCGCGAGGGAGCGGCCTTCATTGAGAAACCGCTGGCGCACGTTATCGCTGGCCGTGAGATCGCGCCGAATCACCTTGATTGCCAACTCGGAACCTAACAGCCGGTTGCGGGCCTTGTAGGTCTGACCGTAACTGCCAGAGCCTAACATGCAAGGCTCGCCGCTGGCATTGCGCAGCACTTCATAATCGCCAAAACACCACTCGTCCTGTTGCGGATTTTCATTCATGGCAGCTTGGCAAATCAGTTAGAACTCCGACCACGATCAGCGCCCGTCATGCCGGCGGCAACCGGCAAGGCCGAGCCAGCAGGAACATTAATCATAACCGCAACCATCTAACAGATCAGGTGACATCGTCAGATCTGCCCTGGCGGTTTCCCGCTGCCACCGCCACCACTGCCAGCTGGCGGATGCCAGGTCGGCGGGTTTGTTTGATGAATGCCGCTGGGTGTTGGGCAGCTGTTGCCAGACGGCGAGACATTGCCATTTGGCGGATGCGTGCCCGGATGGTTCCCTGGCGGTAGGCTATTGCCATTGAAACCCGGGGTGCTGGGATTCCCGGGCGGATGCACGCCCGGTTTGCTGATCTGCGGACCTTGCGGTGGGATACTGCCAGTGAAACCCGGGGTGCCGGAATTACTGGGCGGATGCCCAGTCGGTTTACTGACCTGCGGGCCTTGCGGTGGCTGCGCTGAAGTCGGCGGCAAACTGCCCGGCGTGGTTGCCTGTGGTGAACGCGGTGGCAGGCTATTGGTGGTGCCATTTGCAACAGCAGACGGCGCAACGACACCGTCACCTTGCGGTCGGCCGTTCGGCTGGGTTAGAGATGGGGCAGAAGCCGGGCCGCTGATCGCTGCCCCTGTGCTGATTGGCGGATGGTTTGGCACCTGTTGTTCGCGGGCGGGGCTAATAGCTGGGTTGCGCCGGGTGCCGCCAAGATCCCACGCGGTGCTGCCGATTAGTTCATCGCAACAACCGCCTAACAGGTTGCCAATCGGGCCGGCGGCGGCGGATAACTCGAGCCCTTGCATGGCCGACTCACCGATGGTGATAAGCCGTCCAAGCCAATTGCCGGATTCGATGGTTGCGCGACTCAGAGTGCCGCGTTCGGGAGCTTCATTCATTTTTTCGATCGACCCGAGATATTTATACGATTGGTTTTGATCGACCATATCAATGCGGGTCAAGGCCGCCGGGTGGGTGGCATCAAGCGCCGGACGGAACCAAAAACTCATGAACAATTCCGGCTGACGCGGCAGGCTCAGCACGACAAAGGTGTGCTCTTTGTTTTGCTCATCGCGCTTGGTCACACAGGTAATCACCTTGGCATCCCCCCACTTGTTCGCATGATTCTTGAGAATGGCACGCACCGGCGGTTGGGTTTCGGCGGCGATCTGATAGACCTTGTCGAGACGTCCGCTGCGGATGTGTTCGAGCATCTCCTGCGTCTGCTTGCGCAGCGGGGCTAGTGCGGCATCCTCGCGATACTTGGTCAACCCGGCAAGGTTGTGTTCAAACATGGTGCCAACTCCCGTATGGTTGGTTGCCATCTGCCCGGCATCGCCCAATTGCATGGCATTGCGCCAACCGTCCTTGAACGACTTGTTAGACGGCGCAAAAATCCGCTCGCCACCCCGCACGGTGCGGGCGCTGGCAATCCCGGCGGCAAGATGCGATGGCAATGGGCCGCGCAACCACTGCGGCTCGATCTCAAAAGGTGGTTTAGAGAGATTGCGCAGGGCGTCGCCCATGATCAGGTCGGCATCGACCAGGGTGGTGCCGGTGGTATAGCGAGTCCACTCGGTGACCAAGGCCACATCGCTCCATGGATGATAGAACACCGCCACCGCCGTGGTGCTGGTTGGAAAACTCAAGCTCCAGATGGAGGTCTCGAAAAAATATACCCAGCCCTTGGCGGGATCGGTGTGCGGGCAAAGCGTTTTGCCGAGGAAGCCGAATAATTTTTTGGCTTTATCGGTGTTGCCGACATAACGCACAAAGGCCGATTCCGCCTCGGTCTGCGCTTGTTTACGAAACTCCAGCGCTTTGGCCATCATGCGGGCGCTCGCCGGGGCCACCGAGTTGGCGGGGGTGGCTGGTTCCGCCGCTCCGGCAATTCCTGGGAACACCAGCGCAACGCCAATGAGGAGCTGGAAAATCCTGCGTACTCCTGCGCCAACAAGCTGGCATGGACGAGATTGACTAGTGGCAAACACGGAGATGGTGGTTGGCATAATATAATTTGATTCGTTTCGATGAACCGAATCAACCCACCGATGTCAATGCTATTGTAGCTATCTGCTGACCAGGCTATATCCGTTAAAACCCGTGGCACCGCGGGCTTGTCAAGCGGTGAGTTTCACGTAGGGTGCGGGCCTCTTGTAACAAGCACTTTTGACTCACGCGTGAAACCACATCTAACAGCAATTGTAGCCATGACGCCGAGCCGGGTGATCGGCCGCAGCGGGGCGCTGCCCTGGCACTTGCCGGACGACCTGGCGTTTTTCAAGCGGGTGACCACCGGTCATCCGGTGGTGATGGGCCGCAAAACCTACGAGTCGATCGGGCGGCCGCTGCCCCGGCGGCGCAACATCGTGCTGACGCGCGATCCGGCTTGGTCGGCACCAGGAGTGGAGGTGATTCAGCAGCCCGCCGAGCTGGCCAACCTGCCGGATCTGGCAGGGCGGGTGTTCATCATCGGCGGCGCGGAAATCTATGCCGCCTTCCTGCCCGCCCTCACGGATCTGTTAGTTAGTCATCTGTTCGCAGAACATGACGGGGACACGCACTTTCCAGAGTTCGCCAGCCGCTTCCCCCACTCAGAGTTGTTAGAAAGCCATCCGGCCTTCGAAGTCCGGCGCTGGTGGCGGTGACCCAGCCCGGTGGGCTGGGCTGGTATGACGCTGGGCCTTTGGCCCGGAAAACTCCTTGGGCGACCAGCCCCGGCCATAATGACCTCCCCGAGGAGGCGGCCCCTCAATGGCGCACCGGCAAATGCCACGGTGGATTCTGCTCGAATTGTTGCTTGAGTGCGGGGAATGTTTTCACGGCGGTTTCTAACACATATGGCGCAATGACGATCATCTGGAGTTGCAGCGCCGCAAAGATCGAGCAAGCGTAGAGCACGATCCGCCAAGGCTGCATGGGCGCGGCGGTGATACGGTGGCCGCCGGCGTGATCCCATAACGGGCGGCCCAGCCGCAGGGTGGTGAAATAGGCCACGATCTGGCAGATCAGCGTCAGCAAGCCCCAGCCGAAACCAAGGCCCAGGCACAAGACGCGGGCCGAGCGCCGGGTGGCCGCCCCCAGGCTGAGCAAAGAGCCGTCATTATTGACCACCCGGATGCCTAACAACCATTTGCCGGGAGTCGTGCCAGCATGATGCAGCAGCAAGGTTTCCACCACAAACCACGGGACGTAGAGGAACAGCATGAGCCATGGATTGAACAGCGTGGCCTCGATGTCACGCCCGCATGACCACATCAAAATCCACCAGATGCCGGCATACAAATAGAGATCCAGCCACCGCGCCCAAAAGCGCCGCAACACAAATGGTGATGCCGCCAGCGGCGGTGGTTCCGGCCGGTCGGGACCCGCGGCGGACGACGGGCCGGGAGTATCCCGAACCTCGATTGGCCGGTCAAACTCCCGGGCAAACAGATCGATTTCAATCAGCGGCTTCCATGCCGGGAGGCCATCATGCCAAGCGGGCGTGGTGGCCGGCAATTCGCCGTGTTCGATCATCTTGCGGACATCGAAGTCATGGATGGGACCGATTTTCTCGCCGTTTTGGATGATCCAGAGGTCCATGGTCTTAGAGGTTGCGCAGGGATTTGGCGGCATCGCTGCGGGCGGCGAAAAACGCCGGCACCAGGGCCGCCAGCGAACACAGAATAAAGGCCATCAAGCCGATCCCCACCTGTTCTAACAGATTGTTATAGGCTGGCAGCACGCCAAACCCGGTGAATGAAGTGGCGAAGGGATCAAAACCCAGGACCCGGAAAACCCCTTGAATGGGCCCACGGAAATGAATGACCACGCGCCCCAGGCCAATGCCCAGCACGGCACCTAACAACCCAAGGAGCATGCCCTGATAGAGAAACACCCGCACGATCTGGCCGGGGGCCGCGCCGAGGGCTTTCATCACGCCGATTTCCCGGCGCTTCTGGATCGTGACAGTGAACATCACCGCCATCATCGAAAAGGCCGACACCAACACGATGAACGAGAGCGCGAAATACATCATGACGCGCTGCTGGTTGATCAACGCGAAAAACGGCTGGTATTGATCACCCCAGGTGAGCAACGACCACTCGGGCCCGAGGATCTGCCGCGCTTGAACGGCGACTTGTTCGGCCGCGTAGGCGTCATCCAGGCGCAGCGCAATGCCCTGCACAGCCTCCCCCAACCCGGCGAGGTCCTGGGCCAGCGGCAGTGGCACAAACAAATCCGGGGTAACGGCCATCTGCGATGCCTGATAGACGCCGATGACTTTGGCTTCCTTGGGCAGGACGATTTGTTTGAGGTTTTTGAGTGTTTCCCCATCCATTTTGCCGGGATCAGTGGCATTAAGGGCGGCAATGGATTTTTTGATATCGGCCTTGGCCGACGCGTCAAACTTGAACACCCCGGCGGCTTCATCCTTGTGGCCGGCCTCGATGGCTACTAACAACTCATCTAACAACTCCTGCTCGGGTGCGCGCAGATCCTCGCCCCGCAGGTTTTCAAATTCCTGATAGATATCAGTCAACGTGGCGCTGGCGATGCTGGCTTGGGTGCCATCCGCCCGCCACGCGGCGGCCAGCGCGGTGGTGGCTTGGTGCCAGCGGTCCGCAAACGCCTCGCGCAGGGGTGGGTTTTCGGTGGCCTTGTAGGCACGCATCACCTCCTCGAAGTTGCGGGTCGAGTAGAGCCGGATGGTATCGCCCACGCTGATGCCGAGTTGTTCGGCGATGATCGACGAGACGACCACCCGATCATCCAACCCCATATCCGCCGAGGACGCCGGATGTTTGGCCAAGTCCAACATCTTGTTAATGCCGGCAATCTGCGCCGGATCCCCGGTATCGATGCCGCGAAACATCACCGGGCGCTGCCACGATTCAACATCGACGATCACATTGTCCGAAACAAAGGCCGTGGCGGCCTCAACCCGCGGCAGCTTTTTGGCGCGGGCCGCCGCCGCCTGCCACTCGAGCATGGGTGCCGCCCCGGGCCCGCCGGCTTGGTGACGCAGCAAAATGTGCGGGGTAAACCCTAACAGACGGCTCTTCACATCGCGCTCCAGCCCGGCGTAAACCGCCATCACCACCACCAGCACGAGCACCCCGAGCAGCACTCCGACCAGCGAGATCAAGGTGAAGGATGACAGCACCGCGCGGCGGGGATTAAGATACCGCCTGGCTAACAGAAAACTGAAGGAACGTCTTTTGATACCGCTTGCTAACTTGTAATGCGCACTTGGGCAAGTGCTACCCGCAACCCGTGGCAGGTAAATTCAGCGTGGCACGGCCAGCTTAGTCCGTAATCCCAACGCCAATCAGATCTAACAAACGCTGGAGGTCGTCATCGCCGTAGTATTCGATTTCGATGCGACCCTTTTTGGCCGCGTGCTGGATGGCCACATGGGTGGCAAGGTATTCACGGAGGCGGTTGGTGATGGCACGGATCTGAATGTCCACCTCCCGCAGCGCGGCGGCCTTGGGCGCACCACCGGCTTTGTCGGCGGCGTCAGCCTGAAACGTCTGGGCAAGCTTTTCCGTCGCCCGGACAGTGAGCTGGCGGCGCATGACCTGGTCAGCCGCAAGCAATTGGTTGTCCCGATCCTTGATCGAGAGAATAGCCTTGGCATGGCCGACTGTCAGCCGACCATGCGCGACGAGCAATTGGATGTCCGGATGCAGATCTAACAAACGCATTGCGTTGGCGACGCTGGCGCGGGACTTGCCCACCCGACCGGCGATTTCATCCTGCTTCATGGTGAATTCCTTGGCCAGGCGGACGTAGCCGGCAGCTTCTTCCATCGGGTTGAGATCCTCGCGTTGCAGGTTCTCTATGAGCGCCATTTCTAACACATCTCGGTCAGACGCTTCACGTTCGATTACGGGCACGGTGGCCAAGCCGAGTTTGCTAGAGGCCCGCCAGCGGCGTTCGCCCGCGATGAGTTCGAACTTGCCGTTGACGGCACGCACGATGAGCGGCTGGATCACGCCATGCTGGCGGATTGATTCCACGAGGTCATCAAGCGGGGATTCACCAAACTGCGTGCGCGGTTGCAGCGGGCTGGCAACCACTTGTTCGATCGGCACGTCACGAACGCGTTTCAGGTCGTGCGCCGCCCCCGCTGAATCAAGCGGCATGGCATGCGGATTTTTCCGAATGAGTGCGCCGAGTCCTTTTCCGAGTGCCTGTTTCGTCATGGGGGTGGGAGCATTACGCAAAGCCGCGCCGAATACCAAGCGGATTTACCACCGAGTGCATAAACCTGTCCGCACGACCAGCAGCCACAGCCAATTAGTGGCGGCAATTTACCCCCCGGTCATAAAAATTCCGGGCATCGGGCTTGAGCTTGCTATTTCGTGGATTCTGTTTCAGCGTCCCGCTTCAACCGCTTCGCGTTGCCCGTCGGCTGTAAATTTGGCGGCAGGCGGGTGGTTTTCAAGATGCACAAAATGACTAAGGATTCTTCACTTCCATGCGCGGCAGACGCCTCAACGTTGCCGCCGATCATTCAAGGCGGCATGGGCGTCGGGGTTTCCGGGTGGCGGCTCGCACGGGCGGTTTCCCAACAGGGACAATTGGGCGTGGTCTCCGGCACGGCCTTGGATTTGTTGCTGACGCGCCAACTGCAATTGGGCGATCTCGGCGGCCATTTGCGCCGGGCCTTGGCGGCTTTCCCGTATCCGGAAATCGCCAACCGCATCCTTGATCGTTACTTCATCCCCGGCGGCAAGGCGGCTGAAGCACCATTCAAAACACAGCCGATGATTTCCCACGACCCGTCACGCTCGACGCGCGAGTTGGGCATCGTTTCAAGTTTCGTCGCGGTCCACCTCGCCAAAGAAGGGCACGCCGGCTATGTCGGCGTCAATCTGTTAGAAAAAATCCAAACCCCCACATTGATGGCGCTCTATGGTGCCATGCTGGCTGGCGTCAACGTGGTGCTCATGGGTGCGGGCATCCCGCGCCAGATCCCGAAAATTCTCGACGACATGGCCGCCGGCCATCCCGCCGCCATGCGGCTCGACGTGACCGGGGCCAAAGAGCCGGTATTCATTCACCTTGATCCGGCGGAATTCGGGCCGGTCCCAGCGCTCACTCGGCCGTTGTTTCTGGCAATTGTCTCGTCGCCGGTGCTGGCCGAAAACCTGCGCCGCAAGGCCTCCGGCAAAGTCGATGGTTTCGTGGTGGAAGGCGCGACGGCCGGTGGCCATAACGCGCCGCCGCGTGGCCCGATGCAACTCACGCCCGCAGGTGAACCAATCTACGGCGAACGCGACGCCATTGATCCTGCCAAATTCGTCGAAATCGGCCTGCCGTTCTGGTTGGCTGGTGGTTATGGCCGGATCGGCAAACTCAAAGAAGCGCAGGCCCTGGGTGCCACCGGCATCCAAGTCGGCACCGCCTTCGCATTCTGTGAAGAGTCGGGCTTCGATCCCGCCATCAAGACGCAAATCATCGCCTCCTTGCAACGCGGCGACCTGAAAATCCATACCGACGCCCTCGCCTCACCCACCGGCTTCCCATTCAAAGTCGCCCAAGTTCCAGGCAGCATCGCCGACCCGCCGGTCTATCAGAACCGCCAGCGGATTTGCGACCTCGGGGTGCTGCGCGAGACCTATCAGAAAGATGACGGCAGTATCGGCTTCCGCTGTGCCGCCGAACCGGAAGATATATATATATCCAAAGGCGGCGAGCCGGCCCAAACCGCAGGCCGCATGTGTTTGTGCAACTCGCTCTGCGCGTCCGCCGGCATCGGCCAAATCCGCGACGGCCAACCCGAACCTCAAATCATCACCATCGGCGATGACCTTGAGGCCGTGCGCGAATCGCTGTTGACTGACAAGAATTCCTTCACCGCCGCAGATGTGATCGAACGCCTGCTGGCCTAACAGTTATGCGGCAGACCTTGGTGCCCGCGCTGAAGTTGTTAGATTTGCCGATGATCCGCCCCGGCACTCCGCAAATCCTGCCTTTCGCATCACCGATTCTACCCCAGCCTACTCTCCACTTGAAAATCACTCTGCCGCCACCTATGCCTCGCCCGGCCAGCGCCGCCACCTTTTCCCAATTGTTATGAACGCCCTCACCCGTTGCCTTGAAACTTACTGGTCCTCCTCCATCGGCAAAAAGCTGGTTGTCGCCCTGACCGGCATCGTGCTGGTCCTCTTCCTCGCCGGCCACCTCGTTGGCAATCTGGTGGTGTTCATGGGGCCTGAGCCATTCAATGCCTACGCCTACTTCCTCCATCACATGCTCCACGGAATGGGCATCTGGATTTTCCGCCTCGTAATGATCGGCATGGTCGTTGCGCATATTCTAGCCACCGTGGCTCTGACGCTGCAGAACCGCGCCGCCCGCAAAGCCTACGAATGCACCGCCACCATCCAGGCCAGCAAATCCTCCCGCACCATGATCCTCTCCGGCCTGATGATTTTGAGCTTCGTCATCTATCACATGCTGCATTTCACCGCCCGCATCGGCAATCAATACAACTCGCTCGACCGCTACAAGACCACGCTCTACGGCATCGAGGGCGAGGTTCACAATGCCTGGCTGATGGTTATCGATGGCTTCAGCTACGCACCTGCCACGATCTTTTACGTGATCGCCATGACCCTGCTTTGCACCCACCTGATGCACGGCGTCGGCTCGATTTTCCAAACGCTGGGCTTCCGCTCCAAGAAAGCCGCCAGCCTCATCCAGCAGATATCCCTCGGTTACAGCCTGCTCATCTGGCTGGGCTTCATCTCCATCCCGCTCGCCATCTGGATCTGCCATTTCGGCCGCTAATCCACTGCCCTTCTCCAGTTTTCTAACAACCAATCCACCATGTCCATCGTCCTCGACAGCAAGATCCCATCCGGCCCACTTGAACACAAGTGGTCCCAACACAAGATGGACTCGAAGCTCATCAACCCGGCTAACAAACGGAAATTCACCGTCATCGTGGTCGGCTCCGGCCTCGCTGGTGGGGCGGCCGCCGCTTCACTCGCCGAAATGGGCTACCAGGTTAAATGCTTCTGCTATCAGGACAGCCCGCGCCGCGCCCACTCGATCGCCGCCCAAGGTGGCATCAACGCCGCGAAAAACTATCAGAACGATGGTGACTCGGTGCAGCGCCTGTTCTACGACACCATCAAAGGTGGCGACTTCCGCGCCCGCGAGGCGAATGTCTATCGCCTGGCCGAAGTCTCCAACGCCATCATCGACCAATGTGTCGCCCAAGGCGTGCCCTTCGCCCGCGAATACGGCGGATTGTTAGACAATCGCTCGTTCGGTGGTTCACAGGTGTCGCGCACGTTTTATGCCCGCGGCCAGACCGGCCAGCAACTGCTCATCGGCTGCTACCAAGCGCTGGAGAAGGAAATCGGCAAGGGCGGCGTGAAGATGTATTCGCGCACCGAGATGCTCGATCTGGTGCTCGTCAACGGCCACGCCAAAGGCATCGTGGTGCGCGATCTGGCCACCGGCGCGATCAGCACCCATGCGGCGGATGCCGTGATCCTCGCCACCGGCGGTTATGGCAATGTCTTTTTCCTATCGACCAACGCGATGGGTTGCAATGTGACGGCCGCCTGGCGTGCCGCCAAACGCGGGGCGCTGTTCGCCAATCCGTGTTTCACGCAGATTCACCCGACCTGTATTCCTGTTAGCGGCGATTACCAATCGAAGCTCACCCTGATGTCCGAGTCGCTGCGCAACGACGGACGCATCTGGGTGCCGAAGTCCAAGGAAGTAGCCGCCAAGCTGCAAAAGAAGCAAATGAGTCCCAACGATGTGCCCGAGGACCAACGCGACTACTATCTGGAACGTAAATACCCATCCTTTGGCAACCTTTCGCCACGTGATATTTCATCGCGCGCGGCCAAGGAAGCCTGCGACGATGGCCGCGGCATCGCGCCCACCGGCCTGGGTGTGTATCTCGACTTCCGGGATGCGACCAAGCGCCGCGGCGAGGCGACCATCCGCGCCAACTACGGCAATCTTTTCCAGATGTATGAAAAGATCACCGGTGAGGATCCCTATCAGACGCCGATGATGATTTATCCTGCCGTCCACTACACCATGGGTGGCCTGTGGGTGGACTACAACCTGATGTCTAACATCCCGGGGCTGCACGTGCTGGGCGAAGCTAATTTCTCCGACCACGGCGCCAACCGGCTGGGTGCCTCGGCGCTGATGCAAGGACTGGCCGACGGGTATTTTGTCATCCCCACAACCATCGCCAACTATCTGGTTACTCAGAAACCCGGCACCGTCTCCACCGAGATGCCCGAGTTCAAACAAACCGAAGATGAAACCCGCGAGCGCGTCAACAAGCTGTTCACGGTCCAAGGCAAGCGCACAGTGGATTCCTTCCACCGCGAGCTTGGCCACATCATGTGGAATAACTGCGGCATGGCTCGCTCCCGCGAAGGGCTCACCACGGCCCTCGCTCAAATTCCGCAAGTCCGCGAGGAGTTCTGGAACAACGTGCGCATCCCCGGCTCCGGCGACAATGCCAACATGGAACTCGAAAAAGCCGGCCGCGTCGCCGACTTCCTCGAGTTCGCAGAAGTTATGTGTTACGACGCCCGCGAACGCGAGGAATCCTGCGGCGGCCACTTCCGCACCGAACACCAGTTCTTCGACACCGACCCGGAAGTCCAAGCCGGCAACACCCAGCCCGGCGAAGCCAAACGCAACGACGAACAATTCGCCCACGTCGCCTGCTGGGAATATAAAGGACCGGGCAACGCCCCGCTGCTGCACAAGGAAGCACTCACCTTCGAGGACGTGCACGTTTCAATCCGCAGCTACGCCTGAGTTCACATCTAATCAAGCTTCTGGATCGCGCGCCAGCTTGGGCGGGACCAAATAAACCAGCAGGCCGTGGCGCAGCGGCGGATTTATCCGGAGGCAGGCCAGCGCGCCCTTTTTCACTTCCACGCCGCCGCCTGCCACGCCCAGCACCCACTGGATGAGATCTGAAAAATCTGTTTCGTGGCCGACGATGGCGACCCGCGGAAACTCCTGATAGGCTGTTAGTTCGCGCAGTGCCTGTTGCGGGTTCATGCCACAGGCAAGCCACTCTTGAATGATCGCCCCTGGGATGCCCGCCGTTTCGCAAAACTCATCGGCCGTTTGGCGGGCCCGCACCAGCGGACTAGTGAGCACGATATCGGGCAACAAATTCGCCCGCTGCAAAACCTTGGCTGCCCGGCGGGATTGTTCGCGGCCTTTCTCGTCCAACCTGCGGGCGCGGTCACCCTCGGGGTTGAGTGCTTCCGCTTTACCGTGACGCAAGAGAATCAGTTCCATGTTAAACAAATTACGACAGGTGGAAATTATTGCCAACAACCATGCGATTAAATCCGCATGGCATCAGCGGCGGTCACATGGTCATGCCACCATCAACGGCAATCACCTGCCCGGTTATATACCTGGCGGCAGGGCTGGCCAGATAGGCGACCATGGCGGCAATGTCCTGGGTAGCTCCGAAACTGCCAAGCGGAATTTTGGCGAGCACCGCCTCCTTGACCGCTTGGGGTAATTCCTCGGTCATGTCGGTGGTTATGAATCCCGGGGCCACCGCGTTGCAGGTGACACCACGCCCGGCCAACTCGCGGGCCACGGCTTTGGTAAACCCGATCAGGCCGGCCTTGCTGGCCGAGTAATTGGTTTGGCCGGCATTGCCGATCAGCCCGATCACCGAGGCGATGTTAATAATGCGCGGGTCCTCTGCTTTCATCAACACGCGCATGAATGCTTTGACCGTGTTGAAGGCCCCCTTGAGGTTGGTGTCAATCACCGCATCCCAGTCGTCCTCTTTCATGCGCATCAACAAACCATCACGGGTCACCCCGGCATTGTTGACCAGAATGTTCACCACTCCCAACTCCTCACCGATCTGCTTGGCAAGATCTTGCACCGCCGCGTGATCGGCCACATCCACCGCATAGGCGGTGGCGGCCCCGGAAAACACCGCGTTGATTTCCTGGGCTGCTTTGCCACAACTCGCGGCGCTGCGACTCACCACCGCCACCTTGGCTCCTTCAGCCGCAAGGGCGCGGGCGATTTCCTGGCCGATCCCCCGGCCTCCTCCAGTAACAACAGCAATTTTGTTGGCAAAGCGTGACATGGCCAGAACGTGACGACGGAACCGCCCGGCTGTCAATGCGTGGATTGTGGCAGCCAGCAGATCATTCGACACCAACGAGGGCCATGAAAAAATCCACCATTATTGGCTTGCCAAGTGTTCGCTGATCCCTAGTTTGCCCGTCCCATGCCAAGAGTCTCTGGAAAAGCAAAGACACGGAAAGCCGTTGCCAAGCGTTTCAAAGTCACTGGGACAGGGAAAATTCTTCGTCGGAAACAAGGGGCTCGCCACTTGTTGCAAGGCAAGAACAGCAAGCGCAAGCGTCGTCTTGGGCAAGCTGCTCTGGTCTCCGATGCTGACCTTCGAAACGTCAGGGAGAATCTTCCTTTTTCCCGGTAACTGAAAGCGCCGCAACGAATAATACGCCCCGTCCGCGAATCGGACGGCCTTCACTCAGCCTGATCCCGCAAGGGAGACACGAACAGTCGAGACTGCGGAAGGAAATGATAACAACGGTCTGTTCCAACCAATAATACCAAATGCCACGTGCCACCAACTCACCGGCCAGCCGCAAGCGTCGTAAGCGCGTGCTGCTCCGTGCCAAGGGTTTCCGCGGGTTCCGCTCGAAACTCTTCCGTTACGCCAAGGACGCTGTCCGCAAGGCGCAAACCTATGAGTATCGAGATCGGAAAAAACGCAAGGGCCAGTTCCGCCGGCTGTGGACGCAACGTATCAACGCTGCCGTCCGCGCCGAGGATATGACCTACTCGCGCTTCATCGAAGGCCTGAAAGCCGCCGGCATCGAAGCCGACCGCAAGATCCTCTCGGATCTCGCGATCATCGATGCTCCAGCCTTCTCCGCCATCATCGCCCAGGCCAAACTGGCCCTCGCCGCGAAAGCCGCAAAAGCCAGCGCCTAAGCAGTCACCCACCAACTCAACCACCGCCGTCCGGCCAGTCCGGACGGCGGTTTTTTTTCTAACAATATGCCGCTCAGGCCCGCGGGTTGAAGTGCGAAATCTCCCGCAGGCGCTCCCACAGTGCACGGGTCTCATCGTCCGGATTAACAGGAATCTTGATTGTTAGAACCGCGAAGAAATCGCCACGTTGGCCGGTTTTGCCGGTGGGCAGGCCGCGACCGCGGACGCGCAGGTGGTGGCCGCTTTCGCTGCCGGGCGGGACGCGCAGTTTCACGGCCCCATCGAGCGTGGGCACGGTGATATCGGCACCGAGCACCGCTTCCCACGGGGCGATGTCGAGGTCATGATAAAGATCCGCGCCGTGAGTGACCAAATCCGGGTGGGCGGCATGGCGCACGCGCAGATAGAGGTCGCCGGGCTCGGCCCCGCCAGTTCCCGGCGCGCCCTGGCCAGGCACCCGAATGCGCCGCCCGTCAGTCACTCCGGGCGGGATACGGACCTGAAATTCACGGGTCGCCGGCTTGGCTGTTAGATTGTCGGTGATTTGCAATGACACCGGCCGCACGGCACCGTGCATGGCCTCATCCAAGCTGACCAGGATATCGCCTTCGATGTCCCCGCCGCGGTGTTTGCGGGCACCCGCCGGGCGCGCGCCACTAAACACCTCATCGCCAAAACCGGCATGGCTGGCCCCGCTGAAATACTGCTCGAAGAAATCGCTGAAGCCGGTGCCGCCGAAGTTGAATTCGTGCGCGGTGGCCGCGCGGCCGCCACGTCCGGCTTGCGGGAAGCTGCCAGCCTGCTGCCAATTAGCGCCGAGTTGATCGTATTTCTGACGTTTCGCGGGATCGCTGAGAACTTCGTTGGCCTCATTGATTTCCTTGAACTTGGCCTCGGCTCCTTTCTTATCCTTGGCCACATCCGGGTGATGTTTGCGGGCCATTTTGCGGAACGCCTTTTTAATATCCTCCGCACTCGCATCACGCGCCACTCCAAGGGTGGCATAGTAGTCTTTGAATTCAACGGACATGGTCTTGGCCGAAAACTAAACCATGTTTCCCGCCACAAAGAAACCTGCTATTTGGCGGCCAGCACAATCGCATTATCACGATTTTGCGCTTCCGAAATGGCCCACCACGGCCATGCTGCCGGCCATGCGTTACGCCGACCTCCTCCACCAACGAATCATGCAAACCGGCTCGCGCTTATGTGTCGGGCTCGATCCGCGCCCGGCCACTGGCGGGGCCGCATCCGCCCGCCAATTCCTCACCCGGGTCATCGCCGAAACCGCGCCGTGGGCGGCCGCCTTCAAACCTAACATGGCTTACTTCGAGGCCCTGGGAATCGAGGGCATAAGGTTGTTAGAAGATCTGCTGGCCGGCATCCCGGACGGTGTGCCGGTGATTCTCGACGCCAAGCGCAGTGACATCGGGGAGACCCAGAAATACTATGCGCAGGGGTATTTTGGCGGCTGGAATGTCGATGCCGTCACACTCAATCCATTCCTAGGTTATGATTCTATCGAGCCCTTCCTGGATTGGGACGGCAAGGGCATCTATCTGTTAGCTGTCACCTCCAACGCCGGCTCCGCCGATTTCCAACGGCAGCGCCTGGCCGACGGCCGGGAGGTGTTCGAATTGGTCACCGCGCTCGGCACACGGGCCACTGCGGAAGGACGCAAAACCGATGTTGGTTATGTGGTGGGCCTCACCAACGCGGCGGACGTGCTTGCCAAAATGCCGGATGCCCCGCTGTTAATTCCCGGCCTCGGGGCCCAGGGCGGTGATCTCGCGGCGCTGGCCGCGGCGGCCCGCAGTGCGCCGGACGTGATCAATGTTTCGCGCGGCATCCTCTACGCTGAGGACACCCGGAGTTTCGCCATGCGTGCCCAGGACTGGGCGGAAAAAATCGCAGCAGCCATGGCCGGATGAACGGTGATTGCCCGGACCATGCTGAGCCAATGCCACGCGATACTCCCGACTCATTGGCTTGCCATGGTATCGGCGGACGGATTCCGCCGCTCCTTGGGGCCTAAACCACTCGAATTTCTTGAAATTGAAGGGTGGCAAGCATTGCCAAGCGGGAGGATTTTTCTACCATCGCAGCACATGAGCGCTCTCGAATCATCCCTTGCTGCGGCCGTGGCCAATGGCCAACTGCTGGCAACCGCCAAATCTAACATTGAATTGCTGCTCGGCGGCTCAACCAGCACGGTGGCCGTGCTGGCGGTTGAAGAATTGATCGCCGCCAACGCCTGGCAGGAACTCAACGACCGGTTTTTCACCACCCTCGCCTTTGGCACTGGCGGCCTGCGCGGCCGCACCATTGGCCGGATCATCACCCGCGCGGAACAAGGAACCGGCGGTCCTAACGGACGCCCGCAACACCCGTGCGTCGGCACCGCCGCCATGAACTTCTTTAATCTCAGCCGCGCCGTGCGTGGCCTGATTGCCTACACCAAAACCTTTGCCGGCCCCGAACGCCGGCCGGTGTTGGTGTTTGCGCACGACACCCGCCATTTCTCGCGTGATTTCGCCGAGTTCTGCGCCACTGTCAGTTCCGAACTCGGCTGCGACGCCTACCTGTTTGAAGGCCCGCGTTCGACGCCCCAGTTGTCCTTTGCGGTGCGCGCCCTGCGCGCCGATGCCGGGGTGGTTCTAACAGCCAGCCACAACCCGTCACACGATAACGGCTTCAAAGCCTATTTCAACGACGGTGCCCAAATCATCGGCGAGCACGCCAGCGGCATCATGCGGGAAGTCAATGCCATCACCAGCGAAGCATACACCGCCCTGCCGCCAGCCCGGCGCGGCACCATCACCACCCTCGGCGCGGCGATGGACGCCGAGTATGTGGCGCGCCTGCAAACCCTCCTACTCCAACCATCTTTGTTAGATGGCGCCGCAACCAAGATCGTCTTCACCAACCTGCATGGCACCGGCGGCCATATCAACGTGCCGATGCTGCGCAGCTTTGGCTTTGAGGTGCTCACCGTGCCCGCCCAGGATGTCCAGGATGGCCGCTTCCCCACCGTCGAATCACCCAACCCGGAAAACGCGCCGGCCTTGCAAATGGCCATCGATCTGGCCGAACAAACCGGGGCCGGCATCGTCATTGGCACCGACCCCGATGCCGACCGCATGGGCGTGGCGGTGCGCGATGCCAGTGGCCGGATGGTTCTTCTAACAGGCAATCAGATTGGCTCGCTGATGGCATGGTATCGCCTCAAAACCTGCTTCGAGATCGGCTGGCTCAGTCATGCCAACCGCAGCCGGGCGGTAGTGGTCAAAACCTTCGTCACCACCGAACTCCAACGCGCCATCGCCGATAGCTTCGGGGTCAGCATCGTTGATACTCTAACTGGTTTCAAATACATCGCCGGCAAACTGCGCAAATACGAGGAAGCCATCCCCGCCGATAAAAAATCCGACTACCGCGCGCTGAGTGAGGAACAAACCCGTCTGCTGCGGCTGGAATACTCGCGGTTTTTCGTCTTTGGCGGGGAAGAGAGTTATGGGTATCTAGGGTCGGACGCCGTCCGCGACAAGGACGCCAACGGTGCCACCCTGATGTTTGCCGAGGTCGCGGCTTACGCCACCGCCAACGGCCAAACCATCCCGGAGTTGTTAGATGCGATTTACACCGAGTACGGTTACTACCTGGAAATCGGCAAGTCACTGGTCATGGAGGGCGCGGATGGCGCGGCCAAGATCCAATCCCTGGCCACCTCCTATGCCGCCAATCCGCCAACCACCGTCGATGGTGCGGCGGTCATGCGCGTCAGGGATTTCGCCAAAGACGATCTTTACGATCAGGAAGGCGATCCCCTGCCGAAGGAAAGAATGCTCTTCATCGACCTCGCCGATGGCCGCAGCTTCGCTGTGCGCCCATCCGGCACCGAACCCAAAATCAAGTTCTATCTCTTCGGCAAGACGGCACCGGGCGGCGATCTAACAACTAACAAGACCACGGTGCGCAGCGGCCTGCAGCGCCTGTGGGACTGGATCGAAGCCGACGCCAGGCGGCGCTAGAGTCGTCCCGTTGGGACGTGGTCCGGCTTGTCCTCAAGGAGCGTGGGCGTCTCGCCCACATCATGAATTTAGCCATGGGATAACCACGGCGCGGCTGCGTGGTAATTCTATTGTTGTTAGAAATGCAGGACTCCGGGCAGGATGCCCGGGCCACGTGGCGCGGGCATCCTGCCCGCCGCCTCTCCAAGGCGCATTATTTTTTGGGCGTGGTGGCAGTGGTCGGGATGCCGCATGCGGCAATCTTCTTTTGCATGGCGGGGGTCAGTTGTTTGACGAGTTCCGCGTTATAGGTATGCGACGTAGTATCATCCAAGGCGATGATGCCGATGGTCCGCGCGGCACCGATGGCAAACCCGCGCGAGTCCGCTGCAGGGGTGCCGTCCTCGACTTGCGGATCGACATCGGTGGTCACGATGGAAATGGTGTTGTCGCTATTGCGGTTAATCTGCCAGGTGCGGAACTGCTGGGGGAAGTCCCGCAGCGATGGGGTTTCCACTTCCCAAAAGCCATTTTCCGGATGGACCGGGTCCGCTGATGGTTGGGGAGTGACGGTATTCATATGGCGATGACCGGCGATCACCAGGATGAGATTGGGATATTGGTGTAGCGTGGTGAGCATTTGCGCTTCGGTTTTATACCCGGCGAACTGCGGTTGTTGTTGCAGTTCTGGAGTGACATAGAATTGCGGAGAGGTGTGGCTTGAATCCAACACGTCAGCTTGCGGGCTGATCGGAATATGAGTCGCGATGATCATCAACTGGTCGGCATCCTGCCCCTGCTGCAGTTCTTTGGTTAGCCAGGCATGACGGGCCTCATCAATCCAACCGCCGCCGTAAAACAACGGACCGCCGGACGGACCGGTCAACTTGCAGGTATCATCTAACACAATTATCTTGAGCGGCAGACCCGCCATTGGCACAAACGAGTAACAGGCGGAATTGGTCTCCAAATTGCGGCGGCTAAACCCATGGCCCTGCGGGAGTGATTCGCTATTGAAAAACTCACTCATATAGTTGACGCAGGACAGGGTGTTGGCGGTGGAATCCGCAGTCAGTGAGTGACGGTTCGCATCGGCCACCACCGTCGGGGGAGTCGCAAATTCTTTGTTAGGACCACCTTTGATCACCTCACCATAACGCGTGGTGCCGTCCACCACCCCCATATACAGCCCGCTGCCCTCGCTGGCATTAGCCGCCAGCGGGTTGGGCGCGGTGTTGATCACCTCGCTGCCGATCATCGCCTGGCGCACTTTTGCGGTCGGGTAACCGATGCCAACCCAGAACTGATCGTGATTGCCGATGGATTGATACCATGGGATGGAGCGATCAAGGCCGACCGCCTGATAGGGTTTCTGATAATCAATCGTAGTGGCACCGAGATGCGCGCCCGAGCTCGGAGTGATTGGTTTACCGTCCATCACATCAATAAACCAGCGGAGTTCGTTATACTGTGAGGCATTGCAAACATCACCCAACACCAAGCCAAAATTGAACGGCTGTTGCCGATGCAAGCCGTTGATGGTCTTGACCGCGGCGTTGAGAACCTGAGTCGTCGAGCGCATGATGGGCGAATAGGCCGAAGCATACAACCCACCACCATGAAACCGCGCACTCCAGCCGAAAAACGGCACTTGGGCTGGCGACTCCTTGTCTGTTAGATGGATGTCGCTCATGGAAAAAAATGTCATCAACTTCGCCGCAGTGGGCGCACCCTGGTAGCCGGCTGGCATCAGGTCGAATTTACGTCCATGGTCCTCGCCGGGGCCTGCCTGATATGCGCTATACCCATATTTTTGGTAAAGGGCGGCGTCTTTCGGGGCCAGTTGCTGGGTGTCCGCTGGCAGGGCCAACGGCCTGACTGTCTGCTGGCGGGTGGTCAAGGGCGGGGCTGTCACTGCCGCGCCACAGACCGCCAGTGGTAGCACCAGCACACTCAACAAACTGATAGTTGGAACAATGAATGATTTCATACTCGGGATTTTTCTGGGGTGGCGGCAACAATACGCCAAAGTATTGTTAGATTTATTACTTATTAATGATGACGGAGCGATCCTTGTAGCGCAACCCCGCAGATGGCGAACTCACGGTTCTGAAGGAACCTCTCATCACAGCCCAACACGCAGTGCTAATGGCGACCACCACTGACCGGACTGGCTTGTTGGCACGCCTGCGACGCGACGGCCAACCTGATGCCG
>Ga0194057_10000316_pt1 | contig 24789 bp, 24 predicted proteins | sample SepL4415m_MetaG_FD_155474 | JGI IMG/M metagenome (GOLD analysis project Ga0194057, IMG submission 155474) | Anoxic zone freshwater microbial communities from boreal shield lake in IISD Experimental Lakes Area, Ontario, Canada - Sep2016-L442-15m | ecosystem: Environmental > Aquatic > Freshwater... | reverse complement strand
CGGCCAACGTGTGCGCCGCGGCAGCACCGGCCAACCCCGCGCCGATCACCAACGCGGTTCGCGGCGACGATGCCAGCAAACGTCGAGCGGCTCGCACTCCTGACGCATACGCGCCGGTCGTCGTGGCGGGGTGATCTGGATCGCAGTACTCGCCGGCGAGGGTGACGCGACCGGCAAGCAGAGTAGTGGCGAGAGTTTCGCGCACAGAAGCATCCGTGCCAACGGGTATCGCACTGTACGAGCCGCGCGCCCACGGATTGGTGTCCCATCGAGAGACCAGCGCACGCACTGGCCTGGGCGTGGCCAAGCGCAGCGGCTCCGCGCGTGCTTGTGACGGATTGACCGCCACCATCGTGAGCGCACCCCAGGCAGCGGCGGTCAGCAGCGACCGCCGTGAGATGGCTCGCCCGTCATCGGGTTGCTGTTCGAAGTGCACGATCCCATTGTGCGCGCCTGAACTACTTTTGCGCGGACCGTTGATAGTGACAACGGACGTTTGAGTGAGCACGCTGACCTCGGGATGCAACAATCGGGCGTGGTCAGTCGCTGATGTCGTCGCAATCTAGGGGTGGAATTCAGGCTCGGGGTGCCCGTGGCCTTCCATCGCAGTGGAACGTATGAGCAGGCGGCCGGCACCTGCTGACCTGTCGCCCCACTCGGGCGTCCGTGTCGGCCTCATTGTCGGAATCCTCATGCTCCTGTTGGGGGTGGTGGCCGAGGTAACTCATTTGCCCTGGGTTTTTCCCAGTCTCGGCGCGTCAGCGTTCATCCTGATCGGCCTACCTGCCGCAGCCCCGGCCTCCAGCAAGTTCGCGGTGTGCTCGCACCTGATCGGTATTACGTGCGGCGCGCTGGCTCTGTTGGTCTTTGGACTTTTTGCGACGCCGGCGAATCTGACAGACGTCTCGTCGGCCCGAGTTGGGGCGATTGCGTTGGCCTGCTTCTTGACAACCCTTGTGATGTTGCTGCTGAAGGTGCCTCACCCCCCTGCGTTGGCAACCACGCTCATCGTCGCCTTAGGTCTACTCCGCACTCCGCGCGATTTCGCAGTGATGGCCATGTCTGTCGTGCTTCTCGTCGTGCTCGCACGCATTGCCAATTACCTTCGCGGATACCGCTTGCCGCTGTGGGGACCGCCCACGTCGCAGGTGGTCACTGTCGATATCGGCAAGGCTCTGTCACCGTGAGGTCGGCATGAGGTCGGCATCGTGGCGCGCGTTCGACCTGACGAGTGGCGGCCATCAACGTGGTGGTCGAGGGCGGTCGATGGCCAAAGTGCTCAGCCCCCCACGTCGTGGATAGTAACGTGACCGGCGTGACCGAGCCCACTGCTGAACGCCCCCGCAAGCGCCGCCGAATCTGGATCGCAGTCGTCGTTGTCGGGCTCGTCCTCGTTCTGGGCGGCGTTGTGTTGTTAGGCGCGATGAAGTCGAAGCTGAACGACAGCAAGAACGCCCTATACGACGGCAAACTCGTGGCCGCCGACTACTGGTCGGATAAGCCGCAGATCCTGTCTTCGGGATTTGGCTTCGACGGCATCGTCGCCGCGTCGGCTGTCGACAGGCAGTCCACGATTGATGCGGGCGGTGCCTTCGACGACAAAATGACGTGCAATAAAGACGGCGGGGCAACCGACGCCGACAGAAGTTCGCTTGTCCCTTCTTCGACCCTGACCACGACCGCCCAAATCGAAGACGGTGCCAATCCGCAGTTTGTCGACGGTACGCCGGTGGTGTTCAGTTGGCCCGTTCGCACTGACACGCTGCGTCCGTCTCAGTTTCGATGGACCCTCAACACCGGTGAGGTGGTCGGGGTCGACGCCGTCACCATGACGCCCAACTTCGAATACAACGAACGCAACACGGTGGTGATGTTCACCGACTTGGGTAACCGGGGCCTGCCCGGTGAGAAGGATGCGCGCTACCCCGTGCGCCTTGACGTCGTTCCGGCATCGGACGGAACCGAACTTATGCTGGCCGGACCCAACGGCGACGTGTCAGCCACGGGCTTGTCGAATACGACCGACAACACGCCCTATGCCAGCGGGCCGACGTTAGTGGGTGCGAAGCTCAACCGCATTGATAGCTCCCCCCTGGGTGAGGGGCCGGTCGCGCAGAACGGTGCGGGCAGCATGCCCAACGACGAGCGCACGATGTACGGCGACAAAGGCAACTTCCGGCTTCGCATGCTGACTACGGGTGGCTTTTCTCCCGATGGAATTCGCGGTGTGCTTCCGACCGACTTCCAGAAGTTCTTTCGCATTCATGCCAAGGGGCCGAACGGCTCGGATGTCGTCATCGACAAGGCGGGCGTACCGGTCGCTGTGGCGGGTGGCACTCTGACGGTTGTCGGCCTTTCGGACGTCGGCAAGCCTGCCTCCACCGACGGTCAGGTGTTCTACGACGACTGCTACGCCGACGATCACGACAACTATTTCGACGTCATCATCAGCGGTGACGACGCTGCCGCGCGCAGCATCACCACGTTGGAAATCCCCGCGCTCAGCGGCGGCTACTCGGCCTTCTACAACCCGGGTGGTCCGGGTCAAACGCCCACACCAGGTGTGCGCTACACAGCACCGGGCCCCACCACACTGCAGCCGGTGATCGTCGCGCTTGATAACCCGATGCGAGTCAATCGCTAGGAACTCTGGGCAAAACGACACGTTTAACGCACCGTTTTGCCCAGAGAACGGCCAGTCGCGCCGCCGCCCTCGCGTTCGCTCTCGCACTAGGATCCGACCATGCAGACCGATGGCACGATGCTCATCACCAACAACATCGACGCGTGCATCCCGTTCTACTCCGCGCTGCTCGACGCGACGGCCGAGTTGGGTGCGGGGTGGGCGCAATTCACTCTCAGCGACGGAACCATCGTCGCCTTGCACACGCCATGGGAGGAGGGGATGACCACGCACGGTGGATCACATGTGTTGCTGCTGCGGGTTGACTCGCTGACCGAGCAGGCGGTGCGGCTTGGCCATGCCGGACTCGACGTGTCAGAGCCGCATGAAATTCCCGGTGGCGCGGTGGTGGGCCTCACTGATCCTGACGGACGAACTGTGCAACTTATCGAGCGTTCGCAGACCTCAACGTGAATGCGCGATCGCGGGAATTGTGATCGAGCCTCGCGTCAGTAACGAGTCGCGGCGAGCGGTTGCGGCCGCCGTTGCGACGGGTTCCGCGAAGTAGCGTGCGTTGTGGTCGACGAACAGACACTGCCCGATGATTTCGCGGGGGTGCGCCGCGGGTTTCTCTGGGCGGATGTCGTCTGGGGCGTGGGCTTTTCGATGGCGTTCATTGGGGTCAGTTACCTCGTGTACCAACAGACGGGGTCTGTCGCTGCGACTGGTCTGATCATCGTCTGCCTGAACCTCCCGGCGCTTGCCGTGCCGGGGCTGGCCATCTACCTGGTGAAGGCGCGCGGAATTGGCTGGGTCCGGGTCGCGAATACGACTTACGCTGTGGTGTCGACTGCACTGCTTGCCGTCGCGTCACTCTGGTTTACCTTGCCGACGTGGCTACTTCTGTTGTGGGTTCTCGGAATCGGAATCGGCAATGGAATCTATTCGCCAGTGCCCGGCTTAGTGAGATCGGTGATTGTGCCCGCCGGTGGTGTTCAGCATTTCAACGCTGCGGTGACGCGCAATGAAGCTCTGGCCACAGTGATCGGTGTTCTGGCTGGTGGATTTGTGCTGGCGCAGTTAGGAACGACGTGGATTCTCGCCGTGACGGCAGCGTCATACCTTCCGTTCGTTCTCGTCTACGCGGTGATCCACCGGCGTACTACGGTCGATCGTCACGCGCCGTCAGAACACATCCGCGACGCCTTTGTCGTGCTGCGTGAATCCCCGCCGTTGTGGGGGGCATTCCGCTTCACGGTTATGTGCATGTTTGTCGGCGGGTACGTGGTGACACATTCCGGCGGAATGTTGGTTGCGGTCGTACTCCAGCGGGTGGAAGGCCGCCGTCCGTGGGCGCGGACGTTTTGCACCGGGAGATTGCCAGTGAGAAGGCTCGAGTGCCCTAGCAGATCGCTGCGTTTGCGTTGAAGATGCTTACTACCGTGCCGATGCGCCGGAAGTGTTGATGCGACTGTGGCTCAAGGCAAGCAGCGTGGTTCGTAACCGGTCAAGACCCACGGACAACGCACCGAAGAGCGCTGCCCTTCCTCGCAGTTCGCTGGGTCGTACCTCAATGGCGAAGGGCGACAGTTCATTCAAGTACTTCTGAACCAGCGCTACCAGAGCAGGATTGCCACCGACACCACCACCGAGAATGAGCACTTGCGGATCAAGCGTTGCGCTGATTGACATCGCGGCCAGCGCAAGAAGCCGAGCCTCCCGATCGAGTACTGCGCGTCCCAGTGGATCTCCAAGTTCCGCCGCCTCAAAGATCTGCTCAACAGTGGGTCGAGAACCTAGAAGCGTTTCAACTCCTGAAGCCCTGAGCCGTCGTGCAGCGACCCTAATTCCAGCAGCGCCTGCAATCTCCTCGAGACTTCCTCTCCTGCGGCTGGCTGGACCGAATGGGTCGTCGCCGAGTGGGAGGTAACCCACCTCGCCGGCGGCCCCTCTGGAACCCCGTACGACCTCCCCGTTCACGACGGCTCCGAGACCCACACCATTTCCGATCGACAGGAACGCAAAATTGTCGATGCCTTTGGCGCAGCCATGCTGTAACTCACCCACCGCAGCCAGATTCACGTCGTTGTCCACCACAACCGGGCATCCCCAAAGCGAACCGAGTACGTCCGCAAGGTGCAGATCCATCAAGTCAGGAATGTTCATTGAGAGAGAGAGTTTGCCCGTACTGGGATCTACGACGCCGGGTGCCCCCACAACTCCAACCCACAGCGTCTCGGTCGTTGATGGGGCATCCTGAAATAGTTGCCGTGCGAGGGAGTCAATCCCACGGACAAGGTGCCCGCGGCGCGGCGCATCGATGAATCGCTCGCTGAGCACCTCGCCAAATAGGTTCGAGGTCGCACCGCGCAGGCGGTTTGCGCCTACGTCGACGGCGAGTACCATCCCCGCGTTCGGCTCAGCCCGATACAACTCAGCGGTCCTACCGACGGATCCACCTCGTATGCCTGCTCGAACCACAAGGCCGAGGGAGGTCAACTCCCTCACAAGGACGTTGACAGTCGGTTTCGACAGGCCCGTGAGTTCGGCCAGTTCGACTCGAGAGATGTTTCCCCCTCTAAGGATTGTCTCGAGCAGAATATGCAAATTGTGATTGCGAACGAGTGCGTGACGTTCCACCCGCCGGCCTGTCTCATCGCTCTGACTTCGTTCGGTCACTGACTAATCCTTCAGTGCGCCGGCACTGAGGCCGCTAGTCAAACGGCGTAGACCCAACACAGTCAACGCGCCGATGGGGATGATCGCCAATGAACTAGCCGATGCCATGGGCCCCCAGTCAAGTGTCCGAGCACTAATGAAACCTCTGATGTACCCCGGCAACGAAGATGGCGCTTGCGTCCACTCCAATAGTAGCCGAGGTGCCACAATCCTCAAGAAGATTTGGAGGCGTGACGCGCCGTCGATTTGCGCTGACTTCTCCAGTTCGTTTGGGATACCGACGACGACGGGCGTCATGATCCCGATCGCGAGGGCATCGCCAAGACTGCACAGACCACAACCAGTGTCGGTATCTCTCCACGAAGTCCAAATCTCGCGGCAAGGCTATTCACCGGAATAGTCACTACCACCCCGGGCATGGCGCGCAGGAGAATGAGTGCGGCTTCGAACGGCAGCGCCCCCTGAAACCGGAGGACAGAGCAGGGGCTTTGAAGCCAGCGAGCCGATCACTACCGCCAGAAAGGTGGGCGAGGAAGTTACGAGATTTGTAGCAAGGTAAAAGCGCACGAGCTTCGGCTCCGCGAGGAGTGCACTGTAGTTGTCGAAGGTCGCGCCGAAACCCCGAACTTCGGTGGGTTAGCGAAACTGTCGGCTCGCGTCTTCTGAGAAGCAGCGATGGTCGAGTAGATCGGGAACTGCGCCCCCAGAACGATGATGGCGAGTGACTCGTCGGTAAGGATATAGGCGATGAGTTTTCGAGTGCGCGCTTGTTCGGCACTTCGCGTGGCTCTCACCCCTAGCCATTAGACGGGAAGGGTGAACAGCGCGAGAACGGTGCCGGTAGCGTCGGCGCGCCAACTCGCGAAGAACGTGAAAGCGAGACGTTGTTTTCCGCGGGCGGGCTTGCCCTGCCCGATGCACCGGAGGCGCTCGCCGCAGTTTCCGAATTACCACCTGCACCGTATGCGCTCAATGCCGCCGCGCCAACGGCTATCACCGCCAGGAGAAGAGTATTGACGAAGTCTGCCATTTGTCAATAGTGTTACCGAATAGCTAACGTCAGTGGTGGCGACGCACGACTGGGAGGTGTGCCGTGAAACAAGATGGTGCGCTGATCGTCGGTTCCCCATCCCCGTCGCGATTCTCGGACCGAACCGTGTCGTCGCTGTCAGGTAAGCACTCGGAACTAGCGCGACGGATTGTTGCTGGTGCTGCTGTGCGCCATCATCCCGACACTGTCGGGATCGCATGGGATGAGATTGTCGCCACCTTGTGGGCCTTAGCAGCGTTTGTTCATGATGGTGACTACTGGTGTGCCTACGCCAGCGGATTGGTGATAGAGGACCACACCCTTGGAGTGGCTCATGCCGCCCTCGAGTTCTGAGTATGAGCATGCGCGGGTTGTGGTCGGCATCGACCTCGGGGGAACCAAGGTTCGAGCAGCTATCGCACGGGAACATGATCTCGTCGTTCTTGCTGAGGTCGTGCAACCCACCACGGGCGACGGTGGCGCCGCATTGGTGCGGCAGTTGGCTGACATTGTGCGTGGTCTCGCCTTCGACTGTCAGCTGGCAGTGAGTGACTTGGCAGCCATCGGCGTGGGAAGCCCGGGTGTCGTTGACGACACCGGAAGATTCCATCTCTCGAGCAACATCAGTGGGCTCTCGGACGTCCCTCTAGCGACTGCACTTTCAGACCTACTCGATGTGCCTGTGGTTGTTGACAATGACGTCAATGCAGCGGCGCGGGGTGAACAGTGGCAGGGCGTAGCCCAGGGATGCAATTCGTTCGCGGTCTTGAGCGTTGGTACCGGTATTGGACTAGGGGTTGTGATCAATGGGCAACTACTCCGAGGTGCGCGAGGTGCCGCGGGGGAAATCGCCTACTTGCCCTTGGGAATTGATCCGACCTCGAATCAAGCCCGACTGTCCGGCTCTCTAGAAATGTCGGCAGCCGCTGGGGGCATGCGCCGGGCGGTCGCCGACTTGCTCGCGTCGGGCAGAACGAGTTCGCTGACCTCGTCGTGTGATGTCCCGAAAATCTTCGCGGCCGCCGAGTCGGGCGACGCCGTGGCGTTAGATGTCCTCGATGGCGTGGCGCGACTACTTGCCGAGGCTGTACTTTCTGTGGCGGTGATCATTGACCCTGAAATCATCGTGTTGACGGGAGGAGTTGGCTCAGAACCAACTCTGATTGATCGTGTCACGCAGCAACTCGACCGCATGGCCCCGCACCCAGTTACTGTTCTTCGAAGCTCACTCGGCCACCGATGCGGTGTCGTAGGCGCCATTGCCATTGCGCTGAGTTCCGATCGCACACCGCAAATAGAGGAGTTCAACTGATGACAGTGCTCGCCGCCCTCGGTGGTGCCCCCGTACGCACCAGCCCCTACCCTGCGTGGCCTCAGTTCGATGACCAAGAGCGGACAGGACTTCTGCGTGTGCTCGACAGTCGTGATTGGTGGTCGAGTCAGGGAGTGGAGGTCGCGGCATGGGAAGACGAATGGGCCCGGTACACGAATGCTGCTGGTGCTGTAGCTGCCACCAACGGCACCCACACGCTTGAGGTCGCCTTATTGGCACTGGGCGTTGGTAGCGGTGATGAGGTGATCGTCACCGACTGGTCGTTCTTCGCAACCATTGCAGCGATCCTCACGGTTGGGGCCGTGCCTGTGATAGCCGACGTAGTTCTTGAGACGGGCTGTATCGATCCGGATGAGGTGCGGGCAGCCATCACCTCTCGAACTCGCGCAATCATGGTGGTGCACGTCGCGGGCTCCGTTGCCGATATGGATGCCCTGACGGCTATTGCTGAGGAACATGATCTGCGCATCCTTGAAGACTGCGCGCACGCTCACGGTTCCATGTGGCGCGACCAACACGTCGGCACATTGGGCGATGCCGGTTCCTTCTCGTTTCAAGCGTCGAAGCTGATGACGGCTGGAGAAGGCGGAGCAATCATAAGTCGTCACGCGGACGTCCTTGAACGCATGCGCGAGTATGTGAACTGCGGACGTCACCCAGGCACCTGGTACTACCGTCATTTCAGTCTTGGCTCGAATGCACGAATGACTGAGTGGCAAGGGGCCGTATTGCGCGCTCAACTTGAACGCTTTCCCCATCAGCAGCTGACCCGCTCAGCAAATGCCGACTTCCTCAATGCTGAGCTCGCAACGATTCCAGGGGTAGTGCCGCAGGGCCGTGATGCGCGCTGCACAGCGCAAGGAAACTACTGCTACGTGGTACGTATTGATGAATCGGAATTTGGTGCTGATCGCGACAGAGTGCGTACGGCTCTCTTGGCTGAAGGGATTCCTTTGACCACTTCCTATCCGCCGCTCCACGCTCTCGATCTCTTCGCCGACCCCCAAGGTCTCGCGCCCCGCATCAGAGACCGAAGCGCCTACCCCGACTACGCATCGGCCTCGTTCCCCGTCACTGACCGCCTCGCGTCGACAACCTTGTGGTTTACGACCGCCGTACTCATGGGAAGTCGCAAGGATGCCCAGGATGTTGTGGATGCCCTCGCCAAACTCAAATCTCATTCAGCCGAACTCCGCGATGTCGTACCTGTTGAGTACTGAGGGATAACCATGTCGACCATCGGCTCGCTGTTTCCCGTCGTTGAAGCATCGATTGAAGACACCGTTGCGGGGCTCACCACGTGGGTGGCTGTGGTCAATGACCCCCCGTGGGCTGAACTGTCAGAGCGAGTCTCGGCGCCGTGCGCTGTGATCCCGGCATGGGACATGGACCGTGACCATCTGGAAACGCTGGTTCCGCTGATCCCTGACAACGCAGAAACCATCGTGGGAATCGGGGGGGGAACCGCGTTGGATACTGCCAAGTTCCTCGCCTGGAAGTCGGGGCTTCCACTCATTCAGGCACCCACGGTTGCGTCTGTCGACGCGGGCTTCACCGACGCGATCGGCGTTCGGGTTGGGCGGCGCGTTTCCTATATCGGCAATGTGACGCCTGAGCTCGTCGTTGTCGATCTCGATGTGCTGGCCGGTGCTCCGCCGCGGTTGAATCGAGCGGGAATCGGCGACATTCTCTCATGTCACACCGGTCTGTTCGATTGGAAGGTGGCATCCGATCGTGGCGAGGGTGCACCCTGGCGGAACGACCTCGCTGACCTCGGCTCCACTCTTCTCTCCGAACTCGATCAGGCAGCGGATGAAGTCGGCGCCGTCTCGCGTGATGGAATCCGCTTCCTCATCTCGGCGTACCGTCGCATCGGCGCTGCCTGCGCGGAGGCTGGACATTCACGATTCGAAGAAGGCAGCGAGCACTTCCTTGGATACGCCTATGAGTTCCGAACCGGGGCGCATCTGGTGCATGGTGAACTCATCGGGTTAGCGGTCATGGCGATGTCGATGGTTCAGGGAAACGACCCGGAGTGGGTCGCGCAGGTCATACGCCGAAGCCGCATCCGTGCTCATCCCAGCGAATCCACGATTGACCGGGCGACTTTTATCCAAACTCTGCTGGGCCTTCGCCAGTTTGTCTCTGATGAAGGGTACGACTACTGCATTGTGAACGACGTGGACGTTGATGAAGCGTGTGCCAGTCGAGCGTGGGACGCGGTCGCTTCGTTGCCTCGTGAAGGGATTAGCGAATGATTCGGGTCGCGATTGTGGGGTCCGGCTTTGCGGCTGATCTTCACGCTCAGTCTTTGACGGCGACGGGTCGGGCTCAGGTGTGTGGTGTGACATCTACTCGAGACGAGTCTCGAGCTGACTTCGGTCGTCGTTGGTCGTGCGCCGACTACGCAACAGTTGCAGAGATGCTCGATCGCGAGTCGCCCGATGCCATCACGTTGGCGATGCCGAATGCCCATCACCTAGCGGCCACAAGTGAAGCAGCCATGCGAGGCATTCATGTCATCTGCGAGAAGCCTCTCGCCCGGACGATGGCTGAAGCCGCGCGCATGGTTTCACTGTGTGACGAGGCTGGCGTGCACCTGCTATATGCGGAGCAGTTGTGCTTTGCCCCGCGTTATCGTCGGGTCAAGGAGTTGATCGATGCGGGTGCACTCGGTCGCATCATTCAGATCAACCACTGGGAGCGACACAACGGCCCCCATGCGCGATGGTTCTACGACCCGGCTTTGTCGGGCGGAGGTGTGACCCTCGACATGGGCTGTCATGGCATCGAATTGATGCGCTGGCTTCTCGGCAAGCCGCCGGTGTCAACGGTCTCGGCTCATATCGGTACCTATCTGCACACCGATGAGGTCGTCGATGACCACTCCGTTGTCACGCTCACCTTTGCTGATGGCACGCGGGGTATCGCCGACGCGTCGTGGGCCGCCCCCGGGGGAATCGATGAGCGGCTGGAAGTACTCGGAACGGGCGGAGTTCTCAAGGCTGATCTTGCAAGGGGTCAGTCGATGTTGGTCTACAGCGAGTCGGTCACCGGATTCGCCACCGAGAAGGCAGAACATACCCAAGGCTGGTCGTGGGTGTCTCATGATGACGCGTGGACGTGGGGATGGAGAGGGGAGTTCGAACATTTCGTCGACGTCCTCGCCGATGCTGCATCGCCGGCAGAGACTGGTCGAGATGGGGTCGAGGTGCTCAGGCTCGTGTCGGCCGCCTACGCCTCTGCTGCGACGGGTGCTCTCATCACGATGCCGTACGACCCGGGCGACGAAGCCCCGGTCGATATCTGGTTGCAGCGAAATCAACGATGAGTGAGGAAGGCGAGTTGAACGCCTCTGCGGGTGCTCTCATGTCGGCGGAGATCGAGGCCCAGCCCGAGGTGCTTGACCATGTGTTGCGCGAGGGTCGCGACGCGGCCAGGGCAGCGGCGCGAGCGGTGGCGCAGGCCCGACCTCGGTTCGTGCTTCTCGCCGGACGAGGTACAAGCGACCATGCGGCCCTCTACGCGAAGTACCTCGTCGAGATCATGCTGGGACTGCCGGCGGGATTGACCTCTCCCTCGACGTACTCGGTGTACGGCAGTCAACCTGATCTACACGATGCTGTCGTGCTCGCGGTGAGTCAAAGTGGCGAATCACCCGATCTGGTGGAGACGGTCCGTGTGGCGCGATCGCAGGGTGCGATGACCGTGGTCGTGACGAATTCGGTGAACTCATCGTTGGCGCAGGAGTCGGAGGTAGTTCTTGACGTACTGGCCGGTGCTGAATCGGCCGTGGCTGCGACCAAGTCCTACACAGCAGAGCTATTGACGCTGTGGCTACTCATCGATGCGTGGGCAGGTGGCGATGGATCGGACGCTTCGGGTGTACCTGCGACGGCTGACCACCTAGTGAGCCTCCGCCCAGCGGTTGCGCAGTGGGCAACCCGTTACCGCTTTACAGAACGGATGGTTCTCACAGGCAGAGGGTACGCATTTCCGACCGTACTTGAAGGTGCCCTCAAGTTGATGGAAACGACCTACGCCTCAGCACATGCGTTTAGTGGCGCAGACCTCATGCACGGTCCCCTCGCGATGCTAGGACCCGACACACCAGTCATCGCTTTGCTTCCCGCGGGCGCCGGCGCGCACTCAATGGCACCGGTGATTGAGCGGTTAGTACAGCGCAATGTCGATCTCGCCGTCATCGGGCCACACTCCACTCGGGGTTCGGTGTCACTTGGTCTGGTCACACCTGAAGAAACGCCCGAGTATCTCGCCCCGATTACTGACGTCATCGCATTGCAGTGGCTATCGCTCGAGATGGCTCTGGGTCGTGGCATTGATCCTGACTGCCCCCGGGCACTTCACAAGATTACGGAGACCCGGTAGATGCGTCCTCATCTTTGGCTCGACGCCGTAGGTTCTTCCCAGACGCAGAATGGACCGATGTTGCATGGCGCGCGTTGTCTTTGACCGGGCGATCTGCAGGTACCACGGTTCGACCGTCTCGGCAGTAACCGCACCGGATCTGTGAGTCGAGGACGGCGACTTTCTCGGGCTCGTCGGACCATCCGAGATGGCCGTCGCTGTGCGCTCACGGTCAGGCTTCGGCCGCTGATCCAGGTTCACACTCGAATGCTCAGAGCCGTCCAGACACCGACGCTTTCAACTGCTACGGCCCACCCGTCGGGCTCGGCAACTACCTCGCACGGCCCCTCCAACCCAGCAACCGTGGGCCGCGACGGCCAGTGCTCGGCGGGCAGCACCAACCGCACCGAGCCGACTCGTAGCACCTCCCCGGAGTCCTCCAGCCCCGAGTGGTTCACGAGAACGACATGCAGTACGCCCTCCTCGGACCTCAGCAGGTGAACCCCTACCGAGAGCGGCGCCTGCACCTCGACCGGCGGGCGGACCAGCCGGCACTCGGCGATGAGGCGGGAGAATAGTTCCTGCACGCGGGGAGCGGCCATCGCGTACCGCAGCCGACCCACTTCGCATAGCGCATGCACCACGCGCCCGCCCGGCGAGTGGTCGGCCAGCACCACTCCCGGAGAGCCCGCGTTGGCCGCTTCGGGCTGCTCGAACAGCCCGAAGCCGGTCTGGGACCACGCCACTGCGCGGCCACCCTCGAGCACCTCCGCGTCGGGCATCACACCGCTCACAGCAAAGAGCTGCTCTGACCCCTCGGCGCCCCAGCGCAAGTACGACGAGCCTGGCGCTGAGTCTTCCGCCGCGTGCGACGCCACTCGGCTCAGCTCGGTGAGGGGGTCGTTGCCCGAGCACGACTCTCCCTGTCCGTGCGCGCAGCCCTCACCCGTGAGCAGCAGAACGCCTCCCGAGTGCACGAAGTCGGCGAGCACCTCCAGGGCCTGCGGGCTCAAAGCGCGGGGGTGGGCAACCACAACCAGTTGCAAGCCGGCGAGTGACTCGCCCGTCATGGAGTCGAGGGCAACGCATCGTGCCGGCAGGTGGGCCTCGCGCACCAGTTGTGCCACGCCGAGAAACTCTCGGAGGTACCCACCCTCGGCGCCGCGGGCGCTCGAGCGGTTGGCCTCGGCGGCCGAGTAGCCCACTCCCACGGTTGCTTCCGGGCTGGCCGAGGTACCCACCGAATCAGACAGCCGCCGGCTCACCTCACCAACCACCTCCCACCCCCGCGGGTCCGAGCTGCCCGGAGCGTAGTCGGGGAACCACGGGTCTCCCCCGGACCCGCGGACGTCCACCAGCACGAATTCCAACTCCTGTGGAGGAATGGTGACCAGTGCCCACGGAAAGCCGGGATATTCCACGAATGCTAGGGCGGGGCGGCCGGCCGCGATGCCGTGCAGGTAGCTGGCCACCAGTCCCGGCCACCACACCGGGCGATCGGCAAACCGCCGCCACACCTCGGCCGAGAGTACGTCCTGGTTGCGCGCTTGCAGCTCAACGCTCTGGCCGTAGAAGAGCGAGCGCGACCAGCCTTGGGCCTGCGGCGGCACCCGCTCGGAGATGGGCGTCGATCCCGTGGCGCCCATCTCAGTAGAGGTCATCGGAAAGGCTTGCTGGCTCCAGAACGCGGCCCCCGGCCGCACCCGCTCGAGCGCGAGCCGTGCGCGCTCGATGAACGACTGCACCCGGTTGATCCGCCACTGAAGAAAGGCATCCCACTGCGGCGCCTCCCAGTTGGCTGAGAGCGGGATCCGCTGCCCGGTGTCGGCGCGGAAGGCCGACTCGCAGTTGGTGCATGAGCACCACGACTGGAAGCTGGGCTCGTCGAAGTAGAGCCCGTCTATCGCATATGTGCTGCCGATCTCTTCCACCGCTGCCACGATTCGATCGCCGTACGGGGAATTCGGGCACATGGCCCGCGCGCCACCCATCGCCAGCATGCTTCCATCGGGCCGGCGTTGGGCCCACTCAGGGTTCGCTCCCCACGCGTCCTGCCCGCCGAACAGCGAGTTGACGTACGCCACCACGGAGTTGCCGTCCTCGCGGCCGCACTCCACGGCCTGGGCCAATAGGTCTTGTGAGCCGAGGTGGGGGTGCGGCGGGCAGACCTTGCTGGGGTAGTACGACTCGCCGCCGAGGTACCCCACGGCGAACACCACAAACAGGTTGACCCCGCTGGCTGAGAGCCGCGCGAACTCCTCGCGCATGCTGAATGTGGCGATGTCGGCCTGGGCCAACTCGAGGGTGGCGGCGACTATCGAGCCGGGAGCAGGAAGTCTCGGCGTGGCATCCTCGATGCTCACTCCACGAGCCAATCGCACGTGGTGGCGAGGATCACCTGCAGGCACCTGAGTAGTTGGTCGATCTCCACGTACTCGTCGACGCTGTGGATCATCCCGCCACTAGGCCCATACAGGACGGTGGGGCAGTCCGCGTAGAGAACAGGAAGCCTCAGGTCGCTCCCGCCACCGCCGATGACGCTCGGCTGGTACCCGAGCACTTGGGCCGAGGCCCGGGAGATGGCCGTGACGATGGGCGAGTCAACGGGGATGGCCGCCGGCTCCAGCATCAGGCCGAACCTCTCGAACACGGGCGGATGAGTTGAGAGGAAGGGATGCTGGCTGGCCACCCGTTCGAGGTACGCCTCGAAGTCGCTCACCACGGACCCAAGGGACTCCCCCGGCATGCACTCGATTGTCCCCTCAAGCACGGCCTCTCCAGGCACAGTTGACGGCCACTCGCCAGCGCGGAAGCGGCACACAGCGAGGGGCGCGATGGTCTCCCCCAACATCGGCGTCTCGGCGCCGCCGAGCCCCGAGTACAGGGGGTGCTGGATCGTCGCTTCCCTCATCAAGGAGTAGGCGCGAATGGCTTCAACGACCACCATCGCATTGTCGATGGCGCTTGCCAGAGAATGCTGGTACTCCACTCCGCCCTCGACTCCCGGTACCCGGATGCGGAAGAACTGCGCCCCCCTATTACTGACGATGAGCGATCGAGTCCCAGTTGGTTCAAGCTGGATCATCGCGTCAGCGCGCACTCCTGCCATGATGGCCGCAAGGGTTCCATTACCCCCTGCCTCCTCCTCCACGACGAATTGCGCCTGCAGGCTGCCGCGCATAGGCGGAGCGAGATCCCTGAGGATCTCGCATACGACCATCGCCACCGCGGCTCCGCCCTTACAGTCCGAAGCCCCCCGGCCATAAATCCGCCCGTCAACCACGTCGCCGCCCCAAGGGTCGTAGTTCCACACCGTGTTGGGGTCCACGGGCACGACGTCGAGGTGGGCGTAGAGCGCCAAGGTCGGCCCGTCAGGCCGACCCACGGTCACCACGACGTCGTCTCGGCCCACGTAGTCTTCTCCGGCAGGCGGCGTGAAAGCCGGATGCTCGCGCAACTGCGTGAGGTCAGGCGCGATCAGCCGCGTGTCCAGCCCCGCGGATCGGCCCCACTCGGCCACCCGCTTTACCACCTGCTCTTCGGACCCCGAGACGCTGGGGATGCGCACCAATTCAACGGTGAGCTCCACTAGTCGCTCGACCCGCGACTGTGCCTCCTGCTGAAGTGCTTGGGCCCAATCCATATTTCACGCTCCTGTGTTCGGGGTTGATGTTGTCGGTGCGGTGGTCGTCCCTGCCACCAGCGGAAAGTGGCAGGCCACAGACCTCCCCAACTGCAACTCGACCACCGGGGGGGCCGTGTCGAAGCAGGTGCCGCGGGCCTGGGGGCAGCGGTTGGCGTACTGGCATCCCAGCCCGCTGGCGTGCTCCGCCGACTCGCGGACGGTCCCGGCCGGCGAGACCATTGCCGGGTCAGGGCTGGGCACCGCTTCCACCAGCGCTCGGGTGTAAGGGTGTGCCGGTGACGTAATCACCTGGTCACAGGGGCCGCTCTCGACGATGGAGCCCCGGAACATCACTGCCACAAACTGCGCCGTGTGGTTCACCAAGGCCAGATCATGGGACACCATGAGGTAGGACAAGTTGTGCTGCTTCTGGAGGTCGCTCAGCAGGTTGAGGATTTGAGCCCTGACCGATACGTCGAGTGCCGACACGGGCTCATCGGCCACGATCAGGCGGGGATTCAACGCGAGTGCCCGGGCAATCGCCACGCGCTGGCGCTGTCCCCCTGACAGTTGATGCGGCTGACGGCCTGTGGTCGCCCGCGGCAGACCCACCTCATCAAGCAGTTGGTGGACTCTCGCTTCCCGGCTCCCGGTGTTGCCCCACTTGTGAATCACCAAAGGCTCGGCGATGAGGTCGAGAACCTGCATTCTGGAGTCCAGCGAGGAGTGCGGATCCTGAAAGACGATCTGGAACTGTGACCTCAGATCGCGCAGCTGCGCTCTTCCGATGAGTGCGAGGTCGTTGCCGTCGAACAGGACCCGCCCGGAGGTGGGCCGCTCGAGCGCCACTGCCACGCGAGCGGTGGTGGACTTGCCCGAGCCGGACTCGCCCACAAGCGCGAGGGTCTGACCCTCGCCCAACTCCAACGAGACGTCGCGCACCGCGTCGGTGTAGACCACTGCGCCCTTGAATGACATCCGCCTCGTCCGGTATCGCACTCGCACGTGGTCGAGTTGGAGCAGGGGGTCAGTCATTGCCCGACGCCCTGCTCCGCCGACGATGTCGAGGCGCCGTCGGCTGGCTCGACCGGATGCAGGCAGCGAAGACGGTGGTGGGGACTAGGTCCTTTTGCAAGGGCTGGCACAGCGTTGAGGCAGTCGGCCCGCACATTCACGCACCGGTCGGCGAATGCGCACCCTTCCCTGTGGGCTGCCGGCGTGGGGGGTGTCCCAGGGATCGCCCACAGTCGGGCCGATCGCGTTCCGTGCAAGGTGGGCACCGCCCGTAGTAGGGCATCAGAATAGGGGTGCGCGCGGCTGCGGTAGAAGTCGCCCATGGGGGCCTCCTCCACCAACTGTCCCGCGTACATCACTGCCACTCTGTCGGCGACACGGGCCATCACCCCGAAGTCGTGCGTGATGAGAACGATGGAAGTGCCGAAACTGTCGCGGATCCCCCTGAGCAGGTCAAGCACCTGCTTCTGCACCGTCACGTCGAGCGCGGTGGTGGGCTCGTCGCAGATCAGCAGTCGCGGCCCGCACAGGATGGCCATCGCCACCATCACCCGCTGCCGCATGCCCCCCGAAAGCTGGTGGGGATAGGAGTCGGCCACTTTCGCCGGTTCGGGAAGCCCGACCGATTCCAGTGTCTCCACCACTCGCACGCGGGCGGCACGGCTCTTGGTGTCAGTGTGTACGCGCAGAGAATCAGCGACTTGCAGCCCCACGCGCTGGGTCGGGTCGAGGGAGGACATTGGGTCCTGAAACACCATGCCGATTTCCTTGCCGCGGATACGGTTGTATTCGGACGGTTGCAGGGCGCTGATATTGCGGCCGCCGAGGAGGATGGACCCAGAGGTGATCGCGCAACCCTTGGGCAGCAGGCCCATGATGGCCATGGCGGTCATGCTTTTGCCGCACCCTGACTCGCCCACGATGCCTAGGATTTCGCCCTGACCAACCCGCAATGACACGTCGTCGACGAGCCTGCGGGCCCCAGCTGGATGTGAGTCGCTGACTCTCAGCGAGCGCAACTCCAGCACGTCCTCGGTCTCCGGCGAACTTACGTCAGGGACTGACTTCATCTCATCTAGCGGTGACATCGTACGCATCTCTCACGGTGTCACCGAGATAGTTGAACGCCACCACGGCCAGCAGGATGGCAAGCCCCGGGAAGTAGATGAGCCACCATGCCTGCTCATTGATGTAGCTGATGCCGGTGCTCATTATTCCGCCCCAGGTGGCAGTGGGAGGTGGGATGCCCAGCCCGAGGAAGCTCAGGTAAGCCACGAGCAGGATGGCGTCAGCTACCTGGAAGGTGGCGTTCACCACGATGATGCCCACACTGTTAGGCAACACGTGCCGTCGGAGTGTGCGAGTGGAGGTGCTCCCCATGGCTTGCGACGCCTTGATGAAGTCCTGAGACTTCATGCTGAGGGTCCCTGCGCGGATGAGGCGTGCCGGAATCAGCCACGAGGTCAGGCTGATTACCAGAATGAGCAGAAGCTGGTTGGGGCGGAACGCGGCCGCCAGCACGATGAGAAGCACCAGTACCGGGATGGCAAGCATCCCGTCGACGAATCGCATCATGACGGAGTCGAGCCGTCCGCCGGCGAAGCCGGAGATCGCCCCGTAAACGACGCCGATGGCACACCCCAGGGCTGCAGCGGCCACGCCGATATTCAGCGACACCTGTCCACCCACCATCATGCGGGCCAGAACGTCGCGACCCACATCGTCGGTGCCGAAGGGGTGGACCGAAGAGGGCGGCTGGAGGATCACCAGCAGGTCGGTGTCGTTTGGCGACGCCGACCAGATCAGCGGCCCGATATAGGAGAACACGACAAGGGCTGCGATTACCACCAGTCCCACTCGTGCGGCGGGGTGCCTCAGCGCCACCGCCATTGGGCTTGGGCTGCGCTCGGGCTCGACGGATTCGGGTAGGAGTGCAGCGGGGCCGGACTCGCCCTCGGTAGGGACGTGGATGACCTCGGCGCGCACCGGGTCAACCAGCAGGCCGTCGTCCTGCGGACTACCCGATTCCATCGCGGACCCTCGGATCGACCATGAGGTGGAGGAGATCGGCCAGAAGGGTTCCCAGAACCACAGCCAGCCCAGCGATCACGGTAACGCCGAGGATCACGGGGAAGTCGTACTGGATGGCCGCCTGCCACAGCAGGTAGCCCATACCCGGGTAGTTGAACACGCTCTCGACTACGACAACGCCGCCGATCAGGGCGGGCAGCGACAGGCCTATCAACTGGATCACCGGCACACTGGCGTTGCGCAGTCCGTGGCGTCGCACGGTCTGGCCCATGCTTAGCCCCTGTGCTCGTGAGGTGCGAACGTAGTCCTTGGCGAGGGTGTCCAGCATCGACGAGCGTACATATCGCGACCACACGGCAAGCTGGACCAGCGCTAAAACCGTGGCTGGCATGAATGCGTAGTACAGGCGTGTGGCCCAACTCAGGTCGGTGACCCCAGCTGGGCCGACACCACCGGGGGGGAACACCGGGTGGTAGACCGACAAGTACAGAATTGCCAACGCCCCGATGAAGAAGATGGGCATTGAGTACAAGACAAATGCCGCTGTCGTGGCTGCGAAGTCCGACCAGGAGTTAGGGTGCAGTGCTTGGTAAACCCCTAGAGGGATAGCCACCAGCAGGGCCATCACGAACGCCATGACCCCAAGGAGCAAACTGTTGGGCAAGCTCGCGGCGATCAGGCTGGTTACCGAAGACTGCCTGACGTACGAGAAGCCCAGATCGGCCCGTAGCAGGGAGCCGATCCAAGTCAGGAACTGGACCGCGAGCGGCTTGTCCAGACCCAACTTCTGCTCGAGAGCTGCAGCTGCACCCGGGGTGTTGTGGGTTCCCAGCAGTGCTTGCACGGGGCCTCCCGGAAGCATGCGAACCAGCAGGAACGTCAACACGCTAACGATCAGGAGCACGACACAAGCTTGCCCCAGACGCATCACGATGAACCGGGTCAACGGTGGTGACCAGAACTACGCGCTGATTCCGCCGGCTCAGAACTTCGGACGGTTGATGCCAGCATCACTTCTTCCACAGCAACTCAGGGTAGGGCACGGACGCGAACGCCGGGTTGAGCTGCGCCTCGTCGAACCCGCCCACATTGTTGCTAACCTCCAAGAGCGTGTCAGGCGTGGGGATCGGCAGCACACCGGGAAGCTGGTCCGCGGCGTACTTGCCGTACTCGGCGAGACCGTCGGGGCCCTGGTCGTGCACCGACGCCGTTACCAGGCGGTTGAGTTCCTTGTCGCAGTAGCCGCCGAAGTTGGCTCCACCCCCGCAAGCGTAGGTAATGTCACCGGTCGGGACGATGTTGGAGTACAGGTACCAGAGGTTGGTGAGGTTGGTGGCGTCCCACGAGTCGATATTGCCCTCGGCCTGGTTGGTCTGGGCGAGCAGGTCGTTAAACGATGCCTCCCGCAGGTTAACCTTTACCCCGATGGCCGCCAGGTTCTGCTGCCAGATCAAGGCCTCCCTCGCGGCGGTTGTGTCTCCCGAGGGATACCCGAAAGTGAACTCCAGAGGCGAGCCCTGCGGCGGGCTCTGCGGACCGTCCGGGCCGCGGTAAACCATTACCGTATTCTCAAGGGCGAAGCCAGCCTGCTTGAGGTAATCCTGGCCCTTGGACGCAGAGAAGGGGTAGGGGTTGTACCCGACGTACTTGCCGTAGAAACTGTCTGGCTTGGGCGCGAAGGTGCTGTAGTGCGGCTGAGCGCTACCGGAGAAGACGCTGTCCACCCACGTGGGCTGGTCGATGGCGGAGGCCAAGGCCTGCCGTACCGGCAACATGTTGAACATCAGGCAGATCGGCCTGGTGCACTTCTTGGTGACATCAGGGTTGTTGATACTGCCGAGGTTGAGGTTGATCTGCTCGGCGAGTTCGGGGCTGTACTTGAAGAACGTGTAGTTGGGAATCTCGGTGCCCTTCACGTGTGCCAGGGGCACGTAGCCGATGTCCAGCTGGCCTGCCTTCAGTGCCGCGTACTCGGCCTCGTCGCTCGTGAAGTACTGCCACACCAGCTTGTCGGCGTGGGCCAGCGGGCCACCCGTGTACTGGTCGTTGCGTAAGAAGGTGTACGACTGGTTGACCTGCCAGGGGCCGAGTTTCCACGGCCCGTCTACCACCGACCACACCGGGCTGGTGGGGTCGGTGGCTACTGACGCGATGTACTTGTATGCAGCGGCCGCTTCGGCGGGGGTGTTGCACACCTTGTCAGCGCACAGCACCGTGCCCGATGCGTCCTTGCTCATCGAGTGCGAGGGCAGGGGGGTGAGCAATTCGAGATGGTTGCGCGCCCAGGTGTCGAGGTTGTAGGGCTCTGTGAGTTGGATAGCCACTTCGCTGGGCGACGTGGCGGTGAGGCTCTTAACGCTTGAGGGGAAGATGTTGCTGGCCGCGCCATACGAGCAACTCGACAGTGACGGGCACGAGGCCTTGATCAGGTTCCACGAGAACACCACGTCGTCAGCGGTGACGGGCTCGCCGTCGCTCCACTTCCACTTCGGGTCGAGAGTGATCTGCAGCGACTTCTGGTCAGCTCCCGGAGTGATGGTTTTGGCGATGCTGTGGGTGAAGTCGATTTGAAGGTCGTTGGTGTAGTAGATCAGTGGCCGCCACAGCATCAGCTGGGCCGCAATGTTGGCACCCGTGAAGGTGGTACCAGTGATCACCGGCAGTAGGAAGTTAGGTGCGCTGGCAGGTCCGGGGATGCCGGCGATAGACGAGGTGATCGTCCCGCCGGATACGGGGGCGTCACTGCTCGCGGAACCGCCCGAGGTGGGGCCCGGCTGCGGCGAGGTGCTGGAGCAGGCGGCGATGGTGGCCACGCAGATTGCCGCCAGAGCGGCGCATCGAAGTGAGGATGAGTAGGCGTTCACGTGTCACCAAAACCCTTCTGGTCCGTGCAGGGATTGAGACTCAAACTCCCCGCAACTTGCGCCTCCCGGCGCGTTGGGAAACTATATTGACGAATGCCTCGATGGTAGCGACGACCCTCGGGGGTGTCAATGATCTGACAGAAGGCGAGCATTCGACAGTCACCACTGCCGATGCTGGCAATTGCGCGTCGCGCGCTGCTAGCCCTCCCCTGAACCGGTGAGCGATCTTGCCCAGGGATCTCGATGAACGCTCATCGGACTGTGTTGACGCGTAGGTGTTGTCCTCGTCGGCTTCGCGTCGCCTCTGGCGCAGTCGCGCATGGGCTTCCACTAATTGTGGTGGGCCTGTTGTTGCGGGGTCTTAGTTCCACGCTCTTCAGATCGTGGTGCTCCGTACGCTTTTCGGGGGCTTCTTTAAGTCGGCCGCCCGGGCATCGGCATTTGAACGTGCGGCATGGTGGCGCCCTTTATCTGGATGCTCGTTGCGGTGTTGACCGGGTGACTGGTCGGGGGTGTGACGCCGTTGGTGTTCAGGGATCGCAGTTGTTCTACGTTAGTAGAGACGAATCAGCTCAAGCAGTCCCATCTTGTCGTCGAGCACTTCGAAGATGTCCTTGTGGTGCTTGATCAGCTTGCTGCGAATGTACACGTACATCCACTGCTTGTAGACGTAGCGCTCGTAGAGGTCGAGGATTTCGTCAATGTCCAGGTCAGGCTGCGAGAAGAGTTGGGCAAGGTACATCGCACATTCGAAGCCCAGCGAAATTGACTGGAAGTACGGCGATCCGATGGCGGAGTCGCCCACGAGGAAGACAAGCGCTGTGGATAAGGGATGGCCGCTTTCGACTCGCTCACGCAACAGTCTGCTGGTGGCGTTGTGCGCACGGTAGAGATTGAGCGGTATCGAAATGATGTCGAGATCTCCGACGATCTGACCGTGAGTCTCGGATTCCATGCGAGCGATGAAGTTGTCCATCGAAGCCGCGATCTCAGGGAAGTTCTCCCGTAACCATTCGCCGCGAAACTGCGTCGGCATGAGCTCCGCCTCGTCAGGGGTGATGCGGATGATGCCGGTCACACAACTGACGTCGTCGTCGTAGAACGTGCGACTCACCGAGGGAATGAACTTGTAATTCGGGTTCTCTGAGTTCTTGTAGTACTTGCAATATTCGTTGCACGAGTAATTCTTGTCGTAGAGGAAAGTGACCACGAGAGCACATTCAACTTGGAGGTTGACGGTGTTCTCGCCGCCCTCAAACTCGTCATCCCGCGGAACCAGTGCGTCTCTGAGCAGCGAATTCCGACCGGTGCAGTCGATGACGATGTCTCCTGGATCGACCAGTGCTTGTACATCCGCCAGTGACATAACTCCGGTGATTCGCTGCACCCTACTGCCAGGGCGCGACTCGATGAGGAGGCTCAGCGAATCCTCAATCTCATTCAGTGGGCAAAACCCGAGGGTCCACTCATCCAGGAGCGCCTTCAGGTCGGGCTCAATGGTCTGGCGGAATCCGATGATCTCCTTGAGCCCGTCGTGATCGAAGATTGCTTGAAGGTCATCTTGATCGATGTGCCCGTCTCGGTAGCTCTCGACCGAATCGGCCGCCAAATACGGCTCGAGGTGAACCATCCGAAGGCGGGTGTAGCCGGCACGCTTCTCGTACAAGACGACCGAGAGCCCCTCAATCGGCTGGAGAAGAGCGGCCACCATCAACCCCACCGGACCGGCGCCAATCACATGCGCCCGACGGGTCGCCTGCCCAAGGCCTGAATGTTCAACGGACTGCAACTCGTTCAGTGCCATTGAACCTCCATGTAGGACGTACCCTCGGCATCGATTGACCGCGCTCTCTACGGCGTGACCCATCACCCACCACTGGGGCGAAATTCGGTGCACCTCAACCCTGAATTGTCATACTAGGGATTTCTGTATGCGTAGTTGCCAAAACCACCACAATCCCTTGCCCACACTGCCGGCGCGACCTCCGAGTGCTCGCCGCCTCGCTCTGTTGCCTCGCTGGACGACCCGGAGGTGGCCGCGTTGCTCGCCGATGTCACGAGCGTGGGGGTCGCGCTGACGGTAGTGGCGTGTGTGGTGCTCGTGCTGACCATGGTCATCCCACACTCGCCGATGCGCAAGGCGTTTGAGGAGCCTCGCGGTTCCGAGGTCATTCTGCGACCGATGACGTCGCGGAGTTCACACCACGCGTAGCGCACTGGCATCTGTCACACCCATGGTGCATTCTGTAAGTGATCAAGAAGTTCGGCCACAAGCCTTCCGGCTGGCCGACTGGCAACCGCGCCAACCGCGCACGGTGCCCCCGGAAGAAGATCCGCCCCCGCGTGGGGAAGCGACGGTGAGGAGACACCGGTGCACGTGCTCAGTGAGTTGGATCCCTATTTCATTGCCGGCATGACCGACACCTACTTCGACCAGACCTATCGCGACCGGTCGTCAGTTCCGGGATACGTGCGGTACAAGCTGCGCAACATTTGTTGGCAGCGAGCAGGAGCATTGGCGCAGCTACGGGAACGCGCTGGACTTGCGTGGGTGGCCGAGCACACACTCGACCCCGACGACTGGCCAATTGCCCATCCGACGGCCGTGGTGTGGACGAAGGCTGAAGTGAGCGCAGTGTGTCTTCGGTGCGAGTACCTGAGCCCGCCGTCACTGTCGGCTGCAGCTGCGGCGAGGTCGGCACGGCGTCATGCGCGTTCGTCTGCTGCTCGCCCTGCTGATGCGGCGCAGTATCCGCCTCTGGTGTGGTCGGGGTGCAACCGACCGTTGCGAGTCGGCGACGTGGTGTTCGTGCGTCAGCCTTATGTGACCAGTGATGAACCACCGCCGATGTGGGGCTGGTGTCGCGCGTGCGGAACTTCCACGGTTGTCGCTGGCACCGCCACAGAAGCCAGCGAGAACACCACCTTCTACTGCGCGCAGTGGGCGATTGCGCACACGTGCGCAGACTATGCAGCGACAGGGGCGAGTTGATGGAGTGGATCATCATGATCACGGGGCACCACGATCTTCCGGGCAACTTCTACACCGGCATCTGCGATCAGTGCGGAAACTTCGAGTATGGGCCGCAGATGTCGACGCTGCCTGATGACATTGCCGACGAGTTGAGTGACGAGCTAATTGACGAGTGCTTCGCGCAGATGGCGGAGGCGCACGTGTGCGGTGAACTCGACCTCGTCACATTGGCCGACGCGTCCTTCGAC
>Ga0194057_10000313_pt1 | contig 24938 bp, 26 predicted proteins | sample SepL4415m_MetaG_FD_155474 | JGI IMG/M metagenome (GOLD analysis project Ga0194057, IMG submission 155474) | Anoxic zone freshwater microbial communities from boreal shield lake in IISD Experimental Lakes Area, Ontario, Canada - Sep2016-L442-15m | ecosystem: Environmental > Aquatic > Freshwater... | reverse complement strand
CTGGGAGGCTAGGTCCATGGAGGACATGGACCGTCAGATCATCGGGCTGCTCTCGGCCGACGGGCGGATGTCGCTGGCCGACATCGCCCGGGAGACGGGCCTGTCGACGTCCGCCCTGCACCAGCGGGTGCGAAGGCTCGAGCAGCGCGGCCTCATCACCGGGTACCGCGCGGAGCTCGACTACCGGGCAGTGGGCTTGCCGCTCACGGCCTTCGTCTCCTTGACCCCGATCGACCCAGCGGCGCCGGACGACGTGCCCGAGCGACTGTCGGCGATCGCGGAGATCGAGTCGTGCTGGTCGGTGGCGGGCGCCGAGGCGTACATCCTGCAGGTGCGCGTTGCCGAGCCCGCCGATCTGGAGGAGCTGCTCGCGCGGATCCGCACGTCGGCGAACGTGTCGACGATGACGACCATCGTCCTGTCGACAGCCTTCGAGAACCGTCCGCCCGTTCTGCCCTGAAACGCGTCATTGTCGCGCCAGCCGTCTAGCCTTGAAGCATGGCCGACAAGGTGAACGCAGCATTCACGTCCGATGATCAGTGGACCCCGGTCTCGCCGAAGCTCGTGACGGCTCGGCGCATCACCCTCTGCCTGGTGTACCTCCTGGTGATCGGCGGCATCGTCGCTGTCTACGCCTTCAGCACTGCCCCATCGTGGGTGACCGTCGCGTTGGTGGTCGCGGCACTCGTCGTGTTCGTCTGGCTGTGGTGGCTGATCGGTCGACGCGTTCGCTCGTTCGGCTACAGCGAGCGTGGCGACGACCTGCTGGTCACCAGCGGCATCATGTTCCGGCGGCTGGTGATCGTCCCCTACGGACGGATGCAGCTGGTCGATGTGAAGGCCGGGCCGATCGACCGTTGGCTGGGCGTGACGACTGTGCAGCTGCACACGGCCGCGGCCACGACCGACGCGAGCATCCCGGGCCTCGTCCCTGACGTCGCCGCCGACCTGCGCGACCGGCTGGCGCGACGCGGCGAGCAGCGCTCCGCGGGGCTGTGACCATGTCCGACCTGAACGGGCCGCCTACACCGGAACCGCCGCAGAGCAACGTCGGCGACGACTTCGGGCTCGGCTTCCAGCTGCCGGGAAGCGGGACCGTTGACGATCGCGGGCGCCGTCGCGTCCATCCGATCACACCGCTCGTCCATGGGGCATCGATGGTCCCGGTCGGCCTATTCCTTGTGGTGATCCTTGGGTTCGGCAGCGGTGCCGCCTTCGGGCTCGCCGGCGTCGCGGTCTTCGTCCTCGGTCTCGTCGTGCTACCGGTCGTGGTGGCCGCGTGGTCCTACCTCGTCTGGCGCAACCTTTGGTACTGGTTCGACGACGACGGCGACTTCCGTGTCGACTCGGGCGTGATCACCAAGCAGGAGCGGCGAGTCCAGCTCAGCCGCCTTCAGTCGGTCGACGTGGCGCAGCCACTCATTGCGCGCCTGTTCTCGATGGCCGAGCTCACCGTGGAGGTCGCTGGCTCCCAGGAGTCGAAGCTGAAGCTCCAGTTCCTGTCGCTCGACGATGCCCGCGCCCTCCGCGCGACGATCCTCGCGCGGGCGGCGGGCCTGCGTCACGACACCTCCGAGGCGCCTGAGGATGCGATCGCCAAGGTCGCGCCCCGCGATCTGGCGGTCTCCTTGCTCCTGCGGAGCTCGACGGCCTTCCTGCTGCTGTTCAGCGTGCTCGTCCTCGCGATCTCGTTCCTCACGGGGGGTTGGGGTGGACTCTTCGTCGCCTTGTTCACCGGCGGCATCCCGATCCTCATCGTCGTGTCGGAGTTCATCAGGTACTTCAACTTCACCGTGAGTGACTCACCGGACGGCCTGCGACTGCGATTCGGCCTCGCAAAGACCGAGGCTCGAACCGTCCCGCCCGGCCGCGTGCAGGCCATCGAGTACGTCGAGCCCTTCCTGTGGCGCCGCCGCAACTGGGTTCGCGTGCGCGTGAACATCGCCGGGATGGGCGGCCAGGACCGGCAGGGGAACAAGGAGGAGACCCTTCTGATCCCCGTCGCGACGATGGCCGATGCGCACGCGATCGTCGGCCGCGTCTTCCCTGATGTCGACGTCGACGCACTCGAGTGGCACTTGGCGCCCGATCGCAGTCGCCGGCGGTCGTTCATCCAGTGGTCGAGGCTCGCGGTGGCCTGGGATGCCAACGTGTTCGCCGCGCGGCGAGGCCGGGTGACACGGCGGCTCTCGGTCATCCCGCACGCACGCACGCAGTCCGTGCGCGTCACCCAGGGGCCATGGGAACGGCCGCTCGACCTTGCGAGCGTCCACGTGGACACCACGCCGGGGCCGGTCAGCGTGTCAGCGCTGCACCTCGATGCGGCATTCGCCGCCCGGGTCGCGCGCGAGCAGACCGAACGTGCGCTCCAGGCGCGTTCCGTAGATCGATCGATCCGCTGGGCCGCCGGCGAGACGCCGCCGGACGCAGCCACTTAACCCGCGGCCATCTCCTGGGCTATCGCCGCGCTGAAGCGCTCGACGTCGTCCACAGTGGTGTCCCACGAGCACATCCACCTGACCTCGCCGGTGACCTGGTCCCACGTGTAGAACCGGAACATCTGCTGGAGACGTTCGGTGACGGCGGTGGGCAGAATCGCGAACACCGCGTTGGCCTGCCGGGGTCGCACGATCGTGACGCCGGGGACTTTGCGCACGCGTGTCTCGAGCAGCGCAGCCATGTCGTTCGCGTGCGAGGCGTTGCGCAGCCACAGGCCGTCGCTCAGCAGGGCCAGGAGCTGCGCGCTCACGAACCGCATCTTGCTTGCGAGTTGCATGGAGGACTTCCGCAGGTAGTCGACTCCCGGGGCCGCATCCGGGTTGAGCACGATCACGGCCTCACCCAGCATCAGCCCGTTCTTGGTGCCGCCGAACGAGACTGCATCGACGCCGGCGTCGGTGGTGAACGTCTTGAAGCCTGTGCCCAGCGAGGCGGCGGCGTTCGACAGGCGAGCGCCGTCGACGTGCGTATGCATGCCGTGCGATCGGGCATGCGACGTGATGGCCACGATCTCCTCGACGGTGTAGAGCGTGCCCAACTCGGTGGACTGCGTGATCGTGACGGCGCCCGGCTGCGCGCGGTGCACGTCACCGAAGCCCCAGGCCTGCGTGTCGATGAGGTCGGGAGTGAGCTTGCCGTCGCTCGTCGGGACGGTCCACAGCTTGAGGCCGGCTCCGTGCTCGGGCGCCCCGCCCTCGTCGACGTTGACGTGAGCGGAGGCGGCGCATACGACCGCCTCCCAGCGGCGGGTCATGGCCTGGAGGGCCACGACATTGGCGCCCGTCCCGTTGAACACCGGGAACGCCTCGGCCTCAGGACCGAAGTGATCCTTCACCGCATCGGCAAGCCGGGCAGTGACGGCGTCGTCGCCGTACGCGACGTCATGGCCGGCGTTGGCGCGGGCGATCGCCTCCATGACCTCGGGATGCACCGACGCGTAATTGTCGCTCGCGAATCCGCGCCACGATCCCGTGCTGTTCATGCCGTTCCCTCTTCCTCGACGGTCAGATCGAGCCGCGTTCCATTGGGAATCTCGCCCGTGCAGGCAGCGGCGATGCGTGCCGCCAGCACGTTGACGTGCGTGTAGCCGGGCCACGTCTTGTCGGGATCGTCGGCGATCATGCGGTCGGTGAGCAGTGCCTTGACCGCGATCGTGACCGAAGCCGAGTCGGAGTCCTTGAAGAAGTCGGCCACGCCATCCATCCATGCCTCCGCCGCACGCTTGGCTGCGGCGTAGGCGATGTTGCCGACGGTGGGGCGCGTCGCAGTCGTACTGGTGACCATGAAGGCGCGTCCGCGTGGGGCAGCCTTCACGATGTCGCCGAAGGCGGCGGTGAGCACCGCGAGCGTGCCGACGACCGGCGGGTTCAGGGCGAGCCAGTTGTCGACTGATGCGGCGTCGAGCGACTTCGATCCGCGCCAGCCGCCGACGAGGTGCACGAGCACGTCGACCCGGCCCAGGCGGGCGAGCAACTCGTCACGGAACGCCGCGGTCGCCTCGAAATCGCCGAGGACGACCTCGAACGCCTCGGCGTCGTCGCCCACGGCGTCAGCCGCCCTGCGCGCATTCGCGATCTTGTGGTCGACGAGGACGACGTGGAAGCCCTGGGCCTGAAGCGTCGCCGCGGTCGCCTCGCCGGCGGCCCCGGCGCCAGCAATGACGGCAACGGGAGCCGCGATCACGCGGTGATCCCAGCCGTCGCTGCGATCGTCGGGGACAGCTTGCGCTGCAGCGACTCGAAGAACACGTTCAGGGGGAACTCGTCCGGAAGCACGACATCGACCATAGCCTTCGGCTCGCCGTCGAGGGGAAGTGCCTGCGCACCCTGCGCCCACACGGACGCGGGGTTCGGCTCCACCAGGCCACTGACGAACTGGTGCGCGGCGATCCACTGCGCCACTCGCGAGCGGTCGATGCCGGATCGGTACAGGCCCTCGACCTCGTCGCACAGCGCCACCATGGAGTCGGTGATGCGGTCCCAGTCAACGGTCAGCGTGTTGTCGGTCCAGCGCAGGACGTCGTCACGGTGGAGCCAGGCGAAGATGATCTGTCCGCCGAGCCCGTCGTAGTTGCGCACGCGCGAGCCGGTGATCGTGAAGCGGAACAGTCGGTCGAACAGGATCGCGTAGCGGATGAACCGACCCAGATGGATGCCGTGCTCGTCGAGTTCTAGTGTCTCGCGGAACGTCGCCAGGTCGCAGCGAAGCTCCTCCAGCGAGTACATCCAGTACGGCATGCGCTGCTTGATCATGAAGGGGTCGAAGGGCAGGTCGCCGCGGCTGTGCGTGCGGTCATGAATCAGGTCCCACAGCACGAAGGTCTCCTGGGCGAGCTGCTGGTCGTTCAGAAGGAGGTCGACATCCGAGGGCAGCGGCAGTTGGAGCGTGTCGGTGGCGGCGCGGGCCACCAACCGGAAGCGGGCGGCCTCGCGGTCGCAGAAGATCCCGCCCCAATAGAACTCGGGTGTCTCCCGGGTCGCGACCGTCTCGGGGAACAGCACCGCGGAGTGAGTGTCGTAGCCCTTCGTGAAGGCCACGAACTCGATGGGCACGAAGGCAGCGTTGTCGTAGGTCCTCTCCTGCTCGGCGAGCCAGTCCGGCCAGAACGTACGCGTGATGACGGCCTCGATGTTCCGGCTGGGGTTGCCATTCTGGGTATACATCGGGAACACGATCAGGTGCTCGGCTCCATCGAGTCGATTGAGGTCGGGCCGGAAGAGCATGAGCGAATCGAGGAAGTCTGGCGTCGTGAAGCCGCTGGATGCCCATGACTGCAGATCGACGATGGTGGCGGCGAGCTGGTCCGCCTGATGTGCGAACCGCGGCATGAGTGATCCGATTGCCTCGACCATCGAGTCAACGTGGCGCTGAGCGTCGGCGATCGGGTGGACCGTGACGTCGATCGAGCCGTCCTTGTCCTGGAGGGCGCGGATGGCCTCGACCGCATCCGCCAGCGCGAGCCAGCTGGCGTCCGCCTGGGCCCATGTGGTCGTGCGCCCCAGTTGCGGGCGCGCTGCGGCGCGGCCGCCGGCGGCCCACGTCAGCAGGTTCAGCCACAGTTGCTCGTGATCGAGGTCGCCGATGGAGTCGTCGCCGAACAGGTCGGAGTCCGAGGTGACGACGACGCGGCCCCCGGTGGTCGTCACCGTCATGACGAGTGCGGCCGCCGACGGGTCCGCCGTCGAAGACGTGCGCGCGATCGTCTCCAGCGTGGTGAGGTCGCTGGGCGTGGTCGCGTGCAGGCTGCCTGCCCGGTAGAAGCAGGCCGCCGAGACCTTGGCGGTCAGGTCATGCCGCGGCCCGCGTGCCAGGTCGGCGAGCACCCACGTGGGCACTTCCTTGTAGCAGTGGGCCGGGTCCTGAACCGTCGTGTTGTCGATGACCACACCGAATCGAGCGGCGAGTTCGGTGAAGTTGTTGCCGTACTTCGGCTGCTCGGTCTCGCCAAGGATGACCAGCCCGCCGCCCGCGAGGACGAAGCGCTCGATCGCGTCGAGTTCGTCGTCGGTGAGTCGAGGGCTGCCTGAGCCGGTGGTGTGCTCCCAGGCGTCGTCGGCCGCGTGCGGAAGGACAAGCGCATCGACTCCAGCGAGCACCTCGTCGTCGATCGGTCCGCTGGGGTGCACGGTCACGGCCAAGCCCGAACGCAGGGCGCTCGTGGCCGCCCACGCGTACGAGGCGTCGGCCGGATTCACCGGGTTCATGGCGGCGGCGACCTCGGGGCGGGTCGTCCACGCCTGGCGGTGGGACTCGTCGATCAGGACGCGGGCGAGGGGGCGCATGGCTGCTCCAGCCGTGGGGAGAGACAAGGGACAATGGGGACAAAGGAGGCTAGCAGGCCGGACAACATCCGGCCAAGTTCTGGAACGGACGGCACTTGTCCGGTCGCATGCACCCCCCTACGTGCGAGGCATCGCCTGCAGCTTCCTCCACGTGAAGAAGGCTGCGCCGAGGATCAGTGCGAACGCCAGGGCGAGTACGAGGGTCAGGGCGTCCCTTCCGAAAGCGAAGAGCCGGACCGCCGCCGCGCCGCCCATCATCACCGCCGCGAAGCCCTGGAGGAACAGCGAGAACCGCAGCTGCCGGCGCAGTGCTCCGTCGGGGTCGGGGACGAAGTCGGGCGACGCATCGGGCATGGTCGAATCCTGTCACGGGCCTACACTCGAAAGCAGGGAGTGATGACGCATGCCAGCTGGAAGCATCGGGCGGCTCTCCCAAATTCCCCGCGACAATGAGCCCCGATTCGACGTGATCGTCATCGGCGGCGGCATCACCGGCGTCTGCATCGCACGTGAGGCCAGCGCGAACGGCATGTCCGTGGTGCTGGTCGACAAGGCCGACTTCGGTTCCGGCACATCGTCGGCGACGACGAAGTACATCCACGGCGGCATCAGGTACCTGGAGTCGATGGAGGTCGGCGTCGTCCGCGAGAGCCTTCGCGAGCGGCGGATCCTGGCGCTCGCGGCTCCGCACCTGGTGAGGCAGCAGCGATTCCTCATGCCAGCGTGGTCGTGGAGCAAGCCCAACGCCCCGATCATCGGCCTCGGGGTGGGCCTTTACGGCGGACTTGCCTATGACCGCAACAAGGACGTTCCCGGGTCACTGCGGATCCCGCGCTCGGCGTGGCTGTCCAGGTCGACGGTGCTGCGTGAGGTCCCATGGCTTCAGGGGGAGGAACTGCGAGGTGCATGGGCCTACTACGACACGCTCAATCTCTTCCCGGAGCGTTTGCTGCTCGAGTTCTTGTTCACCGCCGTGCAGCAGGGCGCCCTGGCGATCAACTACTGCAAGGCAACTCGCCTGGACTTCGAACCCACCGACGCTGAAGGCAACACGGCGGTGTCGGGCATCATCGTCCAGGACACCCTGACCGGTGAGGAGGCCACGATCCGGGGCTCCGTCGTCGTGAACGCGGCCGGACCCTGGGTGGACGAGGTGCTGACCGGCATCAAGTCAAGCGTGCACGTGCTGCGATCCAAGGGCGTGCACGTGCTGGTGTCCAGCATCGACGGGATGCGGCAGCAAGACGCCGTATTCGCCCGGGCGCGGACGGGTGGTCACGTCATCGTGTCGCCGTGGATGGGTCGTCTGCTCGTCGGCCCGACCGACACCGCGATCGACGAGCAGGTGGATGACGCCCATGCGCTGGCATCCGATGTGGCTCTTGTTCTCGACACCCTCAACCAGACGCTCGCCGATGGTGTCGCACCGCTGACGGCGTCGGACGTCATCGACACCACGGTGGGGGTGCGACCGCTGATCGGCACCGGTGAGTCGGAGTCGTACAGCGCCAGTCGTCGGCACGAGGTCCACGACCATGCTTCGGAGGGCTATCGCGGCCTCTACTCGATCCTCGGTGGCAAGTGGACGACGGGACGTGCCACGGCCGAGCACCTGCTTCGGGTTCTTGCTTCGTCAGGACACTGGTCCGGGCATTCGCTGGTCTCGACGCGAAGGTCGGCCGTGAGCACCGCGTGGGCGTGGGCCGACGATCCGACGCCCTACGTCGAGGGTGTCGTGCAGTCGTGGGCGCGACTGGGCATCCCGCGGCCGGTTGTCGAGATGCTCACGATGCTCTACGGAACCGCAGCGAACGACGTCCTCGCGCTGGCGGCCGCGGATCCTGCCCTCGCCGTCCGCATCTCCGATCGCGAGGGCGTGCACGACATCGCCGCGCAGATCGCCTGGGGAGTCGATCACGAGGGCGCCCGAACGCTCGCGGACCTCATCGACCGGCGCATGACGATCGGCTCGATGGGTGGCATCACGGACGAGGAGATCCTGACGATCGCGCAGTGGGCCGGGCCGTTGCTCGACGTGGATCCCGCCGCGGCAGCGCGGAGCGAGATTGCTCGACGTAACGCGCTCAGGGCGTTATGGGAGTCACCGAGTTCCACGACGTGATGACGTGCTGGTCGTGCTCGAAGCCGAGCGACGACAGGCGCGCGGGATCCAGTGCGAAGAGCCGGCCGTCGACGGCCGGCAGGTCCAGCCATCGAGCGGTCAGCATCCGCAGCACGTGACCATGGGCGACAAGGATGCAGTCCTTGCCCTCAGCGAGTGTCGGGGCGCAACGGGCGATGACCCGGTCCACGCGCAGGCTGACGTCGCCGGTCTGCTCTCCGCGGGTTGCGCCAGGGGGAATCGGGTGGTCCCAGATCAGCCACGCCGGGTCGCCGACCTCGATGCGGATCTCTGGGGTCGTTTGCCCCTCCCACGCGCCGTAGTCCCACTCGAGGAGGTCATCGGTGATGGCATCGGGAGTCAGCCCGGCGAGGCGCGCGGTGTCCTGGGCACGCGTGAGTGGGCTGCACAGCACGAGACCCGAGTCGATGAGCGCCACTTGCGGCGCGATGGCGCGGGCGTTCGCCTCGCCGAGGGCGGTGAGCGGCACGTCAGTGCGCCCGGTGTGGCGTCCGGTCCTGCTCCACTCGGTCTCGCCGTGGCGAATCAGCCAGATGGCGCTCATGCCATATGCCCCCTTCGCCGCTTCTCCCACGTGAAGATACCCAGCGCCGCGAGCCCGACGAGCAGTTGCGGGAGGAACCACACCAGGCGCCAGATCAGGTCGGTGGCGATCGCCGTCGTCGAGGACACCCCGAACCGTGTGAGCAGCAGGACGAGGACGGCATCGACCGTGCCGAGCCCACCGGGAGTGATCGGGAAGCTGGTGAGCAGGAGGGCGATGGAGTAGGCGGCGAACACCTCGATCCAGTTCACTGAGTCGGGGAAGGCGCCGAGCCCGGCCAGTGCGGCGAGCAGCACGAAGTAGGGGGCGAGCTGCGCCAGGACGTTCGTCGCGGTCAGCATCGGCCAGCGATGAGCGACCATCGCGCTGGCCTCCTTGTTGAAGCCGACGAGCGATGCCGTGACATCGGGCGCCTGTCGATGGATGACGCCCCAGATCCGGTTAGCCGGCCTTTGCAGCCACGTGCCAAGTCGACGTGCCGAGTCGGGGCTGCGCAGCACGGCTGCGATAGCGATCACCGACACGATCACGACGATCAGGCCGATTACTGCCGCCGTCGTGTAGCCCGCCGCGGATCGTCCGGTGATCACGAGCAGTCCGACGGCGAGTGCGGGTGTGCCCAGGACCATCAGGTAGGTCCACACCGCATCGGCGGAGACTGCGGCCGCGGCAGATGCCGCGCTCACTCCGTAGAACGACAGGATCGAGTACTGCGTGCCGACGGCGACCGCGCCACCGCCCGGGATGACATTGCTGATCATGAAGCCCACTTGACGATCCACAAACGCATGCCAATAGCGCATGCCCGGGATCGCTGCGATGGCCGTCAACGGGTAGACCGCGATGTTCAGGATGCCCGTCGCGACGAGGACCACGATCCACGCCGTCGGTATCGACTGCAACTGCTCGATCGCCTTCTCATACGTGCCCAGTTGCGGAAACAGGAAGGCGAACACGGCGATCATGACGACGAGGCCGACGACGAGGGAGATTACAGTCGCTTTGCGGCTTCTCCGTCGCTCGACGGGGAGGGTCGTCATGCGTTCAGCGTAGGGACGCGATGCCGTCGTTCCTCGGCAATTTCACGATTGACGGTTGCATCCGTACACTCGTGGTATTGCTACGCCGTAGCGATGTCAGGCGCACTTGCGCCGCTTGCGAGTCTTGCTCCCTTTCGTGGCCGAACCCGGGTCGTGCATTCAAGACGCGCCAGTCGTCACGAAATGGATTGCTTTCATGTCTGCTGTGCCCAGTTTCACCGACCTTGGCGTGTCCAAGGAACTCATCGCTGCCCTCAAGCGCGGCGGAATCGACTCTCCCTTCCCGATCCAGGCGGCCACGCTGCCTGACGCCATCGCCGGCCGAGACATCCTCGGCCGCGGCCAGACCGGCTCGGGCAAGACCCTTGCCTTCGGCCTCGCCTTGATGATGCGACTGACGGGTCGGCGTGCGCAGCCCAAGCGACCCCTCGGACTGGTCCTCGTGCCCACCCGCGAGCTCGCCATGCAGGTGAGCGACGCGCTCACGCCGCTGGCGCACTCGGTTGGGCTCAGTGTGCGGCTGATCGCCGGCGGTATGCCGTACTCCAAGCAGATCCGCAGCCTGGAACGAGGAGTGACGGTCCTCGTCGCCACGCCGGGACGACTCGTCGACCTGGTGAATCGCGGCGAGGTCGACCTCTCCGAGATCTCGATCACTGTGCTCGATGAGGCTGACCAGATGGCCGACATGGGCTTCATGCCGATCGTGCGCGAGATCCTCGACATGACCAAGCCGCGCGGTCAGCGCCTGCTGTTCAGCGCCACGCTTGACGGTGACGTCGACGCCCTCGTCCGCGCGTACCTGCGCAACGCCGCGACGCACTCACTTGATCCGGTCAACGCGCAGGTCTCGACGATGGACCATCACGTGCTCCTCGTGCACCCGGCCGACAAGGACATCGTCACCGCGCAGATCGCCGCGCGCGACGGTCGCACCATCTTCTTCATGCGCACCCAGGCGGGCGTTGATCGCCTGGCCGGCCAGCTGGCCGCACAGGGTGTGCCCGTTGGCGCACTGCATGGCGGCAAGTCGCAGGCCGTTCGCACGCGCACGCTCGACGCCTTCCGCAAGGGCGAGACGCCCGCGCTCGTCGCTACCGATGTCGCTGCGCGCGGCATCCATGTCGACGGCATCAGCCTTGTCGTACACGTGGACTCCCCGACCGATCCCAAGGACTACCTGCACCGCGCCGGTCGCACCGCGCGGGCTGGCGAGTCCGGCACCGTCGTCACCCTCGCGTCGCCCAAGCAGCAGCGGATGGTCTCGTCCCTGACCAAGCGCGCCGGGGTCGATCCGTCAGTCGCCCGCGTGCGCCCTGGCGACCAGACGCTCAGCGAGGTCACGGGTGCCCGGCAGCCTTCAGGCGTGCCGTGGATCGCGCCGGTCTCCAAGGCAGAGCGCACCGCGCCGTGGCGTGGTCCGCGTCCGTCGGGCAACGGCCGGCCGCGCAAGCCCAGCGGCCCGCGTCGTCATCAGGGTCGCTAGTCCGGTCGGAATGGTGATCAACCAGGCGGATCTCACGGTCAAGGTGAGTCGCTAGGCCTCGCCCTCGGGGAACTCGTCGTCGTCGACCGTGAGCTCAGGCGTCTGCGTGCGACCAACACGGCCGGCGAATCGCAGGCCGTAGCCGACGGCCGGGCCGATCAGCAGCGCGAAAAGCACCGTCCCGATTCCGACGGTTCCGCCGAGCAGCCAGCCCAGGACCAGCACGACTGCCTCAATCGCCAGGCGCACGGTGCTGATCGGCCAGCCGAACTTCACGTGAAGTCCGGTCATCCAGCCGTCGCGTGGACCGGGACCGAGGTTGGCGGTCAGGTAGAGGCCGCTGCCGATTCCGATCAGGGTGATGCCGATGAAGACGAACAGCAGTCGTACGACGACGTTCTGCGGCTCGGGTAGCACCTGGACCATCACCTGGAGCGCGGTCGCGATGATGACGGCGTTGGCGATGGTGCCCAGCCCCGGTCGTTCGCGCAGGGGGATCCACAGCAGCAGGACCAGGGCGCTCACCACGAAGGTCGCGAGGCCGATCGGGATCGCCAGCCGCACGCTGAGGCCTTGGGCGAGGACGGTCCACGGGCTGACGCCGAGCGAGGACGCGACGAGGAAGGCCTCGCCGGTACCGAAGAGCCACTGGCCGATCGCCAGGATCGCGAACGAGGATGGCCGTGCACGCCACCGCGATTCGGAGCGCCACCACGTGACCGGCACAGTCCGCGACGGTCGTAGGAACGACAGGCCGGTCACCGGCGGCAGTGTGTCGTAACGACCTGCGCCCTCATCACGCCGACAGCGGTCGCCGCGTGCTGCCCTTGATCCGTTCGGCGGCGGCAACGGCGCGCCGTGCTCGGGTCTGGGGCAGTGTCGCCTCCGCGACCCACCGTGAGTACTCGCGGCGATGCGACGGGGCCAGCAACTCGAACGCGTCTCGCGCGTCGAGGTCGGCCCGCAGCGCGGCCGACAGTTCGAGGGGCAGGTCGACGGCCGGCACGGAGTCATCCTTCTTGACGTGGACGTGCACCGACTGCCCTACCTCGAGCCCGGCGGCAGCGCGGACCGCGGCGCTCACGACGACGCGGTACTCCCCGCCGTAGACCTGGGTGGTCGTGCGCCAGCTGTGCCCGTTGATGGTGATCCGGACGGGGCACCGGGCGCGCCCGAAGAGGGCCTTGGGGTCGAAAGGGAGGGTCAGATATGTGCGGTTACCGGCTTCTGAGGGCCCCCGGAGGGCCGCCTCGAAGTCCACGGCCTCAGTCACGCGGGCAAGTCTGGCTCGAAACATGATGCTGTGCAGGCAATCTGGGGTTTATGGTGAGGATGTGACGACCTCGACCGTCGGGCGATGGGTGGGCACGGCGGGCGTGGCGCTGGTCGCGCTGGCCCTGCTGACGGCCTGCGGTGGCGGCTCGTCGGATGCCGCGTCCTCGTCCTCGTCGGTGGCTCCATCCTCGACGGCCGGCGCGAACACGCAGTCGCTTCTCACCAAGCAGCAGCTCACGGTCCTCGACCAGCCGATCACCTACCCGGCGAAGAAGCCGGCCCAGGTGAGCAGCGAGATCATCTCGCTGGAGCCGGGGCAGGAGACCGGCTGGCAGAAGCACAAGGCGCCCATGTTCGCCTATGTGCTGGAGGGCACCCTGACCGTCGAGTACGACGCCGGCGTGGTCAAGGAGTTCCCCGCGGGCACCGCTTTGATGGATGCGCAGAACGTCTGGCACAACGGCACCAACAAGGGCGACAGCCCGGTGCGCGTCCTCGTGGTCAACATGGGTGCCAAGGGTGTGAAGAACACCATCGAGCGGACGCCCTGAGGCTCACGAGCATCCGACGCCTCGGGCGCGGTGCTGTCGCGTTGCCCTAGAGTCGGTCAGGTGCTGAACGTCGACGAGTACCTCGCCGGAGTGCTGGACGGAATCTCCGCTCTTGCGCCGATCGAGCTCCCGCTGTCCGCCGTTCACGGCTGCGTGCTCGCCACCGACGTCGAGGCCCCTTGGCCGCTCCCGTCCTTCGACAACTCCTCGATGGACGGGTACGCCGTCTTCGCCGCGGACCTGGCCTGGGCGAACGAAGGCAATCCGATCGAGCTGACCGTCATCGACGACGTCCCGGCCGGCTACCGGTCCACTGAGGTGGTGACGCCCGGTCACGCCATCCGCATCATGACCGGCGCGCCGATGCCGGAGGGTGCCGACGCGGTCGTGCCGGTCGAGCGAACCGACGGCGGCACTTCGCTGGTGTCTGTCTCCGGGTCGGTCGAGACGGGCGCCTACATCCGGCGGGCGGGCGAGGACGTCCTCAGCGGCGATCGGGTGCTCAGCAGGGGCACGGTCATTGGCTCACGCCAGGTGGCGATCCTTGCCGCGGTGGGGTGCGGCCTGGTGTTCGTCCATCCCCGCCCGCGCGTGGCGGTGATCTCCAGCGGTTCGGAGCTGGTCGAGCCGGGCATGCCCCTTCGTCACGGTCTGATCAGCGACAGCAACAGCTACATGCTCGTCGCCGCAGCGCAGGAGGCCGGAGCCGATGCGTACCGGGTCGGGCCCATCGTCGATGACGAGGACCGGTTCATGGCCACCGTCGAGGACCAACTGCACCGCTGCGACCTGATCCTCACCAGCGGCGGCGTCAGCATGGGCGCGTACGACACGGTCAAGGCCGTCCTCAGCCAACTGGGCACGGTGGAGTTCATGAAGGTCGCGATGAACCCGGGCATGCCCCAGGGGCACGGGTTCGTCGGCGACGAGCACATCCCCATCGTGACCCTGCCGGGCAACCCCGTCAGCAGCTATATCTCGTTCGAGAACTTCGTGCGTCCGGCCATCCGGTGCATGCGCGGGCTCTCCGACCTCTTCCGCCCACGCTTCGACGCGGTGTGCGCCGAGCCGCTCAACTCCCCGGCCGGCAAGCGGCAGTTCGCTCGCGCTCGATTCCTTCCGAACGGGATGGTCGTGCCCACCGGCACGGGACAGGGCTCCCACGTGATGGGCGGACTGGCCCTCGCCGACGCGCTGATCGTCATCCCCGAGGACGTCACCCACGTGATACCCGGCCAGTTGGTGTCCGTCATGGACCTGCGCCAGGAGTGACCGCGGTCGACTCCAGAGGACAAACCCGATTAGATGGTCGCTGTTCGTTTCAAATCCATCTAAGTCGGCCCACGCCGTGGACACCGGCGTCCTGGGGCGAACGCAGGCCTGGCTGATCGGAAGAGGGACCCGTGGACGTCCTGCTCGTCAGCGTCGTCGCGATCATCGCCCTGGCACTGGTCTTCGACTTCACCAACGGCTTCCACGATGCCGCGAACTCGGTTGCCACCGTCGTGGCGACAAGAGCGCTGCCGGCCAAGTGGGCCCCCGCCTTCTCCGCCTTCTTCAACTTCCTCGCCTACTTCGTGGTGGGCACGGCCGTGGCCAATACCGTCGCGAAGACCGTCAAGAGCGAGTACGGCGGCGTTGCCCTCGTGTTCGCCGCCCTCTTCGCGGCGATCGCCTGGAACTACGTGACGTGGCGGTTCGGCATGCCGTCGTCCTCCAGCCACGCCATCATCGGCGGCCTGGTCGGTGCCGGGTTGGCAGCTGGTGGCCTCGAAGCCATCGACTGGTCCAGCGTGCAGAAGGCAGCGCTCGGCATCGTGCTCTCGCCGGCTGTCGCCTTCTGTGTCGCGTTTGTCGCCATGTACCTGGTCATCGGCGTGCAGAAGGCCTTCAAGTGGCACGACGACCACCCGGTGTTCAAGGGCGTTCAATTGGTGTCCGCCGGCGCGGTGTCGTTCGGTCATGGTGCCAACGACGCGCAGAAGACCATGGGCGTCATCGCCGCGCTTCTCCTGAGTGCCGGCTACACGCACATCGGGGCCGACGGCAAGACCGTCGAGGTGCCGGAATGGGCTGCACTGTCCGCCTACACCGCGATCGCGCTCGGCACCCTCTGGGGCGGCTGGAAGATCATCGAGACGATGGGCCTGAAGCTCACCACCTTGCATGCGTCCTCCGGAACCGCGGCGAACATCGGCGCCACCACCGCGATCTTCGGAGCTACCGCGGTCGGCATGCCCATCTCGACCACCCACGCGGCCGCGTCCTCGATCGTGGGGGCAGGCGTCGGCTCCGGCAAGGGTGCCAACTGGCGGGTCGTGGGGGAGATGGTGATCGCGTGGGTCATCACGATCCCGGCGGCCGCCACGGTCGCCTTCCTCATGTACCACCTGACGCAACTGCCTACCGTTCTCGCGTGGGTGACCGTCACGGTCATCGTGGCCGCCTTCGCTGCCTGGGCCATCTGGGCAATGATGCACACGATCCATGCCAAGGACGTCGAGGCCGAGATCCCGGTCGAGGAGATATTGGCCGAGCCACTGCCGGGTCACCCCAGGCTCGAGGGTCACGGCCCCGTCGACTGAGGCAACCGGACACCCACCGGCCACCTGTTAACTTGTTGTTCATCTGCGGTTTGGTGCTGGTTCCCGTCGCCAGCATGCGTCGTCAACCCTGTGCCGGAAGACTCGGTCTATGTCAGATGTTGAGGCGCCGGTCCTGCGCGACCTCCAGTCAGCCGCGACGTCCCACCGTGGTGACCGCATCTTCAACCGGACGATTGCCGCCGCCGCCTTCACCGCCCTGATCGTCCTCGGTGGCATCACGATCTTCCTCGGGGCGCAGGCCATCCCAGTGCTGCAGCAGCAAGGCCTGGCCTTCCTGACCACGTCCGAGTGGAACCCGCCGGACTACGGCATCTGGGGCATGCTCTACGGCTCTGTTCTCCTCGCGATCATCGCCCTCGTGATCGCCGTCCCAGCCTCGCTGCTGCTTTCGGTCTTCATGGTCTTCCTTGCGCCCAAGCCGCTTGCGACGGTGCTCACCAATCTCGTCGACCTGATGGCTGCCATCCCCAGCGTGATCATCGGCCTGTGGGCGTTCTACGTCCTCGCCCCGGTGTCCGAGGGCTGGCAGCAGTTGATGAACCAGTACCTCGGCTGGATCCCGATCTTCCAGAACGACAGCGGCAACTTCAGCGGCACACCGTTCACTGCTGGCTTCGTCCTCGCGATCATGATGATCCCGATCGTCACGTCGGTGACTCGGGAGGTGCTGGGTCGTACCCCGCCGGAGCTCATCAATGCTTCTGAGGCGTTGGGCTGCTCGCTGTGGAGCATGCTGCGGTACGTCGCCCTTCCCTACGGCCGTGGCGGCCTCGTGGGTGGCGTGATGCTCGGTCTCGGTCGCGCGCTCGGCGAGACCATCGCGGTGTTCTTCGTCTTGAAGATCGTCTTCGATCCGGTCAACTACTACAAGATCATCGAGTCCGGCGGTGGCTCGGTTGCCACGCTCATCGTGTCCAAGTTCGGTGAGGCGTCCGGCCCGTACGAGACGCAGTTGCTCCTCGCGGCCGGCTTCTTCCTGTTCATGATGACCCTCGTCGTCAACGTCATCGCGAACCTGATCGTCAACCGGACGGGACGGCTGCAGTCATGAGCTCCACGATCGTCTTCGACGCCGAGACCATTCCGGCGCTGACTGAGCAGAAGCCGCAGACCCCGTGGGGCCGGCGCACCGGCAAGTTCCGCCTTGTCGTGGTCCTGGCCATCGTCATCCCGGCCCTCATCGTCGGGTCCCTCTTCATGTTCTCGACGCTTCCGGGTGCCGTCATCATGGTGGCGGTGTACTTCCCGCTCCAGATCATCGCCACTGTCCTCGCGGCGATCTCGGTGCGTGGCACGAAGTCGGCGGGCGATGCAGTGATCATCGTCAGTGCGATAGGGGCCACGATCTTCAGCGGCATCGTCCTGATTTCATTGCTCTGGTCGATCATCACCAAGGGCATCCAGGCGATGAGTATGGCCTTCATCTTCCAGAACAACGAGTACATCAGTCCGAGTACCCCGCTGGGCTATGGCGGCATCGGGCATGCGGTGCTGGGAACGGTCCTGATTGTCGGGATCTCCGCGCTCATCGCGGTCCCGCTCGGCGTCATGACGGCCTTGTACATCACCGAGGTCCGCGGTCGCGCCGTGCCGTACGTTCGCTTCTTCGTGCAGGCGATGAGCGGCGTGCCGTCAGTCGTGGCCGGCCTGTTCATCCTGACCGTCCTGATCCTCACGGGAGTGCTCAACAACAGTGCCTTCGCGGCCGGCCTCGCCTACTCGATCCTGATGCTTCCCACGGTCGCCCGTACCGCGGAGGAGGTCCTCAAGCTGGTGCCCGAGGAGCTGCGCACCGGCGCCCTGGCTCTGGGTTCCACCCGCGCCAGGGTCGCGCTGCGGGTCGTGGTCCCCGCGGCGAAGACCGGCATCATCACGGCCGCCATCCTCGGCGTCGCCCGTGTCGTCGGCGAGACGGCGCCCCTCCTGCTGACCGCGCTGAAGAACGACAAGACCGTGCTGAACCCGTTCTCAGAGCCGATCAGCGCCCTGCCCACCTACATCTTCACCAACGTCGCCCAGCCGTATCCGGATGCCGTTCTGCGAGCATGGGGTGCTGCGCTTGCCCTCATGGTCATCGTCGCCGTCCTGTTCACCGTGACGCGTGTCCTGTCTGCCAAGCGCCCCGGAAAGTAGGAGTCAACATGTCCACCGCCGAATACGACGAGGTAGCCGTGCAGGAGCTTGAGAGCGATTTCGCCATTGAGGCGCCGGTCGGACAGGCCGAGATGGAGACGCGCGACGTCAGCGTCTGGTTCGGCAAGCGCAAGGTGCTCGAGGGCGTCAACATCGCCTTCCCGAGGAACACGGTCACGGCGCTGATCGGCCCGTCGGGATGCGGCAAGTCGACGTTCATCCGCACGCTCAATCGGCTGCACGAGCTCATCCCGAGTGCGGCCCTCGCGGGTGAAGTGCTCTATAAGGGCCAGGACATCTACGCGCCCGAGATCGACCCGGTGCACATCCGGCTGAACATCGGCATGGTCTTCCAGAAGCCCAATCCATTCCCCAGCATGACCATCCGCGGCAACGTCCTGTCGGGACTGAAGCTCTCCGGCATGAAGCGCAGCAACCACGACGACATCGTCGAGGAGACTCTCACGCACGCCGGTCTGTGGAACGAGGTCAAGGACCGTCTCAACCACGCGGCCGGTGACCTGTCGGGCGGCCAGCAGCAGCGCCTGGTGATCGCCCGCGCACTCGCGGTGCAGCCGGACGTCCTGCTCATGGACGAGCCCTGCTCTGCCCTCGACCCGGGCTCGACCCTGAAGATCGAGGAGACGATCCGCGAGCTGTCCAACGACATCACGATCATCATCGTCACGCACAACATGCAGCAGGCCGTTCGCGTCGCCGACAACACCGCGTTCTTCCTGGCCACCGACGGCAATCCCGGGCACGTGGTGGAGCAAGGCCCCACAACGGACATCTTCGGCAATCCGCAGGATCAGCGGACGCTGGACTACGTGAATGGTCGGTTTGGTTAACCTGCCGTTCACCCGTACACCCATTGTTCATCGAGAAGTCGGTCGACCGTCGGACAACTCTTCCCATTGGGTCACTACCGCTGCCTAACGTGAAGGCGTTGCACCCAACCCCAACGAAGGAGAATTCAGTGCGTCGCACTCTTGCGATCCTTGCCAGCGCTGCGGTCGCCGCCTCGACGGTCGCCATCGCTGCCCCCGCTCACGCGGCCAACACCATCAGCGGTGGTGGAGCCTCGTTCCCATACCCCTTCCTCAACGCCTGCGCGGCTGACTTCAACGCCTCGCAGAGCAACTTCGACATCCAGTACACGTCGACCGGCTCCGGCACGGGCAAGGCGAACTTCACCAAGGGTCAGTTCGTCTACGCGCAGACCGACAGCAAGTACTCCTCGGGTGAGCCCACCTTCAGCTGGGAGTACATCCCCAATGTCGGCGGTGCCATCGCCTTCCCGATCAAGCTCACGAGCACGACGACCAAGCGCACGCTCGGCTCGTCCATCCAGCTCAAGCGCACGACCCTGGCCAAGCTGCTCTCGGGCAACCTGACCACGTGGCGCGCCCCGGAGATCCTGAAGGACAACCCGCGCATCGCGGCCGCCATCCCGAACGTCCCCGTCACCGTGGCCTACCGCTCGGGCAACTCGGGCACGTCGAACAACACCCTGCAGTACCTGAACGCCTGGGCCCCGACCATCTGGGCGAAGGTCCAGGACGACTTCTCGACCGCCTTCCCCGGTGGCAAGCCCCCGGCCAACTCGGTCGCCGGCAAGGACAACGCCTCGGTGATGGCTCTGGTGAACTCCAAGGAGGGCACCATCGGCTACGTCGACTACTCCGACGCCAAGGGTTACCCGGTCGCGCGCATCCAGAACGCGCTCAACCAGTTCGTCGCACCGTCGACCACGTCGGCTGCCAAGAACCTGGCCAACCAGAACAACGTTGGTACGAATGGTCTGGTACAGCTGAACTACAACAGCAACGTTCCCGGTGCCTACCCGGCCGTGATCTTCAGCTACATGCTGGCCCGCACGGACGGCAAGGGCCCGAACGGCCTTGGCGTTCGCCAGTTCGCCGACTACGTGCTGCAGAAGTGCGGCCCGTCGAAGGCTGCCTCGCTCGGCTACGTGCCGATCGGCGGCAAGGTCCTCGCCACCGCGAAGACGCTGGTCGTGAAGATCCAGTAGTTAGATTCGGATCGAAGATCCGCCACACACACAGCTAAGGACGAGGACGATGCCCCGGAAGACCAAGTTCGCCCGGGGCATCGTCCTCGCCGCTGTTGTGGCTGCGGCCGTGGCCGCCTGCACGCCCCCACTGCCGCCGGATGTGCTGGCCGCGCAGGCGGAGAACACCATCAAGTGCCAGACCGGCGATCAATCGGTCTCAGTGCCGGAGGACTTCGCCGGTGTCATGGCCCCGGTGTCCGCAAACCTGTCAGGCGTATGCCCGGACCAGACGATCAGCGAGGCCGCTCCCGGCGACCCGGCGTCATTGCAGGTCGTTGACCATGCACCTACGGCCGAGGAGATGGCGGCCTTTCAGAAGACCTGCCCCACCGGCTCGGTCATCGTCGTCCCAGCCTTCGGTTACGGGGTCGCCCTCGCCTACAACATCATCGGCCTGGAGGGCTTGATCCTCACGCCGCAGGTCACGGCCAAGATCCTCAGTGGTGCCATCACGTCGTGGGAGGACCCGGCGATCGCCGAGGCGAACCCTGGAGTCGATCTCACCGGACTGCCGGAGATCGCGGTGGCGTCCGTCGAGGCTTCGACGGGCTCGGTTGAGGCGATGACCGCGTGGCTTGCCAAGGAGGCCCCGACCGACTGGACCGCGGGGACCGTCGGCACGCTCGAGACCGGCACCAAGTTCCCGACGACAGCGGACCTCCTTGGCGAGTTGACTGCCACCGAGGGCACCGTGGCCGTGCTTCCGATCGCTGAGGCGGTCGCCAACAGCGTGCCGGTGGCCTCGGTTCCGGTGAAGGACCTGATCATCGCGCCCGACGACGGCCAGTTGCAGAAGGTCGGCCTTGGCGCCACGAATATCACGAAGGACGACAAGGGCAACATGCTCGCAAGTCCGGCCGTGGGGGGAGTCCCGGTCGAGGGGAACTACGACCTCGCGGCGTCCAAGATCGTCCTTGCCGAAGGCCAGCCCGTCATCGGCTGGCCGATCATCGGCGTCGCGCACATGATGATCTGCGACGATCCGAAGGATCCGCTCCCGCTGTCCACTGCCCAGTACGTCGTTCGGCTCGCCGGTCAGGGCGGCTTTGAGTCCTTCGGCGTGATCCCGCTGCCCGAGCCCATCCGCATCCAGACGTTCACTCCGTTGAAGGTCACCATCGCGACGGACGGGGCGACGATTGCGCCGACCGGCGGGTCGGCAGCCACAAGCGAGTCGGTGGCTCCTGGCGGGTCCGCGGCCCCGAGCGCCACGGTCGCACCGAGCGCTTCCCAGGAGTTCGCGGAGTCTTCTTCGTGAGTTCTGCTCGCCTTGGCCGACTTGTTCACTTGCCAGACCTAGCCTTCCGGTAGTCGATTCTCCGGAGAGCACATGAGCGCCTTCCCCGCCTGCTCACGTTCCGCCAAGCCGTCCAAGGAGGCGGTCGACTTCATCGCGGCCGCCCTGGCGGCGGATCGGGTGCGGCTGATCGCCCTGGAGACGCGCAACCCGCACGGTGGCAGGGGCGGTTCCCTGGACTCCGATCAGTGCGCCTGGTTGGTCCGTGAGCTGGCAGGGGATCGGCAGCGCGGTGTCGTGATCACCACCAGACACCGCTCGCGCGAGCTTCTCAACGATCGCATCCAGATCGGCGCCACGCCGCGCATCTGCGCCGACGAACTGGTCTCGCTGCTTCTTGCCTACCCCAACGTGCTCGGCTGGATCGCCGGGAATCGACATCGGCCAGGAGCCATCCGTCACGGCGGCCGCGATCTTGGGCTGTGGGAGATGACCCCATCGCTCCTGGGATTCGGTGGCGCGGCCTGGCTGGGACATCAGGACCGGCATGGTGTCCGGTTCGTCGGGCAATCGGTCGCGGCTCCTGCAGCCCTTGCCATGACGTCCGCATGAACGATCGGTGAACTCCGCTGGCTGGAGTGGATTTGCTCTCGTGGAGATGACTACCGTCGAAAGCGTGATGCTTGAACTGCCGGCTATGCCGGAGCTGGTCCAGGATGTCGTTCAGGACGCCGAGGGCTACGACATGGAGCTGAGTGCGGAGCGACGACTCAGCGCACTGGAGGCGGAGTCGTTCGGCGCCGCCGTGCTGTCGATGTCACCTGTCGTCCGCGTTGACGAGTCCAAGCGAGCTCGCGGGCTGGTCTCCGTCGACGACGAGACGCTGTGGGTCTACGTGCACTCGGTTGGCCCAGGTCGGTTCGGACCTGAGGAGGAAGCAGAGTCCCGCGAGCTGCTCGCGGAACTGTGGCGGGAGATCCACGAGGCTGTCGCGCGCAGCTGAGGCAACAGTCGCTCGTCGCCGTCGCATCACGTCCTAGCTACCGAGCCGCGCGCCACTCATGCCGGTCACGTGTGGGTGCCTCCGGGCGGACCAGCTCCCTGGCCGCGCATTGATGGCGTTGCCTATGCGATCACAGGCGGCGAGGAGCAGCCGGTAGCGCTCTTCGTGAATCGCCTTCGGAATCGACGCGGATCCTCCTTGGAAGCCACGCAGCCCTGACACCCGGCGGGCAGGGGACGCACCCATCCCTGTGGGTCCGCTGCGCATGTCGGCGTACGTGAGGACGTCCTCCGCGATACCAGGCACGTGGTCCAGCACGGCGAGCTGGTGGTCGACACCGAAGTACGGCGCCAGGATGGCGGCGTGCGCGTGATGCGCGACCAGCAGGACGGTGCGGTCCGGCCACCCCTCGGCGGCCAGATGCAAAGCGCCGTCGAGCGGATGGAAGCCGGTCCTGGAGATGTGGGGAGCGTGCCCGATGTCATGGAGCCAGGCCGCGGCAACCAGTGACTCCGGGTCGGGCACCGACAATGCATCCGCGGCGAGTTCGGCGATCCCGGCCGCGTAGCGGCTGTGCGCCAGGCGGTCGGAGTCCTCGCCCAGCAGCCGTCGGGCGAGGGCCTCTGCGTCGTGCAACAGCGGGCTCGAGCTCGGGTACGTGGGCATCGGTCAGCGCACCTCTTCGTTGCGGATTCCCCTGGACGGGGAAGTGTTGGGCAAACGGCCATCGGGAGTTCTCGGCCCTGCATCGCTATGGCCATGAAGGCCGGTCAACGTCGAGACATGAGCGGACCGAGTTACGTTGCGGACTGGAGTATCGAAGCCTCTGACGGTCGAGGCGGTCAGCGGCACATCGCGCTCGTCGCGCACGACCACATGAAGACCGAGCTTGCCGATTGGGCCGATCACAACCGGGATCTGCTGGCGCTGCATCGTATCTACGCGACCGGGACGACAGGGCGAATCCTCGAGCAGCGTCTCGAGCGCCCCGTCGACCTCTTCCTCAGCGGGCCGCTCGGAGGGGACCAGCAGGTCGGGGCCGGTATTGCCGAAGGTGCCATCGACGCCCTGGTCTTCTTCTGGGACCCGCTCGAGCCGCAGCCGCACGACCCGGACGTCAAGGCCCTGCTCCGCATCGCCACCTTGTGGAACATCCCGGTGGCGAGCAACCGCACGACCGCGGACATGATCGTCACGTCGCCGCTGTTCAGTGGTTCCTACCGGCCGGTCACGCCGGCCTTCCTGCGCACCGCGGTGGATCAGCGCTCGGGCTGATCGCCTGCGAACCAGACTTGCGTGGATCGCGGCGTTCGACACGGGTCAGACGCTAGGCAGTCACTGCATCCTGAGGGCCAACGCCGAACAAAGGTTGCGTGAACGGGAGCACACGCTTGCCGTCCGAGGCGGTCACGCGCAGACGGGGCTCATCGAGGATTCGGCCCGGCCGCCGGTGGTGCTTGGACGCCGCGTGGCTGCGGGCTTTGCATGTGGGCGGGCCTGGAACGAGTATGCGACGTCGATCCAACCGGTCACGCGGTGGGCGGCGTCGGCGTCGGGATGGGCGGCTTCCCACTCGTGAATCCACACGAGCAGCTCTGCGCGCTCAGCCTCAGAGAAGACCTGGTCGAACATGTGCTCGACGAGGCGCTCGATGCTGCCGAGGGTGACTCCCTGCCTTGCCACGTCCTCATCGTGTCACGGTCCTCTCGCAGAGTGTTCAGTAGGGGCAAACGCTTGCAGGTGCCGAAGGCGGGGGAGCAGCGCAAAGGGCTGCCCTCGGCCAATGGCCGAGGGCAGCCCTCCTTCGCAGGGAACCTCCGTAGCGGGCGTCAGCTCCGCTCGTTGTCCCCGGTGGCGCGGTTCAGCTCGAACGTGACGTTGTCACCGTGCTGCTGGGTCCAGAACGCCCGCCATGAGCCGTCGAACAGGCGCGGCTCCTTGGCGCCGAGGATGCCGGCCGCTGAGGCGTCACCGTCGGAGACGTGGATGCCGGTGACCTCGTTGTCGCCGTCGTTGTAGCCGGGGTTCGTGGTCGCGTCGTAAAGCGCGGACGCGTCACGACCTTCGGCAAGCCAGCGCACGACATTCTCGGGCCGCTCGGAGTCGTCGCCCACCTTGATGAGGTAGCCCGAGTCGAGGGCATTGCGCTGCGCGTGCAGCGTGTCACCGGCGTCCTCGACAACGAGCAGTTCATCGCTGCTGGCGAACTGGATGTTGTCGAACCCGGTGTGCTTCACGTCGCCGATCCAGGCCGGCGAGATGGTGCCGGACGTCGCGCTCGGTCCGCTCTGGCTGAGCCGGAAGACCGCGCCGAAGGCACCCGGCAGGGTCGAGTTGGCGTTGGTGTCTCCCGTCTCGGTGAAGTAGAACTCACCGAAGCGAGAGCCGGGTCGGAAGACGCCGTTCTCGGGACGCTTGAACGGCGTCGCGTTCGCAGCGGCCGCGAGCGCGGTCGCATTGAAGGCGGCGGTGCTGGTGCTGACCTTGACCCATGCGGTCTTCAGCGACGTGCCGTAGGTGTGCAGGTCGGTGATGACCTGGTCCGACGGGTTCGCCGACAAC
>Ga0194057_10000312_pt1 | contig 24947 bp, 21 predicted proteins | sample SepL4415m_MetaG_FD_155474 | JGI IMG/M metagenome (GOLD analysis project Ga0194057, IMG submission 155474) | Anoxic zone freshwater microbial communities from boreal shield lake in IISD Experimental Lakes Area, Ontario, Canada - Sep2016-L442-15m | ecosystem: Environmental > Aquatic > Freshwater... | reverse complement strand
CCCTATGCTACAACCCCCCCCCTCACATGCTGCATGATCTGATCGCCATGATTACGACTAGCGACCCGACGGTACGCAACCGGTCGCTAGATGGTTTCTGCCGCACGGCCGATGTGGCCGCATTGCGCGACGCAGCCCGCTCGCTTGATGCCTTCCGCCGCCGGAGCGAGAATCTTTACGAGCGGGTGCGTGCCACGTTCTTTCTGGCGGCTATTTATCGCTATCACTTGCCGGCCAAGCTGCCGCCGAGTGCCAAGGGTCTGGTGCCATTTGAAGGTTATTGCCGTCTTTTGGGCCGGCGTTTTGAAGAAGCGGTCGATGAATTCCGCGCGGTCGAGGAACGCTTTGGCCCCAGCGACGCCATCGCGAGTGCCCTGGCCGCCGCTTACCAGGCACTAGGCTTTCAAACCTTGGCGGACCAAGTCCGCCGCAGCGTCCGTTCCGTCCGCGGCAATCAGTGGATGTTTCGGATGGGCCATCCGGCGGACCATCCCCTGGAGATCCGCCCGGCACTGAAGCACCGCGCGGTGCCTGGGCAGCCCTTTCCGATTCTCGTCGAGCGAACGGCGGTCCGCATGGATCTGTCGCATAGCGGCTGGAGCGACATCTTCTTCCTTGGCATGGATTATCCCCAAGGGGCACGCGTACTGAACGTCTCGATCGACCTGGGCGTCCGCGGCCGCGATGCCCAGCCGCAACCGCCGATCGAGGCCTGGCTCCGCGTCATCGACCAACCCGTACTCCGCCTGACGAGCATCGACCTGAAGTGCAAGGCCGACGTCACCACCCTGGCCGACGTCTTCGATTTCGCCAAAGACTATCTCGGGCTGCTCAAGGCGGCCGTGATCGCCGCCGGTATCATTCCTTCCGGGCTGGAAGGCTCCGGCCAAACGCTGGCCGATGTGTTGGCCCAACTGGTGGGACCGGGTCTGGGGCTGGAAATCGTAAGCAGAGTACACGACATCCCCAAGGGTTCCCGCCTGGCCGTCTCGACGAACTTGCTGGCAGCCATCATCACGGTCTGCATGCGGGCGACCGGTCAGATCGAATCGCTTTCGGGCAGCTTGAGCGAAGCGGAACGAAAGCTGGTCGCCGCTCGGGCAATCCTCGGCGAATGGCTTGGCGGATCGGGCGGCGGCTGGCAAGATTCCGGCGGTATCTGGCCCGGCATGAAGATGATCGAAGGCCGCGAGGCCCAGCCCGACGATCCGGAATATGGCATCAGCCTTGGCCGATTGCTTCCCGACCATCATATCTATACGGAGCAAGAAGTTTCGCCGCGGACCCGGCAGTTGATCCACGACAGCTTCGTTCTGGTCCACGGCGGCATGGCGCAGAATGTCGGCCCGGTGCTGGAGATGGTCACGGAAAAATATCTGCTCCGCAGCGAGGCCGAGTGGACCGCCCGGCAGGAGGCAATCGAGCTGTTGCGCGCTATAGAAAAAGCCCTGGCCGGCGGCGATGTCCGCGAGATTGCCCAGTTGACGACGCGGAACTTCTTTGGCCCCATCCAGACGATCATCCCCTGGGCGTCGAACCACTACACGGAAACGCTCATCGAGTTGGTTCGCCGGAAGTTTGGCGGCGATTACTGGGGCTTCCTCATGCTCGGTGGCATTTCCGGTGGCGGCATGGGGTTTATTTTTGATCCGGCTCGAAAAACCGAGGCCCAGGATTTCCTCCAGCGGGAGATGGTTGCCACGAAACGGCAATTGCAGAACGCGCTGCCTTTTGCCATGGATCCGGTAGTTTATGACTTCGCCATCAACGACTGCGGTACGCTGGCCGAACTATGCGCGGACGGCGACGCGATCATGCCCGCGGCCTACTACGCAATCTGTGCGCCCGACTGGTTGCGACAGGAAACGCGGCAACTTAGCCCTGCGGTACGTAATGAGATCACGCGATTTGCCGCCGCATGTCGCACGCATCCACGATTGACCGGTTCCACCGAGCTGCTACTGGGGGCATTGTTCCCGCAGCCCAGCGAAGATGCCAGCGGCAATGGAAGTCTGAAGTCGATCTTGGAATCCAACGGTTTCGATTCCGAGTTGCACGAGCAGATCCGCTCGGATCTGCGGACCGGACGGATCAGCCTGGCCCAGAATCGTTTATCGCCCAACACGGTCATCGAAGACGTGGCCCGTGACGACGGTAGCGTAGGCTTCCAGCCCGCGGATCACGCGTTCGATACGCGCACCAACGGGCTGGAACCCGCCGATCATCGTGCCGGGGAGGCCGCGTTGGCCGGTGGCGAGGTCGCCGTATTGGCCTTGGCCGGCGGAGCGGGCAGCCGCTGGACCCGCGGGGCCGGCGTGGTCAAGGCCCTGCATCCTTTCTGCCGATTCCAGGGCAAGTATCGCAATTTTATCGAGATCCACCTAGCCAAAGGCCGCAAGACCGCTGCCCGTTTCGGTATCCCGATACCCATCGTCATATCCACGAGCTACCTCACGCACGAGCCGATCGAGCGTTTTCTGCAATCGCCGCAGGGCAAAGCGTATCCTGGGCCGCTGTTGGCCTCGCCAGGCCGTTCGGTCGGCCTGCGGATGATCCCCATGCCCCGGGACCTGCGATTTGCCTGGGAGGAAATGCCGCAGCAGATTCTTGACGTACAGGCCCAAAAGGTTCGCGAGAGCCTACATTCCGCGCTTATTGGCTGGGCCGAAGCGGCCCGCGGCGGCAGTGACTACACCGACAACGTGCCGTTGCAATGCCTGCACCCGACCGGCCACTGGTTCGAGCTGCCCAACATGCTGCGCAACGGCACGCTCGCTCAGTTGCTGCACCAACAGCCGCAGTTAAAGTATCTGCTTCTGCACAATATCGACACGCTGGGGGCCAATTTCGATCCAGGCCTGCTCGGGCGGCACATCCGTAACGAGGCCTGCCTGAGCTTTGAGGTTATTCCGCGGCAGATCGACGATCGTGGCGGCGGCTTGGCCCGAGTGAACGGCCGCGTTCGCCTGGTCGAAGGTCTTGCGTTGCCGCGCGAGGAAGACGAGTTCCGCCTGAGCTATTACAACTCGCAAACGACATGGATTTCGATCGATCGATTGCTCGATGTTTTCGGGCTATCGCACAAAGATCTCAACGACGAGCTGGAGGTCACCCGTGCCGTCCGCCGCTTGAGCATGCGGCTGCCGACCTACATCACCTTGAAGGATGTGAAGAAGCGATGGGGGCACGCCCAGGAGGATGTTTTCCCCGTGGCGCAATTTGAAAAGCTCTGGAGCGATATGACCGGCCTGGGCGAGGTGGCCTGCCATTTCATCGTCGTCTCGCGGCAGCGGGGGCAGCAGTTGAAAGATCCCGCCCAGTTGGACGGTTGGCTCCGAGATGGCTCGGCGGCGTATGTGGATTCCTTGTGCGAGTGGTAGCCTACATATCCAAATCGCTGAACATCTTGTCATAAAACGCCACGTACTGATCGCGGACCGTGTCGTTGTCTCGGGCGGCGATTGCACTGCGGGGATGCTCATTGAGCTGGCCCGTGATCATGTATTGCACGTAAGGCCCCCATTCGAGCTTGCGACTCAGTGGCAAGAGATGGTCCTGTAGGACTTGGTAGATCGGCCGCAGTTTGAACTTGGGATTCCGCAGGAAACCGATCATCAGTTCCATGGGGCAATTGCCGGCACCGCGGCCCAGGCCCGCCATCGAGGCATCGATGCGGTTGGCCCCGTGGATGATCGCCTCGATCGAGTTGGCAAAGGCCAACTGCTGATTGTTGTGGGCGTGGATACCGACTTCCTTCTTCGTGTCGATCCCGTAGCGGAGATACTTTTTTACGAGGATTTCGATCTGCTCGGCATACATCGAGCCGAAACTATCGACCACGCAAACGCAACTGGCAGGCGTTTTGGCGATTTCCTCCAGCACCTGGTCGATCTCCTGTTCCTTGACGGTCGAAACGGCCATCAGGTTAGCCGAGACTTCATAGCCCTTCTGGAATGCGTCGTTGATCATGTCCACAGCTTCGGAAACCTGATTGGCATAGAAGGCGACACGGATCAAATCGAGCACGCTGTCCTTCTTGGGCAGCACGTCCGTCTTCCAGTCACACTTGCCGGCGTCAATCATGGCGGCCAGCTTGAGCGAGGTAGGGTTGTCGCCGATGACCCGCCGCAGATCGGCCTCGTCGCAAAACTTCCAGACGCCGAACTTATTCTGGGCAAAAATCCGTTTTGACGATTTATAGCCCAGTTCCATGTAATCGATTCCCGCTGCCACGCAGGCCTCGTAAACCGCCTTGACGAAACCATCTTCAAAGGCGTGATCGTTGCACAAGCCGCCATCGCGAATGGTGCAATCGAGGACTTTTAACTCAGGCCGATAGGTAATCCAGGGGGCAGACATGGGACATCCTCCAGGAGGTCAAGGCGGTGTCAACTCAAAGGGAAACCCCCATTCTGATTGTCCGCCATGAAAATGTCAATTGGCGGTACTGCCTGACGAGGGTAGAATGACGATTTTGTCTGCAAACGGACGGGAAGCATGTATGTTGATGTATTGTATCCGCCACGGCGAGAGCACCTACAATGCCCTGGGCCGGGTCCAGGGGCATTTGAATATTCCCCTCTCGGAACTCGGCCGCAGGCAGGCTGCGGCCCTGGCCGAGGTTTGCCTGGGATTAGGTGCCGAGGCGATCTTTTGCAGCCCATTGCGGCGTACACGCGAGACGGCCGAGCCGATCGCCTCGGCGTTGGCCCTTCCCATCCGCGAGGAGCCGCGTTTGATCGAAATCAAGGTTGGCATCTTTCAAGGCCAAAGCCGCGACGAGTTGAGTCGGACCTGCCCGGAAGATTATGCCCTCTGGCGGAGTGGCGATCCGGACTATGTCGTGCCCGGCGGCGAGTCGCGCCGTGCCCTGATGCATCGCGGCCGCGAGGTTCTGGAATCGATCGCCCAGTACGATTATCGTAGGGTGATCGTCGTCAGTCACGGTGCAATTCTTGCGGCCGCCTTCAAGTCGCTCTTGGACATCCCCGCCCAAAGGCATCCGTTCATGCTGGAGAATGCGTCGCTTTCACGATTGGAGCTCGACGGTCCGATCGCGCGGCTACACACGCTCAACGAGGTTGGGCATTTGAAAGGTGTTGGATTGGCGGGAGGGGGGGATCTGTGAGAGGCTATTCGGAAAGTCGAAATTTTGCCACTAATCCGGGAGAGTGGGCGTTGGATGGCCTCTCAGATCGGGTCGTTACAATACTGTAGTATCCTATCCCATCGCGATTCGTACCGATCGACATCCTTCAGGATTACGTTATCTACGCCACGAGCTGCTCTTTTGACCCGCTCCGCGTAGTCCAATGTTTTTTTGGGGTGATTTCGCTGAGCCTGAGCCTTCGCCATTTCCGCATGGGTGAGGACAAAGAATCGCTCAATGAACTCACCGTTTTGCTCGCACACAGAATACAGAACCCAGAAATTCGGGTAGTCTTGGTCCGGGGTCTTGTACTTCTGGTAAAAGCCGGTGACGAAGCGGCAAGAGTTGGATGCTTTAACCTCTATCACCGCGGCCTTTCGATTCTTCCCAACCACCAGGATGTCAGCACCTTTCATGTTGCCATAAGTAATCGTTGCGAAGACTCCCCTCTTCAGAACCTCCGAGCATACACGATACTCGCCAGCTAGGTTCAGGAAATATTTGTCGAGTTTCATGGCCAACATCGTTGTTCACGACCTTCCTTTGACGTGCTCTGTGTTTTTCAGTCCGACTGCACACGGTCGTTTTCCGCCGGCTCTACTTTGGGAACCTTGGCCATCGCCTGCTCAAACTTGGCGCGACTTGCTCGGCTGCCGCGCTGTTGGAAGTAGTCGGCAGTCTTCAAGGCGGAAATCTTCTCGGCTAAGGCCAAAGTAATGAGTTGATTGACCGAAACATTTTCCTCTTCAGCAAGTTGTCTGGCCATTTCGTGAAGAGACTCGGGCAGGCGAAGACTCAATGTACTCATTACCCCTCCAGCTCAAAAATCGCCTCAATCTCCACGGCCACGCCCAGGGGCAACGTGGGCGCGGCTATGGCACTGCGGGCACCGATACCGGCGTCGGGGCCGAATATTTGCCCAAAAAGCTCGCTGCAACCGTTGATCACCGCAGGCAGGTGCGTAAATTCCGGCGTGCTGTTGACTACGCCAAAAACCTTCACCACGCGGCGGATTCGGTCGAGCGTGCCGAACTGCTTGTGCAATGAGGCCAGGATGCCTAGCCCGACAAGCCGCGCAGCCTCATAACCGGCTTCCGTGGTCAGTTCGGCACCGAGCCGGCCGACCACTAATTCACCGCTGGGGCGCACAGGCAAGTGCCCCGAAACGTAAACCAATTTGTCGACGATGATCAGCGGCCGATAGACGCCCTTGGGTTCCGGGGCGGGCGGCAGGAGGGTCTTCAGTTCAGAAAGTTTTGCAGCTAGGCGTTCTTCAGCACTCATTTTGGAGTCCTTAGTCAATAATTTTGCTGAGCGGATACTCGACAATTCCCCGTGCTCCAGCGGCCTTCAGCCGTGGAATAATCTTGCGAACCACCGCTTCGTCGACGATCGTGTTCAGGGCAACCCAGTGCTCGTCGGCGAGGTTTGAAACGGTCGGCTGCTGCAAGGCGGGGAGCAGTGCCAGCACTTGTTTGAGATTCTCTCGGGACACGTTCATCATCAGGCCGACCTTCCCCTCGGCCGCCATCGCACCGCGAAGCATCATGACGATGTCATCGATCTTCTGCTTTTTCCAGGGGTCGGCATAAGCCGCGTGGTTGGCGATGAATCGAGTTGTGCTCTGGCAGATTTCTTCGAGAATTCGCAGATTGTTCGCTCGCAGCGAGCTACCGGTCTCCGTAACCTCGACAATCGCGTCGGCCAGCTTGGGCGGCTTGACTTCCGTAGCGCCCCAACTGAATTCAACCTTAGCCGTCACGCCGTGTTTCTGTAAATACCGGGTCGTCAAGCCGACGACTTCCGTGGCGATCCGCTTGCCTTGAAGATCCTTGACGCTTTGGATCGGCGAACTCTCCGGCACGCAGAGCACCCAGCGGACCGGACGGCGGCTGACCTTGGAGAAGACCAGTTCCGCAACCTCATGGATGTCGGAGTTATTTTCCTCAATCCAGTCGAAGCCCGTCAGGCCAGCGTCGAGCACGCCGTCTTCCACATAGCGGGACATTTCCTGAGCGCGGATCAAGAGACATTCGATCTCGTCATCATCGATCGTCGGATAGTAGCTCCGCGAGCTGAACGTGATCTTGTAGCCTGCGCGGCGAAATAATTCTCCGGTCGCCTCTTGCAAGCTACCGGCCGGGATTCCAAGTTTGAGAATAGTGGACATGGGAGGGATTAGGGATTAGGGATTAGGGATTAGGGATTAGGGATTTCAGAGCCCAGCCCGCTTGCGGCTTCGCAACTGACAACTGACAACCGCCAACTTCGTCACTTCTTTCCATAAACTTTCACGGGATCAAAGACTCGTTGGCCTTCGACCTGAAGACCTTCCGGGGTCACGCGACGGAAGAAGCAACTGCGGTAGCCTTCGTGGCAAGCGGCTCCGCCGATCTGCTCGACCTTCAAGAGGAGGGTGTCTTGATCGCAATCGACGTAGATTGATTTGACGAGCTGCACATTGCCACTCTCCTCGCCCTTGCGCCAGAGTTTTTTTCGGCTGCGGCTGAAATAAACCGCTCGGCCCGTGGCCACGGTCTCGGCATAACTCTCAGCGTTCATATAGGCCATCATGAGAACCTCGCCGGACTGCGAATCCTGGGCGATGGCCGGCACAAGACCGTCGCCGCGGCTGAAATCTGGCCCGCTGACAGTGGTGGAAGATTCAGACATAAGACGTGTTTCTAAAAAAAATGCGGTTCATCACTATCGGAATCCTCTCAGCATAACGACGGGAGAAGCGTTTTTCCAGGGGGGCAAGGTGTGGCCGGGGGATGTTATTTAATTACTAGAGGGGTATCGTGAAAATCCGGCAATCGGTTGCCTGCGCAAATCCTCGACATTCCCTTGCCCCTGGTGTAGCCGGTATTTTCGCCCCGTCCGCTATCGACTGCGCAGGTGTCGAAATTTCAGCTTGGCTAGAGTTTCCCGGCGATTGAATCCGAAATTTACTACCGGTGCAGAGAATCCCACCCCTAAACTTACCTGAAACCGGTTCCGTGCCGCGTGTACCAACGCGTCGGATTAGGGTTTCCGGATAGGTTTTCTTAGCGGAAAGGTATGGCCTTGAAACGCTCGCTGACTGTTCTGTTGCCCGTCCGTGATGCCCAATCCACACTGGTTGCCACGGTCGCGCAGGTTCTGGAAATGGCATCGGATCTAAACGAGCGTTTTGAACTCCTGATCATCGACGACGGTTCGTCGGACGCCACCAGTGAGGTCGTCCACGAACTTTCGCGGTACTATCCACAAATTCGCACGATTCGCCACAGCAAACCGTTGGGCGAAGAAGCCGCCCTGCGAACCGGCTTCACCCAGAGTCGAGGCGATGTGGTCTTCGTTCGCGGCGGACGGAGCCTAACCTTCGAGCGGCTTTCCTGGACCAGCCAGCCCGTACGGCCCAATTACCTAGGCCGCGCCAGGACATTTGCCCGCGAGGGTTTGTAGCTATCCACCCGATCGTCGGTATTCTGTTGGGCAATGCGGCGAAACTCCGGCAAGAGCGAGAGAAATATACTGAACAGGAAGGGATCGAAATGCCTTCCACAACCCTGCTCCATGATTTCCAGTGCTTGATCCTCTGGCAGGGCCTCATGATAGACGCGGTGATGCGTTAGTGCGTCATAAACATCGACGAGGGCCAGGATGCGGGCCGACTCGGGGGTCGCCAGCCCGACAAGCCCCTGGGGATAGCCGGTTCCGTCCCAGCGTTCATGGTGCCACATGGCAATTTCGTGAGCCATCTGCAAAATCTCTGACTCGGATCCTTCAAGCATCTGCGCGCCGATGACCGTATGAGTCTTCATCACGGCAAACTCTTCCGGAGTGAGCTTGCTCGGTTTTTGCAAGATCGCGTCGGGAATGCCGATTTTACCCAAGTCGTGCATGGGCGCGGCCAGACGGATGTTTTGAACCTGATCGGGAGGCCAGCCGAGGACTTCGGTGAACAACTCGCAGTAAAGTCCGGTACGTCTGACATGCGTGCCGGTTTCTTCATCACGATAGCGCGAGGCACTGAGCAGGCGAAGGATGGTTTCTTCGTGAGCACAGCGAATGGCCTGCATCTGTTGGTGAACCTTAGCCTCGAGAGTGGCCGTATAGTGCCGGTGCTTAACAATTAAATCGCGGTGTTCCAGGGCTTTCTTTGCCTGCAAGATCAACTCCCTGGATTCGAGCGGTTTGAGCAGATAACTGTAGGCTCCTAGCGTCATTGCCTCGACGGCCGTGGCGGTTTCTTCCAAGGCGGTCAGCACGAGAATTTCGGTATCAGGCCAGTGCTGCTTGATTTGCGAGAGGATCTCCAGGCCCGAGCGATCAGGCAAACTGATGTCGAGCGTGAGTAGATGGGTTTCATGGTCATGCAAGCGGGTCATGGCCTCGCCGATGCTGGCCGCTTCGTCGCATTGGTAGCCGGCCCGGGTTAGCCAACGACAGACGGTCGTCCGCGCGTACGACTCGTCATCGACGACGAGTACGCGCGGCGCGACTTTTTTGCGGTTCAGATGGGTTTCGACCCTAGTCATGACAGAGTTCCGGACGGACTTCAGTTCCAGAAACACTACAACATAGAATGTGAGCGTGCGCTGAGAACGACAAAAAATGCCCGGCTTGGGTGGCGGTGGTGCCGATTACAACGAACGTAGGAGGGCAGCCTCCTAAAACTCCGCGCTACCAGGCGTGCGCGGGTAGGGAATCACGTCGCGGATGTTGGCCATGCCGGTGATGAAGAGCAAGACCCGTTCGACACCCAATCCAAAACCAGAATGTGGCACCGTGCCAAAGCGGCGTAAGTCGAGATACCACCAGTAGCTCTCGGGGCTGAGATTCTGCTCCTTCATCCGCATTTTCAGCACGTCCAGCCGCTCCTCGCGCTGGCTGCCGCCGATGATCTCGCCCACTTTGGGCACGAGTACATCCATCGCACGGACCGTGCTGCCGTCGTCGTTCAGACGCATGTAGAAGGGCTTAATCGCCCTGGGGTAGTCATGGAGAATGACCGGCGACTTGAAATGCTCCTCGGTCAAATATCGTTCATGCTCGGCCTGGAGGTCGTGGCCCCACTCGATCGGAAACTCGAATTGCCGCCCTGATGCCTTCAAGATTTCCACGGCGTCGGTATAGGGCAGCCGGATGAAGTTGCTCTCCAAGACGTGCTCGAGCGTGTCGATCACCGTCTTGTCGACCCGCTCGCGGAAAAACTCCATGTCCTCGGGACAACGCGCCAATACATCGCGGAAGATCCGCTTCAGGAACCGCTCGGCAAGGTCCATGTTGTCGATCAGTTCATAGAAGGCTGCCTCAGGCTCGACCATCCAAAACTCGGCCAGATGCCGGACTGTGTTGGAATTCTCGGCACGGAAGGTGGGACCGAAGGTGTAGCATTTACCTAATCCGCAGGCGTAGGTTTCGCCTTCAAGCTGCCCGCTCACCGTCAGATAGGCCGGCCGCTGAAAGAAATCTTTCGAGAAGTCGACATCCCAATCGGGCTTATCGGGGCCTTTTTCGGGCAGCGGCGGGTTGCGGAGGTTGAGCGTGGTGACCTTGAACATCGCCCCGGCCCCTTCGCAGTCGCTGGCCGTGATAATCGGCGTGTGGACGTAAAGAAAGCCTTCTTCCTGGAAAAAGTCGTGAATTGATCGGCAGACGCAGTTTCGCACTCGGGCCATGGCACCGAAGGTATTGGTCCGCGGCCGTAGGTGGGCGACCGTGCGGAGGAACTCAAAACTGGCCCCTTTCTTTTGGATGGGGAACGCATCGGGATCGGCCCAGCCGTGGACAGTCACGCTGCGGGCCTCGACCTCGGTGGCTTGGCCCTTGCCCGGCGAGGCCTTGACTAGGCCTTCGACACTGACGCTGCAACCGGCCGTGAGCCGCTTGATGTCCGACTCATAGTTTGGCAGCGTGCCGGGGGCGACGATCTGGATGTTGCCCAGCGAGGAGCCGTCGTTGAGTTCCAGAAAGCTGAACCCGCCTTTGGAGTCGCGGCGTGTGCGAATCCAACCTTGGAGGAGGACTTCAGTGCCGACGGATTCGGGCAAACGGGCTTGGGTGACAGAGAGTTTTTTCATTTTAATAGCCGGATTAAACCTTCCTGCTCGAAGTGACGATCCGTGGTGAGGGCCTCGGTAATCCCAAAGTCCTTCATGACGGTGAAACTGACGACATCACAAAGCGAGTACGTCTTGTCCAACCGCCTTCTCAATAAATCCATTCCGGCCTGATGCAGCTCTCGACCGATCCAAATGATTTCAAGGCGTGAATCTTCTTGAATGTCATCCAGGTATTGCGCCATCCGGTCTTGGCTGACCTTTCGCGCTATCATTAGTGCAGCAAGTTCGGTGAACACGTAATTGGTGGTCACGCGTATATGGCTGTGAACGAACAGACTCGACGCAAGTGAATAATACTTATCGTCCGCATCATATAGACTAAAGAGGCCGGAAGTATCGAGAAACATGGTCGCCTCCTATTCAATTTCGCCGCCATATTCTCGCGCGAGATCTTCGTCGATTCGTTCGTTGCTGGAAGAATTGGAGTCGCCGCTGTTGTAGGTGCCAAAATGCCGAACCAAGTTTTGGTGTCGCCGCTCTGCCTCCTCCGGCGAAATGGGCGGTCTAGGTGGATACTGCTTGAGCTTGTATTCGGCTATCACCAGATCCAGCGACCGCCCTTCGCGCTGGGCCTTCCGTTCCAACACGTCGAAAAGCTCTTCCGGCAGTTCATAAGTTATCGTAAATGTTCGATTGCGGATCATGGCGATCCTCCCGAGAGGTTCATTATCGTGCATTTCCCACATATTTCATAACATTCCATTATATAGTTCACGTCCCGTGTTCCGCCAGCCAGCGTTCGGCATCCAGTGCCGCCATGCAGCCCGTTCCCGCAGCGGTGATGGCCTGGCGATAATGATCATCCGCCACATCGCCGGCGGCGAACACGCCGGGTACGCTGGTGTAGGTCCGCATGCCCGCAGTCCAGACAACGTAACCTTTATCGGTCAATTCCAACGCGCCTTGCAAAAATGCCGTGTTCGGCGTGTGGCCGATGCCGAGGAAGAAGCCGGAGATGGGCAATTCAAGGTCCGCTTCGCCGACGGTACTCTTCAGACGCACGCCGGTCACGCCTTCGCGGTCGTTGCCCTGCACTTCGTCGACGGTGCGGTTCCAAAGAAGTTCGATCTTGGCATTCGATTCGGCCCGTTCGGCCATGATCTTCGACGCTCGTAGTTTGTCGCGGCGATGGACCAGGTAGACCTTGCTGGCGAACTTGGTAAGGTAGGTAGCCTCTTCGATGGCCGAGTCCCCCCCCCCGATCACGGCAAGCGGTTTGTTACGGAAGCGCGGCAGGGCACCGTCGCAGACGGCACAGCCGCTAACCCCGCGGTTCTTATACTTCTCTTCCGACGGCAGGCCAAGGTAGTTAGCCCTGGCGCCGGTGGCCACAATCACTGACTCGGCTTCGTAGGTTTTGCCGTCCGAGGCACTGAGCCGGAAGGGCCGCTTGCTGAAATCGACTCGCCGGATGTCCTCGGTAATGATCCGTGCGCCAAAGTTGACTGCCTGCTGCCGCATGAGTTCGAGCAATTCGGGACCGCTGACCCCGTGCTTGCCATGCGGCGGCATTTCCAGACGTTTTTCCTTCGGCAGGGCCGAGTCGAGATAGGTTTCCAGATTGCCAGCCGGGAAGCCGGGGTAGTTCTCGACTTCCGTCGTGAGGGCCAACTGGCCTAGCGGCAAGGTGCCGGCGATACGGTTTTCGTCAGAATAGGCCCCCTCAAATACCAGGGGCTTGAGTTCCGCACGAGCGGCATAAATGGCCGCAGTCCAAGCAGCCGGGCCGCTACCAATGATAATCAGTTTTTCAGGCATGAATTCGCTTCCACGTGTGCAATCGTTAAAACGACGGGATGAATCACAACATTATAGCGCAACAAAGGCTTGCGCCTACTCCCGCATTGATCGAAAGAACTGCAAAGTTCCACTTCGTAGCACGGAATTTATTCCGTTGCCCTGTTATTTCAGGCAAACGGAATGAATTCCGTGCTACGTAGGTCGCCCTGCTCCCGCATTGATCGAAAGCTGGCTGTGCCCTATGATTTGGTTATGAACTCACTTTGGCTGGTAATCACGGCTCTGGCGGCATTTTTGGTGGCCTATCGGCTGTATGGGGCATTTCTTGCTACCCGCGTGGCCGTGCTGAACGATAAACGCGTCACTCCGGCGCATCGACTCCGCGACGACATCGACTATCAGCCGACACGGCGGCTTGTACTCTTTGGCGTGCATTTCGCCGCGATCGCCGGGCCGGGGCCGCTGGTTGGGCCGGTGCTTGCCTCACAATGGGGATATTTCCCCGGTTTCGCCTGGATCATCATCGGGGCCTGTCTGGCAGGCGGGGTACATGACTTTGTGATTCTGCTGGCCTCGGTACGGCACGAGGGCAAGTCGTTGCCCAAAATCGCCCGCGACCTGTTAGGACCGATCTCCGGGGTCACAACCACCCTGGCTACACTCTTCATTATCATTGTCACTCTGGCTGGCGTGGCGAAGGTGCTGGTCTATGCCTTGAGTGAAAGCTCCTGGGGAATGTTCACGATCGTCGTCACCATTCCCGCAGCACTGGTCACCGGATTGTGGATGAACGTGATCCGCAAAGGCCGCGTTGGCGAGGCTTCGCTGATTGGCGTGAGCATCGTGCTTTTGGGCGTATTTTTGGGCAAGCCGTTCGACGATTCCGCGTGGCGCGATGTGTTGATCTTCAGCAAGCCACAGTTGTCGATCATGCTGCCTGTCTATGCGGCGATTGCCTCGATTCTGCCGGTTTGGATACTGCTCTGTCCACGAGATTATCTCAGTTCGTACATGAAGATCGGCGTAATCGTCCTCCTGGCCGTGGGGATCTTCGTGGTCCATCCGGAATTGAAGATGCCGGCCACGACGCCTTTTATCCACGGCAACGGTCCGGTCGTGCCCGGCACGGTCTGGCCCTTTGTCTGCATCGTGATCATGTGCGGGGCCTTGTCGGGTTTTCATGCCTTGGTCAGTTCCGGCACGACGCCCAAGATGATCGCCCGCGAAAGAGACATTCTGCCGATCGGCTACGGGGCGATGCTCTTGGAAGGTTTCGTGTCGATTACGGCCTTAATTGCGGCCTGCGCCTTGGAACCGGGCGATTACTTCAAGATCAATATCGATGCCAAAGACTACGCCGCCGTGATGGCCAGCACCGAAGGCACGCCGGGGCTGGATATGACGCCCAAGGAGTTTGACTGGCTACAAGCGAGCACGGGCGAAAAGAATCTTGCCGGCAAGACGGGCGGGGCGGTAACGCTGGCCGTTGGCATGGCCAAGGTCTTTTCCAGCCTGCCGGGCATGAGTTCGCTGATGAGTTATTGGTATCACTTCGTAATCATGTTCGAGGCCCTCTTTATCCTCACGCTCCTGGAAACCGGCACCCGTGTGGCGCGGTTCATTTTCCAGGAAACGGTCCATCAGTTCTTGCCCAAATCGCTCGCCCAGCGGCGAGATGTGAATCTGGTGCTCAACGTGGCACTGAGCGTGACCGTCTGTGCGCTGTGGGGCTACTTGCTCTACTCGGGCAATATCGCAACCCTGTGGCGGATGATGGGTATCGCCAATCAATTGCTGGCCACGATTGCCCTGGCCATCGGCACGACCTACCTCCTGAAGCATGCTTCCAAGCGGGTTTACGCCCTTTGTACCGGTATTCCGCTGGTGTTTGTCGTGGCCACCGTCTTCACGGCCGGCGTCGAGAGTATTCAGAGTTGGTGGCGGGAGTTGGCAACTCTCGCACCCGCTTCGCCGGAAGCCTTTTATTTGCAGCTCGTATCGATTCTGGCGGGCGTCATGCTCGGGCTGTCAGGTTTGGTGGTTCTCGATTCCGTGCGGCACTGGGTTGTGTTGCTTCGCTCGCCTTCCCGAATCCATCAAGCCGAGATAACGAATCCTTGAGGCCCATAATGAACTGGAAGCATATCTTCGCACGGAAAGATCTGGAAGTACTGCTGGCCGAAGCGGCCGGCGAACATCGTTTGCACCGCGTGCTAGGCCCCTGGTCGCTGACGGCCCTGGGCGTGGGCTGCATTATCGGTGCTGGGATCTTCGTCGTCACCGGACGTGCCGCGGCACTGGATGCCGGGCCGGGCGTGATCTTGTCCTATGCCATCGCGGGCATCGGCTGCGCCCTGGCCGCCCTGTGCTATGCCGAGTTTGCCGCCATGGCCCCCGTGGCCGGCAGCGCCTACACCTACGCCTACACCACGCTAGGCGAAATCTTCGCCTGGATCATCGGTTGGGACTTGATCCTCGAATACGCCATGGGATGCGCCACGGTGGCCTCGGCCTGGACGAATTACTTCAACTCCCTTCTCGATGCCCTACACTGGCCGCAAATACCCTCCGTACTCTGCAATCCACCTTGGACCGTCGATAGTTCGACGGCGGGGATCATCAATCTTCCGGCCGTGATTCTGGTGGGCCTAATTACCGTTATTCTGGTGCTGGGCATTCGCGAGAGTGCCCGTACCAACGCCACGCTTGTCTCGATGAAACTTGTCGTGGTCGTATTCGTGATCGTACTGGGGGTGGCCTATGTGAAGCCTTCAAACTGGACGAGTGTGCCGGTCTCGCGGCGCCATCTTCCGGAAGAAAAGGTGGTCGCCGAAATCGTAAAAGAGTACCTGAAAAGCGAAAACAAGCTCACTAACGAACGGGCAGCGGCCTTGGAATCGCAGGTCAAGGCGAAGTATCGCGAGCCGTGGGAACGCCAGGAAATGGACTTGCTGGTTAAGCAGGGCCTATTGACGCCCAAAGCTCGCGACCAACGTCTGGCCGAACTTGCGACCGCCATGCCCAAGTCGGCTGACGATACCAATGAAGTGGAAAAGCTCTTGCCGGAAGTAAAGGAGAAAGGCAAAAAAAAAGCGGTCGAATCCTGGGGCCTCTTGGGTACACTCGGCCTGAACCGCTGGCTAACACCCATCGACGATGCCACGCGAAGCCCTTTCATGCCCTACGGCTTTTCCGGTATCATGCTCGGCGCGGCGATCGTCTTCTTCGCTTTCATTGGTTTTGATTCGATCTCGACGCATGCGGAAGAGGCCCGCAATCCGCAACGCGATGTGCCGTTCGGCATTCTCACGTCGCTCTTCGTCTGCACCCTGCTCTATATCATCGTGGCCGCAGTCATCACCGGCATGGTGCCCTATCCGGATATCGATGTCAAGGCACCGATTTCCACGGCCTTCGCGCAGCAACCGGGGGCGGACAAGAGTCTTCTTTTGCGTGGGGCCACGGCACTGATCTCCGCCGGCGGGCTGGCCGGCATGACGAGCGTGCTGTTGGTGCTCTTCCTCAGTCAGGCCCGCGTCTTCATGGCGATGTCGCGCGACGGTCTGCTGCCGGAGATCTTCGGCACGGTGCATCCGAAATTTCAGACGCCGCACATCGCCACGATGGTCACCGGCGCGTTCATCGCCGTGACCGCCGGGTTGACGCCGATCAAAACTCTGCACGAAATGGTCAACATCGGCACGCTCCTTGCCTTCGTGATGGTCTGTGCGGCCGTGTTTATCTTGCGGTTCCAGCGGCCCAATTCCATTCGACCCTTCCGCTGCCCGATCATCTACGTCGTCGCCCCATTGGGGATCTTCGTCAACGTACTGATGATGCTTTTCCTGCCCGTCGATTCATGGCTCCGGCTGGTGGGCTGGCTGTCGGTCGGCATGGTGATCTATTTCGCCTATAGCCTACGCCACAGTCATCTGGCCAAGCACTTGATGCAAGAGATCGGCATGCCGCGAAAGGAAGTCACCGGCACGAAGTTCGATCCGGAAGTGTTGGAATAGCGGATCTTGAAACGCGGCCTGCCCATCGGCAACCTCGCGCCAGTTCTTCGCCAAATATCGGTTTCCGTGTTGCAAGCCCCTAGAATGAGCCTGGTCCATCAAGCGTCACGGGGCCCTCCCGTGGGCTATAATTGTTAAAAGTCCCAGAAACTCATTATTTTTACGCCTTTTCGGCCTGAGCCGGAGATAACCTGTGTCTGAACCCACGCAAAAACAGCCCGATCCGACTCGGCTTGTGGTTCAGCAGCCAGCGAAAGGTGACGACAGGTTGAAAACCTGTCCTACAGGAAAGATTACGGTTGCCAAGCGTTTGGAACCGGACGCAAAGGACGAAACGGCACGGCCGAAATCGTCGCCGGTGATCTCCAAATCGTATCGAGTGGTGGAACTTCCGCCGCCACCGGTCATCGCACCCCCTCTGTCGGCCTACTCGGAGGTGGACGATTCGCAACCGCACGACACCTTGCCCGATGGGCTCCTGCCATCGCTGGAAGAGCCGGCGGAGAAGTCGCTGGAACCGCCGATCGAACTCGATGCCTTGCACATCCAGATGCCCGGGCGGTGGAGATCCTTGCGCCGCCGCGTTCGCATCCCGCCGCGTTGGGAACAATGGTTGGCCGATCCCCAGCGGCGAACCAACGTCGGCGTGGGATCGAGTATTGCGATTCACATCGCGATCATCATGCTGTTGACCCTCGTTCTGAGAGGGTCCGCACGAACACCGATAGCGGAGACGATTCATGCCCGGAATGTACAGACGGCTACTGAAAAAGCAGCTTCTGCCAAGCAGGAGCGTGACGTGCAATTGTGCGAACCGGTGGTACGCCAGGTAGCTGCGGGGGTACTGGAAACCGTGGCATTGGAGCCACAACCGGATCTGCCATCTATAAACACAGATTTAAGGTCCGAGATTTCAGACTTGAAATCCAAGACTGCGGAGAAGAGGCCGGAAGAGCAGGAAACAAAGCTTGAACCGCCGGCGAAAATAGCCGAGGAATCGGCCGCCCCACCGACGGGCTCGGAGGCCCATCCTACCGTTGCACCTAAGGTTGCGGCACCTCAAGAAGATCCCATGCCGGGGATGGCGGGCGGGTCGCGATTGCCGCCCGATTTGCTCCAGGCAATCGATACGTTGATGCGAGAAAAATTCAAACGCCGCACGCCGGGCGGTCGCGGTGAAGGCGTACGCTATGGCGGTGGCACGCCGAAAAGCGAAGCGGCAGTCGAGCGTGCAATTCTTTGGCTCGCGGCCCACCAGTGCCAGGACGGCAGTTGGAACTTCAACCACCTGAGCGACGCCTGCCAGCACTATTGCACCCATCCCGGCAGTGAGGCCAGCACCACGGCGGCCACCGGGCTGGCACTACTCCCCTTCCTGGGAGCTGGCTATACACATAAGGAGGGAGAGTTTCAGAACGTCGTGCGGCGTGGTCTTGATTATTTGAAGAGCCGTGGTATCAAGATTTCTTACGGCAACGACCTTCGCGACAGCTCGATGTACGGCCACGCCTTGGCCACGATTGCCTTGTGCGAGGCTTATGGAATGACCCACGATCCAGATCTCCAAGAGGCAGCCCAGGGTGCTCTGAACTATATCGGATATGCTCAGGACAACAACACGGGCGGCTGGCGTTACAATCCGGGCGAGCCGGGCGATACGACGGTCACCGGCTGGATGCTGATGGCCCTGAAGAGTGGTCAGATGGCTCGGCTAAGCATCCCGTCGCCGGCGATTTTTGGTGCTCAGCGGTTTCTCAACAGTGTGCAGAACCAGGACGGCTCGAAGTATGGCTATCAGTCGCGGAAGCCACGGCCCACGACGACGGCCGTTGGCCTATTAAGCCGCATGTATACCGGTTGGCGACGCGACAATCCGGGACTGGTTCAAGGCGTCGCCCACCTGAACGCCTGGGGGCTGTCGCAAGACAGTCTCTACTACGACTATTACGCCACGCAGGTTTTGTTTCACTGGGCTGGTCCGGAGTGGGATACCTGGAACCGCAAGATGCGCGAACACCTGATTTCCACCCAGGAACGCGAGGGACATCCGGCGGGAAGCTGGTACTTTGAAAGCCCACAGAGTGCCGCGGGCGGAAGACTGTATAACACGGCGATGGCGACGATGATTCTCGAAGTCTATTATCGTTTTATGCCGCTGTATGGCGAGGAAGCCGTGGAAGGGAAATGAATATTCGCTCCGATCTCCACGGTCAATCGTGTCGATCAACAGTCGCCAAAAACCATATGTATTTCATTCTACATTTTTTCCTCGACCCCGATTCCCAACAGTTCCAGCCCCTTGCGAATGATCCGTGCTGTTAGATCGGACAGCAGCAGACGGCTGTTTCGCAATTCGGGCGTTTCCGCCTTGAGTACCGAGCACTTCTCGTAAAAAGTCGAAAAGCTGTTGGCCAGATCAAACAGATAGGCCGTGAGTTGGTTGGGACGGTAGTCGGTCATGGCCAAGGAGAGAGCATCGCCGAAGTGAAGTAGCTCGATAGCCAAGGCTCGTTCGGCTGGCGTGCCGAGCGTGATGGCCGCACCGGAAGCGCGAAGTTGCTCGACATCAATGTTGCCTTTGGCAAAGATGTTCCGCACTCGGGCGTAAGCGTACTGCATATAGGTCGCCGTGTTACCGTTCATGGCGAGCATCTTTTCGTAGTCAAATTCGTAGTCGCTGGTTCGATTTTGCGACAAATCGGCATATTTCAAGGCCCCCATGCCGACGGTCTCAGCCACGCATGCCCGCTGGTCGGGTGGAAGCTCCGCTCCATTGGGCTTGGAGTCATCACTCTCGGCAACGATCCGGGCAGCGCGGAAGACCGCTTCGTCCAGCAGACTCTCCAGCCCCACGGTATCGCCGGCACGAGTTTTGAAGGGCCGGCCGTCCTTGCCCAACACGGTACCAAAGCTGACGTGTTGTAACTCGACCTGATCGTAGCCCAGCAGACGCGCGGTGCCAAAAAGCTGCTGGAAGTGCAGGCTTTGGCGGTGATCGACGACATACAAGATGGCATCGGGCCGCCACTGTTCCATGCGATAGCGGATCGTGGCCAGATCGGTCGTGGCGTAAAGGTAGGCCCCGTCCTGCTTCTGCACGATCATAGGCACCGACTGGCCTTCGAGGAACACGCAAACGGCCCCCTGACTCTCTCGGGCAATGCCACGGCGACGCAGTTCCTCGACCACGCCCGGCAGCATATCGTGATAATAGCTCTCGCCCAGAGCGTGGTCGAAATGGACGTCCAAGCGGCGGTAGATCCGCTGGATATCTTCCAGACAATAGGGCATGAACTCCTGCCACAACTGGTGGTTCTCAGCATCGCCGGCGTGGAGCTTGGCCGTCTCTGCCTGGGTATTGCGACGGATTTGCGGATGTTCAGCGGCCAGTTGGGCAAGGAGCGGATCAGCATCGACGGTGGCAACCTTCTCGTTCTCAACGTAATCAACCAATTGCCGCACTAGGCGATAGAGTCGGGCCAGTTCTTCCACGGGCCGATTGCGATAGGCATCCGGCTCCAGAAAATGCTTGTAGCCGTAGATGATCATGCCGAACTGCGTACCCCAGTCGCCGATGTGATTGTCGCTGATCACTTGGTGACCGAGGAAACGGAGCGTGCGGCACAAGGCGTCGCCGATCACGGTCGAGCGGATATGGCCAACGTGCATCGGCTTCGCCACGTTCGGAGCGGAGTAGTCGATCACATAGGTCCGCGGTCGCGCGGTCGGCTCGACGCCCAACCGCGGATCATTGACCGCCGCCGTAAGCCGCTCGACCAGCCACTCGTCTTTCAGCCGCAGGTTGATGAAGCCCGGACCGGCGACCTCCGGCGGTTGGCAGAGATCGGCCATGTCGAGCCGAGCAACAACCTCGGCGGCCAACTCGCGAGGCTTTTTGTTCAACTGCCTGCCCAAGGCCATGGCAAAGTTGGCTTGGTAATCGCCGAAACGGGTGTCCTGGGCGCGACGGATCATTTCCAGCCAAGGCTCGGGCTGATCGGTCAGTGTAGCCAACGCTTGGCGAAATCGGGATTGAAGATTGGGAAGCAGAGTCATGGGCGAATATTGAAGTCTTCTGACAGAAAAATAGGGGGACAGAAAAATAATCCTAAAACAGGACTATCTTGGCTGCCTCATTTTTCTGTCCCATAATTTTTCTGTCGAATACTTGGGCTAAGCCTCGGATTCCAGCGGCACTCGCTTGGCTTGGCCCCAGAGTTCCTCGATCGCATAGTACGTGCGGGTTTCAGGCTCGAACATGTGTATCACGATATCGCCGTAGTCCAGGAGGATCCAGCGGCTTTCTTCGTAGCCTTCAATGCCCATCCGCCGGTCGCCATGTTCTTCCTGCAAGACCCGATCGATCTCTTCGCTGATGGCGTGCAACTGCCGCCGACTGGACCCGCTGACGAGGACGAAGAAGTCGAACATGCAAGTCAACTCCCGCATGTCGAGAATTACGATATCGCGGCCGCGGTTTTCGTCCGCCACGCGCGCGGCGATCCGGGCACGGCGAAGTCCGAAGTGCTGGTCTTGGGTTACGGTCGGAGGCGAACTGGAATTGGCTTCTGCCACGATAATACGGTCTCGAAGGATTACGGGGGAACTCAGTGGATCATTATACCAGATTACGGATTGGCAATCAACGACTTACCCACATCGGTGCGGTAGGCGGCCACCGCAGGTAGGTATCCGACAATTGAGGCCAGCACAATCAGCCCCGGAATCAAAATCAACTCGACAGCGCGAAATTGCAACATACTCAAGGGCAGGTTGACCTTTTCGGCAATCCAGGGGCCGGCGACCGCCAAAAGCCCATGGCCCAGGCCGAGGCCCAACACGCCTCCGCCAAGCGAGAGGAGGATCGATTCCAACAGGATCACCATCATTACCGTACTCCGCCGAGCACCCAAGGCCCGCATGATGGCGATCTCGTGCCGTCGGTCGTTCATCGAGTTGTAAATGCTCACCATGATGCCGATGCCGGCCACGAGCACGATCATCACGGCAAATACCAGCAGGACGACTTCGATGTTGCCGATGATGACTTCAAAGAGCCGGAAGATTTCTTCCGAAGGAATGGCCGCCTGGGAATCCTTGCGCTTGTTGATTTCGGCGGCCAATGCCCGGGTTTGGGACTCCTGATAGGTGCAGACCAGGACGGCACTGACCTGCTTTTGCTTCTCCGAAATCACCTCGTTGTGTTCGTCGTGCTCATCGTGCTCATCGTGCTCATCGTGGTGTTCCTCGGATTTTGCATCGGGCTTGGCATGAGATTCCGTTTCGGCCAGTTTCCCGGTTTTATCGTCGGATTTTGCCTCGGGCTTGTTCTCCAGCAGTGCCCGACCGACCTTGCCGGCATGCCCGCCGACGCGGTAAAAGCCTTCGATGTTGACAAATAGGGCGTTGTCATTGGGCGTGCCGGTGGGCTTCAAGATGCCTACGACCGTGAATGCCCCATGTTTGTCATCGCTTTTCTCGCCGACGTCATGGGTAGGTCGGAACTTATCGCCTACTTTCAGGCCGGTCTGCTTGGCCGCGGCAGCTCCGGCCACGGCGTCGAAGAAGTTGTTTTCGGTGAAGTTTTTCCCATCGGCGAACTCGTACTTCTGATTGCCGTAATACGTCAGGTCGTTGAACATGGCCGGCGTAGTGCCAACGACGCGCTTATCTTGGTAGGTATCGCCCAGGCAGACAGGAACCGCCATCCGCACCGCTTTGGATTCGGTCCGATTCTCATAAAGATCGAGGTAGACGCTGTACGGCAACGTGGTGATCGGCTGGCCGACATAGAAAACGCTGGAAAAAACCAGGTCGAGGTTGCTTCCCTTGGCCGGGCCGACGATCAGGTCGTAACCCTCGCCACCCCGGTGAAACGCCTGGTGGACAACGCTATAGATCACCAGCACGGCGACCACGAGCATCACGCCCAAGGCCATGGAAATGGCCGTCAGCAGTGAGGCCAGCGACCGTTGTTGAATGCTACGCCAGGCGATTTTCCAGAGAGACATAGGGGGGGGGGAAGGAGTTAGGAGTTAGGAGTTAGGAGTTAGGAGTTAGGGGTTAGGGGTTAGAATGAATTGCTAGGAGCGAAAACTCAGGAGCATGAGGTAGGAGGGAGAACGAAACGAATAGTATTTTCCGCAATATCTTTGCCACATTCTAACTTCTAACTCCTAACTCCTATTTCCCAACTCCTATTTCCTCCCCACCTTATTAAACTCTTCTAATCGTTCGACACGATCGAACTGTTCGGAAACTTGCGGTGAGTGAGTGACGAGCACGAGCGAGACCTTCTCCTCGCGGCAAGTCTCGCTCAGGAGGTCGAGGATCTGCTGCTGATGGCCCGAATCGACGTTGGCGGTCGGTTCGTCGGCCAGCAGCAGTTTTGGGCGATTGGCGAGTGCCCGTGCGACGGCCACGCGTTGCTGCTCACCCACGGAAAGCTGCGTCGGTTTGTGCGTCATGCGGTGCCCCAGGCCGACACGTTCGAGCAACTGCACGGCCCGGCCGCGATCGACATGGGGCGAAGTCAAGTTCAGCCAATTGGCCAGTCTATCGACCATCGGCAGTCCGGAGCCGATGTCCAGCAAGACGGCCCCCACTTGGGCTATTGGTCCGGCGTTCTCGCTGGGCAGTCGGGCAAAGCGCATGGCCAGCATGACGTTTTCCAAGGCCGAGAAGCCGCGGAGGAGGTTGAAGGTCTGGAAGACATAGCCGATGTGTTCAGCCCGGAAGCGGTCGCACTCGGCCTCCGGCATGAGGGTGATATCCCAGTCATTGATCCGCACCTTACCGCAATCCGGCCGGGTGATGCCCGCAATGACGTGCAGCAGCGTGGTTTTGCCGCAGCCGCTCTTGCCGACCAGCACCATCTGCTCGCCGGGAGCGACATGGAACTCATCGATATCGAGGATCGGCAGTGGGGAACCGTCAGGCTCGGAGAACGATTTTTTAATATCTCGGAGTAGTAGCATATTACCTTCGTTTCAACATCTGCCGGGCGATTTCCCGCTTGGCGTCGGCCGTCTTCATGGCCTGGCGCTTGTCATGCTTGGCCTTCCCCTTGCAGAGGCCCAGAAGTAGTTTGACCTTGCCTTCTTTGAAATAAAGCCGCAGGGGCACGAGCGTCAAGCCTTTTTCCATCGCCCGATCAGCAAAACGCCTGATCTCGCGACGGTGCATCAGTAACTTGCGCAGCCGCTTGGGACGATGGTTGAATTGGTTGGCATCGATATATTCGGGGATGTCGCAGCCGATCAGCCAGACTTCATCGTCCTTGACGCGGGCGTAGGACTCTTCTAGTGAAATCCGGCCCTCGCGGAGGCTTTTCACCTCACTCCCCTGCAAGATCACGCCGCATTCCAAGGAATTCAGCACCGAATAGTTGTGCAGGGCCTTGCGGTTTTGGCAAATCACCCGCTCGTTGGGGTCGTTGTTCGTCTTTTTCTTGGAAGGTTTTGCCATACTCGCGTCAAGATAGTTGCAGTTGCGTCAAAGCCCGAATCGTGAATGCCGAGATAATCCGTGACCCCATTATATTCGTTTTGTCCTGATTCGCCCAGCCGCACGGCCCGTTATCTGCTGAATTGCACTTAGCTAATCAGGGGGTGCGGATATCGGACCAGGGCAGCCAGCTATTCGCCCTATTCTACCACTTTGCTGGAACGATTTCTCGTTCGGTGAGTATCTCCAGCGGCGTTTTGCACTGTGGCGACCCCTTCGCATCACTTCATATCTGATAGTCCGTCAGGAAGAGATCCTGATTGTCTTTGTCAACGAAAGCCCTAAAATGCCCCCTTGGTCTTTGGCGTTTTTATAAATTGACCTGTCTGCGCTCAGGTCAACTGCCCCATCGGCTCACAGCGTGTGGTGCTGCGAGTAGGTTACCCAGTGTGTTGGCGGTGTTCGTAGACGAGAGGCTGGCGGTTA
>Ga0194057_10000309_pt1 | contig 25063 bp, 21 predicted proteins | sample SepL4415m_MetaG_FD_155474 | JGI IMG/M metagenome (GOLD analysis project Ga0194057, IMG submission 155474) | Anoxic zone freshwater microbial communities from boreal shield lake in IISD Experimental Lakes Area, Ontario, Canada - Sep2016-L442-15m | ecosystem: Environmental > Aquatic > Freshwater... | reverse complement strand
GCCGAGACACGCGGCGAGCAATTCGAAGCCCTGCGACGCGCAGTCGACACGCGCCCGACACCGGGGTCAGTCCCCGGGGGGGGTCAGTCCCCGGGGGGGGTCAGTCGCCGTGACAAAAGTGTGTTGTCGTCACTTCCAGGCGATCTCTACCTCGCTGCCGTTGACCGGGCTCGCGATCTCATCCGGGCCGGCGACGTCTATCAGGTCAATCTTGTGCAGCGGCTCGATGCGGAATGGGTGCACGGGCCGCTTGCGCTCGCCCGGACCATGTGGGATGCCGCCGGCGATGCGCCCCACCGGGCGTTCGTCACCCTGCCCGAGGGCACGGTGATCTCGGCATCGCCCGAACGCATGGTGGCGTCTGATGGCCAGGTGGCCTGGAGTGAACCCATCAAGGGCACAGCCGCACCCGGCAAGCACGCAGAGCTCGCGCGCAGTGTGAAGGACCGGGCCGAGCACGTGATGATCGTCGATCTGGTGCGCAACGATCTGGGCCGCGTTGCCCGGCCGGGCGGCGTCTCCGTGCCGTTGCTGATGGGCCCTCTCAGAACCTCGTATGCCGAGCACATGGTGAGCCACGTGCGCGCCGAACTACGTGACGACGTGGGCCCCGCTGACGTGCTGCGCGCGGTGTTCCCCGCCGGATCGGTGACCGGTGCGCCAAAGGTGCGCGCCCTTGAAGTGATCCGCGAGATCGAGCCGGTGGGTCGCGGGCCGGCATTCGGCAGCGTGGTGGCGGTAGGAACCGATGGATCGCTCGATGCCAGCGTGACCATCCGTACCGCTTGGCTGCCTACGGGGGTGCCCCACGCCCAGTACTGGTCGGGCGGGGCCATTGTGTGGGACTCCGACCCAATCGCAGAGCGCGACGAGGCGTGGCGCAAGGCGCGGCCCTTCCTTGATGCCCTGGGCACGGGGGCACCATGAGCCACGTGGTGTGGCTGGATGGCGCGCTGGTTGACCCGGCCGCCGCAGCGCTCCCCATCACCGACCCCGGCGTGCGCTGGGGCGACGGCCTGTTTGAGACCATGCGCGCCGAGAACGGACAGGTGGCCATGCTCGACCGCCACCTCGCACGGCTGTCGGCATCCATCAGCGCGCTCGGGCTCGACCCCATCCCAACCGACGCCGACATCCGCACTGCGGTGAGCGCCGTGGTGGCGCATCTGGACAACGCGCCCCAACGCGTGCGCATCACCGTGACCACCGGCCCCACCCTGCTGGTTGAGGCCACCCCCTACGAGCCAGGCGACCCCGACACCGGTGTGGCCGTCGTTGCGCTCCCGGGTACCTGGTGGCCGGGCAACGAGATCCACGAGCACAAGACGCTGTCGTACGCAGGTCACCGCCTGGCCCACCGCCGCGCCGTTGCCGCCGGCGCCGAGCACGCCCTGCTCATCGACGATGAGGGCCGCCTGGGTGAGTCAGACGCCGCCAACGTGTTCATCGTCACTGGCGGCACGCTGGTGACCCCACCCGTTGAGGGAATCCTCGGCGGCGTCACCCGCGACCTGCTGCTTGAGGTCGCGGCGGCCGACGGCATCCCCGTTGAGGTGCGCCACATCAGCGAGCCGGAGTGGCGCGGCGCCGACGAGATGCTGCTGAGCAACGGCCTCGCGGGCGTCACATCGGTGCTCACCATCGACGGTGCGCAGGTGGGCGACGGTACCCCGGGGCCGATGTCTGCCCGACTGCGGCAGGCGTACGCCGCGCAGTAGCCGCGTCGCGCAACTCGGGCAGATCGTGGCCCCTCGGCAGGGTGGTACCCGGCACCACGTAGGTGCCGGCGGGGCCTAGGCCTTCTTCGCCCCGCGACCGCCGCCGCGCGCTGGCCTTTCGGTGCTGGGTGCGGTCACCTTGTGGCCCAAGAGGCGCATGGCCTTGAGGCCCAGCGACAACTTCTCGCGGTCGTCGGTCTTGCCGATGTCGAGCCCGGCGAGTTCGGTGATGCGGTCGAGGCGGTACCTGATGGTGTGGCGGTGAGTGAACAGCGTCTGCGCTGTGGCCGCGAGGTTGCAGTCGAGATCGAGATAGGTGGAAACCGTCCCCACCAGCTCGGTCTGGTACTGCTCGTCGTACCGCACCAGCGGTGCGATGGTCTGGTCGTAGAACGCGTCGAGTTCTTCTGGCTTGTCGGCAAACACCTGGAACAGCAACTTGTAGGTGCCAGTCTCCTCAAAGGTGACCACCTCACCGGATCGGCCGAGCCGTTCGCCGATGCTGAGCGCCAGTTGCGCCTCGTCGATTGCCGAGCCAAGGCGCTCCGGGTCGGCCTGGTGGCGCGACAGCGCAAGGGTGAGCGTGAGGCCGGGCACGGTCGGGCCGGTGGCCGCCAGCAGGCGCCTGGCCAAGGTGTGCGCCAGCTCCTCCGGGCCCTCACCCTCATCGCCCTCGGCCCGGCGGGGCAGCAGGATTACCAACAAGCCCTCGTGCCAGTCCACAAGTGCACGTGGCCAGTGAAGTTCGAGCACCCCGCGGGTCTGCTGCATGAAGCGGCGCACCAGGCGTGGATCGGTGATGACCCGGCCGTCGGAGTGCGGGTCCTGCAGCGTGCCCACCACTGCCACCGCACCCTCTGAAAGGTCGGCACCCAGGTGGCGTGCACGGCGCACCAGCGACTCGCGGCTGACCACCTCGCCCGCGAGGAGCTCCTCGATCAAGTCGCCCCGAAGGCGTGCCTCGGTGTCCGCCCGGGTGTTCTCCCGCACGCGCTCCACCAGCAGGGCGTCGGTGAGGGCCTGTGCTGCCGGATCGTCACCGGGGTTGTCGGCGCACCACGCCACCAGTACGCCCGCCATGGTGCCGTCGCCATCCAGTTGCAGGATGTGTGTGCCCTGCACTCCGCTCTCGACGAATGGGCCGAGGAGGGAGGCGGGGCCATGACCACGGGCTGCCTCGATGGCGTCGTCAAGGGCCTCCTCGCGGGCATCCGATATGCCCGCCGCGCCCAGGATGTCGAGGTATTCGTCAAGCAGCGCAACCGGGGCATCCAACAGCTGGGAGGCGGCCTCGGCGATACCCGGCACCCCGCGGCCCGAGATGAGCGCCTGACGGAACACGCGGCGGGCCTCGCGCTCGCGCTCCTCGCCGGAGAGGGCCTGGGCGATGGCCGACAGCACATCACCCCACGGACGGTCGGCGGGAATGACGATGACCGGCACTGTGGGAGCGCCCGAGATGGCAACCCGCGTGATGACGGCCACCACACCAGCCGGCACCGTCTTGCCGATGCCCCGCGGGGCCACCAGCAGGCCCGCCTCGGCCTGTGGCGCGGCGGGATCGTCGAGGACCAGGGCACCGATAACGACTCCGTCGGCGCCGCCCTCGGGCGTGATGCGTGCACCCTCCAACGCGGGCAGCGCGAGGATGTCGCTGAGGGCGCGGACAGACTCCGACGCAGCCGGGGCGCGTCGGGATGATCTGGAACGCGTGCTCACGTGTGAAGCATGGCCCACCCGCGAGGCCGCGGCAACCCGGGCCGGCGTGCCTTTGTCCCCATGCACAAATGGGCGATGGTGCGTTCTGGCCCATCACATGACCCATCGAACGGACGATCTCCGTATTCTGCCGGGGCCGGGTGGACGCCCGGCGTGCGCGGTGTTCCCGGGGGACGAGCTCTCCCACGCGTCGCGCACGTACCGTTTCGATGCCGGATTGCGGGGGCTCCCGTGTCCGGCCAGGAGGATGGACCGACAGATGCCGACCCGCGAGAAGAACGTCGGAGCTGCGCAGTGGTTCCCCGATGCGGTCTCCGCCGTGGAGATTGTTGACCTCACGCTGCCCGAGAACAACATCTTCGGGGAGAACGTATTCGGGCCAGCCGCACAGCGCGCCCGCCTGCCCAAGGCCGTGTACCGCAAGCTTCAGGCCACCATCGATCGCGGCGCGGAACTCGACCCGTCGATCGCCGACACCGTGGCATCTGCGATGAAGGACTGGGCGCTTGCCAAGGGCGCCACCCATTACACGCACTGGTTTCAGCCACTCACCGGGTCAACTGCCGAGAAGCACGATTCGTTCTTCGGGCCCACCGGCGAGGGCACGAGCCTGGCCGAATTCTCGGGCAAGGAACTGATCCAGGCCGAGCCCGATGCATCGTCATTTCCCACCGGCGGCATTCGCGCCACGTTTGAGGCCCGTGGCTACACCGCATGGGACCCGACGAGCCCGGCGTTTCTCCTGGAGAACCCGAACGGCGCCACGCTGTGTATTCCCACGGCGTTTATGTCGTGGACCGGCGAGGCGCTTGATAACAAGATCCCCTTGCTGCGCTCGATGGAGGCGCTATCCACCTCGGCGCTGAAGGCCCTCGTGCTGTTTGGCGACGACGAGAGCCAGCGTGTGTTCACCACCGTGGGTGCCGAGCAGGAGTACTTCCTGATCGACGAGCAGTACTACTTCGACCGCCCCGACATCATCAACACCGGTCGCACGCTGTTCGGTGCCAAGCCACCCAAGGGTCATGAGCTTGACGACCACTACTTCGGCAGCATTCCGGAGCGCGTGCTGGCGTACATGATGGAGGTTGAGCGTGAGCTCGCCCGTCTGGGCGTGCCCATCAAGACCCGCCACAACGAGGTGGCACCGGGCCAGTACGAGGTTGCTCCCATCTTTGAGAGCTCCAACGTGGGGGCCGATCACCAGCACCTGGTGATGCAGACCCTGCAGAAGGTGGCCCGCCGCTACGGCCTGGTGTGCCTGCTGCACGAGAAGCCCTTCGCGGGCGTCAACGGGTCGGGCAAGCACAACAACTGGTCGATGGGCACCGACACCGGCCGCAACCTGCTGGAGCCCGGTGACACCCCGCACGACAACCTGCAGTTTCTCTTCTTCGCCGCGGCCGTCATCCGCGCGGTGGACAAGTACGCAGGCCTTCTGCGCGCCACAGTGGCCACCGCTGGTCAGGACCACCGTCTGGGTGCCAACGAGGCCCCGCCGGCCATCATCTCGGTGTACCTCGGCGGCGAGATCCAGAAGGTGATGGAGGCCTGTGCATCCAGCAAGACCATGCGCTCCACGCCCAAGTCATTCCTGGGCCTGGGCACTCCGGTGCTGCCGTCCATGCCGCTGCACGCGGGCGACCGCAACCGCACCAGCCCATTCGCCTTCACCGGCAACAAGTTCGAGTTCCGGGCGCTGGGCTCCAACCAGGAGCTGGGCCTGCCCAACACGGTGCTCAACACGATCGTGGCCGAGAGCGTGGACCACATGTCGGCCGAGCTGAAGCGCAAGCTGGGCAAGCGCGGCACCAAGCTGGAGACCGCCGTCATTGAGGTTGTGCGCGCGGTGTACCGCGAGCATGGCCGCGTGGTGTTTGACGGCGATGGCTACTCGGAGGCCTGGCACGCAGAGGCTGCGAAGCGCGGACTGCTCAACCTGAGCACCACGCCCGATGCCCTGCCGCAGTTCGTCACACCGGCAGCCGTGCAGGTATTCAGCAAGTACAAGGTGCTCGACAAGCGGGAGATCACCGCCCGGTACGACGTGTACGTGGAGCAGTACATCACCAAGGTGAACATTGAGGCGGAGACCACCGCCAACATGGCACGCACCGTCATCCTTCCGGCCGCGCTCAGGCAGATCGCCCTGTGCCAGGCGGCGGGTATCGAAGTGCTGATCGACGACATCACCTCGACCACCGAGGCGCTGATCGCAGCCATCGTGGCGCTGGAGAAGGCCAATGCCAACCACCCGCACAGCGGCACCGCCATCAAGCACGCCGCCTACATGCGGGACACGGTGCTGACCGCGATGATCGCCGTGCGCGAGATCGCCGACGCCCTGGAGGGCATCGTGGCCGACGACATGTGGCCGCTGCCCAAGTATCAGGAGATGCTGTTTGTGAAGTAGCAGGGCACCACCCCTCCGGCAGTACCGCAGGGCGCCTCCGGGCGCCCTGCGTGTTTATGGGGGCACACCGGGCGACGGCCAGCGGGAGGGAGCGGTCGCCGTGTTAGCGTCATTCAGCGGCAAACCTCGTGAAGGGACGAAAGTGGATCGCGATGAGATCCTGGCGCTTGTTCAGGAGCGCGACATCAAGTTCATCCGCCTGTGGTTTACGGACATCCTCGGGCAGCTGAAGAGCTTCGCCATCACGCGCGAAGGGCTGGCCGATGCCATGGACCAGGGCATGAGCTTTGATGGCTCGTCCATCACCGGGTTTAACGCGGTGGAGGAATCGGACATGATCGCCATGCCCGACCCATCAACGTTCACTGTGCTGCCCTACCGCCCTGAGGTGCAGGGCGTTGCGCGCATGTTCTGCGACATCCGCGTGCCGGATGGCCAGCCGTACGAGGGCGACCCCCGCCAGATCCTGCGCCGCGCGCTTGACCGGGCGAAGACCATGGGCTTTGACCATTACTTCATCGGCCCGGAGCTTGAGTACTTCTACTTCAAGGCGTCCGACAACCCCGAGCCCCTCGACCGTGGCGGGTATTTCGATCTGACCGCCCTCGATGCGGCGAGCGACCTGCGGCGCGAGACCGTGCTGTCGCTCGAGGCCATGGGTATCGCCGTGGAGTACTCCCACCACGAGGTGGGGCCGTCGCAGCACGAGATCGACATGCGATTTGATGACGCCCTGCGCATGGCCGACAACGTGATGACCTACCGCACGGTGGTGAAGGAAGTCGCGCACAGAAATGGCATCTACGCCACCTTCATGCCCAAGCCCCTCATGGGAGAGAACGGCTCGGGAATGCACACCCACCAGAGCCTGTTCCGCGGTGGCGAGAATGCCTTTCATGATCCCGACGACGAGTACCTGCTGAGCGCCGTGGGCAAGGCATTCATCGCAGGGCAACTGCGCCATGCACGCGAGCTGTCATGCGTATTCGCGCAGTGGGTCAACTCGTACAAGCGACTGGTTCCGGGGTACGAGGCGCCGGTGTACATCGCCTGGAGCCGGCGCAATCGCAGCGCACTTATCCGGGTGCCGGCCGGGCGCCCGGGCAAGGAGCAGTCCACTCGCGCCGAGCTTCGGTGCCCCGACCCGGCCTGCAACCCGTACCTCACCTTCGCCGCGCTGCTGCACGCCGGGCTCGACGGCATTGAGAAGGGCTACGAGCTGCCGCCGCCGATGGACACCAACCTGTACGAGCTGGGGCCGGAGGATCGCTCGCGAGCCGGCATTGAGGCCCTGCCCGAGACCCTTGGCGAGGCCATTGAGATCGGCGCGTCCAGCGAGCTATTGCTGCGGGCCTTCGGTGAGCACACGCACGACCGCTTTGTGGAGATCAAGCGCGCGGAGTGGGATGAGTACCGCGTGCAGATCACGCCGTTCGAGACAGAGCGATACCTCCCCATCCTCTAACCGTGAGCGCGTCGGTGGCCGTCGATGTGCCGTGGCTGAGCGGCTGGGCCGAGACGCTTGTGTGGATCGGCGTCATCGTGCTGCTGGCGGCCATCTGCCTGTGGATCGTGCATGCGGTGGAACGCAGTTCGGTGGCACGGGTGCTGCGCAACGGCGAGACCGTGGCGGCGCGTCAGCGGGGCACGGCGGTGTCGGCGCTGGCCGCGGGTATCTCATACGTGGTCGTGCTGGCGGCGGTCATCGCCATTATTTCCATGGTCTTTGGCGCCAGCAGCGTGGCTGCGCTCAGCGGGTCGGCCTTCGTCATCCTGGTGCTGGGCTTCGCCGTGCAACGCCTGCTGGCAGATGTGGTGGCCGGGTTCTTCATCCTGTTTGAGAGCCAGTATGCGGTGGGAGACCTCATCCAGGTCGACTCCACAATCCCCATGGGAATCGTGGAGCGCGCAAGCCTGCGGGTAACCACCCTGCGAGGGCTGAACGGCGATGTGATCTACGTGCCCAACAGCCAGGTGAAGGCCGCGCAACGGTTCTCGCATACCGACCGTGACCTCGAGGTGGGAGTGCTGGTGAGCGACGTCGCCCCGGTGGCGCGCGCTGTGGCCGATGCCGCCGATCTTGTGGGGCCGGGGGGGGTGCGGTTTGGGTCGGCTCCGGTCATCACCCGAACCGATGACATGGGGGACGGTCTGTTCTGGGTGCGGGTGCGGGCCGACGTGGCACCAGGGTTTGAGTGGATGGTGTCGGGTCTCCTGGTGGATGTGATCAGGGCACGGTGCGGCGACGCGCTGAAGGGGGACCCCATCGTGGGGGATACCGACCGCGAGGTGCTGGGCGCCTACCGGCAGATGCTGCGCGAGGCGGCGGACTCCTAAGCGGCTGGGCGTGCGGCGAGGTCAATTACCTCGCGCCAGCGGTCCACGCAGGCATCCCAAGTCCACCCTGCGGCGAAGGCACGCCCCGCGTCACCCATCGCCTGCCGCTCCTCGGGGTTGTTCGCCAGCCGGGTCAACTGCGTGCAGTAGGTCTCCGGGCCGGTGTACAGCAGGCCTCCCCCCGACCGTGCGGTCTGGCCGGCGACCACCGCGCTGCGGGCGTATCCAAGGGTCGGCCGTCCCGCGCGCCAGGCCTCCAGCGCCACCAGCGACAGGCTCTCGTACGGCGAGGGCAACACCACCACGTCAGCGGCCGCCAGCAAGTCAGCGCGAGCCTCGTTACTGATGAAACCCGTGGTGGCGACCCATCCAGGAATGTCGAGGCCTGCAGCCTCCCGCCCGGCAAGCACCAGTCCCAGATCTCCGCCGGCATCGCGGTAGGCGGTGTGCGCGCGGATCAGCGCATCCACCCCCTTTGACGCGTCAACGCGCCCGATGTACAGCGCAAACCGCCTGGGCAGCGGACGGGCACGCCATGCCCGGTCGGCGTCGCCGTCGGGTGACGGGTCGAGCCCTGCACCAACCACCACGCCCGGGATGTCATCGGTGCCCACCATCTGCCGCACCAACGCCTGCTCCTCGGGAACCATGAATGCATGTGCCTGCGCCGACCGGATGACCCCCCGCGTGAGCGTGAACCGCAACATGGGCTCCTCATGTGCGAGCGGCACAAGGATGGACCGATCGCGGATGAGCGGCATGGCCATCTGACTGGTGGCATAGAGGTATGTCCAACATGCCACGGCTTCGTAACGGCACTGCCTGTGGACAGGCTGCCTGTCAGGGGGTTTTGCGGGCGATTCGCTCAGTGCGGCTAGTAGGGCCGGTGACACAGGGCCTTGTGCTTTTGCCCATTCCGCTTCCTGAGCTGGGTCGCCTGGGTTCAGGGCGAGGTGGCGCACCAGTGCCGCCGAACGGTCGGGGTCTGGTCGGTTCACGGCGAAGCGGCGTACCTCCACGCCGTCATCGTCGGTGGTGCCCTCCGGGTAGTACGGCGCCCAGGTCAGGTAGTCGCGCGCCGTGGTGGTGTAGACGGTCACGTCTTCACCGGCACGCACGAGCGCACGGGCAGTGTCGCGGCACAGCGCCTCGGCACCACCGGCGACCTCGGTGCCGTAGCGCTGCACGACGAAGGCGATGGACATCGCTCTCGCCTGCCTAGTTCCCGGAGGCGATGTTTGTCTGGAGATGCAATTGGCCCTTCTCAACCACACGCCAGTACGGCTGGCCCTTGGGAACCTCGAAGTTGTCCACGAGCACAGCTGCCGTGGTGCCAGAGTTCACCCCGGTCATCGCCATGTTGGGGGGCATGTAATAGCACTGCCCGTTCTTCGCGGTCTGTGGGGCGGAGCCATCCATATACAGCGTCATCTGTCCTGCAGCCACACAGGTCCAGCCGCCATAGGGATGCACGTGAATCGGCGCTCTGGTGCCGGGCGCGCGGACACTCCGGAACACGTAGATGTGCATCCCCAGTTCATTGGCGGCATCCACCATCGCCCGTGACGAAATCGACTTGCTCGGTACACCCGGAACCCGCTTGCCATTGATCGTGCTGACGAGCGGAATCGCGGCGGCCTGGGCGGTCGGGGCCGTCGATGGCCCCTGCGAGGTGCTGTCACCACACCCGGCGATCAGCACCGGAAGACCCACGACAGCTGCGAGCGCAGTAGCTCGGGCACGACGTGCGATCAATTCTGGGACTCCGGGCCCGATGATGATTCGAGCTCCGCGATGCGGGCCTCGAGGCGGGCGATCTCGGCCTGTGTGCGGTGACGGTCGCGTTCGAGTTGCGCCAGCAGGTCGGCGAGTGCCGGGGTGATGAGGCGCATCACCGCGCGGCGACTCTCGCCCACCGCCTTGCCGGCAATGCCCTCACGTGCCGACGGGGCCGGGTCGCTGATGTGGAGCGGTGGCAGCGGTGGCTCGCCAGCGGCGTCGCGCAAGTCGGCCAGCAGCTTGTCGGGGTCGGGCTCGCCTGCCATCAGTACGCCCCACGCTTGAACAGCACGGCCGGAATGGTACGAACGAGGATGACCAGATCGAGCCAGATCGACCACGTCTCGATGTAATAGAAGTCGAGCCGCACGAGTTCGTCGAACGAGAGATCGGACCGCCCGCTGACCTGCCACAGGCCGGTCATTCCCGGCAGCACCAGATAACGCTTGCGGTGCAGGTCATCCAGCAGCAGGTAGTCGCGCTCGGGGAGCGGGCGCGGACCCACCAACGACATCTCGCCACGCAGCACGTTGAACAACTGCGGCAGCTCGTCAATTGAGAAGCGGCGCAGAAACCGGCCGACCCCTGTGATGCGCGGATCGTCGCTCATCTTGAAGAGCGCGCCGTCGGCTTCATTGCTGGCCTCAAGCGCCTGCTGCATCTGCGCGGCATCCACGTGCATGGTGCGGAACTTGAAGCAGTCAAATGGGTGCTCTTCAACGCCCATCCGACGGCTTCGGAACACGACCGGGCCGCGATCGGTCAGCCATACCGCAAGTGCCGTGATGAGCAGCAGGGGCGAGAGGGCGACGATGAGCAACGAGCTGACGATGATGTCGAAGCCCCGCTTGGCGAGAAACGCAACGCCACCGAGCACCGGCGGGCGCAACTCAAACAGCGGCAGCCCGGGGGCCGGAACCGCGCGAATTGAGTGCGACAGCAACTGCGCCGTGGTGGGTGCCAGGCGCACCGGGATACCCCGGCGACGGCACACCTCAAGCAGATCGAGAATGGGTCGGTCACGACCGGCCGCGCCCGCCAGGATGACCTCATCAACCAGCTCGGGGTCGAGCATGAGGTCGAGTTCCGCGGCAGCGGTGCTCTCGCCCTCGGTTCCCACCCCGGGGATGAGCACGTGCGCGCCAATCACCCGGTAGGCCACGCCGTGGCGGTCGTGCCCCGAGCGCTCGAGGCTCTCGGAGATGGGGCCCGTCATGTCGGGCGATCCCACCAACAGAGCCCGGCGCTCAAACCGCAGGTAGTCGAGTAGCAGCGCGGTGACGCTGTCCCACGATGCCCTGAGCACGATCACCAGCAACGAGATGGCGAACCACGACGAGTAGAAGACGTAGAAGGTCTGAAACCGCCAGCCGCTGGCCAGGGTGAGCGCCAGCACGATGACCGTTGCGACGGTGACCGACGACAACACGCGCGCCGAGCCCCCGCGCTCGCCACGCTCGCGGTACAGGTGGTTCTTGGCGAACACCAGCACCAACGTCACGGTGACGATGGGCAGCGCCTTCTGCTCGACCGACCAGATGGCGCCACTGTCGACCGGCTGATCCGTGACCCACAGCTTGAACGCCAGCACGGCGTAGAGGCCCAGGAAGGCCGACGCCACGTCGATGGCCAGTAGCGCGGCCACCGATGCGCCACGGCGCAGGTAGTCGCGGTACTGCCTGCCGCGAAGAATCGGCACAAATCGCACGTCGCGACCGGCACGGCGCTCGGTGCCCTCTGCGGGGACCACCCGGGTTGGCGGTGGTGGTGGCGGTGGCGAGCTCACCGGCAGAGGGTACCCCGCACTACTTCACCCGAACGGTGACTGGCCAGCTGGTGCGCGTGGCCCTGTCCCCGCTCGGCACGTCGCCGGTCCAGGTGGCGCGGTAGGTGCTGGTGGCTCCCGGCACCAGCTTGGCGGCAAATGAGCCGTCCTTGCCGGTCTGCACGGTGGCCACCGCCACCCAGTCCTCGCCGCTCTGACGATGGATGGTGATCTCACCCGGCGACCGCAGATCGCGAACCTGACCCACCAGCGTGGTGGTGCCGGTCTTGCTCACGACCTTTGTGGACAGCGGACCCATGGGCAACGGGAATACGCTCGCAGCCGGCTTGGCGTCGCCGTTCTGCCTCAGCAGGCCTGACCCCCACGCGGAGTTGTCCTGCAGGAAGTACCACACAAACATGCCGATACGGCGATTGGCGCGCACCCGGCGGTAGGCATCCTGCAAGTACTGGGCCTGCTCGGCCTCGGTCACGTTCAGGCTGTACTCGGCCACCTTCTGGGTGGAGAACCCAAACTCGGTAAGCCAGATCTTCTTGCCACGCAGGTAGGTCTTGTCGATCTCATTCTGGTACCGGTTGATGTTGTACAGGTCGATGTACGACGCCCCCGGAAAGCTGACATCACGCGGAGTGGTGATGGGATATGGGTGGTGGCTCACCACGGTCATGGGTGGGCGGAGCCCCGGCTGCGATACGGCGGTGAGGAACGCCGACGGGGTCATGCGCGCATTGGCGCTCTTCGGGCACGACGACGGGCACTGGTCGCCGGCGGGCGCGGTTACCAGGCCGGCAATCTGCGCATTGGCATCCACCTGCTTGATGCCTGCGTAGAACGCCTTGGCCAGGCCGGTGTACACGGCGGGTGACACCGGAATCCATGTCCGGCCGCTCTTCTTGAACTGCGGACGCAGGAAGATGGGGATGTTGGGCTCGTTCCACGCCTCCCACGAGCGAACGCCACGGGGCGTGTACCGCGAGGCCGCGGCATAGGCGAAGTCGCCGAATGGGCCGGGCCGGAGCGGGCGGCGTGCCCAGTCGGGGAATGCGGTGCTCTTCTTCACTGCGGGGTCGGCGGCCCATCCGGGCGTTCCCCACACCGTAAACAGCACCTTCACACCGCGCTGCGCGGCCGCATCGACCACCGCGTCAAAGGCATCCCACTTGTAGGCGGGGTCGAACTGATCTTTCGGGCGCTTGGGGCGCGTGGGTGCCACCTGATCCCAGCGCATGTCCACCCGGATGATCGACGCGCCCATTTTGGTCATGGTGTTGACCCGGGAGTCGGCCTCCTTGGCCGGCACCTGCCACACGCGATCATCCTGAATACCCGCCATTGGCGATGTGGTGGGAACCCCTGCGACGGTGCCCTTGAGGACCGTCGGCTCGGCTGCCGACCCACCTCCACAGCCAGCGAGGATGCCGATGGCCAGCAGGGCCAGGCTCGAGCGGGTGACGATGGTGTTGGACAGTCGGCGCATGCGGTGGGATGCCTCCTCGGGGCGCGTGCTTCTGTGCTGGGCCAGCGGTGCGGGATCGCAGCGCGACGGGACGACCCGGGAACGTCCCGCAGGCTAGGGACATCGGACGCCACCGGACAAGGGGGCGGGCGATGCCCGAACCCCATGTTCACGGGATCCTTACGGCTTCCACGCGGGCATCCCTGCCCCGCCCCACCTCAGCAGTACCCCGATTACGCGGCCGGCGGCATTCCCACGTCCATCAGGTCGCGGGCCAGATCACCAACCGGCAGGCCATCCGCCCCGGCCTGAGTAAGTGCCACCGCCACGTCGGGAGCCAGCCCGAGGCGCAGCCGGATGGTGGCGTCAATGGCCGCCAGCCACTCGCTGATGCGATCACAGTGCACCAGCACGGCACCCGGCTCGCGGGCCATCACATCGGCGACATCGGCCGCCAGCCGGGGTATCTCGGCCCGCGCCTGCACCACGTCCATGAGGGGATGCCACCGCACGCCGAACCCCGCCTGCGCGTACTCCACCAGCGCGTGGCGCGAGCGCATCCCACTTACGATGGTGCGCACTCCCTGCTCGTGCCACCACACCAGCTCGGCCTCGCGGCGGGCCACCCGGTGGCTTCGCCCGCCTCCTCCGGGGCGCTCGGCAATGACAAGCGTCCCCGGCACGATCCATGCATGAGGCGGTTCGGTACGCGGGGCCATGGAAATCCTCCGGACTCGGGTGCAATGCACCCACCATCCCCCAATCCCGCGTGACCAATCCATACCGAGAGGTAACGATCACGTGCCCCGGAAGTGCCGAAATGGCACAGACCCCCACGGCATCAGTCGGGGGTGGCCACCCCGCGGATCCACTCGGGCACCGGCACCGGGGTGCGGTCACCCCGCTCAATGCACACATGGGTGAGCTCGCCCTCGGCGCACAGCTGGTCGCTCCGCAGAAACCGGTGGCGGCTGCGAAATGAGGTGGTGCCCACTCCACCCACGCTGGTCTCGATGGTGATGAGGTCGTCCAGCACCATGCGCTGGTCAAACCGGCACTGACTGTTGACGATGGGGATACCGACCCCCTCCTCGAGCATGCGCGTAAAGGGCCAGCCCATCTCGGCAACCCACTCGCACAGGCCGCGATCCATCCAGGCGTAGGCCATCGTGAAGTGGATCTGGCTCACGTCCACCTCGCTCATCACGATGCGGCGGGTGTGCACGTGGATATGGGGGGCGGACTGGCTCATCTGCGCAGCCTAGCCCGCGCAGATGGGGTGATTTTCCCGCTCCGAGCGACCTCGTGCTCTCGGAGGGGGGGAGCAACCGGCGAGCCCGTGCGTTGAGGGAGCAGGTCGCACTGGAACCGTCCCGTGCAATTTCGATTTCAGGACTCCCGATGTGCTGCAACACTCGTCGGCCCCAACGGACATAGGTATGCAGACCCCAGTGATGCACACTTCTCTTGGCCTGGCCCCGGCCCCCACGGGCGAGGATGAATCAACCGCCCGCCGCAGGCTGTGTCTCGGGGCCATGGCCGCAGCGCCCGGTCTGCTGCGCTACGCCGCGCGCTTCGCCCCCTCGATGGAAGACGCCGAGGACGCCTACCAGCGATCCATGGAGATCGCGCTCACCCGGGGGCCGGTGGTCGACCAGCACGAGTTCGTCGCGTGGCTGCACGTGGTGCTGCGCAACGAGGCCACCTCCCTCGCCCGGCGGCGATCGGTGGAGGCCCCGGCCGACGACCAGGTGGTAACCGCCACCATCGACCGCGCCACCAGCAACCACGATGAGCCCGCGGCGGTCATGGAGTGGAAAGAGCGCTACCGCACGCTGCAGGACGCCATGACCACGCTGAGTGATGCCCAGCGCATCTGCCTGCTGCTTCGCACCGCCGGCGTGAGCCGTGCCGAGATCGGATCGATGACCGGCTACACCGACCGCCAGGTGGAGCGATCGATCGTGCGCGGCCGGGCACGGCTGAACGCGTGGCACCTCGACCTGGCGTCGGGCGAGAAGTGCCTCGGCACGCGCCCGGCGCTTGAGCGCGTGGGTGACGAGGAGGCAAGCGCAGGCGATCGGCGATCGGTCTCGCGGCACGTGCGCCACTGCGCCCACTGCCGCGCGACGCTGCGTGCGCGGCGCCAGAGCAACGCCGGCCTGCTCGTGCTGGTGCCGGTGGCCATCATCGCCACCACGGCCGTGGCCGGTGCCGGTGTGCCCGACGCCACGGCGGCGATGAATGTGATGGATCGCAGCACCGCACGGCTCGCGGTGTCAATCGGCCAGGCGTGGAACGCCCTGCTGGACGTCCCGTCCCTTATGAGCGCGCGCATTGGCGCGGGGGCGCTGGCGGTCACCGTGGCGGGTGTGGCCGGGGTACCCATCGTGGCCCACCAGTTGCAGGGCGGACAGGCAGCACTCGCACAGCAGGTGACCATGAGCCAGCCAGTCCAGACCAGCGCCGCGGTGGTGGGCCCGTCGCCATCGGCGCCGCGCGTGGCGGATGCACAGGACCTGCTCGCACGCCTGCGCGCGCAGACCGACCGCGAGCGCCGTGCCCTTGCCGCACGGCGGCACGCGGCCCAGCGCAAGGCAGCCGCCGAGAAGGCCGCACCCGCAGCGCAGGTCATCTCTGCGCCCGCGGCATCCCCTGCCCGGGGTTCCATTTCGCAGAACGCACCGGCATCGCCCGGCGCCCAACCTCAGTTGGAGTTCGGACCATGACGATCCCACCTCGCAGGCGCATGCCGCGTGGTCTCGTGCTGCTTGCATCTGCAGCAATCACCTCCGTCGCGGGCACCGCAGCGCATGCCACCGACGGCAACCTCTACACCCAGGGGCAGGGCGGGTTCAGCACCGGCGCGCTGGCCACGGCGTCGCAGGTAAATGCGGCCACCGTGCAGGTGAACGCAGCGGCCACGGCATCGGCAACAGCCGGAACCGCGTGGTCGATGAACTGGGGATGCCCCGTGCCCGGCAGCGAAATTGCCGCGGTGTCGTGGAATGCGCTGCGGTACGCCGCGGCATCGAGCGCCGACCTTCAACTGAAGGCCAACGGGGGCACGGTGTGGGCCGAGGGCGACGCGGGCATACCGCAGTCGCCAGCCGAGGGGCGTAACTACGGCATCGGCCTGCCAGGCGGGGTATGCGATCTCAAGCTCGAGATCGTGCAGACCGAGCAGCGCAAGCAGCACGCCCGCGTGTGGTGGATCGGCGGGCCCGGCGTGGTGGTGCGCGATGTCGCGCCACCCAGCGCGGCCATAAACAGCGTGCCCGGCTCGTGGATCAGCGGCGGCCAGCAGACGGCACGTGTGGCGTGGCAGGCCTCCGACAACTTCGGAAGCGATGGCATCGGGTCGCAGCGGGTGTCGGTTGACGGCGAGGTGCGATGGGCCGGTGCCCCCGGGCAGGGGCAGATGGCCACCGACGTGCCGCTCGACGGCCTGGCCGATGGTGTGCACCGGGTGCACCTCGACGTAGATGGCGATGGCACGGCCGGGGCCGGTGGCGACGCCACCGTGCGCGTTGACCGCACCCCGCCCGAGATCGGCGAGATGAACACCACGTTCGATAACGCCACCGGCAGGGCGACGATCGGGTGGTCGGCCGCCGACGCCACCAGCGGCCTTGCCAACGGGACAGCCGAGGTGAATGCCGCGGCTGATGGATCGACCAATGGCACCTGGGTTGGATCGGGCACCGCCACCCGGGCCAGCGCCGGGCAGCACATCACCCGCATTGCCGGCACCGGAATGGCAGACGGCGTTCACACCTGGCGGGTGAGCGCGCGCGACGATGCCGGTAACGCAGTGCAGGAGCCCGCGCAGGTGCCCATCGTGGTGGATACCCAGACGCCGAAGATCGACATGGTGCCCATCCCCGCCGCGTGGACATCCACCCTGCCGCTCGACGTCACGCTGCACGACAACCTCGAGTCGGTACTCGGCCTTGGTGATCTGGACGTTGAGGTGAACATCGCGTCCGATGGAACCAGCCACGGCGACTGGGTGCTGATGAGTGAGGAATCCCACGCGCCAGGTCGCGAGCAGATGCAGGTACCGCTCACGGGGCTGGGCGACGGCACCCACCAGGTACGCCTGAAGCTACGAAATGGCGGGCCATTCGGCCAGACGCTGGTGGCGCAACGACTGGGCCTGGTGCGCACCGACCTCACCCCTCCCGACCTGGCACGGGCAGCGCTCACGGTGCTGGCTGACGGCCGCGTGCGCATGATCTGGTCGGCCGACGACGTGCGGTCGGGTGTGGAGCGGGTGCGACTGCAGTGGCTCGACGGCTGGACCTGGCGCACCGTGACCGAGCGCCCGGCGTCGGATGGCACCGGAATCATCACGCTCGACCCGGCACTCATCCCCGACCCGGAAGCACGCATGCGGGTACAGGTGGGCGATGTGGCGGGCAACATGCGGGCCATGGAGGTGGCCATGCCCGAGGTGGCGCGGCCGGCCACGCCGAGTCAGCCCGCGGCCCCCGGTGCGACCACGCCACCCGGTTCGCCCAAGCACATGGCCGACGAGGCCCGTGAGGGCATCCTCACCCTGGGGCTCGAGCAGGGATCGGTCGAGATGATTGAGGGCGCGGAGTACCGCACCACCTCCATCACATACGGACAGGCGATCGTCGTGACGGGTCGGCTGGCGGCCAAGGATGGCGGCCCGCTGGCGGGCTTCGCCATGGTGGCCCGCCAGAGTGGCCGCGATGTGGGATCGGCCGTGACGGGCCCCGATGGGTCGTTCCGCCTGCGCGCGGTGCCCCGCCAGAGCGGGCCGGTTGACGTGGGCGTGCCCGATGGATCATCTGTGGTGCCCATCCCCAGCGGCCCCCGGGTGGGCGTGCACGTGCGGGCGACGGTCACCCTGATGGCCAGCAGCAACGAGGCCACCGCCAAGGGTGCCCCGATTGTGTTCAGGGGAAAGGTGGCCCCGGCGCCGGGGGCCGCCAAGGCCGTGGTACTCGAGTGGCGCGATCCCTTCCGCAGGAAGTGGCGCCCGGTGGTGAACGCGCGCACGAAGGCCGACGGATCATTCACCATGTCGTGGCGCTTTCAGGCCAGCGGCCTCACCGTGCCGTTCCGGGTGCGGGCGCCCAAGGAGATGGGATGGCCGCTGGGGGCAGGGGTATCGAAGAATGTGACGGTGCGGGTGCGATAGCCTGATGACCACTCCAACTGGTCATTCAAAGGAGGCCACCGTGGCCGCCCGCACCATGCCGATATCCGAGGTGAAGGCAACCCTTCTGGGCCTGGTCACCGAAGTTGCCGCGACGGGCGATGAGATCGTCATCACCCGCCGTGGCCGCCCGGTGGCACGGCTTGTCCCCACAGCCGAGCGTCAAAGCCTGATCGGCAGCCTCATCCTCCCCGACAACCTTGACGACCTCCTCTCCGCTGATGGCGAATGGCCCGACCCATGCGCGACCGACCCGGTGTTCGGGACCGGGGCCGGGAAGTACGCAAAGCCTCCGCGCGCATCGCGGTGAACGACCAGTACGTTCTCGACACCCACGCCTGGGTGAACTACGTCACCGCACCTGACGCGCTTCCCCGACGTGCCCAGCGACTCACGGACACGGCGACGGTGCTGCACGTTCCCGCCATCTGCCTGCGTGAGGTTGCAGTACACGGCGCGCGGGATCGCCTGCGCACACGGGACCCGAAGATGACGTGGGACGAATGGATGATGACGGCGCTCGCCGACCCCTGTGCGGTTGCTCCGCTCACAGCGCGCATCGCGATCGAGTCTGCAGGCCTCGAGCGGGAGGGCTTCCACCGTGACCCCGCCGACCAGATGATCTATGCCACGGCGCGAGTGCTCGGCATCCCCGTCATCACCCGGGATAGGCGAATCCACGAGTTCGAGGCGCGCCTGCCACGGAAAACCATGCGTCTGGCCGTCTGGGACTGATCCAACCCGGGTAGCCTGCGGCGCATGCAATCTGCCGTTCTCTTCGATGCCACCCCGCTTGGGCGCGACCATGCCGCGCGTGGAATTGGCGCGGCCGTGCGGGGAATGGCCGAAGGGCTCGCCGGGCAGCCGCCGGCCGACCGGCCAGCGTTTCTTGTAAGTGGAGACGGCGAGCATGCCCCGCTCATCCCCGAGCGCATCAGCGTGAGGTGGCCCGACTGGCGCGTGCGGCGCGTGCCCGACCCCCGCCCGGCCGCCACCATCGCCCGCAAGATCCGCAAGATCAGCCCGCGGCTCTTCCACTCCACACAGCCCGACCTCATGCCCTCGGGTGTGCGCAGCGTGGTGACCCTGTACGACCTCATTCCCGCCGCGTACCCCAAACTGTTTCTGCGTGGGGCGACCCACGCGGCCGAGACCGCTGCCTACCGGCGATGGATGGCGCGCCTGCCCGACGCTGAGCTGCTGCTGTGCATCTCGCAGGAGACCGCCGACGACGCCGTGCGTCTGGCCGGGGCCGATCCGGCACGCGTGCGCGTTGTTCCACTGGCCTGCCCGCCACTTGTAAACCCCACGGGCGAGGTGCCCGACGCGCCGTACATCCTCATGAGCGGTGGCCTGGAGCCGCACAAGAACCCGTGGCCGGTCATCAGCTCGCTGGCCCTGCTGCCTGAGCCGCTTCGCCTTGTGATGACCGGGCCATGGGGCGGGCACCGGCTGCGCATCGTGCGCGAGTTCGCACACCGCGCCGGCGTGCTGCACCGCGTGGACCTACTGGGCCTGGTGTCGGCCAACGAGCTGGCCGCATTGCGCGAGAGCGCCCAGGCCGTGGTGGTACCGAGCCTGAAGGAGGGCTTTGGCCTGCCGGTGCTCGAGGCCATGGCCGCCGGCGTGCCGGTGATCGCCAGCGATACCCCCGCCCTTCGCGAGGTGGGTGGCGACGCCGCGCGCTACGAGAGCCCGTTCGACCCCGAGGGGTGGGCCGACGCCATCGCCGAGGCGTGGCAGGAGCCCGCGCTACGCCGATCGGCGGCCATCGGTGGGCCCTCCCGTGCACAGACATTCTCGTGGGATCGCACCGCCACGCAGATCGTGGCCGCCTACAACGAAGTGCTGAGCTCGTGAGCCCCAGGCCAGTCGTGCTGGTAGATGCCCGGATGGCGCGGCGCCGGCGCACGGGCATCGCGCGTGTCATCAACGAGACCCGCACCGCACTCCTGGTGGACCCGCCCGACGACATGGAAGTGGTGTTTGTCAACGGGCCCCCGGGGCTTCCGCGAAAGAACGCCCTCACCTCGGTGGGAAACCTCATTATCGACATGCTGTGGCTCACGGTGGGCCTGCCCGCGTTGGCGCGACGCAAGCATGCCGCGCTCATCCACGCACCCATGAACTGGGGCCCGCTGCGGGGCCGCACGCCGATGACGGTGATGATCCAGGACCTGGCTTTTGAGCGCATGCCCCAGCAGTACCCGGCGGGGTTTCGCCGCTGGGCATCATTTGTGGGACGACGCACCGCGAAGCGCGCGCGACTGGTGATGACCACCACCGAGGCCGGCGCGCACGACGTGGAGCAGATCTACCGCGTGCCCCGAAGCCGTATCCGCGTGGTGAACCTGGGCACCGAACCCGACCACCAGCCCGAGCGCGAGCGCGAGCCGTTCATTCTGGCCGTGGGCGAATTTGAGCCCAGAAAACGGGTGCTTGATCTGATGCGCGCGCATGCGCAGTACTTCGCGAGTGCGCCCGCCTACCCACCCGTATGCAGGCTGGTCATTGCCGGGGCGGGGGGCAGCCAGGAGGCCGATGCGCGGGCGCTGCAGGGCCCCGGCTGCGACCTGCTGGGCTTTGTGCCCGACGAGGATCTGGCCGAGCTGTACCGGCGGGCCACGCTGTTTGTGAGCCTGTCCGCATACGAGGGATTTGGCCTGCCAATCGCCGAGGCCATGGCCCGCGGCTGCCCAGTGATGGTGGCCGACAACTCAAGCCAGGCCGAGGTGGGCGGCAACCCAGCGGTGCTGGTGGAAGATGGCTCCATCGACGGCACGGCGGCGCAACTGACCCGGGTGCTTGCCGACCGTGAGGCCCTGGCCCAGCGCGGCCAGACGTCGCGCGCCCGGGCCGATGAGCTCTCGTGGACCACCACGGCCCGAGGCACCACCGACGCCTGGCGTGAGGCACTGGGTCTTTCGCGATGAGGGTTGCCGTTGACGCGCACGCCGTGGCCCAGCCGAGCGCCGGCGATGCCGGCAATGCCCGGTGGATCGAGAACCTCATCCACGCCCTGCACCTGACCGCCACCGGCGGAGATCAGGTGTGCGCCATGGTGGCGCACGCGGCGGCCGAGCAGCGCATTGACCCGGGCGTACCGTTGCTGCAGGTGGGTGAGGCCAACATGCGGAGGCTCACGTGGGGCGCGCCGCGCGCGATGGAGCGCGCCCGTGCCGACGTGGGGGTGTTCAACTACGTGGTGCCGTTCCGGGGCCGTATCCCGAGTGCGGTGGTGGTTCACGATGCGGCGTTCATCACCAACCCCGAGTGGTTCAGCAGACGCGACACGCTGGTGCTCGGCAAGTTGGTGCCGGGCGCCGTGCGACGGGCGAAGATCGTCATCGCGGTGTCGAACACAGAAGGCGCGCAGATCGCCGATGCCCTCAATATCGACCCGGCGCGGATCCGCGTGGTGCGCACCTACCCTGCCCCGGCATTCACCCCCGACCCTTCGGGCACCGCGGCCAGCCGCGTGCATGAGCGCTGGGGGCTCAGCCGGTACGTGCTGGCTGTGGGTGACATCCACCCGCGCAAGAACATCGGCGCGCTCGCCCAGGCCCTGACGCACCTCGGTGACCCCCACCTCGAACTGGCCCTGGTGGGCCGCCCAGCCCTTGGCGGCGAGCAGATCGTTGCCGGAGCCAACGCCCGATGGCTCGGCCGCGTGAGCGACGAGGAACTTGCCGACCTGTACCGGGCCGCAACCGTGGTGGCGGTGCCATCGCTCTACGAGGGGTTCGGCCTCCCCATTCTCGAGGCCATGGCCTGCGGGGCACCCACCGTGGCGAGCAGCCGCGGGGCCATGCCCGAGGTGGCCGGCGAGGGCGCCATCGTTGCCGACCCCACCCCCGATGCGCTGGCCGATGCCATTCGTGAGGCGCTCGATCCGGTGATCGCTGACCGCCTCCGCGCGGCGGGGCCGGTGCAGGCGGCCACGTTCACCCCGGATGCCATGGGCAGGGCCGGATGGGATGCACTGCGAATGGTCACCCCATGAAGATCGCGCTCATCGGCACCCGGGGTATCCCCGCTGCCTACTCCGGCTTTGAGACTGCCGTGCAGCACCTGGCGGAGCAGTTCACCGAGCGCGGTCACGAGGTGGTGGTGTACTGCCGCCCCCACATGACCGAGAAGCGGGATGCGCACGCGGGCGCACGACTGGTGCACTTGCCGACGGTCAAGAACAAGTACCTCGACACCATCGTGCACACCGCCCTGAGCACCGGGCACATGGTCACCAAGGACAGGCCTGACGTGGCCATCTACTTCATCGCGGGCAATGCCCCCGTGGTCCCATTTGCCCGCATGGCCGGTGTGCCGAGCATCCTGCAGATTGACGGCATGGATTCGGAGCGCGCCAAGTGGCCCAAGGCCGCGCGCAAGATGATCCGCCAGGCCGAGCACATGTCGGCGGCAGCCGCGACCATCGCGGTGACCGACAGCGAGAGCGTGGCCGACCTGTACGAGCAGCGGTTTGGCAGGCGCATCCTCAGCATCCCCTACGGTGCCGATCTGCCCGACCCCGGCACCACCGCCGAGTGCGAGCGCCTAGGCGTACAGCCTGGCCGCTTCATCCTCTTTGTCGGCCGCCTGGTGCCCGAGAACAACGCGCACCTGCTCATTGAGGCCCATCGCCTGCTGGCCCCCGACTGGCCCCTGGTGATCGTGGGCGATGCCCCGTATGCCGACGAGTACATCGCCGAACTGAAGGCCAACGCGTCGCCGGCGGTCATCTTCCCCGGCTACGTGTTCGGTGATGGCTACGCCGAACTGGTGCACCGCTGCGGCCTGATGTGCGCGCCCACCGAGGTGGGCGGCACGCACCCGGTGATCATCGAGGCCATGGCTGCCGGGGCACCGCTGATCGTGAGCGATCACGCGCCCAATATCGAGGTGGTGGGAGACACCGCGGCGACATTCGCGCTCGCCGGTGGAGCCGAGGCGCTTGCCGTCACCATCGGCGAATTACTCGACGACCCCGCCCGGCGCGAGGCGCTGGGGGCGACGGCTGCGGAACGGGCCCGGGAGCGGTTCAGCTGGAGCCGATGTGCCGATCGGTACCTGACGATCGCTGAGACCCTCCTGAAGTCATGAATCTCGCCATCCGGCATCGCCTTTCCGCCTTCTCCGATGCGATCGGGCAGGTGGGTGACCGCACTGCATTCATCACCGGGGAGCTGCGGTGCGTCCCGCTGCGCCCGTTCGTGGCCCGGGCCGCCCGTACACGTAACTCCAACGCGGCGGCCGAGTGGCAGCGTCTCGGTCGTCGAATGGGGTACCTGCGCCAGCACCGCCTCGCGGGTGGCGGATACGTGTGGGTGCGCCACGGCACCGCCGACATCTTCACGGTCGCCGAGGTACTGGCACGCGATGAGTACTCGATACCCGCAGAGGCCCGGGAGCACCTGCCGGCGCGACCCCGCGTTGTTGATCTGGGATCGAACATCGGCATGTTCGGCATACGGGCGATTCGCGATCTGAACCCCTCGGTCATCACCTCGGTTGAGGCCGACCCGTACAACGCTGCGGTGCTCAGGCGGAATGCCGCAAACGTGCCCATGGGCACCGATTGGCGAGTGATCGAGGCCTTCGCGGCACCCGACGGCGATGGCAACGTGGACTTTGCGGCCGGGCAGTTCGCCGAGTCACGCTCGGGTGATGGGGGCAGCCACTCGGTTGCCACAGTGGATGCCTTCGTGCTCATGGCCGACGCCGACATGGTGAAGATCGACATCGAGGGCGCTGAGTGGCCCATCCTGGAGGACCCTCGGATGGCCACCTGCGCCGTGACGGTGCTTGCCCTCGAATACCACCGATGGGGCTGTGACGCGGGAGAGGATCCGTCCACCCGTTGCCGCCACCTGCTGACCGGCGCCGGGTTCGAATGCCGCGATTCCGGGGCACCCGGAGACGACTTCGGCACGCTCTGGGCCTGGCGGCCCTTCTAGCGGGCGGGATCCTCCGGGCCGATCTCCTCGGCCACAACGTAGTTGGGCCTGGCGCGCACTTCGTCGTAGATCTTCCCGACGTACTCGCCGAGGATCCCCAGAAACGTGAAGATGAACGCCGCGAGGAAGAACATCACGGTCATCACAGATGTCCAGCCCTGAGCGGTGCCCGTTCCGAAGATCGCCCCGATGATCACCCAGATGAGGCCGGCCACCGCAAGGATGGTCATAAGAAAGCCCATGAAGGTCATGAGCCGGAGCGGCAGTTTGGAGAACGAGAAGATGGCGTTGGTACCGCCGAGCGTGCGCTTGACCAGTGAGTACTTGGTCTCCCCAGCCGCACGCTCACGGCGCTCAGCCTCCACGGGCACCTGACGGAACCCGGCAAACGCGCGAAGCCCCGGGAAGTACCGGCCCTTCTCGGGCAGATCGTTGATCACGTCAACCACCTGACGATCCATCAACGAAAATGGGCCGGCATCGCGCGGCAGGTCGATGCTCATTACGCGTGACGCCAGGCCGTAGAAGCCACTGAACGCGGCGCGCAGAAGGCGCCCCTCCTTGCGCCCCTTGCGCACGGCATAGACCACATCCGCGCCCTCACGCCATGCCCCGATAAGCCGGGGGATGATCTCGGGGCCGTCCTGCAGGTCGGCATCCATCACGATCACGGCGTCGCCGCGCGCCGCGCGCAGCCCAGCCTCAATCGC
>Ga0194057_10000308_pt1 | contig 25091 bp, 26 predicted proteins | sample SepL4415m_MetaG_FD_155474 | JGI IMG/M metagenome (GOLD analysis project Ga0194057, IMG submission 155474) | Anoxic zone freshwater microbial communities from boreal shield lake in IISD Experimental Lakes Area, Ontario, Canada - Sep2016-L442-15m | ecosystem: Environmental > Aquatic > Freshwater... | reverse complement strand
AAACCGTCGGCCATGCCCACGCCGGCCCTCAGGATCGGCACGATGGCGAGCTTCTTGCCGGCGATCACCGGCGCCTCCATCTCGGTGAGCGGCGTGCGGATCGTCTCGTCGGTGAGCGGCAGGTTGCGCGTCACCTCCCAGCCCATGAGGAGCGCGATCTCGCGCAGAAGCTGCCGGAACGTGCGCGTCGAGGTCGCGACGTTGCGCATGTGGGTCAGCTTGTGCTGGATCAGGGGATGGTCCAGGACGAAGAGGTTGGGGAGCTCATCGACCTGGTGCATATCGATTCACCTTTGTCGCTCGCGTCCCGCGACCCACTTGGCGTGCACCGGGCGTGGGGCTGTGTCGCCCGCCTGCATGGCACGGCGATTGTACTGCCTTCACGTGCGGACGTTTCGGCGATCGGTTGGGCGCGCCATACCTCATCCGCGGCCGCGACGTGCGCTGCTCTGGCCGAGCACATCCGCGCAACGGCGCTGCACGAGACTGCACACTGCTTCGGCTACACGGAGCTGCAGCTCCGGCGCATGGGACCGGCCTGAGGCGGGGCCGAGGTGGGGCTTTTGCGCGGCGGAGGTCAAGGGCTCGACTCGCCTGCGGTCCACCACCCAAGCCCGGGTCAGTGCGGGCGCCGCTCACGCATGAGCAGCCAGGTGGCGGCCGCCGTCGCAACCATCACGGCCGCGCCGATCGCCATCCTCACGTCGAAGGCGGCGTCGAAGGCCGAAGCGGTCACTCTCAAGACCTCGGAGGCATTCTCCACGGCAGGTGGCCGCCCCGACAGCAGGGAGGCATTGAGGGCGGCGAGCGTGGCGTACGCCTCCTGGCCGCTCATGCCCTGCTCCGTGAGACCGTGGACGATGCCGCTCGCTGTGACCCGGCTGAGGAGCAGCGTGGTCAGGATCATGCCCAGGGAGTAGCCGAGCTCGCCGATCGTCAGCCGCGAGGAGGTCACGGCGCCGTAGGCGTCCGCCGGCGCGGCATCGACGATGACCTGCGCCTGCCCAGTCAGCGCCGCGTTCACCCCGTACCCGATGAGCAGGGATCCGGGCAGGATCACCCAGTAGGCCGAGCTCTGCTGGACCGGCAGGAGGGCGATGAAGCCCGCGGCCGCGACGAGCGCGTTGAGCGTGATGACGTGGCGCGGCGAGCGGCCGGCGCCGAGTCGCCGGCCCGCGACGAGCCAGGCGGCGGCGCCGATGAGGTAGAAGGGCTGCAGCCCGAAGGTGGCGACGAACACCGAGCCCTGTTTCTCGTACTGCAGATAGTCGCTGAGGCTGATGACCAACGCCGCGTAGACGCCGTTGACGAAGATGCCGACGAGCACGGCGGCCACGAAGGTACGCGAGCGGAAGAGCCGCACCGGGAAGGCGGGAGCGCGCCGGCGCAGCTCGACCAGCACCCAGGCGACGAGCATGAGGCCGCCCCCGGCGACGAGCGCCCACGCCAGGAGGCTCCCGGGATCGGTCGCTACCGCGAGGAAGCCCGTGATCACGGTCATCAGACCGAGCCCGATGAGGACCAGGCCCCACAGGTCCACGGGTCCCGAGCCCGCGCGCGGCATCCGTGGGAGCAGGCGCGGAGTGAGGAGCGCGCTCGGCACGCACATCGCCGGGACGACGAGGAACAGCCAGCGCCAGTCGACTCCCGCGAGCAACCCGCCGGCGAGGCTGGCGACGGTGGCGAAGACGATGCTGTACATGCCCCACAGACCCAGCGCCCGCCCGAGGCTCCCGCCGGGCGCGACGACCTTAACGCAGGCGTAGGTGGCGGTCAGCATCACGCCGTAGGCGACGCCGGCGAGGATGCTGCCCGCCAGATACACGGCTCCCGACGGGATGAGGACGATCGCCATGCCGGCGACGCCGGCGAGAAGGTATGACCACATGAGGACGCGGCGCCGGCCGAGCCGGTCGGCGGCGACGCCCGAAGCTATGGCGGTGGCCGCGATGGCCAAGGTGGCGGCGCTGGCGCAGGCGCTGCGCATAAAGGGGCTCAGGCCGAGGTCCGCGGTGGCCGAGGCGAGCGACACGGCCGAGAGGCAGACGCCGGTCGACATGATGGCCGCCACCCAGCCCAGCAACATGATGGCGAGGTGGCCGGAGCGCGCCGCCGGCGGTGCTCCGCCCTCCTCACTCAGTGCAGCTCCCAGCGCCGGTCCCCCCTTCTCTCCAGTCGCCCCGCGTTCCCTCCTGCCGTCATCCTACTAGGACGGGGCCACCCGGCGCGCCACCCCTTGCCCGCACGGAGCGGCCTCCGCCCTCAGCGGCGGCCGCTGAGCCACAGGGGGACCACCGGCGCCCAGAGCAGGAACAGGACGGCCACCACGGTGACGGTGGCCCGTGGGCCGAGAAGCGGCACGACGGCCACGGCCGCCAGGGCTCCGAGCACCCGCGCCGTGTTGAAGCCCAGATCGATGGCCGTGAACACTCTTCCGCGGTAGCGGTCCGGCACCGCGCCCTGCGCGAGCGTGTCCGCGGGCACCCGTGTCCAGCCGTAGGAGACGCCCAGGGCCACGGCGCCGATGGTGAGCGCGAGGGCGAGCGCATCCGCCGTCACGACGGCGGGGAGGAGGGCCACTGCCGCGAGGGCGAAGGCCACGCCGATGAGCAGCCGGTTGGGCATGAGGGAGCGCAGGGCTCCCGCCGTGAGGAAGCCGAGAAAGACGCCGACGCCGCCAGCCCCCACGAGCCCCGAGAACGAGACGAGACCACCGCCGAGATCCTCCTTGATGACCACCAGCACGGTCGCGATGACCATCACCTGCAGAAACTGGCCGGCGGCCACGGTCAGGACCGGAGCGAGGGCGGCCGGCGTGCGGCCGATGCGGCGGAAGCCGTCGGCGAGATCGGCGATGACCGCCGCCAGATCGCCGCGCAGCGCGCCGGCCCCCTTCTCCGGCGACAGGGCGCTGGAGAGGCGCGCGCTGACCGCCGAAGTCGCCACCCACATCACCCCCGAGAGGGCGATCACCGCCCAGGTGCCCGCCGCGGTCGCGATGAGGCCGCCGGCGGCCATGCCGCCGAACAGGGCCACAGTGCCCGTGATCGAGGCGATCGTGTTGGCGGTGAAGAGCAGCGTGTCGTTGGGCGCCCGTCCCGGCTCCGGCGCATCCTCCTCGGCGGCGCCGACCACGCGGGGTATCACGGCCGTTGAAGTGGCCTGGAAGAGGCGGTTTGCCGAGAACACGATGAGCGCCCCGGCATAGACCGCGCCGCCGCCGAGCCCGGGCAGCGCGAGCAGTGCGGCTGCGGCCCGCAGCAGCGAAAGGACCACCAGGATGGGGCGGCGGGGCCAGCGGTCAACGAAGACTCCCGCAAACGGCTCGAACAGCGCGAACGGCAGCAGGGAGAGCGCCGTCGCGACGGCAAACCCGCGCACGGTGCTCTGCGACTCCGGCAAGAAGACGACGGCGTTGAAGATCGCCGCCAGAAACGCGCCTTCGGCGACCTGACTGGCGAGGCGCGCGGCGAGGAGGACGCGGAAGTCGCGGCAGCCGAGCACCATGCGCGCGCGATCGAACTTGCCCTGAGTCAGAGCCGCCTCCTTCTCGTCCTGTCCGTGAGTATCTGCTCGGCGGAGGTCCGAAGCCAGTATGCGGTGGACATTCTCGCGCTATCATGGAGGGCACGCCAAAGGGCGGGATCAGGCCGCGTCACACAGACGCGAAGCGAAGAGGAGCTCGCAGAGGAGCCGATCGTCATGCGCGTACAAGGATACCGGCGCGGACCATGCGCTCGAGGGTGAGCGATAGCGTGGCGGCGAGTGACCCATGGACCCCGGGCTCCTGGCGCTCACGCACGACAGCGCAGCAGCCCGACTGGCCCGACGCGGAGTCGCTCGAGCGCGCCCTCGCGGAGCTCGCGGCGCTGCCGCCCCTGGTCTTCGCCGGCGAGACGCGCCATCTGCGCGCCGCCCTGGCCGATGTCGCCCTGGGGCGCGCCTTCCTCCTCCACGTCGGCGACTGCGCGGAGTCGTTCCGCGACCTCTCCGCTCCGCGCATCCGCGACAACCTCAAGATCATGCTGCAGATGGCGACGGTGCTCACCTACGGCGCGGCCCTGCCGGTCGTGAAGCTCGGCCGCGTGGCGGGGCAGTTCGCCAAGCCGCGCTCCAGCCCCACCGAGCGCGTCGGCGACCTGGAGCTACCGTCGTTCCGCGGGCACATGGTGAACGACGATCTCCCGGAGGCCGGCGCCAGAGCAGCCGACCCCTCGCGGCTGTTGCAGGCCTATCATCAGTCGGCGGCGCGGCTCAATCTGCTGCGCGCCTTCACCAAGGGCGGCTTTGCCGACCTGACGCAGGTCCACCTCTGGAACCAGGAGTTCGTGGCCCACTCGTCCGAGGGGCGCCGCTACGAAAGGATCGCCCGAGGCATCGATGACGCTCTGCGCTTCATGGCGGCCTGTGGGATCGACCTGGAGCGTGAGCATCGGCTGCACGAGGTCGATCTCTGGACCAGTCACGAAGGCCTGATCCTGCCGTATGAGGAGTGTCTCACGCGGCGCGACAGCCTGACCGGCGACTGGTACGACTGTTCGGCGCATCTGCTGTGGATCGGTGAGCGCACGCGGAGCCCACAGGGCGCGCATGTCGAGTTCTTCTCCGGGGTCCGCAATCCGCTGGCCTGCAAGCTCGGGCCTGAGGCCACCCCCGGGCAGGTCGTCGCGCTCTGCGAGCGGCTGGACCCCGACCGGGAAGCCGGCCGACTGACGCTCATCGCCCGGCTCGGGGCCGATCGCGTCGAGAGCCTTCTGCCGCCGCTGGTCCGCGGCGTTCGTGACTCAGGGCACCCCGTGGTCTGGGTGTGCGATCCGATGCATGGCAACGGGCGGCGGACGCCCGGCGGCGTCAAGACCCGACGCTTCGATGACATCATGCGAGAGTTGCGAGGCTTCTTCGAGGTGTGCCGCGCCGAGGGCGTCTGGCCGGGGGGCGTTCATCTCGAGTTCACCGGCGACAACGTCACCGAGTGCGTGGGCGGGGCCGAGCCGGTGTCCGAGGGCGATCTCAGCACGCACTACTCGACGCTGTGCGATCCGAGGCTCAACGCGATGCAGTCGCTCGACGTCGCCTTCCAGGTCGCCGAGCTGCTGAGGCCGCAACGGATGGGCCGGCGGACGCCCTCCGGGTGAGGCCCGGCGGACGCCCTCCGGGTGAGGCCCGGCCCGCTGCCCCCGACAAGACTCAGGCTACAGTTGAGCGTTAAGGCTGCGGCTGCAGACGGCCGCCCTCCCCCCATCGCGCCCGCCCAGCGTGCTTCTCGGAATGGGCGCGCCAGTTCGCGTCAGGTCGAGGCGCGTCTGCTGGCGCTGCTTCTCCCCTATCAGTTTCCCTGGCGGCTTCGCCACCCGCGGCGGGTGAAAACGAGCGTGGCAGGCTGTGTTCCCGTCAGACGGTCGCGTCAACGCTGACGTGCGCGCTCAGCGGAGGCGGCCCGCCGGCGGGGGCATGGTCGAAAGCGGCCGAAGCCGTTGACGGGACTTCCAACGATACCGTTGGAAGTACCGCCAGCGGTACCGCCAACGGCATACGCTCGCACGGCATCTATGCCGTGGGCGGCGACCACCCGCACGGTCTTCTGCAGCCGCGGCCGCCGGAAGACCGGGCCGCGGCTGCCGGAAGACCGGGCCGCGGCCGACGGAACCGCGCCGGTCGATGCGTGAGACGACGTCTGCGGGCAAGCGACTCGCGGCCGGTGAAAGCGTGGGCGGAGGGCTGTTTTCCCCTCAGTTTCCCTGGCGGCCCCGCCACCCGCGGCGGCCAAAGGCGGAGCACATGCATGAAGCCAGACAGCGGGACTGGGAGCAGTCGTTCGAAGACGATGTCGTGCGACCAGGCGCCGGGCCGGCAACGGCCCTGCCGGGCGCCGCGACCTGCGCAGCCACTCTGCCGTCTCCCGTGCCGATAGAATGGTGACGAACCCGTTCGCTGGGTGAGCTCGGCAGCAGCGCGCGACGGAGGGGGGCCGATCGTGAACGGCTCCGGCGACAGGGTCAGCTTCATCTGGAGTGTCGCCGATCTGCTGCGCGGCCCCTACAAGCCCGCCCAGTACGGCCGCGTGATCCTGCCGCTCACCGTGCTCCGCCGCCTCGACTGCGTGCTCGAGCCGACCAAGGCCGCGGTGCTCGCGAGGCATGAGAGCCTCAAGGGCGGTCAGCTTGCCAACACCGAGCCGGTGCTCAAACACGTCGCCGGGCAGGCCTTCCACAACACCAGCCGCCTCGACTTTCCCAAGCTCACCGACGACCCCGCCAACATCGCCGCCGACCTGCAGCATTACATCGCCGGCTTCAGCGAGCGTGCCCGCGAGATCATCGAGCACTTCGGCTTTGAGGCCGAGATCGAGAAGCTCGACAAGGCGGCCAACGAGACCGCCGGCGACCACCTTACGCCGCGCGAGGTCATCCGTCTCATGGTCGACCTGCTCTTCGAGCCCGACGGCGAGGCGCTCACCAGGCCCGGCATCGTGCGCACCCTCTGCGACCCGGCCTGCGGCGCCGGCGGCATGCTGAGCGTCGCCGAGGACTACCTGCGCGAGCTCAACCCTCAGGCGCGCCTCGAGTGCTACGGCCAGGAGTACGACCCCGAGTCCTACGCCATCTGCGGCAGCGACCTGATGATGAAGGGCCAGAACCTCGAGAACGTCAAGTTCGGCGACAGCTTCACCGCCGACGGGCTCGCCGGCATGCGCTTCGACTACCTGCTCGCCAACCCGCCGTTCGGCGTCGAGTGGAAGCCGGAGGAGCGCTTCATCCGCGGGCGAGGCCGAGAGCCTCGGCTTCGACGGCCGCTTCGGCGCCGGCCTGCCGCGCATCAACGACGGCTCCTTCCTCTTTCTGCAGCACATGATCAGCAAGATGAAGCCCGAAGGCTCGCGCCTGGCCATGGTCTCGAACGGCTCGCCGCTGTTCACCGGCGACGCCGGCTCGGGCGAGAGCAACATCCGCCGCTGGATCATCGAGAGCGACTGGCTCGAGGCGATCGTGGCGCTGCCCGATCAGCTCTTCTACAACACCGGCATCAGCACGTACGTTTGGATCGTGACCAACCGCAAACGGCCCGCCCGCCGAGGCAAGGTCCAGCTCATCGACGCCACGGGCTTCAGCCGGAAGATGCGCGAGGAGCCTCGGCAACAAGCGCAACGAGCTCAGCGAGGAGCACATCGACGAGATCACGCGCATCTACGGCGAATGCGCCGAGGGCGAGCACTGCAGGATCTTCGCGAGCGAAGCGTTCGGCTATCGCAAGATCACGGTGGAGCGGCCGCTGAAGCTGAACTTCGCGGTGAGCGAGGAGCGGCTCGAGCGGCTGCAGACCGAGAAGGCGTGGCAGAAGGTGAAGGAAGCCGACCGCGAGGCCGTGCTGGCGATGCTGCGCGGGATGGCGGGGGCGGGCGTGGGCGCAGCCGGTGGCGTGGACACGGGCGCCCGCGCAGACGTGGGCGCAGCCGGTGGCGTGGACACGGGCGCAGACATCGGCGTGCACGCCGGCGCGGGCGCACGCGCGATGTGGACGGAGCGGCCGGCGTTTGAGGCGGCGCTGAAAAGCGCCGCCCGGGCCGCCGGCCTCAAGCTCGACGCCCCGCTCAAGAAGGCCGTCATGACCGCGCTCTCCGAGCGCGACGAGACGGCCTCCATCTGCCTCGACGCCAAGGGCCACGCCGAGCCCGACGCCGAGCTGCGCGACACCGGGAACGTGCCGCTCGGCGAGGACGTCGGCGAGTACCTGGCCCGCGAGGTGCTGCCCTACGTGCCCGACGCCTGGGTGAGCGAGGCGGTGCGCGACCCGCAGGACGGCGGCGTCGGCAAGGTCGGCTACGAGATCAACTTCAACCGCTACTTCTACAAGTACGTGCCGCCCCGGTCGCTGGCGGAGATCGAGGCCGACATCCGCGCTCTCGAGACCGACATCGTGCGCATGCTCGGGGAGATCACGGGGAGCGGCGCGGAGAAGGAGCGATGAGCCGCGCCGCCGCCTCAGTCGAAGCGCACATCTCGCAGACGCTTGTACACCCGACCGCGCAGCGCGATGCGCCCGACCGAGACCAGGCGCCGTGCATCGTCGACCTTGAAGAGGATCCTGTGGTCGCCAACGCGTGCTCGAAGCACACCGGGTCTCCCCCGGACCGCGGCGACGCCGCGCCGGCGTGGCTCGATACCGAGGTCATGAAGCAGAGCCAGCACGGCCGCCCTCGCGTCGGGCGAAAGACGGGCGTACTCCCGGTCGGCCGTCGGCCGCAGTTCGACCCGGTAGTTCAAGCGAAGCCCTCAAGAGCCATGCTTCTTCACCACCTCGTCAAGAGGGATGCCGGCCCCCTCGAGCTCGCCGCTCGCTTCCAGGTGCTCCCAGTCCGCGGCGTCGTGCTGGTCTTCCACGAACTGAGCGACGAACATGTCTTCGATCGGGACGACCGCCGCGAGGGGCTTGCCGTGACGCTTGATCACGAAGCGGTCGCCGCCGTAGGCGCAGCGGCCGACGATCTCGGAGAGCTTCTCTCTGAGCTCGCGCGTGGTCACTGTCTCGGCGTCTCCAAAGTCGTTGTTGGCGATGCGGTCTTCGAGGTCGTCGGGCATGGCGTCATCTCCGGGGGATTTGTGTACATAGATGAATCTCTCGTGATAATGTACACGACTGCGCCTGGTTCCGCCAGTCCTCTTCGTCCCAGCTCAGTCTGCGGGACGCGCTACCTGCTCACAAGGGTGACGAAGGCAAGGCAGGGTGACGTTGGCCTACAGACCCAGCTCTTTGCGGATCTCCGACCAAGGACGTCCCGGCTCGTCCAGCTCGCCGTTGTCGATCGCCTCCTGGATCTCGCAGGCGTCGTTGTAGTCCTCGAGCGCCTGGCAGGCCTGCAGGTCGTAGGTGGCGACGATGGCGATGAGGGGCTTGCCGTGACGCTTCACGACGATCTGCTCACCGCCGCGGCCAACACGGTCGAGGACCTCTGCCAGATTGGCACGCAGCTCCTTGGCGGTGACAGACTTGGCGTCGCCGAAGTCGCCTTTCTTGACGCGCTTGGCGTAGTCCCGTTTTGGCGCCATCCGGGTACCTCCGGGAGCCGCGGGTGCAGAAGTGGTCTTCGGCGCCAAGGGTACGCCTCTGCTCGGTCGGTGGTCAGGGAGCGCGCAACGGGTTCGCCGCGAGGGCAGCCGCTTGACCAGGCCGACGACACAGGCGGTCGTCGCTCTCCTGGGAAGGGAGAAGGCGTGAGCCCCCAGCCCCAGTCGATGCTGCAAGAGGGGCCGTGCGAGCCATTCGCAAACGGGCCGGCGTTGGAGGTGGCGCTGGGGGAGCGGCGTGGCGCAGGATCGATGATCCGCGCCGCCGCGAGCGCTACCATACCGACCACGTTACCGGTCGAGTCAGTCCCGGCACGCCTTGTCCCGCCGCACGACACGCTTGACCACCACCCGCCCGCCGCGATCGTCGATTGCGAAGATCACCCGGAAGTCGCCGACACGCGCCCGCGACCATCCCGGTTCGGAGCGCACGGGCGACACGCCGCGATGTCGAGGTTCGACCTCAAGCCGTCGAAGCTCCTTCATGATGGCGGACTGCGCAGCAGACGGAAGCCTGGCCAGTCCGCGCTCGGCGGTCGGCAGGAGAACGACTGTGTAGGTCACGGCTCACTCATCAAGACCGTACTTCTCGACGAACTCATCGAGCGTGATCCCCGGCTCGTCCAGCTCTCTGCTGTCGATCGCCTTCTGGATCTCAATCGCATCACTGTGGTCTTCCAGCGCCTGACAGGCCTGCAGGTCGTAGGTGGCGACGATGGCGACGAAGGGCTTGCCGTGGCGCTTCACGACGATCTGCTCACCACCAAACGCCACGCGGTTGACGATCTCCGCCAAGTTGGCGCGCAGCTCCTTGGCGGTCACGAAGTTGGCGTCGCCGAAGTCGCCCTCTTTGACGCGCCTGTCGTAGTCCCATTCGGGCGCCATCTGGGTACCTCCCGGAGCAAGGGGCAGAGAAGTGGTCTTTGGTACCAAGGGCACACCTTTGCTCGATCGAGGGCCAGGGAACGCGTGACGGAATCGCGCCCATCCCCAGTTTGGCGACGGCGAACGCCCACGGCAAGGGCTTCGGCGGCGGCGAAGGGTGACGTTTGCCGGATCGACGAGTGGCGAGAAGGCCGACATGGCGCGCCGCGCGCGTTGCGGCCGCCGCGGGCGCTGCCGGCCGTGCATCCGCCGGGCGCCCACTTGTGGCTCATCGGCGCCTGAGCGACGGTGGGGATGGTCATGTCACGCAAAGCCGCTTGTCACCCGGTCCGCCGACAGCGCGGACGTGATGCGCGTGGAGTGGGATACGCGGTCCGGCGCCGACTCAGAGCAAATCCTTGAGCTCCTCCACCGTAAGACCCGCCTCCCTCACGATGGCGCGAAGCATGCCCTTGGCCAGCTCATGGTGATCGGGGGATCGTGAGCCTCCGGTGTGGAGGCGCAGTCTGACGCATGACGATGTGGCTGCCTCGCTGTCGGTCTCTCTCGTAGCCGGCCTTGGCCAAGGCGGCCACCACCTCACGACCGGAAACCCGAGGCAGGACGCTCACACCGCTACCTCCACGACCTCCTCGGAGATCGATGGGGGAATGGGCTCATCGTGTGCTTCGAGGCTCTCCAGATACGCGTGGATGGCCTCCTGGATGTTCTGCAGCGCGCTCGCGCGCGTCGCCCCTTGGGAGACGCACCCCGGCAGAGACGGCGCCTCAGCCACGAAGACCCCATCTTCGTCTTGTTCCACGAGGACGCGGTACTTCATCGTTGCCTCCCGTTTCGCGGATTCTCAAGAGACATGATACCCGTCGAAGCGCTGCGCGACTGCCGCCGCACCCGGGCCTGCGCCGACGACGAACTGTGGGAGTACGGCAGGATTTGCCGCATGAACCGTGTCATGCAGCCGTACCTCGAGGCTGTCGCGTGACTGTGGTGCACCCTGGTGAGGGGGTCACTGGCGCCACTCTGGACTGTCCGAAAAGATTCGCACATAATGACAAGTGCAAATCATTTCGGTCACACGGGAGCCTGATGACTCTCTCCGACACAGACAGGGCGCTTGCGCTCGTGCGCTCCACAGGCGCGATCCGCCCCCGCGACCTGGTAGCCGCGGGCATCTCCCCCCGCCTCCTCGGGAGGCTCATGGAGCGCGACCTTGTGGAGCGTGTCGGTCGGGGGCTCTACCGGGCCAATCCCGCGCAGGTCACCGAGAACCACGGTCTTGTTCTGGCCGCACAGGCGGTCCCTGGTGGGGTGGTCTGCCTGCTGAGCGCGCTGCGTTTTCACGGCCTCACCACGCAACTCCCATTCGAGGTCTGGATGGCCATCGACAGACACGCGGCGAAGCCCAGGGTCCGCTTTCCGCAACTGCGCATCATGCGGTTTTCGGGTTCCTCGTTCAGCGAGGGAGTGGACGAGCACCTCATCGAGGGCGTGAACGTGAGGGTCTACAGCGCGGCCAAGACCGTCGTCGACTGCTACAAGTTCCGCAACAGGATCGGCGTCGATGTCGCCGTTGAGGCGTTGCGCGACTGCCGGGGGGCCGGCCACTGCGATGACGCCGACCTGCTGCGATACGCCACGGCGTGTCGCATGAGGACCGTGATGCAGCCGTACGTGGAAGGCGTCGGGTGACCGCTCGGCGCCCGTCGGCCGACCTCTCCGCGTCGGTCCACAGACGGCTCCTCAACATCTGCGCCAAGACTGGTGAGGACCCACACGAACTGTTCGCCCGGTTCGCACGCGAGCGCTTCCTGTACCGGCTCTCGGTGTCTGAGCAGCAGCGGTTCTTCGTGCTCAAGGGGCCACGCTGTTCGCGGTGTGGGAGGGCTCGCCGCACCGAGCCACCCGAGACATCGACCTTCTCGGGCTCCTTGCAGGCGAAGAGCACGTGCTCCGCGAAGCGTTCGGCGAAATCTGCGCCGCAGCGGTCGAACCCGACGGTCTGGTGTTCGATGGTGCGACCATGCGCTTCACCACGATCCGGGAGCGCGAAGCGTATGCCGGAACGCGCCTGAAGATGATCGCCCGCCTGTCCACGGCCCAGCTGCCGGTCCAGGTCGACGTGGGCTTCGGAGACGCCGTGACCCCGGCTCCTGAGCGCGTGACTCTGGAGACGATCCTCGACTTTCCTGCCCCGGTGCTTCGCGCCTACCCCATGCCCACGGTGATCGCCGAGAAGGTCCACGCCATGGTCAGCCTGGGCTTTCGCAACAGCCGCATGAAGGACCTGCTGGACGTCAGCATCCTCGCCGAGCGCTTCGACATGGACGGAGCCACGCTCGTGGAGGCGATCCGAGCCACGGCCGTTCGCAGAGCGACCGTGTTGCCGGACGCGCTTCCCGCACCGCTCGTGCAGGGCTTCGTCGAGGATCGCGAGAAGCAGATGCAGTGGAGCAGCTTCATCTCGCGCAACCGTCTCGTGGCGGGCTCGCTCGGCGAGGTGGTCGCCGCTCTGCGGCGTTTTCTCGCCGAGCCGTACCTCGCCGCGGCGCGCGGCGAGCCGTTCGCCAAGCACTGGCCCGCCGGAGGGGCGTGGGGCTGACGCAAGGGGTCTGATGCCGGCCGATCACAGGGAGATCGCCTTCGAGGGGCTGATCCTCCCTCGGAACCAGAAGCGCAGCCCAGCGGTCCCCTTATTGTCCCATTACCTCTTATGTTTTTGTGTTTTAGCGATGGTATGAGACACTACCGTCATGGACGACTCCAACCCACTCGATCTGCTCGACTACCTGCACCTCAAGGGCGTCGTGCGGGCGCGCGACGTCGAAGCCATCGGCATCCCGCGCAAGTACCTGAGCCGGCTGGTCGAGCGCGGCCAGGCGGAGCGCATCGGCCGCGGCCTGTACATGGCCGCGGACGCGGAGTGGGAGCCGCACCACTCCCTGGCCGCCGTGGCGGCGCGCGTGCCTCACGGCGTCGTCTGTCTGCTCTCCGCATTGCTCTTCCACGAGCTGACGAGCGAGCTCCCACGCGAGACGTGGCTGGCCATCGGCGCCACGGCCTGGCGGCCGCAGCTTGCGCCCGTGCCGGTGCGGGTCGTTCGCTTCTCGGCAGCAGCACTCTCCACCGGCGTTGAAGACCACCTCATCGAGGGCGTACCCGTGCACATCACAAGCCCTGCCAAGACGGTGGTCGACTGCTTCAAGTTCCGCCACAAGATCGGCGTGGAGATCGCCATCGAGGCGCTGCGCGATTGCCGCCGCAAGCGGGCCTGCACCAACGACGAGCTCATGGAGCATGCCGCTGTGTGCCGCATGACCAACGTGATGCGGCCCTACCTCGAGGCTGTCGCGTGACCAGGCGAACGCGACGGCAGAGTGCCGCTCCCGCACAACGCCGCCAATCCCTCTGTCCGCCCAACCCCAGCAGCCGTCACCCGAGTGGTTGACAAACGTGGATAACTATTGACATTTGTCAGTATCTCATCATACTCATACACATGAGCATCCCACGTGGCATGACCAACAGGGCACTCCTCGTTGCGCACGAGCTCGGCGCCGTGCGTGTGAGCGACCTTCGCGCGCGGGGCATCCACCCTGAAGCGCTGCGGCGCCTGGTGCATCGTGGCCTGGTGGAACGTCTCGGCGCCGACCTCTACCGCGCCACCGAGGCGCCGATCACGGAGAACCACGGCCTCGTGCTGGCGGCGCAGACGGCGCCCCGTGGCGTCGTCTGCCTGCTCAGCGCCCTGCGCTTCCACTGGCTCACGACCGAGCTGCCCTCGGAGGTGTGGATGGCGCTCGACCGGCGCGCGGCGAAGCCGCGCGCCCCGTATCCGCGCCTGCAGCTCGTGCGCTTCTCGGGGGCGGCGCTCACCGAAGGCGTGGAGACCCACGTGCTGGAGGGCGTGACGGTGCACGTGTACGGTCCCGCGAAGACCGTCGTCGACTGCTTCAAGTACCGCCATAAGCTCGGCGTGAACGTGGCGGTCGAGGCGCTGCGCGACTACCTGGCGCGCCGCGACCGTGACCTCGACGAGCTCATGCGCCTCGCAAAGGCATGCCGCATGGCCAACGTCATGCAGCCGTATCTCGAGGCGCTCCTGTGAGCGCTGAGCACCCCCGCGACCTTCCTCTCTCCATCCTCAACCGGCTGGCCAATCGCTGCAAGGCGACCGGCGACGACCCCCACACCACGCAAACGCGCTTCATCCTGGAGCGATTCCTCTACCGGCTGTCGCAGACGCGTCATCGTGACAGCTTCGTGCTCAAGGGCGCCATGCTGTTCGTCATCTGGCAGGATCATCCGTACCGCGCCACGAGGGATCTGGATCTGCTGGGCCGCACCGTGCTGTCACCCGAACGACTCGCGGCCGTCGTGGACGATATCTGCTCCGTGCCCACGGAGCCGGACGGTGTCGTCTTCCACACCGAGACCATCGCTGTCAGCCCCATCCGGCACGATCAGGGATTCGAAGGCCAGCACGTCGATCTGCAGGCCACACTCGGAGCCGCGCGCTACAAGGTGCGCGTCGACATCGGGTTCGGAGACGCGGTCGTCCCCCCGGCCAAGCTCACCGAGTTCCCGGTGCTTCTCGACTTCTCCGCGCCACTGATACTGGCGTATCCGCCCGAGACATCCATCGCGGAGAAGGTCGAGGCCATGCTCGAGCGCGGCATGCAGAACAGCCGCATGAAGGATCTGCACGACGTGTACACACTCAGCGGCGTCTTCGCCTTCGCGGGCTCCATTCTCCGCGAGGCGCTGGTCGCCACGCGTCGGCAGCGCGCCGACAGCTTCCCCGAGCAGCTCCCAGCGTCTCTGCGCGAGGAGTTCGCTCTGGACCCGGTGAAGCTCACGCAGTGGGGCGCGTTCGTGCGCAAGGCGCGCGTCGAGCCTGTCGAGCTCGGCGAGATGGTCGTCGCTCTGCGGCGTTTTCTCGCCGAGCCGTACCTCGCCGCGGCGCGCGGCGAGCCGTTCGCCAAGCACTGGCCCGCCGGAGGTCCGTGGGGCTGAGGCCGCGAGCGGCACGGCGCCCGGCGCAACGTCCCCAATCGCTGGTAAGCTGGCGGCACGAAGCACTGGCCCGCCGGAGGGCCGTGGGGCTGACGCTGGGGGTCTGATGCCGGCCGACCGCAGGGAGATCGCCTTCGAGGCCGCCATCGAAGAGAGCTGGCCACCCATGGCGGCTTTCTCAAGGGCGACCCCGAGGCGTTCGACCGGGAGCTCGCCCTGGACCGCGGCGAGCTGTTCGCCTTTTTGCGCGGCTCGCAGCCCAGGACCTGGGCCAAGCTCGAAGGCCTCCTTGGCCGGCAGACCGAGGCCACCGTCCTCGACAACCTCCAGGGCGCCCTCGCGGCGCGCGGGTCGCTGGACGTGCTGCCCCACGGCTTCAAGTGCTACGGCAGGCAGCTCCGCCTCGCTTAGGGCCTATCCCGCCAGGTCTGCACGCACGGATGCGCCCGTGGACACATCGCGGCTGCGGCCCCTCCCCGGATCCCCACGTAGCTGGGCTACGAGGGAACCGTCTCGTGACCGCCCCGCTCGGTCCACGAACGCCCCGCACGCACATCCCTGGCGGGATAGGCCCTTGCTTCGCTCCCGCCCACGGCATGAACCCCGAGACGCAGGCGCTCTACGCGGCGAACCGCCTCACGGTCACCCGCCAGCTCAAGTACGACCCTCTGGGCGAGAGCTCCATCGACCTCGTCCTCAGCCTCAACGGCCTGCCCGTCGTCACTGCCGAGCTCAAGAACCCGATGAGCGGCCAGACCTGGCGCGACGCCGTCTGGCAGTACAAGGTCGACCGCGACGCCGGGGCGACGATCTTCCGCTTCAAGCTGCGCGCCCTCGTACACTTCGCCGTCGACCCCGACGAAGCGCACATGACCACCAAGCTGGAGGGCAAGGCCACGCGCTTCCTTCCCTTCAATCGCGGCAACGGCACGGCCGCCGGCAACCCCGTGAACCCCGGCGGCCACAAGACCGCCTACGTCTGGGAGCAGGTGCGGGCGCGCGACAGCCCCATGGGCATCCTCGCGCGCTTTCTGCACCTGCAGGTCGACGAGAAGAGGCACGGCGGCCGGGCGCTCAAGCGCGAGACGACGATCTTCCCGCGCTACCACCAGCTCGACTGCGTGCGCGCCTGCGAAGCCGACGCGCGCACGGGCGGCGCCGGCCGCGGCTACCTCATCCAGCACTCGGCGGGCAGCGGCAAGAGCAACTCCATCGCCTGGCTCGCGCACCGCCTCGCGAGCCTGCACTCAGGCGACGACGTGAAGGTCTTCGACTCCGTCGTCGTGGTCACCGACCGCCGCGTGCTCGACAAGCAACTGCAAGACCCGATCTACCAGTTCGAGCACAAGCAGGGCCCAAACGCCGCTACGCGGTGATCGTCGCCGAGGCGCACAGCTCGCAGAGCGGCGAGAGCGCCAGGAAGATGAAGGACGTGCCCGCCGGCGCACACCTCGCCGAGCAGGCCGCCGAGGAGGCCGCGGGAGACGGCCTTGATGACTACGAAGAGGAGGTCATCAAGGCCATGGCCGCCCGCGGCAAGCAGCAGAACCCCTCCTTCTTGGGCTTCACGGCGACGCCCAAGTACAAGACGCTCGAGGTCTTCGGCCGCCCCGGCCCCGACGGCAAGCCCATCCCCTTCCACCTCTGCAGCATGCGCCAGGCGATCGAGGAGGGCTTCATCCTCGATGTGCTCGCCGCCTACACCACCTGCAGGACCTACTACGGCCTGATCAAGGCGACCGCCGACGACCCCGAGGTCGAGAAGAAGCAGGCCGCCGTGGCGCTCGCCCGCTACATGAGCCTGCACCCCTACAACATCGCCCAGAAGACCGAGGTGATGGTCGAGCACTTTCGCGCCCACACGCGCCACAAGATCGGCGGCCGCGCCAAGGCGATGGTCGTCACCGGCTCGACGACGAGGTCTCGCTGCGGTACTACCGGATGCAGAAGATGAGCGAGGGCAGGATCCCGCTGCAGCCCGACCAGCCCGAGCCGCTCGACGGCCCCACCGCGGTCGGCGCCGGCGTGGTCGAGGACGAGAAGGTCGAGCTCTCGACCCTCATCGAGATCATCAACGAGCGTTTCGGCACGACCTTCACGGCCGCCGACGAGCTCTTCTTCAGCCAGATCCGCGAGGAGGCCGTCGCCGACGAGCAGTTCCAGCAGGCCGCCACCGCCAACCCGCTCGAGGCCTTCAAGCTGGTCTTCGACAAGGCCCTTGAAGGCCTGTTCATCGGGCGCATGGAACAGAACGAGTCGCTCACGGAGCGGTTCCTCGACGACACCGACTTCCGCCGCGCCGTGAGCCGCTACCTCATGACGCAGGTCTACGAGCAGATCCGCGGGGAGGCGCCGAGCGTCTGAGTCGCGCTCATCCGCGCCTCCGCGGCGTCGGCGTCGGTCGGCGGGCGCCCGACGCCCAGGCCGGCGACCGTCAGGCGCCCGCGGCGCCGCACTACGACGCCAGCGAGTTCCCTATCCTGGGCTTGCCGACCGGCGCCCTGGCCTTCGACTTCGGCAGCGAGGACGGCTTGACGAACGTGCTGCCCTTCGGCCCGAGCTTCACGGCCTTGTGCAGGGCGCTGCCGCGCAGCAGCTCGCTCCACGAGAGGAACCAGACGGTCCAGCCGTCGCCCCACTCGCCGGCCACCGGGCTGCCGCTGACGGTCACCGGGTCGCCGGGCATGGCGAGCTCGTAGTAGGTCTGCGCGTGCTCCGGAGAGAGGTTCACGCAGCCGTGGCTGACGTTGGCGTAGCCCTGCGAGCCCGTCGACCAGGGGGCGGCGTGCATGAAGTTGCCGCTCCACGTGAAGAGCACCGACCACGGCACCATGATGTCGTAGTCGGGCCCCACCATGTGGGCCGGGTTCTGCTTGTAGATCGCCAGGTAGGAGCCGTTGGGCGTGTCCTTGCCGGGCCTCCCGGTGCTGATCGGCCACGTGGCCCAGAGGCGCTTGTCCCTGTAGATGCGCACGTGGTGGGCGCTGGCGCTGGCCACGGCGATCAGCGACTCGCCGATCTGGAAGTCCTGCCTGACGGTGTGCACGCCGAACACGCCGGGCGCGCCCTCCACGCCGTCCAGGTGGCCGACGACACGCACCTTGATGTGCTGCGGCCAGTAGGCGCGCGGGCGAAAGTAGAGGGTGGTGCTGTTGTCCCAGTACCATGCTCCGTCGACGCGCCTGGAAGCCCACAGGTGCAGCGACTCCTCCACTGCTTTCTTGTCCGTGATGGGCTGGCTGAACTGCAGCATGATGGGCATGCCGACGCCGTAGGTGAGGCCGTGGCCCTGGAAGATCTGCGCCGAGAACGTGGCCTTGGGCTTCAGCGTGCGGAACTTGCCGGTCTTGACGACGCTGCGTCCGGCGTCGTCGAGAGCCGTGACCTTCACCGTGTAGCTGGTGTCGGTGTTGAGCGCCCACCGGCTGTGCCAGGAGGTGGCGGAGTCGTTGAGCGCGCCGGTCACCGCGTCGCCGGACGTCTTGACGGCGACCTTGACGAGCGTGCCCCCGCGCACCTGCACGGTGATCCCGTTCTGCGGTTTGGCGCTCTGACTGCCGCCGCCGGGCTTGATGGAGATGTGGGCGCTCGGCGTCGAAGGGGAGGGAGAGGGGGAGGGAGAGGGGCTCGAGGAGGCGGAGGGCGCGAGGCTGGGCCCGCAGGCGACGACGACCAGGCCGAGGCCAAGGGTCGCCGCGATGGCGGCGAGCACGCCCGCGCCGCGTCGTACGCGCGCCCACGCCGGCCGCCCTGGTGCACTGCCTGGCCGCGCTGATCCGTGCCGATGAGCCGTGTGCGCCTCGCTTCTCATGGCCCGCAAGGGCGCGCCGCTTGCGCGCGACACCGGCGAGCCCCTTCATCTTGCGGGTGGTGAAGGAGGAAGCATACCAAGCGCACGCCGCCGCAGCGCGGCGCTGCACCGCGGCGAGCCATCATCGGCGGCTCGCCGCTTTCGCATCGGCAAGACCGCCGGTATTCTGCCGACGAGCCCGCGGCGCCGTCGGCTGCGGAGACGCATGCTCGGTCGCGCAGGCCGTTCGTGCGCGGTGCTGTAAGCTGGTCTCGAGATCGTCGACTGCGGCGCTCCGCGATGAGCGCCAGGTCGGCAGAGAGTGCAACCAGGTAGCCGGTGGGCCAATCAATGAGCACGGACCCGTCCCCGATCGCCTTCTCCTTGTGGCTGCGTCATGCGCAGGCGGCGCTTGCTGAGGAGCAGCCCGCCGAGGCGCCGTGCGGCGACTGCAACGCCTGCTGCCGCACATCACACGTCATCCACGTTCGCACGGAAGAGAAGCGCACCCGCTCGCGGATACCCCGCAAGTTCCTGCTGCCGGCCCCCGGTCTGCCGCCCGGCAACCTCGTGCTCGGCTACGACCAGGCGGGATGCTGCCCCCTGCTCGTCGGCGGCCGCTGTTCCATCTACGAGGATCGGCCGCTGGCTTGCCGCACCTACGACTGCAGGATCTACGCGGCCGCCGGCATCGCCGCGGACAGGGTCGAGATCGCCCGGCAGGTCGAGCGCTGGAGGTTCGCTTATGCGTCACAGGACGACCGCGACCGCCATGCGGCGGTGAAGGCCGCCGCCGGCTACATTCGGCGGCACTCCGAGTGTCTGGCCAGCGAGGCCGCCCGCCATGATCCGCTCCGGGTGGCCGTGCTCGCGATCGCCGTCCACGAGATGTTCCTTCAGCCCGGGACTCGCGTGTCGGGCCGGGAGCCATCCGGCCACGCCATCGCCCGTGCCGTCGTCGCCGCCAACGAGAAGCTGTTCGGCGACTGGTGACGGAGGCCGGAGGTACCTGAGCCCCTTGCGGCGGCAGAGCGCGAGGCCCCGGTGTTTCACCTTTCCTTGCCGCGGAGGGGCCTTCCGTCCTTTCCCCCGAGCACCCGTTTTCAGGGATGCCCTCGGGGGGTATTCCTCGTGGAGGCGAGCTCCGACCTACCGGGGCTCGGACTACCGAAGGAAGGGATCCCATGGGCGAGCCTGCGACCAAACCGTCGGAATACGACGTCATCGTAGTGGGGTCGGGCCCGGCGGGCGTCTCGGCGGCCATCAATGTGGCCAACCGCAAGCGCAGCGTGGCCGTGCTCGCCGGGCAGGCGCCGTCGGGCCTCATCCGCAAGGCGCACTCGATCGCGAACTACGCCGGCTTCATCGCCGCGAGCGGAGAGGAGCTGGCGGCGGCGTTCATGCGCCACCTCGACGAGTTCGGCGTCCCCTTGATCGGGGAGAAGGCGTCGAAGATCATCCCCGATGCGGACGGATTCGTCGTCTTCAGCGAGCGGGCGTTCTACCACGCCGGCGCCGTGGTGCTCGCCACGGGCGTCTACCGCGAAGCCGAGATCGAGGGTGAAGAGGAGCTCGTGGGTCAGGGCGTGAGCTACTGCGTGACCTGCGACGGCAGGCTGTTCGCGGGGCGCCGCGCGGCCTTCGTCAGCTACGTCCGCGAGGGCGAGGAGGAGGCAGCGGCTCTCGCGGAGGACTACGGCGTCGAGGTCACCTACCTGCCCCTGTACCAGGGTGACCACCGCCTCCCGGAGGGCGTGCGCGTGCTCCCCGGAGCGCGACCGACGCGACTGGCGCGCGTGGACGGACACATGCTGGTGTCGCTGCCCGGCGAGGATCTGCAGGTCGATGCGGTGTTCATCTACAAGAACAGCGTCTCTCCTCGCACCCTTCTCGAAGGTCTGGCCTCCGACGGCCGCCACGTGACCGTCGGCAGGCACATGGAGACCGGCGTGCCCGGAGTCTTCGCGGCGGGGGACTGCACGGGAGAGCCGTATCAGACGGCCAAGGCCGTGGGCGAGGGGCAGGTGGCGGCGCTCGAGGCCGTGCGCTTCCTCCGCAAGCGCACGGAGACCGCCCCTGCCGGTCCCGGCGACGCAGGTCGGGAGCCATCATGAAAGCGAGTGTGCACACCAGGTACGGCTCTCCGGACGTCCTTCGGCTGATGCAGCTCGAACGACCCGTTCCGAAGGACGATGAGGTACTGATACGAGTCCGTGCGACGACCGTGAACCGCACCGACTGCGGCTTTCTTCGCGGTGAGCCCTTCATCGTCAAGTTCTTCAGCGGTCTCCTGCGACCCAAGGCGACCATCCTGGGCAGTGAGCTGGCCGGAGACGTGGAAGCCGCCGGCAAGGACGTCACGTCGTTCAGGCCGGGCGCCCAGGTCTTCGGGTTGACCGACATGCACTTCGGCGCTCATGCCGAGTATGTGTGCCTGCCTGAAGAAGCTCCTATCGCCACGAAGCCGGCGAACATGGACTACGAAGAAGCCGCGGCCGTCTGCGATGGGGCCATGCTCGCGATAGCGTTCATCAGAAGGACAGATCCCGGGGAAGGACGGCGCATCCTTGTCAACGGAGCCTCCGGATCCATCGGTTCTGCCGCCGTGCAGCTCGCCAGGTACTACGGGGTGGAGGTCACGGCGGTGTGCGGCGCCAGGAACCTGGAGCTCGTGAGATCCCTGGGCGCCGACGCGGTCATCGACTACACGAGCGAGGACTTCACCAGGTGCGGTCGGAAGTTCGACGCCGTCTTCGACGCGGTCGGCAAGAGCTCGTTCCGGCGCTGCAGGGACCTGCTGAAGCCGGGCGGGGTCTACCTGTCCTCAGAGCTCGGCTTCCTGGCGCAGAATCCCCTGTTGTCGCTGTGGACCCCGGGGATCGGCGGCAAGAAGATCAGGTTCCCGATCCCCAAGGTGAACAAGCAGGACGTGGTCTTCTTCAAGGAGCTCGTCGAGGCGGGCAGGTACAAGGCGGTCATCGACAGGCGCCTGCCCCTGGAGCGGATCGTGGAGGCCTACCGGTACGTCGAGACGGGGCAGAAGACCGGCAATGTCGTGATCACCGTGTAGTCTGACGCGAGCGTCCGGGTCACGGTCCTGGCGGGCTGCCGGGGCCCTGCAACCGTGACGCGGATCTGGGCGCGGCTTGCAGGCGGGAAGGTGCGGTATGCTCTGTCCGCGATGGTCGCGAACCATAGGAGGGCAGGGGCATCCGTGAGAACCGACGCGGCCCTCGGCCGCGGTCCCTCGAGACCGGACCACCGACCTCACGAAAGGAGCGGCCACATGCCCACGTCGAAGGTGGACGTCCGCGCGCGTCAGGCGCCGATCCGGCAGCGCTATCTCGACGATCCCGACAGCGCCCCGGTGGTTCTGCGCGTGCAGGGCGGCGGCGGCGATCTCGCCGACCCCCTGCACTGCGTCGTCTCTCCAGAGTCGGCGCCCGACGCGGTGTTTCGCTGCGGGGCGCACCCCGCCGTCGGCGGCGACGGCGACGCGCCTTGTTCCGGGGACCTGCTGCTTGCCGCCCTGGCGGCTTGCCAGGAGACCACGCTGCGCATGGTCGCCGCGAACATGGGCATCGACCTTGAGGAGCTGGAGGTCTCGGTCGAGGCGGACTGGGACCCGCGTGGCACGCTGGCCATGGGCAGGGAGCTGCCGATCGGCATCACCGCCGTGCGTGCCCATACGCGCGTCGTGGTGCGCGGGGACGAACGCGGAGAGCGCGCGCAGCGGCTGCTGCGCAGCGCCGAACGCTACTGCGTCGTTCTCAACACGCTGCGCGCGGGGGTCCCGGTCGAGTCCACCTTCGCGCTGGAGAGCCTGTAGCCGGGATCTCCGTGGGCAGGCGCGCGGGGACGCACTGCACGGCGCAGACGCCTTGAGCTCGTGCGCGAGGAGCACGGTCCGCTGACTCAGAACATCGCTTCCGCGCACGGCCGGGCGACCACCGCACGACCCCGATCACCGGTTCTCCTCGGCGGCGCTCCGCGTAGCCTCGCGATAGAGGTCGACGAGCTCCTTCGCCCTCTCGAAACCCGGCTGCTGTTTGTTGGTGAACATGATCGCGTTCTCATCTTGCGCGGCATCGAAGCCGCCGCGCTTTGTCTCGGCGCCTCCCAGGAGCGAGAACTGGATGTAGCCGTTGACGAATGCGGTCGCCTTCTTGAACCGCGTACCGGATACCTGGTCGATGGCGATCTCCTTGCCTCCCTTGAGGCCTTGACCCAGCAAAGGCAATAACCTGCGCTTCCGCCTGATGACGATGCGATCCGGCATCACCAGGAGCGTGCCATTCACCCCTTTGGTCCCGAACGGCTCAGGCCCTTCCATTGAATCCCCCCGAAGTTGGTGACCGCTGTCGCGCCCATGGCAGTCCAGTCCCGCCGGCGCGTCCTCCGACGACATGGCTGCATTCTAGCGGCGCGGGGACACGACCATGAGAACGGCCGCCCGCTGCAGCGCAGCGGGCGGCCGTTCCCGGTCGGGGGCACGTGTCGTGGGCGCGCGCCGAGGTGTACGGGGCCTACCCCTTGTACCCCGGCAGGATGCCGTCCATGGTGAAGTCGCTGAACTGCGCATACGGCCCGTCGAACCTGGACGGCGCATACTCGTTCGCGGGGTACGTCTTCGTGCCGAGGTCCCAGGCGACCGGCGAGATGAGCGCCATGCGCTGCTTGATGGGCTCGCCGGGCCGCAGGTTGAGCACCACGGTGTCGATCGCCCACGCGAGAGCGCCGTCGTAGTGCTTGCGCACGAGGTCGAGCGCCCGGATGAAGGTGTCCTGGTTGAAGTGGCAGTGCGTGATCACGCCGAGCCGCGGCTTGGTCGCGGCCATGATCTCGCCGAGCGCTTCTTCCGGCGTGTGTGAGTTGTCCTGGACCTCCTGCATCATGGCCAGCATCGACTCGTACTGCGGATCGCCCGGATACAGACCGGCCTGGTGCTCGACCCACGCCTGCGGGCTGAGCGCCATCTCGTGGATGAGGACGTCCACGCCCTTGCCCTCGTCGAGGATCCACTTCACCGGCTTCGTGTCGCCGCTGAACACGACCTTCAGGCCGTTCCACTCGAGCTTGTAGCCGATCGACCCGTCCCGGTCGTGGGCGACGGGGAAGTGGGTGATCTTCACGTCGGCGTCCTTGTAGGCCTCGCCGCCTACCTTCTTGTAGGGCAGCTCGTGGGCCACGATCTGGTAGCCGTCCTGGCCGTCCGTGAGGCCGGTGTTCAGGAAGCTCATGGCTGTGCTGTGCCACTTGCACAGTTTCAGGAGGTTCTCGCAGAAGGCCTTGGCGCCCTCGTCGGTGTACTCCGCTCCGTGCAGGATGGGACCGCTGGGGCCGTAGATGTGCAGCGGCGTCTTGCGGTCGTGCGCGGGGCCGAAGCAGTAGAGCGTGACGAGGTCGCTCATGTGGTCGGCGTGCAGGTGCGTGATGAACACGTGATCCATGCGCGAGGATGGGATGCCCATGGCGGTGTACTTCGCGATGACGCCGGACCCGCAGTCGAACACGAAGCTCTGCCCGCTGCCGAGCTCGATGAAGACGCTGTTCATCGCCTGGTTGACGCGCGCCGTGAAGCTGGAGCCCATGAACGAGATGCGCATCTCGTCCTCGGCGAGCTCCTCCACCGGCAGGTACCAGTTGTTCTGGATCAGCCGGCGGGCGAGCTCCTGCTGCGTCGGATCCGCCGAGGCCACGACCGCGGCTGCCGCGGCGGCGGCCTCGGGGCCGCCCATCCCGGGGAGCCCCATAGCGTTGCCCGCCCACAGCGCCCCGGCCGTGGCGCCGGAGGCCGCGAGGAATTGCCTGCGAGTAAGGTCGTCCATAGCTCCCCCTCCATTGCTGTTCACCCTCGGGTGACTGTAGCCTAGAGGAGTCCCTGGGGGCAATTGCCTTTGGGGGCAGTCGGCGACCTCCTCCCGCGCTGCGCTGCCTGCCGACCGGCGCAGGTGCATGGGCTGATGCATGGCGCCGGCTCGTCGCGCTGAAAGGAGGGTCGCAGACAGTGCCGGACTCGATGAACACTCCGGATCCGCTGGGTCTTGACGCCGCCGAGATGCGGCGGCTCGGGTACTGGGTCGTCGATCGCGTGATCGCGCACTTCGAGGGCGTCGCCGACGAGCCCGCGATCCAGACAGGAACGCCCTCGCAGCTGCGCGCCGCTCTGGGCGGGCCGCCGCCCGGGAAAGGCTCTGACCCCCTGCGGGCGCTCGAGACCCTCACGGACGTGGCCCTGGCGAACATGCAGCACGGCGACCACCCGCGCAACTTCGCCCGCGTCCCGGGCCCGTCGTCGTTTGCCGGCGTGCTCGGCGAGTGGCTCGGCACCGGGTTCAATG
>Ga0194057_10000307_pt1 | contig 25110 bp, 24 predicted proteins | sample SepL4415m_MetaG_FD_155474 | JGI IMG/M metagenome (GOLD analysis project Ga0194057, IMG submission 155474) | Anoxic zone freshwater microbial communities from boreal shield lake in IISD Experimental Lakes Area, Ontario, Canada - Sep2016-L442-15m | ecosystem: Environmental > Aquatic > Freshwater... | reverse complement strand
TCCCGCTGGCGAGGTCATCTCGCCGTTCGGGCTCACCACCGCAGCCCCTGCGCTCATCGGCATCGGATCTACCGTTTCGCAACTTCGTGCCGCGTACCCGTCAGCTGTGATCTTCGCAGGCGACGAACTTGTCGGGCCATGGGCCACCATTACTCCCGGCCTGTTGGCTTACATCACCAATACGGGTCCCGCCGGAGTGGTCACCAGTTTTGTGGGCGGCACTGCCTGCGGCGAGTAACGCCACCGACACGGCTTCGCGGTTGACACAGTGACTAGGCTGTCCGTACTGCTCGTCTCGGAGGTACTGCCATGAAACGAATGCTGCCCGTTACCGAATTGGCACGAGACTCGCGCTTTCAGCGCGTGACGCTCGAGACCACTGTCTTTGATCCTCGTAACCTCAGCCCATCGGCGCAGATCAACGGAATCGCTCCCACCTACGTGAACGCCAGCGACAACGCTCGCGGCCTGATGCACGGCATCTTCGTGGGTGAGATTCAGGCGCTCGAGGGTGCCGGTCGCACATGCTTCGACTTCGAGACCGGCCCCGGTCGCGAGCAGGCGCCGTTTGCCATGAAACTCGACATGGCTCGCCAGTGTTGGGACGAAGCTCGTCATGTCGAGATCAGCTGCAAGCTCAGTGAGCACATGGGCAGTGAGATTGGCGAGTTCGGTGAAGGCACCGTGCTGTACGAAGCGGCCTGCAACGCAGACCCGGTCTTGCGTCTCACCGGCGTGAACCGTGCGCTCGAAGGATTGGCCATCGATGTGTTCACCACGATGAAGAACTTTGGCACCACGCTCGAAGATCCAGTGATGCAGTTCTGCGAAGACTGGATGCTTGCCGACGAAGTCACCCACGTGAAGATGGGCAGCGATTGGCTGCGCAAGCTCACCGCCGATGATCCACAGCGCCTCAAGGATGCTCTCGAGTTCCAGCGCGCTGTCGACAAGTTGTTCAGCTTCGGCGGTTTCCGTGGCGAGAGCGACGAGCACCCGGTGCACCTCGCCCGCAACTTCCGTCGCCTCGCAGGTTTCGACGATGCCGAAATTGCCGACCTCGTAGAGATTGCGGCGCAGGCATACACCGAGGCGCAAGAGCAACAGCAACTGCGTGCCACCGCATCGGCCGGTAGTGCCGCTGCACACTGATCGTCTCACTAGGCGGCGATTGTTCTGATTGGCTTGCTGTTACGCGACCTCCACGCAAACTGGGCATGGTTCGTCATCGTTGGAAATGGGTTGGCCGGTATCTGGTCGCTCGCCGCGCATAAGTACACAGCGTTACGCACGCGTGCGCTGTGGTGGTTTATTGGCATCGTCGAAGTCGCCATCTTCATTCAGGTGGCGATGGGCATCACCTTGGTGAACAAGTACAAGTACCACTTCCCAAAGTTCCACGCGTTCTATGGGTTTGTGGCGATCATCTCTGTGGCCATCATCTACAGCTATCGCCCGCAACTGAAGGGCAAGACCTACCTGCTCTATGGCGGTGGGGGACTGTTCTTGATGGGCCTAGGCATCCGGGCCATGCTTGTTGGCTAGACCCTTGCGAGGCCAGCCTCAAGCGCATCGAGTGCTGTGCCTAACTGTGCGGGCAGGGCTGCGCCGAACTGGGCGAAGTGACCGCGGATCTGCGGGATTGCTGCAACCCAACCCTCGGAGTCGACCGACAACAGTTCGTTGAGGTCGTCTTGCGCGATGTCGAGTCCGCTGAGATCAAGTCCGCCAGCGGTGGGCAAGTAGCCAATTGGGGTCTCAACAGCATCGACCGAACCGTCGATGCGCTCGAACACCCACTTGAGGACGCGGCTATTTTCGCCGTAGCCAGGCCACAAGAAGCGGCCGTCTTCGTCACGGCGGAACCAGTTCACGAAGAAGATCTTGGGCAGCTTGGACGCATCGGTGCTGGCGCCAACGTTGAGCCAATGACCGAAATAGTCACCCATGTTGTAGCCGCAAAAGGGCAGCATGGCCATTGGGTCGAATCGAAGCTGTCCAACGGCGCCAGCGGCGGCTGCTGTGGTCTCTGAGGCCATGATCGAGCCAAGGAACACGCCGTGCTCCCAGTCGAATGCTTGAGCAACCAACGGCACTGTGGTGCGACGGCGGCCACCGAACAGGATGGCCGAGATCGGCACGCCGGCTGGATCTTCCCACTCGGGGGCGATCGAGGGGCATTGCGCTGCAGGGGCGGTGAAACGAGCATTCGGATGCGCTGCCGGTGTGGTGGACTCGGGGGTCCAGGTCTGGCCGCGCCAATCGGTGGCGCGCGCTGGCGAGGTGTCGCTCATGCCTTCCCACCACACATCGCCTTCGCTGGTGAGTGCCGTGTTGGTGAAGATGCTGTTGCCCCAGAGGGTCTCCATCGCGTTGGCGTTGGTGTCGTATCCGGTGCCTGGGGCTACGCCAAAGAAGCCAGCCTCGGGGTTGATGGCATAGAGGCGGCCATCGGCGCCGTACTTCATCCAGCAGATGTCGTCGCCGATTGTCTCGGCCGTCCAGCCTGGAATGGTCGGTACCAGCATGGCGAGGTTTGTCTTGCCACATGCCGATGGGAACGCAGCGGCGATGTACTTGGCTTCGCCGGCTGGGTTGGTGAGCTTCAAGATGAGCATGTGCTCGGCGAGCCAACCGGCATCGCGAGCCATCACCGATGCGATGCGCAGAGCGAAGCACTTCTTGCCGAGTAGAGCGTTGCCGCCGTAGCCCGAACCGAACGACCAGATGTCGCGGGTCTCGGGGAAATGAACGATGTACTTGTTGTCGGGGTTGCACGGCCACGACGAATCGATATCGCCGGGGGCCAGCGGGGCACCAACCGAATGCACGCACGGCACCCAATCGTTGTTGCCGAGTGCGTCGAGTGCGCCTTGGCCCATACGGGTCATGATGCGCATGTTCGCGGCCACGTAGGGGGAGTCGCTGAGCTGCACACCAATGTGCGCAATCGGCGAGCCGAGCGGGCCCATGCTGAAGGGCACCACATACATGGTGCGGCCCTTCATCGCGCCGGTGAACAACGTGGTCATCGTGGAGCGCATTTCGGCTGGGTCGCGCCAGTTGTTGTTTGGCCCGGCATCGGCGGGGTCGACCGAGCAGATAAACGTGCGGTCTTCGACACGAGCGACGTCGCCCGGATCGCTGTGCGCCCAATAGCTGTTGGGGCGCTTGGCCTCGTCGAGCTTGGTGAACGTGCCGCCATCTACCAGTGTCTGGCATAGGCGCTCGTATTCATCGGCGCTGCCGTCGCACCAATAGATGCTGTCGGGCTGAAGGATTTCGGCCCAGTCGTTGACCCATTGGTGAAGACGCGTGTTGTTACTCGTACCGCTCATTGAACAAGTCTCCTTGGTGGCGCGCACTCGCGCCAAAAGCAAACGGGAGAAAAAACGTAAAGCCCCGATCAGTGATGATCGGGGGTACCCATGTCGACTTCGCTGCCGAGGCTCAGCGCGGTGGCGCGGCCATCGGAGTCGAGCGAAAACACCACGCGCTGTCCCTGACGGAGCATGCGGAAGATCGACCCTTGCAGCGCGTTCGCTGCGAGGTCGTAGTCGTTCAGATTGGTGTCGCAGATGACGACGCCGTCACCGCTGCCGGGATCGTAGGACTTGATGACGCCCTGCATGACGGTGGCGCCTCAGCCGGCCTTGACGACTTTGCCCGATTTGATGCAACCGGTGCACACGTTCATACGTGTGGGGGTCTTACCGACGAGGGCGCGAACCCGCTGGATGTTTGGATTCCAACGGCGCTTGGTGCGACGGTGGGAGTGCGACACGGACATACCCCATGAAGGGCCTTTGCCACATAATTCACATACTGCTGCCATGAGCGTTTCTCTTTCCCAGAAGGGTCGAACGAGTCGGCAAAGGCTATCAGCGCGTTGGAGATCTCCAACAAGCGATCGAAGCGATCGGCGACGGGTTCTGTACTATGCGGTACGTGCCCACCCTAGAACGGCTCTCGGCGGATGCCTTGCGCAACACCGTGATTACATTCCGCGACGCTATGAAAGCTCATTCGGCCGGTATCAACCGGCTCAATGTGTATCCCGTGCCCGATGGCGACACGGGTACGAACATGGCTCGAACCCTTGATGCAGTAGTCGCCGAGCTCGAAAACAGCAGCCCCGACCTCGGGCCCACCTGCACGGCGATTAGCCACGGATCGCTGATGGGAGCCCGCGGCAACAGCGGGGTCATCCTCAGTCAGATTCTGCGCGGCATTGCTAACACCATGAAAGAGGCCAGCGATGGCACGGCCTCAAAGGTGGCCGAAGCGCTAAAGAACGCGTCGCTCGCTGCATACCAAGCGGTGCTCAAGCCCATCGAAGGCACAATTCTCACAGTGGTTCGCGAGTCGGCCGATGCGGCCCAGGCCTCTGCTGCCGATGGTGCCTCGCTTGCGGTGATGCTGCGGGCAGCTCGCGACGCTGGTCGTTCGGCGCTCGATCGCACGCCCGACATGCTGCCTGTGCTGAAAGAAGCAGGGGTCGTCGATGCCGGTGGAGCGGGCTTCATGCTGCTGCTCGATGCAGCGTTGTTTGTGGTCGATGGTGAGCCGCTGCCCGTGCCAGACGAAGTTGTTGATTCATCGGTCGATCCGTTCGCGTTGGTAGCCCATCGCGGCGAAGGCGATGTCAGCGAACTGCGCTACGAGGTCATGTATTTCATCGATCTGCCCGACGCGAACATCGAATCGTTCAAGCAATCGTGGGGACTCATCGGTGACTCAATCGTGGTGGTGGGTGGCGATGGCCTGTGGAACTGCCACGTGCACACCAACGACATCGGCGCGGCCATCGAGGCAGCAATCGACAACGGCGGACGCCCCCATCAGATTCGGGTGACCGATCTGTTTGAAGAGGTTGCCGAAGAGCACGCTCATCGCGAGGCCGCGCTGAAGGGCGGCTCGGCGGCAAACATGGTTCCTCGCGGGGCAAGCGCCGCCGGCATGCCGCCGGTTACCTGCGCGGTAGTGGCGGTGTCTAGCGGCGAGGGGCTCTCCGAACTCTTCGACCAACTGCACGTGCAAGGCGTAGTCACAGGTGGCCAAACGCTGAATCCCTCGACCGCCGAATTGCTTGCAGCCGTCGAGGCGGTAAACGCCGCTCACGTCATCGTTCTGCCAAACAACAAGAACATCATTCCGGTGGCTGAGCAACTCAATGCACTCACCACCAAGACCGTTGTGGTCGTGCCTACGTGCAGCATGCCCGAGGCTCTCGCTGCCTTGGTTGTGTACGACCCCGAGGAGTCTGCCGAGCACAACGGTGCTGAGATGACCCAAGCGGCAGCATCAGTAGCAACTGGCGAGGTCACGCAAGCGGTGCGCGACACCAACAGCGACGCTGGCCAGATCACCGTTGGCGACTGGATCGGAATCGTTCGTGGCGACGGCATCGTGTGTATCGCTGGTTCGGTGCTATCGGCATCAACCGCGTTACTCGAGAACCTCATCACCACAGATCGCGAAATCGTCACCATTATCGAAGGCGCTCAATCCACCGCTTCCGTCACCGAGGCGTTGCGGGCGTGGCTCGCCGACGAACATGGCGCGCTGCAGGTCGAGGTTCACCGAGGCGGCCAGCCCCTGTATCCCTATCTGTTCGGGGTTGAGTGACCACCGAGCCCATCACGCTTCGCGAACTGCGAGACATCCCGGTCGAACGACTCAAAGGTGTCGGTGAGAAGAAGCAGGCTGCGCTTGGCGAAATGGGCATCACGTCGGTTCTCGACCTGGTCACCAACTATCCGCGCCGCTGGGTCGACCGCACCAACGAAGCTCGGGTCAGCGATCTTGAGGCGGGTCGCGAAGCCCTCGTACTGGTAACGGTGCGCTCGGTAACCAAGCGAACGATGCGTAATCGACGCACGATGGTCGAGGCACAAGTTGGCGACGGGTCGGGTCGCATGCACGTGGTGTTCTTCAACCAACCGTGGCGCGAGCGTCAGCTTCGCGAGGGCTTGCAGATCGTGTTGTTCGGCAAGGCCGAGGTGTACCGCGGCGGCTTGCAGATGACCAATCCGATTGTCGACCTCATTGGCGATCGCACGGGTCGCATTGTGGCGATCTATCCGCAGAGCGAGAAGGTTCAGCTCAGCACCTGGGAGATTGCTGGCTGGGTCGAAAACGCGCTCGACCGGTGTGCGGCGCGGGGCTTTGGCGACCCATTGCCTGCCGCTATCCGCAAAGAGTTTTCACTCATCGATCGCACCATCGCAATGCGGCAGATTCATCTGCCCGAGACCATCGGCGAGAAAGAACAAGCTCGCCGGCGGCTTGCATTCGACGAACTGTTTCGAGTGCAAGCGGTGCTGGTGATGCGCAAGCGCGCCTTCGAGCGCGAGCAGCGCGGCATTCGCCACGAAACCGACAGCGAGTTGGTGCGACGGTTCCACACTCAGTTGCCCTACGACCTCACCGGTGCTCAGCAGCGGGCGATTGGCGAGATCGAGGTCGACCTGCGCGGCCCGCATCCAATGCATCGGTTGCTGCAGGGCGACGTTGGTTCAGGCAAGACCGTGGTCGCTGTGTCGGCGATGTTGTGCGCGGTGCAGGGCGGTCATCAGGGAGCGCTCATGGCCCCAACTGAGGTGCTTGCCGAGCAACACGCAACTGGTGTGCGGCGGCTGCTCGAGGGCTTACGAGTGCCCGATCCCGACAACCTGTTCGGTGAGCGAGCGCTCAACGTGCAGCTGCTCACCAACCGAGTGAGCGGCCAAGAGCGCCGAGACGTAATGGCCGGTCTTGCCGACGGCACCGTCGACATCGTTATTGGCACTCACGCGCTCATTCAAGATGCGGTGGCGTTTCACAGCCTTGGAGTAGTCGTTGTCGACGAGCAACATCGCTTCGGTGTCGAGCAGCGCGCTGCGCTGCGAACCAAGGGCGCGGGCGACGTGGTGCCCGATGTGCTCGTGATGACTGCAACACCAATTCCGCGCACTGCCGCAATGACCGTGTACGGCGATCTCGATGTGAGCGTGCTCGACGAACTACCGCCGGGGCGCACACCAATCGTCACTCATTGGGCCAACGGTCAGCTGATGGAGTTGGCTGCGTGGTCCGACGTTCGCGAGGCGGTCAGCGAAGGCCGCCAGGCGTACGTGGTGTGTCCACTCATCGACGAAAGCGAGAAGCTTGAGGCTGCCTCTGCGCAGGAGACATTCGAACGCTTGATGCATCAAGACCTCAAGGGCCTGCGCATCGGTCTGCTGCACGGACGAATGTCGTCGGCCGAAAAAGAACAAGTAATGAATGCCTTTCGCTTGCGCGAACTCGATGTGTTAGTTGCGACCACGGTCATTGAGGTTGGTGTCGATGTACCTAACGCAACGGTCATGGTCATCCTCGACGCAGACCGATTCGGCATTGCGCAGCTGCACCAACTCCGCGGACGCGTTGGTCGCGGACAACACGCGTCGTTGTGCTGGCTGGTCACCGGCGAGCTCGAAGACACCAACCCGCGAATCGAGGCGCTCGTTGCGACAACGAATGGTTTCGAGCTCGCCGAAGTAGACCTCGATCTGCGCGGTGAGGGCACATTGATGAACACCATGCAAAAGGGTCGCAGCGACTTGAAGTTGGCCTCGTTGCGTCGCGACCGCGAGCTGGTGGGCTTGGCTCGCCAGGCTGCGTTCGCCATCATCGACGCTGACCCGCTGCTCGCTGCGCACCCCTTGGTGCTTGACGAAGTTCGTTTGCTTTTGAGCGCCGAGGACGAAGAGTTTTTGTTCAAGAGCTAGCGCTGGGTCGGTAGTCGTACGACCCTCGGGTGCACTGGCGTAGCACATTCGACCTCTTTATAAACATTGGATTGACCGCCACTTGGCAGGGTGCGATTGTCGTTGAAATGCACCGATCCCAGTGGGGGAAATTCGGTCTTTTGGGGGATAGTCATGTTGCCAAGTACCGCTCGTCGTTATGCCGGTAGAAGCCTGCGTCAGCGACTCATTCATGCCGGAGCGGCGTCGCTCTTCGTGCTGGCGCCTGCCGTCATCGTGGGCGTTGCTGGCTCGAACGTTGTGTCGGCCGCAAGCGCGTCGAAGATCGACACCGATGGCGATGGCATTCCGAACCAAGTGGATCCCGACATCGATGGCGATGGCATCCTGAATGGCGTCGACCCCGACGTAGACGGCGATGGCATCCCCAACGGAAGCGACCTCGATGTTGATGGCGACACGTTGCTCAACGGGTCGAAGAAAGAAAAGGACATTGACGGCGACGGTGTGCTCAATACCGCTGACTCCGACATGGACGGCGACGGCTCATCGAATGGCAGCGACCTTGATGTCGATGGCGATGGTGTTACCAACGGCAGCGACTCAGACGTAGACGGCGACGGCATCAAGAACGGTAAGGACAACGATGTTGATGGCGACTTGGTAGCGAATGGCGCTGACCCTGATGTTGATGGCGACGGACTTTCGAACGGGGTCGACGATGACACTGATGGCGATGGCCTGTTGAACTCAGCCATCAATGAGAAAGACATTGATGGCGATGGCATTCAGGACAAGGTTGACGCCGACGTCGATGGCGACAGCTTGTTGAACGGCGTTGATTCCGATGTCGATGGCGACGGCGTGTCCAACGGCAGCGACGCCGACGTTGATGGCGATGGAGTACTGAATGGCGCGTCAGCCGAAAAAGACATCGACGGCGACGGCCTGCTCGATGGCGTCGACCCCGATGTGGATGGCGACGGCATCGCTAACGGCAGCGACGATGACGTTGATGGCGACGGTGTGAGTAACGCGAACGACGACGACGAAGATGGCGATGGCGTGAAGAACGCACACGACTCCGACTCAAATGGCGACGGTATCGATGACCACAGCGGCCTCGCAGTCGGCGGCCACGGCGCCGACAACACGTCGACTACATCAACCACTCTGCTGCCGTAGGTCTCTCAAACTTTTCTCAAGTTCCCCTCAAGTTCGGCACAGACGCGCCGATGTATCTGGTGTGGGAATCATGTTTAGAGACGATCCAGCCAACACGTACGAGTTCGATCTTGCATCGCTGACACAACGCCCTGCGTGGCATACCCAAGCAGCGTGCCGTGGGATGCAGAACATCAACTTCTTTCCTGTGAGAGGAGAGAACGCAGCTCCAGCATTGGCCATTTGTGCCACGTGCACCGTGCGTGACGAGTGTCGTGAGCAAGGCGTGAACAATAACGAACGTGGCGTGTGGGGTGGTTCTACGGCGCGTCAGCGTCGTCAGATTCGAACCACCGCCGCAGCGATTCGGCCGCGACTCGATGCCACGTCGCTGTTGTAACGCCCTAGTCGAGCGAATCTGGGAGCACGAGATCCCAGCGGTCTAGACAGTCTTGGCATCGGTAGGAGACAAAATCTCCGGGGTACCAGACGCCGTCTTCGGGTGGCTGCGTGAGCAAGAACGCCCGCCCGCCGCAATCGACACACACGATCTCGGGCTCGGGAGACAAGTCAGATTCAGCCATCGCCCGTAGTCTTGCGGGAATGCGAGTGATTTCGGGTGAATTGGGCGGACGCAAATTGGTGACCCCTCAGGGACTCTCCACCCGACCCACCACCGACAAGGTGCGCCAGGCAGTGTTCAACTCGCTTGGCAGCATGGGTGTTCTCGAAGGCGCAACCGTCGCCGATCTCTACGCCGGTTGTGGCGCGTTGGGGATCGAGGCGTTGTCTCGCGGCGCAGAGTCCTGTGTGTTCGTCGAACGTGATCGGGCCGCCCTGCTGGCGTTGAAGACCAACCTCAAAGATCTCGGCCTCGAGTCGCGTTCGCACGTGGCGGCTACCGATGTGATGGCCTACGCGCCTGGAATCGCCGGTGTCGACATTGCCTTTGTTGATCCGCCTTACAACTTCACCAATTGGGATGGCCTGCTGCAGTTTTTGCGAGCCGGGCTCGTGGTCGCTGAGTCCGATCATGAGATCGAGCCCGAGGCCGGTTGGGTCACGTTGCGCAGCAAGAGATACGGACGCACCGTCATCACTACCCTCGAACGGTTACCGTAGGCAGCAATGATTTCATCCGTGACCAGCGTGTTGTACCCGGGCAGCTTCGATCCGCTGCATCTCGGCCATGTCGATGTCGTCGAACAGGGTGTCGAACTCTTCGGACGGGTCATCGTTGTGGCGATGTACAACCCTTCGAAACCATCGGGCATCTTCACCATCGACGAGCGAGTCGCAATGATTCGGGCCAGCTTGGCCCACTTGCCCAGCGTCAGCGTTGAAGCGTTCGATGGTCTGGCCATTCATGCCGCCGACCAGTTCAACGCCGACTTCATTCTCAAAGGCCTTCGCAACGCTGGCGACTTTGAAATCGAGCAGCAGATGGCCCACACCAATCACTCTGTATCGGGCGTACGCACGGTGTTCGTGCCGTGTCGCCCCGATCAGGTGTTCCTCAGCAGTCGCTTTGTGCGCGAGATCGCGCAGTACGGTGGCGACGTTTCGCATCTGGTGCCAGCCCCAGTTGCCTCAGAACTTGCCCGCCTCTTTCAATCCGCGACACATCCGACGGGGTCCCCATCATGAACTACGACGACCAAGACGACGACCTGCTCGAAGACAACGACAACGAGACCGATAGCTACTCACGCTTGGGCGTTGTGGGCGACGCCGAGTCATTGGTGCGCCGCGCTGCCGACGTCATTCACAGCGCTCCCACAATGCCGCTGTCCTCGTCGCCGCGAATCGACCGAGCCGAAGTTGTCGACATGCTCGAGAGCGCACTCGAACGACTGCCCGACGAACTGCGTCAGGCCCGCTGGATGCTCAAAGAGCGCCAAGAGTTCGTCGCCAAGACCCGCCGCGAAGCCGACGAAATGCTCGAAGCTGCGCGAGTGCAGGCCGAACGCATGGTGCAGCGCACCGAAGTGGTTCGCGCTGCCGAGCAGCGTGCTCGTCAAATCATCGAGGCCGCCGAGACAGATTCGCGTCGCCTTCGTCACGAAACCGAAGACTTTCTCGATCAGCGCCTTGGCAGTTTTGAGATCTTGCTCGACAAGTTGTCGAAGACCGTTCACTCGGGCCGGTCACGGCTTTCGATTGGCGCCCACAAAGAACAGCCTGCTGCCGACGCCGACGATGAGGATCCCACTAAGGGGTTCTTCGATCAGGATCGCTGATCATGGCGCGTCCACTGCTGGTGAATGCGGCCGAATTGTTGCGCCGGCCAGGCACCGAGCGACTGATTTCGTTGCCCATCGGCGCCGTCGATTTGGGGCTCTCCGATTCGCGGTTCACCGCCGACGAAATCATCGACGTGCAGCTTCGGCTCGAAAGCCTCACCGACGGCATCGTGGTGGTGGGCACCATAGCCGTGCCTTGGCGCGGGCAATGCCGGCGCTGCCTGCGCGACCTCGCCGAGGTAGCCATCAGCGATGTCGACGAGCTGTATCAGACCCAAGTCACCAATACCGAGGCCTTCGAGATCGTCGATAATCAGCTCGATCTGCTGCCGATGGTTCGCGAACTAGCTCTGCTCGATGCCCCATTGGCGCCACTGTGCCAGCCCGACTGCGCCGGGTTGTGCCCCATCTGCGGCATCGACCTCAACGACCAGCAGTGCACCTGCGTGCCAGCCCCGGTGGACTCCCAATGGGCAGTACTTGATCAACTCAAAGCGCAGCTTGACGGAAATTGATTCTGAGCCGCTAGCATCGCAGGGCTGATTGAAGTGAGTGGAGACCTGCGATGGCCGTTCCGAAGAAGAAAAAGTCGAAGATGAAGACCCACAGCCACCGTGCTGGTTCGTGGCGTCTCAAGGCTCCGTCACGTAGCACCTGTCCGCGCTGTGCCGCGGCCAAGTTGCCACACACGGTGTGCCACACCTGCGGTTGGTACAAGAACCGCGTCGTCGTCGACGTCAGCTGATCACGGTTTCAATGCTTCCCATCGCTGTCGACGCCATGGGCGGCGACAAGGCTCCGAGCGAAATTGTTGCTGGTGCCCGCCAAGCCGCTGAGCTTGGCTTCAATGTTGTTCTCGTCGGTCCTTCAGATCTTGCCGACATTGGCGATCTTCCGCTGATCGTTGCCTCCGAAGTCATCGAGATGCACGACGACCCAGCGCAGGGTGTCCGCCGCAAGAAAGATTCCACGCTGGTGCGCGCTGCCGAGGCCGTGCGTGATGGCCGGGCCAGTGCAATGGTTTCAGCCGGCAACACCGGCGCCACGATGGCATCGGCGTTGTTGCGCATGGGTCGCATCAAAGGCGTGAACCGTCCGGCGATCGCCACGCCAATTCCTGTGCCAGGGTCGTTGCCCACGCTGTTGCTCGACGCCGGCGCCAACTCTGAGGTGCAGGCCGATTGGCTCGTGCAGTTCGCTCAAATGGGTTCGGTGTTTAGCCACCGTCGCTTCGGTATCGAGAACCCCAAGGTTGGCTTGTTGTCCATCGGCGAAGAGCCTGGCAAGGGCGACACACTTCGCAAGGAAGCCTTCGAGTTGTTGTCTGTTGCGCGTGGCATCAACTTCATCGGCAACGTCGAGGGTCGTGACATCATGACCGACACCGTCGACGTGGTGGTCACCGATGGTTTCACCGGCAACGTGGTGCTGAAAACCCTCGAGGGTGCGCTCAAGACAGTGGTCAAGGCCCTGTTCGCAGCGTTTGCCAGCGAAGAGTCGTACAAGCCACATGCCGATGCGTTGTTGCCAGCGCTGTTGCCGCTGTATGCCTCGCTCGACCCCGAAACGTATGGCGGAGCCATCCTGTTGGGTGTCGATGGGGTATGCATCATTTCGCACGGCTCCACCAGCGCCAAGGCAATGGTGAACGCCATTACCGTCGCGCACGACATGGTCGAAGCTGGCATCGTCGAAGAGATACGCAACGCGATAGCCGCCAACGCCTAGTCTGCTTGCACACGACCGCTAGGCGTATCTGCGCCTGAATGCTTGGGAGAGTCACACTGTGTCCGCCGAATCAACTGCTGCTCAAGGACCACTGAACCGTCTGGGAGTGTTCGCAATCGTGCGTGACAACCTTGCCGAGATTCTCGAGCGTGAGGCCTCGACCATCACCGAGGGCCAGTCGTTCGGCGACGATCTCGAGGCCGACTCATTGGCGCTGATCGAACTGGTCGAGGCGCTCGAAGAAGAGCTCGGCGAGCGCGGCATTGCGTTGCGTATCGAAGATGAAGATCTCGAAGACCTCAAGACCGTGCGCGACGCGGTCGACTATGTCTTCGCCCGCGTTCAGGAGAGCTGACCCTGGCTGGCGTCTCTGACCGACTTGAGTCCGACCCAACGGCGGTCGATCTCGAGGCGCTCAGCGCTCGACTCGGACACACATTCACCGACATCGGTTTGCTCAAGCGGGCGATGGCGCATCGCTCGTGGTGCGCCGAGGTGTCGGGCGACGAAGCATCGAACGAGCGGCTCGAGTTTCTGGGCGACGCTGTGCTGGGTTGGGTTGTCGCCGACATTGTGTTCCGCCATTTCACCGACCTGCCCGAAGGCAAGCTCACCGACCTACGCAAGAGCGTTGTCAACGCGACCGCGTTGGCCGCAATGGCCGTCGAGCTCGACATCGGAAGCTGCCTGTTGTTGGGTAGGGGCGAGTCGTTCGCCGGTGGGCGGGCCAAGCCGTCGATTCTCAGCGATGCATTCGAGGCTGTGCTTGGCGCCATCTATCTCGACGCAGGCGCGGGTGCCGCGTACGAGTTTGTCGAGCGCGTGCTGGGCGAACGTCTCCTGCTTGCGGTGAAGCAATTGCATCGCCTCGATTACAAGACCTTGCTGCAAGAGATAGTGGTTCGCGAATTCGACGCTGCGCCCGTCTACGTAATTCGTGAAGAAGGCCCCGATCATGCCAAGCAGTTTTTTGCCACGGTGATGATCTCTGGACAGCAATGGGGCGAGGGCACCGGAACCTCAAAAAAGCAGGCCGAGCAGGTAGCCGCGATGGTGGCCTGCGACAGCCTGTCTGCGGACAACCGCTGATGCCCGAACTCCCCGAGGTAGAGACGGTTCGGCGCGGACTCGAGCAACGCTTTGTCGGTCGGCTCATCGAGCGCGTCGAGGTAGGTCGAGAGCGCACGGTTCGACGCACCTCGCGTCTGGCCGTCATCGATGGCCTCACCGGTGTCACTGCAACTGCTGCTCAGCGGCGCGGCAAGTACCTCATCTGCCCGCTCGATAGCGGCGACTCGATGATGATTCATCTGCGCATGAGCGGCAGGGTGCTCATTGATCCGGTGTCATCTCCGCGTCCGTTGCACACTCATGTGGTGTTGCATCTTGCTGGCCCGCAGGCCGAAGAACTTCGCTTCGTTGACCCGCGCACGTTTGGTGAGGTCGTTGTGTACGACCCCGACAACGCTGCTATCGAGATGCCCGAACTCAGTCGCCTTGGTATCGACCCCATCACCGATGGCCTCAGCCGATCGCAACTGGCGGCGCTTCTTGGCGGCCGGTCACGCCAACTCAAAGCGTTGCTGCTCGATCAGGGCGTGATCGCCGGCATCGGCAATATCTATGCCGACGAGACATTGCACGCAGCGCGCCTTCGCCACGATCGCTTGAGTAACTCGCTGCGACCGGTAGAGATCACCCGACTGCATCAGGCCATCCTCGACACGCTCAACGCTGCAATCGCCGCCGGTGGGTCCACGCTCAAAGACACTCAGTACGTAGACATCGGGGGTCAGGGCGGCTGGTTTCAGGTGTCGCACCGCGTGTACGACCGCGAAGATCAGCCGTGTCTCACCTGCGGCCGGGCGGTTATTCGGCGGGTCATTGCGGCTGGCCGGTCTACGTGTTTTTGCCCTCGATGCCAGAAATAGGCCGCGTTCGGTGGCTCCGGTGCATGTCACTGGGACCTCGAGGTGTCGTATCGACTAGCGTTCGGTCTTGCCGTGTTCCTTAAAGCATTGACCCTCAAAGGCTTCAAGTCGTTTGCCGACACCACTGTGATGCAGCTCGAACCGGGCGTCACGGTTGTGGTCGGTCCAAACGGCTCGGGCAAATCCAACGTCGTCGACGCCATTGCCTGGGTTCTCGGGGCACAGGCGCCCAGCGCTGTGCGTAGCCAGAAGATGGACGATGTCATCTTTGCGGGTACTGCGAAGCGTCCAGCGCTCGGCCGCGCCGAGGTCATCCTTACGCTCGATAACTCTGCGGGCCTGCTGCCCATCGAGTTCACCGAAGTCACCATCAGCCGCACGCTGTTTCGCACCGGCGAAAGCGAATACGCCATCAACGGCATCTCGTGTCGATTGCTCGACGTGCAAGAACTGCTCAGCGACGCCGGTGTTGGTCGCCAACAGCATGTGATCGTGAGTCAGGGTCAGATCGACGCCGTGCTCAATGCTCGTCCCGAAGATCGTCGAGCGATCATCGAAGAAGCCGCCGGTGTGTTGAAGTACCGCCGACGCAAAGAGAAGGCCGAACGCCGACTCGATGCAACCGAAGCCAGCCTGCTGCGCGTGCAAGACCTGCTGCGCGAGGTTCGCCGCCAGCTGCGCCCGCTCGAGCGTCAGGCCGAAGCAGCTCGCCGCCATGGTGGGCTTGTCGAAGAACTACAAGCGCTGCGCGTGTTCTTGTCGGGTCGCGAGATCGCCTCGCTGCGAACACGGCTCACAACGTTGGCTGGCGACAAGATCTCAAGTGGCGATGCCGAAAAGCAGCTACGCACCGAGCTCAGTCGGCTCGACACCGATGTGCTCAGCGCCGAAGCCGAACTTACAGCGCGCGGCGACACCGACATCAGCGATGAACTGGTGCGGGTCGAGCAGCTACGCGAGCGGGCCCGGGGCCTGTCGGCCGTGCTTGTCGAGCGTCGCCGCTCGATGGAGCGTGACCGCGGACAACTGATGAATGCCGGTGTCGTGGCCAACCTCGAAAACGACGCCGCTCGGTTTTCGGCCGAACTCGAAGCCGTCACACTCGAGTTGTCGCAACTCGAGCCCGCAGCCGAGGCCCTCGCCGCCGAGGAAGAAGCGTTCCAGAGCGAGCGTCACGAGACTATGACGGTGCTGCAAGGCGCAACGTCGTCAGCTACTGCCGCCAGCGCTGCCGCCGAAGTTCGTGGCGAGTTGCGGTCGCTGCGTGCCGGCCTTGATCGCGGCGACAGCGAACTGCGCCGTCAGACAAGCCGTCTCGAAGCGCTGCGTCAGCGTCTCGAGCGACTCGACGCCGATGCCGATCGACTCAAGGCCGAATGCGAGCAGTCGCAAGATGTTGAGGCGCCGTTGGTGGCCGAGGTCGAAACCGCCGAGAGCCGTCGACTCGCTGCCGATGCGCTGGCCGAGACACTGAACACATCACGTCAAGCGGCCGCCGAAGAACTCTCTCGCTGGCGTGCCCGATCCGATGCATTGCAATTGGCGCTCGATAGCGCACGCGCTCGCGCCGGTGCCGAGCGACTCGCCAAGCTCGATGGCGTGGTCGGCACCTTGCTCGAATTGGTCGAGATCGACACCGGTTGGGAAGCCGCTGCCGAGGCTGCAATGGGCGAGGCACTGTTGGCCGTGGTCGTTGCCAATCCCAAGGCCGCTCGCAACGCGCTCGAGTCGCTTCGTTCGTCGAAGACCAGCGGCGCCGTGATTGCGTTGGGGGCAGCAGTAGTGGCCGCACCCACCCCACCATTTGGTGAGCCAATTCGAGCGCACGTTCGGGCCCACGCCCATGGGCATCGCGCCGAGATCGAGGCCTTGCTCGACACGCTGCTGGGTGGCGCTGTTCGGGTCAACGAATGGTCGGCCGCGTTCGATGGCGCCTTGGCGCATCCTTCGGCAACTGTGGTTACGAACGACGGCGACCGGTTCGGTCGATCCGGATGGCGCCTTGGCACCACGGGTGGGGGAGCCACAGCGGCTGCTCTTGAGGAAGCCGTCGACCGCGCTAGCAATGCCGCTGGCGAGCTCGAGCGTTGCGATGCCGCGTTGCGCGCTGCCAAGGCCGAGCAGGCCGCCGCCCGCCAGGCCGAGGCCGACCTCACCCGCCGACTCGACGCCAACGATGCGCGCTTTGCTGCAGCCTCCGAAGGTTTGGTGCGCGTGCATAGCGATCGCCGTGAGTCCACCACCGAAGCCGATGCTGTTGCTCGGGTGATCGCCGAAGCCACCGAGCGTCTCGACCGCGAACGCTCTCGCATTGGCGAACTCGAGTCGTTGGTGCCAGCACTCGAAGCCGACGAACAGGCCGAGACAAATGCCGCCAAAGCGCGTGGCGAAGCTCGGGCCCGACTCGAGTCACGAGCCGCATTGTTGGCCTCGAGGCGCAAAGACCTTGAGGTGCGTAACGCTGGTTTAGGCGAGCGTCAGCAGTTCCTCGAGCGACGTATCGAAGAGACCGAGCGCCGACTTGTCGCCGATGAGCAGGCCCGTGCTCAGGCTGCGCAGCATCGCGTTGCTATCGAGGCCAGCCTGCTTGCAGCCACGCGCCTCGGCGAGCTTGTCGACTCGCATCGTCACACCATCGAAGCCCGCCTCGCCGAACTGCACGAGCAGCGTCGTCGTCAAAGCGAAGAGGTGCGGTCGCTGGTGGCTCGTCTCGACGAACTTCGTCGCGCTCGTGCCAGCGCCGAGCGTCAACTCGACGAGACACGCGAGCGGGCGCGTCGTGTCGAGGTCGAAGAAGCCGAGGCTCGTATGCGCCTCGAAGCGGCCGTCGAGTCACTGCGCCGCGAACTCGATCTCGAGCCCGAGGCAGCCGAGGCAGCCGAAATGCCCGAGTTGCCCGAAGGCGTTACGGCTGCTGCTCGTGTGCGCGACCTCGAACGCGAACTTCGTTTGCTCGGGCCCATCAACCCGCTTGCGCTCGAGGAGTTCAACGAACTGCAAGAGCGTCATCGGTTCCTCGAAGAACAACTCGAAGATGTGCGGAACACCCGACGCGAGCTCAGTCGGGTCATCAAGGCAGTCGACGCCGAAATTCAGTCGGTGTTCGCTGCGGCCTTCGCCGATGTGAGCTTCAACTTCACCAACCTGTTCTCGATGTTGTTCCCCGGCGGCACCGGCAACTTGGTACTCACGAATCCTGATGACCTGCTGAACACTGGCATCGAGGTAGAGGCCAAGCCAAGCGGCAAGAACGTGAAGAAGCTGTCGCTGTTGTCGGGCGGCGAGCGCTCGCTCACCGCCCTCGCGTATCTGTTTGCTGTGTTCCGCAGTCGCCCGTCGCCGTTCTACGTGATGGACGAAGTTGAAGCAGCCCTCGACGATGTGAACCTGCATCGGTTCCTCAGCTTGATCGCCGAGTTCCGCCGCGACGCTCAGTTGCTCATCGTGAGCCATCAGAAACGAACCATGGAAGCGGGTGACAGCCTGTTGGGTGTCAGCATGCAGCCAGGCGGCTCATCGAAGGTGGTCACCGAACGTCAGTCGACCACTGCGTGAGTGATCCCGTGACCTCGTCCACCAACGCGGTTCAGCTTGTTGGTTTGCGCAAGAGTTTTGGCGAAGTAGTCGCCGTCGACAATGTCGATCTTGAGATAGGCCAGGGTGAGTTCTTCTCGCTGCTCGGTCCGTCGGGTTCAGGCAAGACCACGGTGTTGCGGATGATTGCAGGCTTCGAAAAGCCCACAGCCGGCACCGTGTTGTTGCTGGGTCAAGACGTCACTCAGCTTGCGCCCTATGACCGCGACGTCAATACGGTCTTTCAGGACTACGCGTTGTTTCCGCACATGACCGTGCAGCGCAATGTCGAGTACGGGCTCAAGGTGCAAGGCATTGGTAAAGCCGAGCGCCACCGCCGCGCTGGCGAGATGCTCGAAGCGGTTCGCCTTGGTCAGTACGGCGATCGTCAGCCGAGTCAGTTGTCGGGCGGCCAACGTCAACGCGTTGCGCTGGCACGGGCGTTGGTGAACCGACCCAAGGTTCTGCTGCTCGACGAACCACTTGGCGCGCTCGACTTGAAGTTGCGCGAAGAGATGCAGCTCGAACTGAAGAGCATTCAGCAAGATGTGGGCATCACCTTCATCTTCGTCACCCACGATCAAAGCGAAGCGCTCAGCATGAGCAGCCGCATAGCTGTGTTCAATCAGGGTCGCATCGAGCAGGTCGGCACTCCGCGAGATATCTACGAGCGACCCGCTACTGGTTTCGTTGCGGGGTTTGTTGGCACCTCAAACCTGCTCTCCGCTGAAATGTCGCATCGCCTTCTCGGAGTGCACGCCGCGCACACGCTGCGCCCCGAGCGTTTGCACCTGGTGGGTTCAGCGGCCGAAATCTCTGTTGGTGATGTCGTTGTCGAAGGTGAAGTGTCCGACGTGCATTACCTCGGAGCCGAGTGTCGTGTGCGCGTTCGTCTCGACGATGGCACCACGTTGGTTACTGTCGTACCGAGCGATCGGCTTGCCGGCGTCTCGATAGGTCGTCATGTGCATCTCGCATGGCGGCGACAATCGGCTCATGTCATCGAGTCGGCCGATCAGCAAAAAGAAGAATCCAAACAGCAAGGGGAGACACCATGAGAGCACCACGTATTGCACTGGCGTGCGGCACCGCGATTGCGCTGCTACTCAGCGCCTGCGGCAGCAGCAGTTCCGGTAGTTCGGGCGGCAAGGCGCTCACCGCCATCGGCGCGGGCGAAGGCGCCTTGAAGATCATTGCTTGGGCCGGCTATGCCGAAAACGGAAGCACCGACCCAAAGACAGATTGGGTCACCAAGTTTCAGAACGACACCGGATGCAAGGTCGACGTGAAAATCGGTAACACCTCCGACGAGATGTTCCAGCTCATGCAGACCGGCGAGTACGACGGCGTCTCGGCATCTGGTGATGCCAGCGTTCGTTTGATCGACGCAGGCTTGGTGGCGCCGGTGAACACCTCGCTCATCAAGAACTACGCCGACATTTCGTCGTTCCTCAAAGATCAGCCGTATAACTCGAGCGACGGAAAGAACTACGGCATCCCACACGGTTGGGGCGCCAACTACCTGATGTACAACTCTGATGTCGTCAAACCTGCCCCCGATTCCTGGGGCGTGGTCTTCGACAAGGCGTCGCCATACAAGGGCAAGGTCACCGCATACGACGCCCCGATCTACATTGCCGACGCAGCGCTGTACCTCAAGTCGGCCAAGCCCGAACTTGGCATCAAGGACCCCTACTCGCTGACCCAGGCTCAGTTCGATGCAGCAGTGTCGTTGCTCAAGGACCAGCGCGGAGTCATCGGCGAATACTGGAGCAACTACGCCGTGTCGCAGGGCGCGTTCACCCAGGGTTCCATCGTGCTCGGAACCACCTGGCAGGTCATCTACAACCTCGCCGTCGCCGATAATCCCAAGCTCACAACTGTGTTGCCGAAGGAAGGCGCCACCGGTTGGAGCGACACATGGATGGTGGCAGCCAAGGCAAAGCACCCCAACTGCATGTACAAGTGGATGGACTACATCACCAGCCCCGAGGCCCAGGCGCAAGTTGCGTACTACTTCGGTGAGGCCCCAGCAAACCCCAAGGCATGCGGGCTGATCACCGATTCCACGCATTGCGACGTGTTCAAGGCCACCGACAACGCGTTTGCCAAGGGCATCAGTTTCTGGGCAACACCGCGCAAGAAGTGCCTCGATGGTTCGGGCGACAACTGTGTTCCATTCAGCGAGTGGATCAAGGCTTGGACTGCAATCAAGGGCTAATCGCCGCTGATTGAACTTCCACGATGACAGCCACAATGGGACTCCCATCGCGAATGCGTCGACGAGTGTCGCGCTTCGTCGATGGGCGTCCGTGGCTGCATCTTGGAGCACTGCTCACCGGTCCGGTGGCGTGGATCGTGGTGTTGTATTTCGGGTCGCTCATTGCGCTGTTCGTCACGTCGTTCTACCGATTGAACGACGATGCCACAGCCATCGCCGAGCAGTTCGGCACCTCGAACTACCACGAACTCCTCACCGCGACGGTGTATCGCGACATTGCCTTTCGCACCATCGGTGTAGCGGCGCTGGTCACCATCATCGATGTTTGTCTCGCCGTGCCCATTGCATTTTTCATCGCCAAGATTGCCAAGCCTCGGGCGCGTACGGCGCTGATTACCGCGGTGCTCGTGCCGCTGTGGGGCAGTTACCTCGTGAAGGCCTTTGCGTGGCGGGCAATCCTCGGGTCTCCCGGGGGAGTGCTCGAGAAGACCTTCGGGCACAGCCCGGGTTATGGCCTCGGCGCACTTGTAGTGGTACTCGCGTATCTCTGGCTTCCGTTCATGATCGTGCCCATCTACGCCGGCCTCGATCGGGTCCCTGACTCGTTGCTCGAGGCCTCGAACGATTTGGGGGCGGGGTTCTGGCTCACCCTCCGCTCGGTTGTGGTGCCGATGTTGTTTCCCGCCATTATCGCTGGGTCGGTGTTCACCTTTTCGTTATCAATGGGTGACTACATTGCGGTGGCTTTGGTGGGCGGGCCCTCGCAGATGATCGGGTCGGTGGTCTACGCCAACTTCGCCTCGAACCTGCCGTTTGCTGCAGCGTTTGCAACGGTGCCTGTGTTGGTGATGGTTCTGTATTTGCTTGGCATCCGCCGCACCGGAGCGCTCGAGAACTTGTGAGCTGGCGACCATGACCCATATCAACCGCAGCACCCGCGTGGGCTTTCGATTCTGGACCGTTGCGGTCATCACCTTCTTGTGGGTGCCGCTTGCCATCGTGACGGTGCTGTCGTTCAATCGCTCGAGTTCGCTCACGTGGCCCCCAACTGGGTTCACCACCAAATGGTGGGCCAAGGCGCTGCACAATCCGGGGGCACGCGATGCGTTGTTCATGAGCCTCAAGACTGCTGTGGTCGCCACGCTGATCGCATTGGTGCTAGGTACCGCAGCGGCGTTTGCGGTGCAGCGGTTCAAGTTCTTCGGGCGAGAGTCGCTGAGCTTGATGATCGTGTTGCCGATCGCGTTGCCCGGCATCGTTACGGGCATTGCGCTCAATGCAGCGTTTCGTCAGGTGGGGCTCGATCTTGGAATCATCACGCTCATCGTTGCCCATGCAACGTTTTGTGTCGTGGTCGTCTACAACAACGTGTTGGCGCGGCTGCGCCGTCTTTCGCCAAACCTCGAGGAAGCCTCGGCCGATCTTGGCGCCGATCTCTTTCAGACCTTCTGGCTCGTCACGTTTCCGCTGATGCGATCGGCGTTGCTGGCGGGCGGACTGTTGGCCTTTGGGCTGAGCTTCGACGAAATTGTCGTCACCACATTTACCAACGGTGCGGGCAGCGACCTGCAGACATTGCCGCAATGGATCCTGAGCAACCTCAGTCGCGGCGAGCAGCAGCCCATCGTCAACGTGATGGCTACTGCCGTGATGTTGTTCTCGTTGGTGCCGGTGTGGGCGGCTCAGCGACTCGCTGGCGAGCAGTCGGGGCTTGCTGGCCGCTGACCTGCCGATAGCGTCTCGGCGTGCCTTCGATCTTCCTTGTTCTTATTGCTGTCGTCGTGATCTTCGGCGTCGTGACGGTTGCTGTGAGTCGGCAACGTGCCAAGGCAGTCGGTGCTGCTCGGGTGGCTACACCAATTGCGCCTACCGTCGGCCGCTACGTTGCGCCCGTTGTCGACGTCGAGGCTGAGCCAACGATTCAGCCCGCAGCCGAAGTCGCGGCCGAGGCCGAACCCGAAGTTGATGTTGAAGGCGAACCCGAATCGTTCGAACGGCCCCGCTTTCGCGACCGCATGGCAAAGTCACGCGCCGCGCTTGTTGGCGTGTTCAGCGGTGTGCGCGGCCGGGCTGGCATCACCAACGAAACGTGGGACGACCTTGAAGAAGCCTTGCTGCGCGCCGACGTTGGGGTTCGCGTTACCGACGAACTGCTCAACGGGCTTCGGGCACGGGTGAAAGCCAAGGAGCTCACCGACCCCGACGCACTGCTCAATGCGCTGCAGGCCGACATGATCGGTCGGCTCACCGCGAGCGACCGGGCGTTGCGCCTCGAGCCAGGCGATGCTGATTCGCCAAACGTGTGGCTCTTTGTGGGTGTCAACGGTGTGGGCAAGACCACCACGATTGGCAAGGTGGGCGCTCAGCAGCGCCAACTCGGCCACACGGTTCTCATGGCCGCAGGTGACACCTTCCGTGCCGCAGCAGCAGAGCAACTCGCCACGTGGGCGCAACGCTCGGGCAGCGAGCTCGTGCGAGGCAATGAGGGCAGCGACCCCAGCGCCGTGATCTTCGACGGCATCGAGAGCGCAAGCGCCCGCAAGATCGAACTCGTGCTGGCCGATACCGCTGGCCGCCTGCACAACAAGACCAACCTGATGGAAGAACTTCGCAAGGTTCGTCGCGTTGCGGGCAAAGGTCGCGGCCGCGTCACCGAGGTGTTGCTCGTGATTGATGCCACCACCGGGCAAAACGGTCTGGCGCAGGCTCGCCAATTCGCGGAGGCCACCGAGGTCACGGGCGTGGTGCTCACCAAGCTCGATGGGTCGGCCAAAGGTGGCATTGTGTTCGCTATCGAGACCGAGCTTGGCCTGCCTGTGAAGCTCGTCGGTTTGGGCGAGACCATCGGCGATCTTGTCGAGTTCGACCCCACCGAGTTCATCGAGGCGCTCTTCTCCGAATAGGGCTTGCCTCAGTACGGCTTCTCTGTCTCAGCGCTGTGGCCGGTAGCCTGACCGGGCATGTTTGACACACTGTCCGATCGTTTTGATGGCATCTTCAAGAAGTTGCGCGGCAAGGGCCGCCTCACCGACAGCGATGTCGACGAGGTATTGCGCGAGATCCGCACGGCGCTGCTCGAGGCCGACGTCAACGTCGCTGTTGCTCGCACCGTCGTCGAGCGCATCCGCGAGCAAGCCGTTGGTCTCAAGCTCTCGCAGGCGCTCGATCCCAGCCAGCAGGTCATCAAGATCGTCAGCAATGAACTCACCAATATCCTTGGTGGGCAGACACTCAAGATCACCTACGCCGGTCGGCCACCAACAGTTGTGCTGATGGCCGGTCTGCAGGGTTCAGGTAAGACCACGAACTCGGCAAAGTTGGCAAAGTGGTTCAAGAGCCAGGGGCGCCAGCCATTGCTCGTCGGTGCCGACCTGCAGCGTCCAGCCGCCGTCGAGCAGTTGCGAGTGCTCGGTCGTCAGATCGATGTTCCGGTGTTCAGCGAGGCTGGCGATCCGGTATCGGTGGCGGCCCGCGGGTTGGCCGAGGCTCGTCGCTTGGGCCGTGATGTGCTCATTGTCGACACCGCCGGTCGCTTGGCAATCGACTCCGACATGATGGCTCAGGTCCGTCAGATCAGCGAAGCCATTGAGCCGCACTACACGTTCTTGGTCATCGACGCGATGACCGGTCAAGACGCCGTTGGAGTCGCCGAGGCATTCCACGAAACCCTCGCCATCGACGGTGTCATCCTGTCGAAACTCGATGGCGATGCGCGTGGTGGCGCTGCGCTCAGCGTGAAAGAGGTCATCGGTCGGCCCATCGCGTTTGCGTCTACCGGCGAGAAACTCGATGCGTTCGAGCAGTTCCACCCCGACCGCATGGCCAGCCGCATTCTGGGTATGGGCGATGTGCTCACGCTCATCGAGCAGGCCGAGAAGGCGTTCGAAAAGGATTCTGCTGCCGAGGCCGCTCAACGGATGATGGACGGCGAGTTCACACTCGACGACTTCCTCGACCAGATGCAGCAACTCAAGAAGATGGGTCCGTTGTCGGGCCTCATGGGCATGATGCCTGGCATGCCGAAAGAGCTCAAGAACGCCAAGATCGACGACGACGACCTCAAGCCTGTCGAAGCCATCATCCGCTCGATGACCCCTGCCGAACGGCGCAAGCCCGAGATCATCAATGGCAGCCGGCGTAACCGTATTGCGATGGGCAGCGGCACGTCGGTGGGCGAAATCAACCGTCTCGTGAAGCAGTTCAGCGAGATGCAAAAGATGATGAAGCGCATGGGCGGCATGAGTATGGGCAAAAAAGGCAAGAAGAAGATGCCGATGATGCCCGGTGGTTTAGGTGCCCTCAAGGGCCAAATGCCGGGCGCTTTTAGCGATATGCCGTTCAATCAACGCTGAGTCATCTGTCGGTTATCGCTGCGTCGGGTGTGTACCCGTCACTCTGGCGCTAACCTTTCACAGTTCTGTAGACCAATCAGGAGTCTGTATCAAATGTCAGTGAAGCTGCGCCTCACCCGAGTCGGTAAGACCAAGCAGCCGCAATATCGCATCGTTGCAACCGAT
>Ga0194057_10000306_pt1 | contig 25273 bp, 18 predicted proteins | sample SepL4415m_MetaG_FD_155474 | JGI IMG/M metagenome (GOLD analysis project Ga0194057, IMG submission 155474) | Anoxic zone freshwater microbial communities from boreal shield lake in IISD Experimental Lakes Area, Ontario, Canada - Sep2016-L442-15m | ecosystem: Environmental > Aquatic > Freshwater... | reverse complement strand
TGATTCACGACGATGGTTTCCTTTCTGTCGGCTCGTATGGCCGATCTTTCGGGTTTTCCGTTTACCCCCGACATTTTCGTCGGGGCGGAGACCATCGTCAACTTTTAACAATCAATGGGACGCTTCCAGCTCCCTGTTTCCAGGGGCCAATCGTGCAAGCTACTCTGTCGTGGCTGACGGGCAAGCAAGTCTTGGCAGCAAATGCCCTCGTGTGACGCTCAAGAACTTTCGCTCGAAGTACGTTGGCGAGACGGAAGGCAACCTCCAGCAGGTACTGGCCGTGCTGCGATCGCTCGGGCCGGTCGTCGTAATCGTCGATGAGGCCGATGCCGCGTTGGGGAACCGGCAGGCGGACGGCGATTCCGGCACGTCGTCGCGGGTCTTCTCGATGATTGCGGCACAGATGGGCAACACCCGGTATCGCGGTCGCATTGTCTGGATGCTTTTGACCTCGCGGCCTGATTTGCTGCCGATCGACCTCAAGCGGCAGGGGCGAGCCGAGGTTCATATCCCGCTCTTCTATCCTTGCGAAGACGCCGAACTACGCCAGATGTTCGAGGTCATGGCGCGCAAGAATAAACTGAAACTTGCAAGCGACATCTTGCCCACGATATCGGCCGACTCGAAGCTGAGCGGTGCCGACGTCGAGAGCATCGTGCTGGCGGCGAAACGGACGGCACTTACGGCCGGTCGCGACGAGTTGACGAGCGTGGACTTGGATCTGGCAATGAAGGAGTTCATTCCCTCGGCCCAAGGGCTGGAGAAGGAACTGCAAGAGACTGCGGCCGTGCTGGAATGCACGCAAATGAGCCTCTTGCCGCCGCACTGGCGAGAGAAAATTTCCGTGCCTGACGCGCGAAGCCGCCTCCAGGAACGGATGGTAGCCATCCGGCAGATTTTGGAATCGTGATCTAATCAAACTATAAATCCCAGGAGACATCTCATGGCAGCCCAACAAGCAAACCAATCTTCGGCCTGGTTCGACGGAACCAAGCATACGTCACTGATTACCGAGAAGGCTCAACGGACCGAATCGTTTATTGCGGCCATGGCCGACGGACGAATCGATGCCTCCGAGGTTACCGCACAGGAGAGTCGCCTCGTGGCACTGATGGCGGAAATCGAGCCGCTCTTGACCCCGGAATTGCACGCCCAAGTGACTGAGTTGCTGTGCGAACTCACGGTCTATGACTTCATGCAGGCGATGATCTCGCTGAAGCAGACGCGGCCAAAAACGGCGTTCCGCGGATAGCCACAATACTTACAATTGCTCAAGGCCAAGATACAGTCAAACTATAAAGTCGTATTATATATCCAATCACTTTGAAAAGGAGGTTTTCGATGGCAGGACAACCCAAAACCCCGTTCTATCTCGCGATGGCCGCGGTCGTGGCTGGATTGGTGGCCTTTGCCGCCTACCGGTCCGACCTTATCGCGCCCAAGGCCAAGCAGAAACAACAAGACAAGATCAGCGTGCAGGAACTCGGCCAGAATGCTGAATCGGCCGATGGTACTGCGCCGGCGACCACGGTCAAGGAATATAGCTTCAAGGCAGCCGAACGCTTGCCGGAAATCAAGCAGGCATCTCGCTACAAGCCCATGAAGGACAATACCGTCCGCTTCGCCTTGAACGTCTGGGCTGGTTGGGCACCGATCATCCTGGCCAACAACGGCACCAAGGCCGAAAAGGTCTGGAAAACGCCTGATGGCGAGGAGTTCAAGGTCGAGTTGGTGATCATCGACAACCCGATGGCCATGATCCAAGCCTACACCAGTGGCGACATCCACATCGGCTGGGGCACCTTGGATATGATTCCGTTGTTTGTCGATGGCATGGTCGATAAGACGGGCCGGCCCAAGGAAAACTTCGACGTCATCATGCCCCGCATCTTCCAGCAGATCGACTGGTCGAATGGTGGCGACGGCATCGTGGTCCGCGATAGTATCAAGACCGTGGCGGATCTTCGCGATAAAACCCTCGTGCTCGCGCAGAACTCTCCGTCGCAGTATTTCGCCTTGAACATGCTCGTGGCGGGCGGCGTGCAGCCTTCGGAAGTCAACATGATCTACACGAACGACGCCTTTGCCGCCGCCGCTGCCTTCGGGGCCGACAAACAGAAAACGATCTCTGGCGTTGTTTCCTGGTCGCCCGATATCTACACCCTGGAGAAGGTCAAAGGCAACCGCATGTTGGTCAATACGCAGACGGCCAACAAGCTGATCTCAGACATCTGGTTCGCCCGGGCTGACTTTGCCAAGGATCACCCAGGCATCATTGAGGCCCTGGTCCGCGGCATCTTCGACGGCATGGTCGATCTGAAGAAGCCCGAGCGGAAGCAGGAGTGCTCGAAGCTGATGGCGACCGCCTACAACATCCCCGCCGACGACGCACTCAAGATGTTCGACGACGCCCATAACACGAACTGGGCCGAGAACTACCAGTTCTTCCTCAACCAGAACAACCCGACGAACTTTGAACGAGTGTGGCGGCAATCGTATTATCTCTACCGGCAGATCGGCACGATCCAGAACTCGCCGGTGCGGTTCGACCAGATCATGGATTTTTCGGTGATCCAGAAACTGGGGAATGAGGAGAAGTACAAGTCGCAGCAGGACGAGTATCAGGTGCAGATTGCCCCAACGACCGTCGGCAAGATCCGCGCCGAGGGGGACGAGATCCTCAAAAATACGATCGTGATCCACTTTCCCCCCAACCTTTGGGATATGCACTTCAAGAAGGACAACGGCGAACTCTACGACCCGAACGTCGATAATGTGCTGGAAGGCGTGGGCAAGCTTGTCGGCACGTTCGGTGCTGCTCGCGTAATTATCGAGGGCCACACCGACGGCTCGATGAAGAACCGTGTGCCCGCCGAGCTAGTGAAGACACTTTCGATGAACCGCGCGGCCGCAGTCCGCCAGGCACTGGCTGACAAATATCCGGACATCGACGCCAGTCGGTTCTATGTCGACGGCATGGGTTGGGAACGCCCGGCCGATCCGCAAAACCCGCTCGATCACGGTAAGAACCGCCGCGTGGAAATCAAGGTCTACTCGGCCGAGAAGCAGTAGGCGACCGATAGTTGATAGAAGTGGGGTCCCAATGACGGAAACCGCGAAAAGCGATGTGAAACCGACGCCGCCCTCCCCCGCAGCGCCGCCAGCGAGGCACCGCCGCTTTAGTGTCCTGCGGGCGGAAATCCCCGCCTGGCAGGCAATGATGATGGGCGTTCTCTGCGTCGTCGTCTGCCTCGGGCTGTGGTGGTTGCTGACCGCGGGTGATGAGAATCATCCGCCGATCATGGGCCCCGAGACGCTGCCGGGTCCGCAAGCCACGTTCCTGGCATTCCCCCGCTTGTGGTTCGACCGGGAGTTGACCCGCAACACTCTCGTCAGCCTCAAGCGGGTTATCATGGGATTTGCCTTGGCGGTGGGGGTTGGCGTGCCGGTGGGCATCGTCTGCGGTTGTTTTCGGCGGATCAACGCCTTCTTCGGGCCGTTGATGATCATCGGCCGCAACATTCCGGTCGCAGCGGTCATTCCGTTGACCTTCGCCTTGTTCGGCATCGGCGAGTTCCAGAAAGTAATGTTCATCTTCATCGCCTGCGTGGCCTTCATTATCATGGACACGGCCAATTCGATCATGGAGGTTAGCAGCCGCTACGTCGATACGGCCTACACCCTGGGTGCCAGTCGCTGGCAGATCATCCTCAAGGTTCTCGTGCCACTTTCCATGCCCGGTATTTTCAACTCGTTGCGGCTCTTGTTTGGCTTGGCCTTCGGCTACATCATGTTGGCCGAACAGATCAAGTTTGGCACCGAGGCTGGCGGTCTCGGCGACATCATCAACGTCTCGCAGCGGCGATCGCAGTGGGAAGATATTCTGTTGGTGTTGATGATTATTCCGTTGGTGGCCTTGGCCGTCGATCGTAGCCTGTTCTGGATTCAGCGGCAGTTGTTTCCGTACCAGTACGGTGGCGACGGCGTCTTGCACCATGCGCTGAGAGCCGTCCTGCGGGGTTGGGAAGACGTGAAACTGCTCATTGTACGGCCGGCGAAGTGGGAACCCGCGGCAACAGGAACCGGGAAAGAAACCGCGAGCACGCCCAAGTGGAAACCATGAACCAAGCATCCGCAGAAACCAGTCCCGGTGCAGTACCCGCGCCGGTCGGCATGGGGCAGGTGGTCAATCGCTTCCACCGCCCCAAGGAATTCGGTCTGCCTCGCGTCGTCGATTTCCGCCGCGTGACGAAGACCTATAACGTCGGGCAGGCGAACGAGTACACGGCGATTCGCGACGTCACCTTCTTCGTCGAGGATCTGCCGAACAAAGGCGAGTTTATCTGCATCCTAGGGCCAAGCGGATGCGGCAAGAGTACCATCCTCCGGCTCATCGCCGGACTGCCGCCACAGCATCCCCCCACGAGTGGCGAGGTTCTCGTGCAGAACGAACCTGTTGTTGGTCCCGGTGCCGATCGCGGCATGGTCTTTCAGGATTACACCAGCTTCGACCATCGCAGCGTGCTGGAAAACATCACCTTTGGGCTGGAGTGCCGCGGCGTACGGCGGTTGGAGAGGGAAGAACTCGGCCGCCAGTGGATTGAGCGCGTCGGGCTGAACGTAACGACCGACGCGGAGAAGTATCCGCACGAACTTTCCGGCGGAATGCGGCAGCGGGTGGCCATCGCCCGAACGCTCATCCTTCGCCCGCGCATCATTCTCATGGACGAGCCGTTCGGAGCACTCGATCCGCAGACCCGCTGGGACATGCAGGATCTGGTCGCGTCACTCTGGCGGGCCGCCGAGGCAACCGTTTTCTTCGTGACCCATTCGATCGAAGAAGCCGTTTACCTTGGCGATCGCGTCTACGTAATGGGTCGTGCACCCGGCACCATCCTCCAGGAGTTGGAAATCGAGCTGGCCGATCGCCCCGCACGCCTCATGCAGCGCGAGCTACGCTTCCAGGAGACTGTCAATTATATACGTGACCTAATCACCAGCTTGGAGAAGCAGAAGTAGGCTAAGTGCCAAGCACAAACTGAAAATCCGATATTCGGATTTCAGATTTGAATCAATGAAGTACCTAAAAACCGCATTTCTGAACCACTGGAACCTGCTGGCCCTTTTTGCCGGTACGGCCTTCGCTCTTTTGAGCGTGCCGGACGTCATCTTGCCGCTGGTGCTGGCCGGAGAGATCGGCTATGTTACCCTGCTGGGTTCGCATCCAAAGTTTCAGAAATACGTTGACGCCCAGGAAGCCAAGACGGTTCGCGAAGAAAGCTCCGGGGCCAAGCAGCAGACGCTTGACCATATCATGAAGTCGCTGCCACAGGAGCCTCTGCGCCGCTTCCAGACGCTTCGCAACCAGTGTATGGAGTTGCGGCAGATTGCCATGGAGATTAAACGGCCGGGCATCGGGGCTATTGATGCGCCACTGGACGACTTCCAGTTGACCGGTCTCGATCGCCTGCTCTGGATTCATCTGCGGTTGCTCTACACGCAATATGCCCTCTCGCAGTTCCTCAAGAAGACGAGTGCCGACCAGATCAAGCAGGGGATCGCAAAGCTGGAACAGCAGATCACGCAACTGTCGCCCGACAAGGACGACTCGGCCAAGCAGCGGTTTCGCGGGGCATTGGAAGACAACCTGCAGACGAGCCGCTCGCGGCTGGCAAACCTGGATAAGGCCAACGAGAACTACCAACTGATCGACGTGGAGATTGACCGTCTGGAAAACAAAATCCGCTCGCTGAGCGAGATGGCCGTGAACCGGCAAGAGCCGGAATTCATAAGCGGCGAGGTAGATCATGTCGCCTCAAGCATGATCGACACCGAAAAGACGATGAACGAACTGCAATTCGCCACGGGCCTGAACTCCGTGGATAACGAACCACCGGAGTTGCTTAGGGCGAAGACGCCGCTCGCGGGCCAGAAGGGTTAGCAATCGGCTCATTCAACAAGACCCAGACAGGCAAGGCTAAAAATCAGGAATTCCCCATCCTTCTCGTTAGATGGTCTCTAGCATCCGCCTCGATCTTCTTTTTCTCAAGATCCCGGCTGATCTCCTCAATGATTTTACGAGACTCTTTGGCCTCCTGCTCTTGTCCGAGCCTTTCCTGGGCCGCAGCCATCCCCTTCAAGGCAGGAACATCGTAATACTCGGCTAGGCAATGCTTGAACTGATCCAATGCCTCATTCGCGAAGCCCTTCTCCAAGAGTTCCCATCCCGCCAGCAATCGCGTTTGAGAGTCCATAATTGGGGGGAGCGCTGGAGATCCGATCACATGTTCTATTTTCATTGTGAGGATCGAACAAGGCATTTCCCAGGTGACTTTCTTCGTAACGCTCCCAACGAATACCTGAGCCGGTCCTGTCCTGCCCACGGTGCCCATGACCAACAAGTCTGGCTTGGCTTCCGCAACCATGGTTAGGATCTCGGCATGCGGCACCCCTTTCCGCTCAAGTTTGGTCCACTCCAATCCGTGGAAATCGAACTTCTGGACAAACGCGTCGAAGCGGGCAAGTTGTCCGTTGTAGTGCTTATCTTGGGACTCCGCCGCCACCGATAAGAAACCAGGAAGCAAACTGGACAGTGGCTGAAATACGGTGAGGACGGTCAGTTTGGCTGCCAAACCCCTTGCCAAATGAATGGCGTTGTGCAATGCACGGCCGGACGTTTCTCAACCGTGCGCGTCCATTCTGGAAAACTGGACTTGCCTAGTTTTCATGGGGCGCATACTGGCCGCGATTCGCGGGGTGTCCTTGCCGATCAGCTCGACATCGGCCCACAGGCTCTTGCCGTCGCTCGTCAGGCCGATGACGTTGCCCCGGTTATGCTCGCCATCAACCTGGAAGTGGGTTCTGGACGGCACGGGGACCGGGATCTTCCGATCTTTGAACTCTTGGAACGTGTCGGACCAATGCTTCAACGTGGTCGGTGTGACCTGGAAGGACTCGCCGTCGGCAGTCAAGTAATTGCCACAACGAATCGCTTCCACGCGAAACCGAAATACCGGCTCGCCGTTGACAAAACGCACCGGCTTCAGTTGGTCGCCGCCGGCAGGTATCGCCTTAGCGATATTGTCGAGGGCCAAACAGAATCCGCGTGCGAAACTTGCAACCATGATGGCTGTATCTTAGCCCGGTTTGCGCGCAACGACTGTAGTGAACTCTTTCCTCTGCCCCGACAAAATCGTTGCACCGACGCGGAGGCCCGCTCAGGCTACGCCCGGGCACATGCAGTCGCGGTGAACGCAACATACTGAACAAACTACTGAAAAAAGTGCGAAACTTGAACTTAGGAGAAGCCCCGAATCTCCGTCAAAGGCATCGCCGGGATAATGCGTTCCAATGCTGTTGGATGATGCGGTGTGCAGGGGCGGGCTGCCTCGCCCTTGATGGCGACATGGTTTCGTGCCACTGCCGGATGGCGAACCCCGGCCGTCTGGATCCTAACAAATTCCTTCCATACGACCTTCTGGTTCGCTCGGATCGGGATCTTCCTCGCCTATCCGCCGCCCTGGTTCCGGTTCGTCTATTCCGACGACGGCTGCGAGATGCTCCAGTGTGAGTGCCAGTTCTTCCGCGATCGGACGGTGGAATCTGGGTTTTCAGTTCAATGCCCGCTTGCCAGTCATCGCCAGGATCTTGGCCGACGCGTCGTTCGTCTCGGCCGTGGGCGATTTTCTGTTGGAAGTGGCAAGCGACAGATCCACGTCCTCTGCGGGCATACCCACGGCGGCGAGATCGATGTGGCGGAAAATCTGCAGGACGCGGCTGGGCCGGCCGAGCGTGGGTGGTGGGGTTTCTGCCGGGAATGGCCGGTCCTTGCCGTTAGTCCTTGCCAAAATCGCAAAAACGAACAAACCCGATGGCAAAATAGAATTCCTTGTGCTTGCGTTGGTTGCTGATAACCTGTGGCGAGGTTAGAATGGAGCTTTTCCTCGTACTTGCGAGTTACTGACCCTCTGAAACGGCCCCTGACGGCGCTACCCATCCGCTAAACGGAGAAAAAACCGTCAGGAACCGCGGGCCAAGGTGCGTTTGGTGAAATTAGCAGAACTAATAACAGTCAGGCAGCTAAAGGATTGCGGTGTGCGCAACCCAAGCTGCCGGAGGCTAGACACGCGGCTCGGATTGAGGAAATGAACTACTCTTACAAACAGAAACCTGTACGCTCATTGCTTCTGGACCAACTGAAAGCTAATATCGTTGTCCGTGGCCCATTTTTCCCGGAGCCGGTGCAGGTCATTGTGGCCCTATCGATGGGTGGTGCCGCCAAACTGGTTGGCAAGGGGCTGAACACCGGGCAAGTCCACGAGCCGATTCTCAACGCCGAACAACTCCCGCAGCTGACCTGCACTGCAGATAAAGCGCCGTTCGATGGCGATCCCCAGTATTTCCGCCCGGGCGTCGAGACCATGCGGTTGGCCCTGTTGCCGGCTTTGCTTGGGGTATGGATCGATCATGGGAGCAGGGAAGACTGGGGGCCGATGTGCTATCCGCCATGGGTACGCTGCCGGAATCGCCCGAAGGCAATGCAAGGCCGAGGACCGGAATAAGGCAATCAACTCGTGAGAAGTCATCTCTTGCACCCACCTGTTTAAGAGTCACCGATAATTGGGGAAATTCCCCAAGGAATGCCTAGAACCATCCAATCCAAGGAGCTTAGCATGAGTGCGGAGTCCGAGAACTATGTGAAACCGATTGTGGCGGCCCAGGATCCGCCAGATCTGACGCCGCCCGAACTCGTACCAGCCTATGAGGCTGAAACGATCGCCAACCGCCAGCCGTTAGTAGATCCCGCGGCCCAAATGCAGTCGCCTGAAGTTGCCGAAAGGAAGATAGATGGGCAGGCTCGATCTGTGGTTCCGACTGAAGGTGGTGTAATCGCCGCCGCCCGGTTGGCTGAAGCTGATCGCGAGGAGTTGCAGCCCACTCTGCAATATCTCTTGCAGGCGGTCGAGAAACTCCAGACCAGCTTCAACGACAAGATCCGCTATGACGCCGGACGGGAAGCGATCATCGACCGACTGCACGCCGAGATCCAGGAATATCGCGCCGACCTGGTTCTGAAACTTCTCAAGCCGATGGCCCTAGATCTCATCAACTTATACGACGACGTGGGCAAGATGGTGACGACAAACAAATCGAAGGTGGAAGGCTCGGTCGTGGCGCAGAAGCTACTGGCCCTGCTGGAAGACTTTCAAGGAGACATCGAGAGTTTCCTTGATCGCAACGGGTTCACCTCGTTTACCTCGCCCGAGGATGAATTCGACCCAAAACGCCAGCGTACTTTGCAGCGGGTTTCCACCGATGACCCGACCCGTGATCGCAAGATTGCCGAGCGGATTCGCAAGGGGTTCGTCTATGAGGAACGCGTAATCCGACCTGAATTGGTGATTGTAGCTGTGTATGAAGCGAAAACTGAGAACTGAAATTGTTTTAACATTAGGAGGATGATCGTGCCAGAAACCTTGAAAAAAGTCTATGGAATCGACCTGGGTACGACGTATTCGTGCATTGCCTTGGTCGATGAAACTGGCAAGCCTGTGATCTTGCGGAACGACGACAACGAGCCGATCACGGCTTCCGTCGTTTTCTTTGACAACGACAATGTCGTTGTAGGCCGTGTGGCAAAGGAGAACGCCGAGCTACAACCGGACAACGTGGTGGAGATGGTGAAGCGGAGCATGGGCGATCCGAACTACTTGTTCCAACATGGCGACAAGTCGTATCGTGCCGAGGAAATTTCCGCTTTCATCCTTCGGAAGTTAGCCGGCGATGTGCAAAAGCAGACCAACGAAGCGGTCACGGATGTGGTAATCACGGTGCCCGCCTACTTTGGCGTCAACGAGAAAGAGGCGACCGCCAAGCGGGTAAGATTGCCGGGTTGAACGTGTTGAGCATCATCAACGAGCCGACGGCAGCCGCCATCAGTTACGGCATGGAAAAGACCGGCGACCAGGTGGTGCTGGTCTACGACCTCGGCGGTGGCACGTTCGATATCACGATGATCGAGATTAAAGGAGGAGGGATTACGGTGATCTGTACCGGCGGCGATCACAACCTGGGGGGCAAGGATTGGGACGCTATTGTCGTCAGCTATCTGGCCGACCAGTTCCGCCAGCAGACCGGTTCCAGCGAGGATATCCTGGAAAACCGTGAGACCCTGCAGGACCTTAACAATCGGGCGGAAGCGGCGAAGAAAACGCTCTCCAAGCGGGAGACAGCCCCCATTCGCGTTTCCCATGGCGAAACGGCGAAAGTCGAACTCGCCCGTCAGAAGTTCGACGAACTGACGGCCGACAAGCTTGAACGCACCATTACGCTGACCCACGAAGTGCTGGCCGAGGCCAGGAAGAAAGACTACAACGGTTTCGATCGCATCCTGCTCGTCGGCGGCTCGACGCGGATGCCTCAGGTCCAGGCCCGCGTCCAGAAGGAATTCGCCGTTCCCTGCGAAATCTACGATCCAGACGAATCGGTGGCCAAGGGGGCCGCAATCTACGGTTGGAAGCTGGCGTTGGACGAGGCGATCAAGATCCAAGTCAGCGAGGTCACTGGACAGAATGCCGAACAGGTTGATGTATCCAAGACGGATGCCAAGGTTATCGAGCAGGCCAAGCAGGAAGTTGCCCGGCAGTACGGTTTGTCCGCCGCCACAGTGAAGAGGGCAGCGGAAACCAAGATTGCCGACGTAACTAGCAAGACATTTGGGATCGTGGTCACAATCAACCAGCAGGGAGAGAAGGTAAACAACCTCATTCGAAAAAATGACCCAGTACCGGCCGACGTTTGCAGAACCTTCGGCACTCGCGAAGCCAATCAAGAATTTGCGCAGGTGCGCCTGATGGAAACCCAGGGTACCGACGAGCTGAGCGAATTGAGCATGTGCACAGAGCTGGGCACGGCCGAGCTGCCTCTTCCGCCGAACCTTCCCGCCGGTGCACCGATCCACGTCAAGTTCGTCTTGAACAGGCAGGGGCGGCTGGAGGTTTATGCCACCGAGCCCGTCACGCAGAAGACCGTTCAGATCCAGGTGGACACGGCGAGCATCATGTCGGCGCAAGAGGTGGAAAATGCCTGCGCACGCGGTCTCGCGATCGAAGTCTCTTGAGAGGACCACCATGGAGCTTTTAGCGATCGGGATCGACCTAGGCACGACCAATTCGGCGATCGCCTGGATCAATGATTTGGGGCGGCCGGAGGTCATTCCTAATTGCGAAGGCAGCCCGATCACGCCGTCGGTGATCGACTTCAGTCGCGATCCGCCCCTGGTGGGTAAGGAGGCCAAGGAATTGCAAGCCCTGGGAGAGGAGAACATCGCTTCCTTCTTCAAGCGGAGTATGGGCGACCCAAACTTCGTTGTGCATCTGGGCGGCCAGACGCGGACGCCGGTTGACCTCTCGGCTCTGGTCCTGGAGAAGCTCAAGCGGGACGCCGAGGCCCATTTGGGTCGCCCAGTGGCTCAGGCCGTGATTACCGTGCCGGCCTATTTCAACAATGGCCAGCGCGAGGCTACGATCGAGGCGGGCCGTAGGGCGGGGCTGGATGTCTTGCGGATCATCAACGAACCTACAGCCGCCGCGCTAGCCTTCGGCCTCCGCGAAAGCAAGTCGTCTCAGCGCGTGCTGGTCTACGACCTCGGTGGCGGCACGTTCGACGTATCGCTCGTCGAGATCTCGCCGCAAAACATCTCCGTACTGGCTACCGACGGGGATCACAACCTAGGCGGCAAGGACTGGGACGACCGCATTGTCGTCTATCTCGGCCAGCATTTTGCCGATGCCCACGGCGTTAACCCGCTGGACAACAATATTTCCTTCAACGACCTCTTGGTCCGCGCTGAGGACGTCAAGAAGCAACTCTCTTCTCGCAACTCAGTTCGCGTACCGATCCACTACGAAGGCCAACGCGAAACGTACGAGTTGACGAGGGAGAAGTTTCAGGAGTTGACCCAAGACCTGATGGAGCGTACGCAACGGCTGGCCGAGCAGGTCTTGGAAGAATCGCACTTCTCATGGAACGATTTGACGGGTGTGTTGCTGGTAGGCGGGTCCACGCGGATGCCAATGGTCCACGATTACGTGCGGCGGATGTCGGGCAAGGAACCAATGACGGGTGTGAACGTGGACGAGGCCGTGGCCCTGGGCGCCGCTATCCAGGCGGCGATTGACCTCCGCGAGAAAGGCGAGCAGCCGCGGTTCTTCCTCGGCGGCACACGCCGCATTCAGGACGTAATGAGCCACAGCCTGGGTGTCATCGCCTTGAGCGAAGACCGAAAGTCCTACATCAACAGCATCATCATCCGCAAAAACTCGCCAGTGCCATGCACCGAGTCGAAGCCCTATCAACTGAACACTCGCGACGGTCGCGACAACCAGTTGGACGTCTACCTGCTCCAAGGCGAGAACGAAATTTCCCATTGTTCGATCCTGGGGAAGTACGTCTTTTCGGGTATTGCGCACGAGTGCCGCGGCCAGGCCGTCGTGGAAATCGAGTACGGCTACGATCAAAACGGAGTGGTCACGGTCTCTGCCCGGCAGCAGTCAACGGGGAAGGCCCTGCCGCTGATGATCGAGCCGCTGCCGGCCGACATGTCATGGCTGTCGGCGTTCGCGGGGGGCGGCTCGGGCCGTAGCCTCTCACCCTACACGATGCATGCCGGCCAACAGCGCATCCCCGGGGCCATGACCGACCACTTCGGAAACGCCCAGGGATCGGAATACGACCTGGCTGAGAACAACGCCTTTGAAGGTTCGCTGATCGCAATCCTGCAATTATACACAGGCGAGGGTTTCGATTTCAGCTTGCCGACGGCTGCATTGGCCGAGAAAGGTTTCAGTCTCCGCCGCTGGACGAGTTCGCCATCGGTTCGCGACTTTCGCGAAACGCTCGACAAGGCATGCCAACTTTGGGTAGTCTCTGACAAATGTCAGCACCTGCAGAAGGACCACTTGATGGCCATTTCGGCGTTCTTTGAAGCCGGGAAGGGACTTTTCTTGTGGGGAGACAACGACCCCTATCATGCCGACGCTAACTTCATCATGGACAAGCTTTTCGGCTGTCACATGGCCGGCTGCGATTACGGCGACCAGATTGTGCCAGTGCAATCGGCGAAGGGCCAGCCCGGATTCATCAGTCACCTGGTCACCACGGGCATTGAGCGGCTCTACGAGGGAGTGACCGTCGCCACGATTCCAGCCAATCGCCACTTACAACCGCTCATGTACGGCTCGGCCCGAAACTTGCTCGTGGCCATTCACGATCACGATGGCCATCGTGCGATCATCGACGGGGGGTTCACCAAGCTGTTCTGCAAGTGGGACACGGCGGGCACCGGCAGGTACGTGAAGAACGCTGCAAGTTGGCTAGTGAACTTTGAAAGATTTGGGAATTGCGCGGATCTGGCGATGGGGCAGACAGTTGGCTGTTCATCCCTCGCACACCGGGGATATTGACGGGAGAATGCCATAGAATATGCCGCTCAGTGCGGCAAATCGGAAGTCATTTCTCGCGGCACACTTAAATTTTACAACGACCCGCCATGAAATCTATCGCGATTGGGATTGACCTGGGGACGACGAACTCGGCGATCGCCTGGATCAATGATTTGGGGTTCCGAACCAGGAAGGGAGCCCGATCACCCCTTCGGTGATCGATTTTAGTTGCGATCCGCCACGGGTGGGGGAAGAAGCCAAAGCGTCCCAAGGTCTTGGCGAGGAAAAAATCGCATCGTTCTTCAAGCGGAGCATGGGCGATCCCAACTTCGTGCTGCATTTGGGAGGCCAGGTACGCACCCCGATCGACCTCTCCGCGTTGGTCCTGAAGAAGCTGAAAGGGGACGCGGAAGCCAAACTTGGAACGCCGGTAACCCAGGCCGTGATTACCGTGCCGGCCTATTTCAACAACGCCCAGCGTGAGGCGACGATCGAGGCCGGCCGCCTCGCCGGCTTGGAGGTCTTGCGAATCATCAACGAGCCGACGGCCGCGGCCTTGGCCTTCGGCCTGCGTGAAACGAAGACCGAACAGCGCGTGCTGGTGTACGACCTCGGCGGCGGGACGTTTGATGTTTCGCTGGTGGAGATAACGCCGGTGAATATCTCCGTCCTTGCCACGGACGGCGACCACAACCTAGGCGGCAAGGACTGGGACGACCGCATTGTCGTCTATCTCGGCCAGCATTTTGCCGATGCCCACGGCGTTAACCCGCTCGACAATAACGTCTCGTTCAACGATCTACTGGTGCGGGCGGAAGACGCCAAGAAGGCCCTTTCGTCGCGCAATTCCACTCGGGTTGCGATCCACTACGAAGGCCAGCGTGAAACTTACGAGTTGACGCGGGAGAAGTTCCAGGAACTGACGCAGGACTTGATGGAGCGAACTCAGTGCCTGGCAGAACAGGTCATGACGGAGTCGGGCGTGACTTGGACGAACCTCACCGGCGTGTTGCTGGTAGGCGGGTCCACTCGGATGCCGATGGTCCACGATTACGTGCGGCGGATGTCGGGCAAGGAGCCAATGATGGGTGTGAACGTGGACGAGGCCGTGGCCATGGGCGCCGCCATCCAGGCGGCGATTGACCTCCGCGAGAAATCCGGGGGGAAGCACGAGACGTTCTTCCTCGGCGGATCGCGCCGCATCCAGGACGTGATGAGCCACAGCCTGGGTATGATTGCTGTTTCGCAGGACGGCTCGAAGTACGTCAACAGCATTATCATCCCAAAAAATCAACAGATTCCATGTACGATCCAGCGTCCATACCAATTGCGGACCCGCCGCGGCGACAACGAGCTGGAAATCTACATAACCCAGGGTGAGATAGAAGACCCTCGCTCTTGCTCATTCCTGGGCAAGCATCGGCTTACCGGTATTCATCATTCCTCCAGCGGTCCGACCGTGCTGGACATTAGCTATGCTTACGACCAAAATGGTGTAGTGCAGGTTTCTGCATTAGACCACGCCAGTGGGATCCATCTGCCGATCCGAGTGGAATCGCTTCCCAGCGACATGTCCTGGTTGAGTCGGCCGCCGCAGGCATCCCTTGCTCAGGAGCATCTCACGGTCTATATGGCGTTCGACCTTTCGGGCAGCATGGCGGGCGGCCCGTTGCAACAGGCCCAGAAAGCGGCCAACGCGTTCGTCGATCAGATGGATCTCGCCCATACTTCGGTGGGCGTGATCGCCTTTGCCGACAGCGTAAGCATCAGCATTAATGCCTCCCAAAACGCCAAGCAACTCAGAAAAGCAATCGGTAGCCTGAGCATCGGCATGGTTGGCTTTGGCAATGCGACCGATCCTTTCCGTGAAGCACTCGACCTCTTACAGAAGGTTTCTGGGGCCCGATTCCTCATTGTCTTGACCGATGGCGTATGGAGTCATCAAGAAGCAGCCGTCAAGCGAGCCAAGGCCTGTCACCAGAAGGAGATTGAGGTCGTCGCGATCGGGTTCGGGGGGGCCGACAAGAAGTTCCTGCGTCGTATCGCGACATCCGAGGAAGCGAGTCTGCTGACGGCAGTCGACAAGCTGGTTTCGACATTCAGCACGATTGCCAAAGAATTGACCCAACGTGGTTCCGGAGCTGCGAGCGGCAGCTCCCGAATGAAGTGGTTCGGCTAGTCTTCCAGAATTAGACAAGGCATCACAGCATGTTCCGGCCCAACTATTACCTGTTGCTTGAGCTCGACTGTGGCGAGAAGTCCACAGCCAAGATCGAAGCGGCGATTATCGCAAAACAGGCCGAATGGTCCCGCGATCGCAATCACCCCAAGAAGGGACGCGAGGCGCAGCAGTACCTTGGCCTTTTGGCGGACATTCGCAAGGTTATGGGCAACGCGGAGGATCGGGAAAAGGAATCGCGGGAGTGCCGCGAGCTGCGGCAACAGGCGGAGAAAGCCGCCTATGCGGACTTGGACCGGCACATCGGCACCGTCGCCGCCCGTGGGCACCTATTCGAGTCGGAAGTCGCTCAACTGGTTCAGCAGTTCAAAGGCCGTTTCATCGAAGCCGAGATTCGCAAACGCATCAAGGTTCCCATCCGGAAGGATTCCCGGCCGGAGGGCGCCTCGCGGCCCGAACTGGACACTTCGACGGCGAAAGAAATCGAAAATCGCTTAAAAATCATCGCCAAGAAGGATCTCTATGATTTCCTTGATCTTCCGCAATCAACGAGCCATGATCAGCTGCTCAACCGGGCCCGCGAGTTGGATTCCGATGCCCGAAAGAACAATAACAAGTCGGCGGAGGTGACCGCTCAAGCTGAACTGGCCGGATTCTGCCTGCGGGTTTTCAAGAGCGAGGAGGAGCGGGAGCGTTACGACAACACGCTGGCGATGTGCGGATTGCGGGAAATGGACGGCCAGATCCGCATGGCGGGGGCCAGCAAGAAGATCGACGCGCGGGCCATGGAGTCGCTTCTTAAAGAGGCCGGCTCTCGAGGTGTAACTCCCGACGAAGCCCGAGCCTACATTTGCGCTTTCGCGTCGAAACAAGGTTGGGCTGTTGAGGTGCCACATGGGGATGGCCCAGATCGCGTCCACGCGTGTGGCGCATGCGGGGTAATCAATGCCACGGAGGCCACCGTCTGTGCATCGTGCGGGGAACCACTGTGGATCGCCTGTCCCAGTTGCCAGACGCGCAACGCCTCGGAAACAGTTATTTGCCCGAGATGCGGTTTCAAAGTGGGTAACGCCGCGCTGGTTCGCCGCATGGAGCGTGACGCCCAGCGGTCACTCGGCGACGGCGATTTCACGGCTGCAGAGCGCTACGTTCGCGAGGCCGAGGAACTCTGGAATGATTCCCCAAGCCTTCGCAAGCTTCGGGATCAGTTGCATGAGCACAAGCTACAGAACCAGGAGCGTCTGCAAAAAAATGCCGATACAGCGAAGAAACTCCAAGATGCGATGATCCACAAGCGGTTTGCCGAAGCCCAAGCCTTGGTCATCGACGTTGCGCACTGCGATCCGAACTATGCGAAGTTGAATGAGTATCGCGGGCAGATCGAAAAGGCAATCAACGAGGCTCACGGCCATGTGGATCGGGCCCGATTGGAGGAACGAAACGGCCGCATCGACGAAGCGGTGAACGCCTATGGTGATGCGTTGCGGGCCTGCGACGATTATCCCGATGCCCAGCGCGGCTTGGAAAAACACCCTCCGAAGCCGCCCGCCAATCTCCGCGCGGTTGCCCTGGTGGCGGGTATCGATTTGAACTGGCAGGCGACGCCGTCCAGGGGCCCGGCGAAATATGTCGTGGTTCGCAAGACCGGGGCGCCGCCGGTGAGCCACACCGACGGCAAAGAGGTGGCCGTAACGTCCGCCACCAACATTACCGACGCTGATGCGCCATCCGGCCAGCCGGTCTTTTATGCGGTCTATACTGATCGCGGCGGCGTGCTTTCCTCCTCGTCAGCCGCCAGCCAGGGTGTCGTTCGTCTAGCCGAAGTCGGCGAACTTACGGCGACCAGCGGCGAGAACCGCATTTCCTTGAACTGGAGACTGCCCGGCGGCGTGCAGGGCATCGAAGTCTGGCGAAATTCGGGCGATGCACCACGGGCCCGCAATGAAGGGGCATCGCTGCACGTGCCAGGAGTCGTGTCCACGTGTGTGGATGACAAACTGAAGAACGGCACACTGTATGGCTATCGGGTGATTACCGTATTTCGGGGGATCAACGGCGAATCGCTCTATTCCCAGGGCGTGACGTGCGAAGCAATCCCTTCCGAACTGCCCAAGGTGGTGAACGATCTTTCCGTGACCCAGGATCAAGGCGAGTTACGCGCGACATGGACGCCACCAAGTATCGGTACAGTCCACGTTTACGCCACGCCAGCCAAGATCGCTTACTCCAGCGGGCAATCGATTTCCCTTGTCGAAGCGGAAAAGATTGGCCGCCGTGTGCCGGCGGTCAGTAATAGGGAAATTCGGGACAAATTAAATAACATCAGGTTGCTGTACCTGGTTCCGGTTACGGTGTCGGGTACCACAGCGGTCGTCGGCCAGCAAGTCTTGATGAGTTGCCTGGGCGACGTACAGGATCTACGGGTACAAGTGCGAGACGGCCGACTGATTGCCCAGTGGCAGTGGCCGGCTGATTGCTCGATGGTATCGATTTCCTTGCGGACGGACACGTTTTCCACAGGCCCGGAGGACAGCCGCATCGCATTGTTCACGCGACATCACTACGAGCATCATGGAAAATTCGAGCACGACGTGCCCCAATCAGCCCAGATCTATCTCACTGTGTATGCCGCGTTGAAAGACGGCGTCGGGTGGGTCTACGCCTCGGGCACGGGCAGCGGGGCACGGCGGCGATGCGAGGTGGGTACGCGTCAGACCGTCCTGTACTGGGTTCGAGGCAAAGGCGATGGTGGCGCTGGTAAGACACGTTTCGAGCTACTGCTGAAGGCGGATTCCGAGATAACGCTGCCCGCGTTGATTCTCGTCGGCAAGCCGGAAGGTCTGCCGCTCGCCCCGACTAACGGCACGGTTGTGTTGAACTTGCCTAACGGGACGATGTGTGCCGAAGGCAAGCGGGTCTCGCTTGCCTTCAAAATCGATCGCTCTGATCGATTTTGGCGGTTCAGGCTGTTTGCCGTGAATGAATGCGACAATCAATGGTTGGAGTTGATGGAATCGGATAAACTGGGAGGCATCTTTCCTCCCTTGTTCGGCTAATGAGGATTGACCTCCTTTTGCGAGAGGATGAACGACGATGAGAGTGATTTCACCCTGCGGTTCGGTCACATGTCCCTACTGCTTTGCCCAATTTCATCTCTCGAAGGCGGCTAGGCGCTCGCTTTCGCCGTCAGCCGTTAAGGAGCCGGATGAGGTACTGGGGCGGTTTCTTTCGATTCCTGCGCCGCGATTGGCGCATGTGGAGTTGCCACCACCGGCGAAGTTCTGGGGGCGGGTGAAACGTCGCCTGATTGCAAACCACGACGGTATGTCCGATTGGAAGAAAATCTGCCCGGAATGCCATTTACCCTTGCCCCCGAAGACGGCTAATGGCGAACTATCCAACGACATCTTCGCGATCATCGGGGCGCGGAGTGCCGGCAAGAGCAACTACTTCGGAGTACTTCTGAAGCTGCTGCAGGGGCACTACGCCCAGGAAATGGATTTCTCCTGCTACGAGCAGGAAACATTCTCGGTGAAGGACTTGAAACCGATCGGTTCGTCGCAATTGTACCGGCAGCGCTACGGCAGGAAGCTGTTCGACGGCAACGAACGGATGGCCGTCGATCAGACGAGGTCGGCCGAGACAGAGGTTGACAGCCGAATTCCGTTGATCTACCGCCTAGAGTGCAATCGGCGGTGGTTCCATTACATCAGTCGTCCACTTTCCCACGTTGCCGCAACGAACCTAGTGATCTTCGACGCGGCCGGGGAGGACATGGACGATCCCACGAAACTAGAACACTATTACCGCTATTTGCTCCGCGCCAAAGGGATTATTTTCCTGATCGATCCACTGCAGTACCCCGGGCTCCGCAGCCAGCTTCCTGAGGAAATTCGCAAACGCTTGCCGCGCATCGAGACTGAGCCGGCGGAGATCGTGGCAAAAGTGATCACCATGTTCGAGTCGCGGGCCGGATTGCCGGCCGGCGGCAAGATCAACGTGCCTGTCGCCTTTGTCTTGACCAAGTCCGACATGCTGCGGGGCATTGTGCATTCCACGTCCGAAATCCTCCGCGACTGTTCACATAAGGGCGGTTTCAACCGGTCGAGCTGTCAAAGGGTTGGCGAAGAAGTGGTCGAGTGCATCCGCGAATGGGACTGCCCGCAGCTCGTTGACCTGGCCCAGCGCCGGTTCCGGCATGCCTCTTTTTTCGCGGTGTCCGCCTTGGGCGAATTGCCCGACGAGAAAATGCGCATTAAAGCTGTATCGCCGCTTCGCGTGGGCGATCCCTTGCTTTGGATACTCTGGAAGTCCGGTTATATTCCGGCTCAACGAATCTGATCTTGCAGGAGGCAAACCGGGTTATGAAACAGCTATACTATACATCTTGCCGCGAAGGCGAAAGCGTAAACGGGCGAAGCGGCTTCCAGATCCGCGCCATCTCGCGCGATGTCGATTCCGACCGCGTTCGCGCGGCCCTGCGTTTCGCCGGATACTCACTTCCTGAGGGAACCCAAGGTTCGGAAGAGGTTGTCTCCACGTCCCCCGTACGCCTCATCCTGGTCGACACGCCGGATGCGGGCAAGCTGATTTGCCACAGCGTCTACGTGGGTAAAGATCCGACCACCGGCCGTTTCGGAAATTTCTTTTCGCACCTACTGCTAGAAGTCCCATCTGAGATCGACGCATCTCGCGCCATCGCAAGCTGGGGAAGCGACGGCTGGCAACGAGCCGACATCCGCTCCGGCTCGGTACTGCCCGACCTGTCCGACTTGCCCGTCGGCGACACGCTTAACGACGCTGAGTTGGGCAGTTTCCTGACCTCAGACGAGAACCGGGCGATGTTTTCGTTCGTCCTGACGGCGCACCTTTGCAGTGCAGCAGAAGAACGGATATTCGTGGCGGCTCGGCCCGAAGACGCCGCATTGTGTGTCTACGGAATGACCCGCACCTTGCCGACCGGTTTGTTGAAAACCCTTAGTTTCTCGACTTTTGAGAATCAACCCCTTAGTTGTTATTCGCGGCTGGTTGCGACCCACTGGAACGAGACGCATCCGATGTCGGCGATCGATCTGCCCTCGTCCTGCTATAGCGACGGTGCCGCAGGATACAACATTTACTCGGGCCGGCACACGACACTTCCCCGCACGTGTGAGTACGTGGAATTTGCCATCGAGGCGTTGGTTTCCGGTAACCGCGATGATCTGGATCGGTTGTTGGCAATCTGCGAGAAGTACCGTGTCGAAAGCGCGGAGCATCTGGAGATTGTATTTCGATTCCATCACCAGCCCCAGTCTGCCTCCGCGGAGGAGTTGCTCCAGGCATTGGGTCGGGCCGAGTTTCAGCCGTTGCTCCTGGATCGGCCGGAGTTAGTACAACGGATCGTCGCCACGGCCCTGGACGACGTCACATACCGCAACGTGGAGCTTCCGAAAGCACTGGCCAAGGTGCCTGCCGAAGGCGAATTGCGCACACACATGGCGGACGTGGTCCTCGAGAATGCCCTTGCGGCCCTTTCGTCTGGTGACGCAGCGCGGGTGTGCTGTGCTGTTGAGGAAGTGCTGCCTAAAATCGCCACGACGCAACGCAAGAGCGGCTGGCATCGCGTCGTAGATGACGTTCACAGACTGAACCTCAAAGAAGACCTGCGTATCCAACTCGCCCCGCGATTGTTGAAGGCAGGGGCCATCAATGGCGAAGTGCAGCGTCGGAAGTGGCTTGCCAGTACGTCCGGCCGGTTGCGAGTCTGGCTCGATTCCGACATCGAAGAGAGCCAGAAGGACTTCATTTGTACGAGTTGTCTCGATGCCGAAGGTGACGTCACCGAGGAATTTGCAGGAGCTCTTTCGTCGACAGAACAATTGTCCCGCGCCGTTGACGTTATGGTCTGGGCCGTCGAGCATGGACGCACGCCGGACCTGGCCGCGTATCTCTTTCGCGGTGTCTTATTGCAAACTTCATCGCCGGAAGAGTTCTTCGCCCGGATCATGGAACGCCGCAATCAATTACCCGAGGCCCTGTTCCGCGAATGCCTGAAGGCAGCTTTGGAAAGGGGCCGCCTCGACATGATGAAGCTGATTCTCCTCCAAGGCGCCGAACTGGCATTGCAGATTCGGGACTCGGACGACGTCGAACGATTGACTCGCGGCGTCTTGCGGGGCTTGAGTGATCAGGCGTTGGCCGAGCCCAAGCTGCGCGCGTTCTTGGCTGCAGTGTCCAAACGGTCGGACGTCGATCCCGACTTGGCGGAAACATTGAAAGCCTGGCTGAGCCTCGGCTCCTTCTGGGAGAAAACGGCCTTGGACGCGACATCCTTCAAGGCCGTGGCTGCCGCACTTGCCGCAAATCCGCCGAATCGCGACGAACTGTCGTGCCGCGTGGTCGACCGCCTAGTCCGGCTGTACCTCAAGCAGGGCGAAGCGAGCGATGTTCAGACGGTCGTTGAGATCGGATTATACCTTCTCGGCCCGCATTTTGCTGGCGGTGCCCCGGCTCTCTATAGACTGTTATGCTGCAAGTTCCAGGCGGAGCGACGCTTCTGGAACTGTACAGGCCTTCTCCACGCCCTGCTAGCGGTCGCCTTGGGAGCTGCCGAACATCGGAAGCTCGCGGACGAACTGGACGAGGAACTGATCCTAGATGCACGCAATCTGGCCCGTGACCTCGGGCGGTACGGCCGTACTACGGTTTTTGCCGCGATCGAACGACGCGTGAAGCGTTGGCCGGAGAGACCACGGCGGCTGTGGAGATTTTTTGATGAATTCGTCCGACCGCGACGTCTGGCCGTGATCCACGGTTTCGGTTCGCTTTTTCGCGTCTTTGTTTCGCGCTCGCCAAAAGCATGGCCGGATGACGAGATCATCGCGGCCAAACTCTGCGAAAAGTTCGTTCAACCGGGGCTGCTCGATTGGTTGGAGGAGAAAGTCGAGAACCACCGCGCTCCGGAAGCAGATGCCTACCGCAGTATTCTTGTGTATTGCAAAAAACGAAATGCTTTCTGGAAACATGCGGAAGTAATCGAGGTTTTCTTACGGTTGGGCCTGGGAGGCGGAATATCGGCCGGGCTGGCCGCGAAACTGGGTACGGATCTGTATGGCGACGCCCTCGGCCTAGCGAAGGAACTGGCGGCAAAAGGCGGGACGCGGCGCTACGAACAGGTCAACGCACTAGCCATGAAGTGGCCCGCAGCCGTGAAGCGGCGATGGCAATTGTTCGCTGACTTCCTTCGTCCCTCATTGTGGAAGATGATGCTGGAAAATCTGTTGGTCCTCATCCTCGCCTCGACTCTTGCCTCCATCGTGTGGATCTTTTTGAATCATAGATTGGTACTGCGATGATCGATCGGACGAAAAAGCTGTTCGTTCTTCAGGCCCGAACGCAAGCCTCGGCCGCGGCGATTTCGTTCGCTTTGTTCTCGCTCTTGCCATTGGCCGCCTTTATTTGTCTTCTGGCTGGTTGGATCGTCTTCGTTGGCTGCTGGATCCTTATTGTCGTTCTCGGCTTGCTAAGTTATGGGGTGATTCTCGGCGGAGGTCTTTCTATCCTTGCCGCGCTGCTTAACAAAAAAGGTGTATTGGTTGGCGGAGGAATTGCAGGAATTTTTATCGGCTGTATCGTGATCAGCTTCTTCCAATCGACTTACCAGCCTTTGGTGAAAACCGCAAATACCGCCCTAACCGAGGCCAGCGAATCGGGTGGCTTCCTGTTCCGCGACGTATTCATCGCCAAACAGATATATTTATGGTCATGGTTCATTCTTGCGGCTTTTCTCCTGGTGTTCTGCGCGGTTTCCATTTTCCTCGGTCTGTTGCTTTTGGAGCCGTTTCTTAAGCATGCCCTGTTTCGGATTGGCTATGCGTGCCCAAATTGTCATCGTCGGGGAGTGCCGCTGTTTCGCTGCTCAAATTCCACATGCAATAACCTCATCCGTGATTTACGACCCTCGGCCTACGGCATTTTTCGTGCCCGCTGTGGCAAGTGCGGCGCGACGCTCCCCACGGCGGATATTTTCGGCCGACTGGCCCTGCAAAAAGTGTGTGCGCGACCCGAGTGCTCAAAAGATCTTGATGAGTCGGGATTGGGTCATCACGCGGAGTTTCACATCGGCATCATCGGTGCTCCAAGCAGCGGCAAGAGTAACATGATGTTGACTTCGATCTGGCAGTTGGAGCAGCAGTTCGCGCCGGAGAATCACTTGACGGTCGACTTCGCCAATCCCGCTGAGAAACAAGCTTACAAAGTCGCAATCGAGCGCCTCCTTTCTGGTCAGGTTGCGGACAAAACCCGTTCGCAGTTCACGCCCAAGGCATTGACCCTGCTGGTCCAGTCAAAAAGTAGCGGCTTTGGCAGCCGACTCTATATCTACGATGCAGCAGGCGAAGACTTTTGCGGAGGAGACGGTGCGTCTGGCCATCGCTTCCACCAGTTCGTGGACGCCATCATCTTCGTGATCGATCCGTTCGCCGAGCAGAGTATTTGTAATCTCCTCAGCCAGACAGTCAGTCGGGACGATATCGCCCGCACCAATCCCGCCTCTGCCTCCGCAGATGCAATCCTTGCCACACTGGTGAGTCGCCTGGAGGATGTCATGCAGGTTCCCGCCGGTGGCAAATTCCTCGTGCCGGTCGCAGTGGTGTTGACCAAGTGTGACGCATGCGGGCTCGAAAACCGTATCGGCAAGATGCCGTCGCTGGAGGGGCAATACTTAAGTATTGCGACTGCGGCGAACGATACTGAACGCCAATCAAGTCTGATCCGACAATTTCTTGTGGATGCGGGCCTCAGCAACGTCGTACAAATCCTTACAAGGCGTTTCCCTCGGGTCTGCTACTTCCTCGCCAGTGCGTTGTCTCCAGCCAAAGATAGGAAGGATGGCTTAGTCATAGCACCGCGAAACGTGGTCGCTCCCTTGATCTGGGCCAGCTTCCACTCACAGGCGCTGACTGGCTCACCGCCTCTCCAGTATATCGCTTGGAACGCCTGGGCCCATGTCCGGCGTTCTTTGCGGGGACAAGAGGGTGGTCTCGCACAAATGATATCATGGTCGATAATGATTTGTGCGGTTGCCGTACTGGTTAGCACGTTGTGGTATGGAATCGCCGGGATTTTCGGTGGAGCACGCCGACCATAGTGATTGACATGGTTTCACCATGCCCACACAATAGAAGTGAGCAACATCGTGGCCGCCATCATTGGACTCCACCCATTCTTGGCGGCCAATATACCCCACGATCGCCTTGTCGGTGGCACTGCGGCGTCCCGGGATCAACATTGCGACATAATTGAAGAATCTAGGCGAGGGGTTTTAGACCATCGTGATGACAATATAATCCACAGCCAAGCGTGAACACCTGAAGTTAATCTCCATGTCCCGGCCCAACTATTACCTGTTGCTCGAACTCGACTGTGGCGAGAAGTCTACAGCCAAGATCGAATCGGCGATTATCGCAAAACAGGCCGAATGGTCCCGCGATCGCAATCACCCCAAGAAGGGACGCGAGGCGCAGCAGTACCTTGGCCTTTTGACGGACATTCGCAAGGTTATGGGCAACGCGGAGGATCGGGAAAAGGAATCGCGGGAGTGCCGCGAGCTGCGGCAACAGGCGGAGAAAGCCGCCTATGCGGACTTGGACCGGCACATCGGCACCGTCGC
>Ga0194057_10000305_pt1 | contig 25328 bp, 26 predicted proteins | sample SepL4415m_MetaG_FD_155474 | JGI IMG/M metagenome (GOLD analysis project Ga0194057, IMG submission 155474) | Anoxic zone freshwater microbial communities from boreal shield lake in IISD Experimental Lakes Area, Ontario, Canada - Sep2016-L442-15m | ecosystem: Environmental > Aquatic > Freshwater... | reverse complement strand
CATGTCAGCAGACCGCGCAAGACCCCTGAGTGCCAGACTCCAGCCGACAAGCTGGCGAACAGCGTTGCGTCGACCGTTTGAAACCGCAGGCTGTGCCTTATGTTCCCTCCCAGCGATACCGGCTCGGCGCGGCCGCGGCGCTCAGGGCACGAACGCCATGACGCTCAGCGGCGTGCCCGAACCGTCCTTGAGGCGCAGGATGCCCAGCACCAGTGTCGACCCGGTGACCGGCAGCTGATCCAGGTTCCCCAGGCACTCGATGACGATCCTGTGCGCCCCGGTCGTCTGCGTGTTGGTCGCGTAGCTCGTGTCGAGGCCGGGGTCCACGCCGTGCGTGTCGATGCCCACGCCGGCGATCTGCCGCTCGCTGAGGAGCCACTTCGTCGTGGCCCCCGCGAACCCGGGAAAGTGCAGGTTGCCCTGGGCGTCGATGTTGAAGAAGGCCTTGGGGTCGTTCCACTTCTGTTGCCAACCTGTGTACATGATCACGAAGGTACCCGGCACGAGCCGGCCGTTCTTGGCCTCCCAGACGGCCACGTCCTCCGCCGTGAGCTGGTAGTCGGGGTCGGCGGCACACTCCGCGCGCATGTCGATCACCGCCGCCGGCACCACGAGCTGCTCGGGTGAGTAGCTTGTGATAGCGCGCTTGTCGCCGGCGATGAAGCTGTTGGGCGCGTTCATGTGCGTCGCGCTGTGCTCCCCGATGGTGAAGCTGCGCAGATAGTAGCCGTCCTTCTTCATCGTGGCGACGGTCTTGAACACGACTTCGGGATCGCCGGGCCACAGCGGGATATCCGGGCTGATCACGTGCTGGAGATCGACGACCCGGGAGTACGTGATGGTCTTGGCGCCGGGCGCCGCCGCGGGGCTCGGCGAGGCCGAGCTCGACGGCGTCGAGCTTGTGGCGCCGCAGGCCGCCGCCGAGAGGGCGAGTACGGCAGCCGTGGCACAGGCGATCAGGCAACGAAGCGAGCGAGATGACATGTCGGTCCCCTTCCGTGTTGGACTGCCCGCAGTATGCGGCCGCCGGCGGAATGGCACAACGGCGCCGCGCGCCGTCGCCGTCAGGTCTTCCTGTCGCCCGTCGGGCCGCTCGGCCCCGCTTCGCCCGGCTCCGCTCCGCCCCCGGGCTTCCCGTGCTCGGCCTTCATCCAGGCGCGGATCCTGTCGAGGATGCGCTGGAGAAGCCCGTCGAGTCCGGCCGGCCAGAACGTGAGGACGAGGAAGAGCAGGGCGCCGAGCACGAGAAGCCGCCACAGGAACGTGTCGCGAAGCAGTTCGCTGAGGATGGTGACGACGAAGGCGCCGAGGATCGGGCCGCGCACTGTCCCCAGTCCGCCGACGACGACCATGATCAGGAGGAGGCCCATGGGGGCGAGCCCCATGGAGCTTGGCGTGATGCCGTGGTAGAAGGTCGCGTACAGCCCGCCGGCGAGACCGGCCACGAGGCCGGAGACGAGGGTCGCCACGATGGCCTGACGGCACCGGTCGACGCCCCTGCCGAACGGCGAGTCCATCATGCCGCGCACGAGGAGCATGACCGCCGCGGAGAGCGCCAGCGCAAGCCAGAAGGAGGCGCGCAGGCTCCCCCAATACGAGACGTGGTCGAACAGCCCAGGGACGCCCGACAGACCGGACCTGCCACCGGTGAACCCGGCGCCGTCGGCAAGAATGAGCAGGCGCACGACTTCCGCGAGCGCGAAGGTCAGCAGAGCGGCCAAAACGCCCCGAAGGCGGATGACGGGAAGCACGATGATCGCAGCGGTCAGGCCGCCCGCGACCACGCCGGCCGGCAGCGCAAGCCAAGCCGACATACCGAGCTCGACCGTGAGGATCCCCGTGACGTAGCCGCCGCTCGCGATGATCGCCGCCTGACCGAGGTTCCAGATGCCGCACACCCCGATGGTGAGGTTCCAGCTCTGCGCCATCAGGCTGTAGAGCAGGATCAGCGTGAGCAGGCTGATGATGTAGTCGTTGCGCCACACCAGCGGCATGCATGCCAGCGCGATGACGGCGATGATCGTGGGCGCCACCGGGGTCTTGCTCCTGGCCGAGGACCTGGAGGGCCGGGCCTTCTCGGAACCAGCCTGGGTCATCTCGCTCACGGCTGATCCTCCTCAGGCTTGCCGCACGGCCCGCACGGGCGCTGATGAATGCCGCGGAGATGGTACCTCACGTGCCGCCCCTGTCGGCGGTCCGGCCGAGGCATAGGGGGCGGCCGTCTCGGGAATGATGGGCGCACTTCCCGCCCGCGACCAAGGAGAGACCATGGCGTCAGCCGAGATCGACAGTGGCATCTGCGGCTTCTGCACCACCGTCCGCACCAAGATGGAGGGCCGCGCCGTGAGGCTCGAGTTCGAGACCACGTGCGGCTACGTGGAGAAGCTCGCCGAGCAGCTCACCGAGGTCGACCCGTACCGTGAGATCAGCTACCGCGGCGAGGGCCCCGTGACCCTGCGCCTCGCCGCCGAGCACCTGGTGCACCCCGCCTGCCCCGTCCCGTCGGGGATCCTCAAGGCCATCGAGGTCGAGGCAAGCCTGGCCCTGCCGAAAGACGCGAGCATCAAGCCGAGAAAGGACTGAGGGCCTATCCCGCCAGGTCTGCACGCACGGATGCGCCCGTGGACACATCGCGGTAGGCCCTGAGCGCGACCAGTTCGATGTCGGTCTGGGCAAAGTCGTCGCCTTTGGCCAGAAGCGGGCGCCCCGAGTATTTCGCCAGAGCGTACGCGCAGCAATCGCCGAGGTTCAAACGGGCGGGGTGACGCCCCTTGCCATAGGCTCGCCATGCGTCAAGAGCCAAGGCGGCATGATCGGCGGTGAACGGCGCCACCTCGATGTCGAACACGTCGAAGAGCGATTGGAGGCCGGCGACGCCTCCGCTGCCGCGACGTGAGGCCATCACCGTCGATGCCTCCAGCACGTTGACCGCGCTGATGCGGCACTGTTCCAGGCCGGAGAGGACGTCGAGTATGACGCCGGCCTCCGGCTCGCCGATGAGCACGGCGACCAGCACCGAGCTGTCGATGACGGCGCCGCTGCTCACGTCCAGAGGCCGTTCTCATCGTCGCCAAGTATCTCGTCGGCAGAACGCGCGTCCAGATCGGGCAGAGCCTGCACCTGCCGGCAGATCGCCGCGGCCAGCGCTCGCCTCTGGGCGGGGCTCCGGCGCCTCTCCAGGCGCGCCAGACGGTCCTCGAGAGCGCGCCTGATGGCCGCCGTGAGAGACTCGCCCGTCTCGCGGGCGAGCACCCGCGCGAGACGCTCCGTCTCCTCGTTCTTGATGGAGATGCCCATACCGGCAGTCTACCATATCTTCGGGAATCTAGAGCTCCGGCGGCGCTGCGGCGATGAATGTGCGGTGTGCCCGCCGGCGCCCCGCACGTTGACCCGGCTGCGTCGGTCAGTCGCTGAGCCGGAAACGCCACACGGCGAGCGCGAACAGCGCCAGCGACCAGGCAAGCGCGACGCCGAAGGCGGGCAGCACGTCGGCGACGCCGAAGCCGCGCACGACGATGCCGCGCAGGCCGTCGAGGATCCAGGACGTGGGCAGCAGATGGCCGACGGCCTGGAAGGCCGGCCCGGTGATCTCGAGCGGGAACCACGCCCCCGACAGCGCCGCCACGGCCATCGACACGAGAACCGTGGTGGCCACCATGGCCTGCTCGCTGGTGAGCACCGCGGCGAGCAACAGGCCCAGCGTGGAGGCGAACAGGGAGAGCGCGACCATCATCAGGAGGAGCGCCGCGGGGTCGCGCAGGTAGTCGACGCCGAAGAAGAGCTGCCCGGCGCCGATGAGGACGATCTGCTGCGCGAACGTGAGCGCGAACATCCCTGCGGCCTTGCCGGCGATGAGCTCCCAGCGGCGCAGGCGTGTGGTCATGAGGCGCTGCAGCGTGAAGTTGCGCCGCTCCTGGATGAGCGCGATGCCGGCGGTCAGCAAACTGAACAGGATGAAGTTGACGAGCATGCCGGGTGAGCTCAGCACGAAGCCGGTGGGGATCTGGCCGGCGGCGGCGCCGGCCGCGATGACCTTGACGGTGGCGACGGGGTGGGCGAGCGCCTGAGCGGCCAGTGGACGGGCCATGAGAAGGGCGGCGTCCTTGTAGCTCTGCTCAGTGCCGCCGGGGATGCTGCGGCGGGGCACGCCGGCGACCGCCACGGCCGCCTGAGCGGCGCGCTCGCCGGCCGCCAGCTCGCCGGCGAGCGCTGTCACCTCGGTCTGTACGGTTTGGGCGCCGGTGGAGCCGGCGGTGCTCACCAGGGTGAGCGCGGCCGGCCGGCCGGCCGCAAGCGCCGCCGAGAAGCCGGCCGGGATCTCCAGCGCCGCGGCCACCTTGTTGTCGTCCACGGCCTTCTCGGCGTCGTCCTGGGTCATCATCTCTGTCTTGACGACGCCGGACCTGGCGAGGGCGCTCACGAGCTGCGTCGCCGGCGCGCCGGAGTCCGCGTTGTAGACCGCCAGCGGCAACCGGTCGCTGCCGCCGCCGAACATGAGCCCGAAGAAAGCCGTGAAGGCCAGCGGCATGATGACCGTGAAGAGCAGCGCGAGCCGGTCGCGGCGCGTCTCCAGGAAGTCCTTCGCGACGAGTGTCCAGATGCGTTTCACGAGAGCCTCACGCGTAGCGCTTGCGGAAGCGCAGCACGGCGACCGCGAAGCACGCGACCGCGAACAGCAGGGGCGCCAGCAGGTTGAGCACGATGTCGCCGAGCCCGCCGCCGCGCATAACGGCGTCCCAGCCCTGAAGAAGCCAGCCGTTGGGCGTGAGCTTCTGGACGGTGGCGTACGTGCCGCCGGCGGCTGCGGCGCCGGTGAAGTTGCCGCCGAGCAGGGCCAGCACCAGATAGACGCCGGCGCCGATGGCGCCGGCCTGCGCCGGCGTGCGCACCAGCGAGATCACGAGCAGCGCCAGGCCGGAGGCGACCGCCGCGGCCACGAGCGTGAGCGCCGCGACAGCGTCGAGCCTGCCCCAGTCGATGCTGAAGATCAAGCGCCCGGCGACGAGCAGGATCACGGCCTGCACGGTCACCGTGACGAAGACGCTGCTGAACTTGCCGCCGAGGATCGTTTGCCGCGGCGTCGGCGTGGTGAACAGCCGCGGCAGTGTACCGGCGCGATCCTCGTCGATGATCGTGCGGGCCACGTTGTTGGCGCCGAAGAACATGAAGAAGATCATCATGCCGGCGAGGATCGTGCCGCTGACGCCGACGTCCTTGGTGCTCACGCCGCCGGGCAGCCGCGGCGCGCGCTGCGCGACGCTGACCCCGGCGGCCGCGCCGCCGTCCTGGAAGTACTGTGCGGCGGCCTTCTGCGCGAGCTCGCCGGCACGGTCGCCGTCGCCGTTGGCGGTGGCCAGCCCGGCGGCGGCCGTGGCGGCGGCGCGGGCGCCGTTGAAGCCCAGCAGCGCCTGGCCGACGACGCTTTCGGTGATGGCGCCGCCAATCTGCTGGGTGGGGTTCTCGTACACCTCGATGGCGGTCGTCGGCGCCACCGAGCTGGTACCGACGATCACGCCGCTGAAGTCGGCGGGGATGATGACGGCCGCCGCCGCCTTGCCGTCGTCGACGGCCTTGCGCGCCTCTGCGGCCGACGGCTTGTCGCCGACCGTGATGATGTCCTTGAGCTCCGGACTCTTCATGACGCCCACGACCACCGCTCCGTAGTTGCCGACGGCGCCGACGGCGGACGCGCCCACGTCGGTGTTGGCCACAGCCACCTTGGTCGCCGACATGGAGAAGCTCTGGCCGCCGCCGAAGGCGAAGCCGAGCAGGGCGGCCAGAGCCAGGGGCGCCACCAGCATCATGGCCAGCGCCGGCACGTTGCGCATCGTGCTGCGCAGGTCCTTCCAGGCGATGGCGAGGATGCGGCTCACAGCCGTCCTGCAGTCGGGTGCTCCTCCGGCGCACCCGACGATGACCCACCTGCGGCGGTCATTGTGCGGTGCACCTGCGGCGCCCCCCACGATGACTGGGCTGCGCTGGTCATTCGCGCAGCGCCCTGCCGGTGAGATGCAGAAACACCATCTCGAGGTTGGGCTCGGTGACGCTGACCTCGGTAATGCGCGCGCCGGCCGCGGCAGCCGTCTCGAAGAGCCGCGGCAGCACCTCGTTGGCGTCCTGCACGAGCAGCACCGCACGGTCCTCGTCGATCAACGCCTTGCTCACCCCGGGGACCTCCGCCCAGCGCGCCACCATCCCCGCCAGGGAGTGGTCGACGCTGAGCTCCACGTGAGCTTCTTCGCCGACGATCTTCACGAGCTCGTCGCTGGTCCCGACGGCGATCATCTTGCCGTGGTCGACGATGCCGATGCGGTCGCTGAGCTCCTGCGCCTCGGCCATGTAGTGGGTCGTGTACAGGATCGTCATGCCCTGGTCGCGGAGCGCGAGGATGCCGTCGAGGATCGCGCGCCGGCTCTGCGGGTCGATGCCCACGGTCGGTTCGTCCAGATACAGCACGCGCGGCTTGTGCAGCAGCGCCACGCCGATGTTGACGCGCCGCTTCATGCCGCCGCTGAACTTCTCTACGCGGTCCTTCTGGCGGTCGACGAGCGTGATGAGCTCGAGCACCTCGTTGACCCGGGTCTTCAGCGCCTCGCCCGCGAGGCCGTACATCTTGCCCCAGAAGATGAGATTCTCGCGGGCGCTCATGTCGGGGTACAGGGCGATGTCCTGGGGGACGACGCCAATCGCCTCCTTGACCGCCTGCGCGTCGGAGACTACAGAGTGGCCGTCCACCAGGGCGTCGCCGCCGCTGGGATGCAGCAGGCACGAGAGCATGGAGATGGTGGTGCTCTTGCCGGCGCCGTTGGGGCCGAGGAGGCTGAAGATCTCGCCCCTGGCGATGTCGAAGCTGACGCCGTCGACCGCCAGCACGCCTTTGGGCGGGTCGTACTGCTTGCGCAGCTCCTTGACCTCGACGATGCTCACCGGCCGACCCTCCCAGTACAGGACTCCTGCTGACGCCTGTTTATACACCGAAGGGCGGGTGGCGGTCACGCGCGCCGCGCGCACGTCGCAAGCAGGCGCGGGCGCGGCCCTGCGCGTGGCGCACCAGCGCACACGAGAAGCCGCGCCAGAGCCGTCTGCAAGAAGACTGTGCGCAAGAAGACTTGTTGTACACACAGTTTTCCTGTAGGTTCCGCTCGTGGACTTCCTCGACCGTCGCGAAGAGCTCGCCCTGTTCGAGGCCCGCTGGGCACAGGGCTCCGCGGAGCTCCTGGTCGTTTGGGGGCGCCGCCGGGTCGGCAAGACAGAGCTCCTGTCGCGCTTTGTCGAAGGCCGGCGCGGGCTGCTCTTCGAGGCGACCGCCGGGACGACCGCCGACCAGCTCGGCGACCTCACGCGCGTCCTCGCCGAGACCACCGACGACGCGCTGCTGCGCGCGCAGCCGCTGACTTCCTGGCCCGCCGCCCTGGTCGCCATCGAGCGTTTCGCGAACGAGCGCTGCGCAGTTGTCCTGGACGAGCTCCAGTACCTCGCCCAGGCCGACCCCGGACTCCCGTCGCTGCTCGCGCGCTGGTGGCGCGAGACGGGACGCCACCTGCCGCTCATGCTCTTCCTCTCGGGCAGCGAGATCTCATTCTTCGAGCGCGATGTGCTGGGGCATGGCTCGGCGCTCTTCGGCCGGCGCACAGGGCAGGTGCAGGTGGCGCCGTTCGGCTACCGCGAAGCCGCGCTGTTCGTCCCCGAGTGGACGCTTGAAGACAGAGTGCGGGCGTACGCCGTGTGGGGCGGGATGCCGTACTACCTCTCACAGCTCGATGTCGGCGCATCCCTGGCCGAGAACATCCTCCGGACCACTCTCTCGCGCGACGGCGTGCTGCGCGAGGAGGCGCGCCTGCTGCTCTTTCAGGAGCTCGCGGAGCCGCGCCTGCACTTCTCGGTGCTCCGCGCGCTGGCCGGCGGCGACACGCGCGTGAGCCAGATCGCCAACCGCATCGGCAGCGACGCCTCGACGGTCAGCCGCGTGCTCGATGCGCTGGCGTCGCTGCTGCTCGTGCAACGCGTCGTCCCCGTCACCGCGACGCTGCCCGGACGCACCCGCCGGACCTCCTGGGAGATCCTCGATCCGTACCTGCGCTTCTGGTTCCGTTTCGTGTTTCCGTTCGAGGAGCGTCTGGTGCGCCCCGAGGGCCGGCGCCGGCACATGGAGCAGACGGTCGTGCCGGCGCTCGACGCCTTCGTGTCGCGGCCTGTCTTCGAGCACATCGCCCAGGACCATCTGCGCGCCCAGGGCGTCGGCGCCACGGTCGGATCCTGGTGGGGCAAGGTCCCGACGGGGGAAGGGCGCCTCACCGAGACCCGCGGGGTGGACGCCGTCGCGTTGCGCGAGGACGGCAGCGTTGCCGCCCTGGGATCGTGCAAGTGGACGCGCGAACCCATGGGCCTCGCCGAGGAGAGCCTTCTGGCTCGGCTCGAGCCGTTCGTGAGCCCTGGAGCCCACGGTCCTCCGCCGGCCCACTACTTCTTCTCGCGAGCGGGGTTCGACGAAGGCCTGCGCAGCTTGGCCGCAACACAGCCCGAGCGGTATATCCTCGTCGGGCTCGACGAGCTGTACGCATGACTCAGCGCTTTCGCTGAGCCTTCGGCGTCGGATCCCTGGAAGGAGAGTGCGCCCGGGCCGGGGGCCACGCCATCACCCGGGAAGGATGCCTCGGGGCGCGGTCAGGAGACCCGGACGGAGCGCGTCAGCTGAGAGCCGGCAGCGGCCCGAGCGGGCGCATGACGCACACGGGTGTCTGCTCCGTCCCCTGGCCCAGGGGGTTGTCGCGCATCAGGACGCCGACGAGCTCGCGGTCTGTGCCCGGGGAGGCGCCGAGAACGGTGACCGCGAGGTCGCTGGCGTCGATGACGGCCACGTGCACCGGGCCGCCCGCCGCCTCGCTGAGGGCGCCGCTGACGGTCGCGGCGACGCCGTCCGGGTCGGAGGGGCCGAGGCTGGCGGAGGTGTTGTGAGGCGGCAGCCGGTTGTACGCCGGGCCGTCGATCGCCTCCACCTCGCGGCCGGCGACGAGATAGAAGATGCCCTTCTGACGGACCAGGCGCCCGGCCGCGCCCGCGATCGCCGCGGCAACGATGCGCGGCGCCCCTACTTGATCGATGGCGAGCTGCATCGTCTGCGGCGTGCCCAGACCGATGCCGTGCGGCGTCTTGGTCACGGCGTTGCCGAGCTTGGTGGCGAGCCAGGTGGGGTGGATCTCGTCGATGGGAAAGCTGCGGCCCTGGGCGGCGGAGACGGCGTTTTCGGCCAGGGCGACGATGTCGCCGGGCTTCACGTGAGCGGCCACGTACTCACGGCACACCTCGGCGAGGTCGTCGTCGCGCGAGACCACACTGGTCTTGATGGGCAGGCGCGCGAAGACGTACCCGCGCGTGGCCGCGAACAGGTGCTTGCTGGGGTGAGGCTTGTACGCGGTCAGCAGGCGCCGCGCCTCGGCCGTGGCGGCCGCGGCGACCCGGCCGCCGGCGGCGGCCAGCAGCGCCGGCACGCGCGGGTCGCCGGCCTCGGCCATCGTGCCGCGGGGTTTGGGCCCGATCTCGGCCGGCGCCGTGAGGGCCGCCTCGATGTCGGCGTCCTCCAGCACCACGCCGCGGTCGCAGAGCTCGCGCAGCCAGAGCTCGACGTTGGCGGTCCGCCAGAAGAACGGCGACTCCTCGACCTTGCCGCGGCAGCACTCGCGAAACGCGGCGACGACCGCGGCGCCGTCCCAATACGGCCGCGACTGGAAGGTCGGCGACTGATAGAGACCCGTGAAGGCCGCCCGGCGCGCCTTGATCCAGCGCATCTCCGGGGTGGTGAACCCGACCTTCCAGCGCCGCAGGCGGATCTTCTCGGGGAGGGTTCCCATGAGCCCGGCGCGCAGGATCCAGCGGCTCCATCCGTCGCGGATGATGGCGTCGTCGGGCAAGGTGAGCAGGTAGTCGACAAACTCCTGGTCGAGATACGGCAGCCGCGATTCGACGCTGAACGCCATGGCGTTGCGATCCTCGTAGCGCAGCAGGCAGGGGAGGCAGTAGATCAGCAGGTCCTGCAGCAGACGCTCCTTGAGCTGCGTCCGCGAAACGCCGGCCCCGGGGTCTGTGACGCGGCTCAAGAAGCTGGGCTTGAGCAGCCCGCGCGTGGCGAGGCGCTTGCTCCGCTGGGAGATCCTGCGGCGGACCAGCGGCCACAGGACGTCGCGCGACTTCGCGGTCTCGCGACGCAGCTCGGCGTAGCGGCCCTCCTTGCGAAGCTGCCGCAGGTAGACGAGCTGGTACGGCACGTAGCCGGCCAGCAGCTCGTCGCCGCCCTGGCCGTCAAGCAGCACCGTCACCTGCTCGCGGGCGGAGCGCATGACGCACCACTGCGCGTACGGACCAGTGCTGACGAAGGGCTCTTCCTGGTGCCAGATGAGTTCGCGCAGCTCGTCGATGAACTCCGCCGACCTGGGGTTGGTGTAGGTGGTGTCGGCGCCGGTGCTCTCGACAGCGACCTCGATGTAGTCGCGCTCGTCGATGGGATCGCCGTCGAACACGGCGCTGAAGGTCTTGAGCCGGCCGCGCAGGGAGGCTGCGTCCGGGGCGTTCTCCTGCAGCAGCTCGCTCATGAAGGCGACGATGGACGTGGAGTCGAGACCGCCCGAAAGACACGAGCCGACAGGCACTTCGGACACGAGCCGCCGCTCGACGCTGGTGCGAAAGAGGCGGCGGAAAAGGGCTGGGTCGGGGCGCCCGTCGGTGCGCAGCTCGGGCGTCCAGTACGGCGTGCTCGCCAGCGGCGCGCTGAGCAGGCCGGGGCCCGCGCCGTCGCCGGAGGCGGCCGGCGCGCTCGCGGGCTCCATGGGCGCGCCGAGCGGGATCTCCATCCAGGTGGCCGCCGGCACGTGGTAGACGCCGGCGAACATCGTCTCCTCGCGGTGGTCGTGCAGGCCGTGCTGGAGGAACTCGTACACCATCTGGTCGTCCGGCGTCGCCGTGAGGTCGCGGTCCTGCAGCAGCGCCTTGATCTCGCTGGCAAAGAGCAGCCGGCCCGTCCGCGGCGAGCGTGCGTAGAACAGCGGCTTGATGCCGAAATGATCGCGGTTGAAGACGAGCTTGCCGTCGCCCTCGCGCAGGTCGGCGAGGGCGAACGCCCACATGCCGTTGAAGCGCGCCGCGCAGCCCGGCCCCCACTCCTCGTAGGCGTGGACGATGACCTCACTGTCGCTGCTGGTGCGAAAGACGTGCCCGGCGGCCTCGAGCTCGGCGTGCAGCTCGCGGTAGTTGTACACCTCGCCGTTGTAGACCAGCCAGATGGTCTCGTCCTCGTTGGCGATGGGCTGGTGCCCGCCTTCGCGGTCGATGATGCTGAGGCGCCGGTGGCCGAGACTGACGGCGGGACGCTCGAACGAGCCGGCGTCGTCGGGGCCGCGGTGCACGAGGGCGGCGGCCATGCGCCCGAGGAGCTGGCGGTCGGGCGGACCGGCGAAACCGAAGATGCCACACATGCGCGGGGGTTCTCCTGAGGCGAGTGATCGGCTGGCGCGGAGCCGCTGACGGCCGCCGCGCCGGTCAACACTACCACAGGCCCTGGGGACGACCGACCCGCGCAAAGACGTGCGGAGAGCCCCGCGCCAAGCCCGCCGGCGGCGCTGCGCCGCGCCGGCGTCGGCGCGCGATCAGCCTGCCATCGACCCGCGGTTCCCGGGGTGCGCCATGCAGTAGTCGTCTGTGCGCACCAGCGGGAACGTGGCCACTGCGGGGTGGGCGCCGTACGGCAGATCGCGGCTCGGGCCGCGAAAGTACTTCTCCGCCTGCAAGGCGACCGGCGGCGCCGACCGGCAGGTCCCTGCTCCACCCTCGCCCGGCAACTCCGCGAACGCCGGGCACGTACTGCAGCGCTGCACGCCGTCCTCGTCCATTTGGCCTCCTCGACGGTCTGGCCGGTGCGCGCGCGGCGTGAAACCCTGCCGCGCGCACCGGTGCTGGCACAGTAGTTCACCCAGCGGGCTTCGGCTCCTGCATCGGCCGTGAGGCAGGGCCACGCCGTTGCCTCTCAGCGACGGCGCCCGCTACACTCCCGGTTCACCCTGTGGAGCGTGGCGCCAGGAGGTGGCCGCATGGCTTGCGACGTGGATCCTCTGCGCAGTGTCCGCCAGATCGACTACGCGTGGATCGAGCTGCCCGACGGCGCGCGGCTCGCGGCGCGCATCTGGCTGCCCGACGACGCGGCCGACGAACCCGTGCCCGGCATCCTCGAAGCGGTACCGTACCGGCTCAGCGACGGCATGGCGCCGCGCGACGTCCTCATCCACCCCTGGTGGGCGGCGCGTGGCTACGCGTGCGTACGCCTCGACCTGCGCGGCAGCGGCGAGTCGGACGGCGTCCTCGAGGACGAGTACGCGCCTCAGGAGCAGGAGGACCTCCTCGAAGTCATCGCCTGGATCGCCCGGCAGCCGTGGTGCAGCGGCGTCGTCGGCATGACGGGCATCTCGTGGGGTGGCTTCAACAGCCTCCAGATGGCCGCCCGCCGCCCGCCGGCCCTGAAGGCGATCATCACGCTCATGAGCACCGACGACCGCTACGCCGACGACGTGCACTACAAGGGCGGCTGCCTGATGGGCACCGACCTCCTGCACTGGAGCTCGACCATGTTGCACTGGCAGTGCCAGCCGCCGCACGAGGTCGCGATGGGCGAGCGCTGGCGCGACCTCTGGCGGCTGCGGCTGGAGAGCAGCGAGCCCTGGGTCCACACCTGGCTCGCGCACCAGCGCCGCGACGACTACTGGAAGCACGGCTCCGTGTGCGAGGACTACGCCGCCATCGAGGCGCCCGTGTACGCCGTCGGGGGCTGGGCCGACGGCTACACCAACGCCGTGCCGCGGCTCCTCGAAGGCCTGCGCGGACCGCGCAAGGGCCTCATCGGCCCGTGGGGGCACGGCTTTCCTCACACGGCGGCGCCCGGGCCCGCCATCGGCTTTCTGCAGGAGTCCCTGCGCTGGTGGGACCACTGGCTCAAGGGCCGGGACACGGGCGTCATGGACGAGCCGATGCTGCGCGTCTGGATGCAGGAGTCCACGGCGCCGAGCGGGCAGGTCGCCGACAGACCCGGACGCTGGGTGGCCGAGGACCGCTGGCCGTCGCCGCGGATAGAGTCGCGAATCTGGCGCATGGATGCGGACGGCGTGCTGCGCGACGCCGCAGGCGCTTCGCGCCCCGATGCCGAAGCGGCCGCCGCCCACGGCGCGGACGGCGGCGGCCGCCTGCGCATCCGCGGCTCACAGCTCTGCGGAGTCGATGCCGGCGCGTGGTGCGCCGAGGGCCAGCCCAGCGACATGGCCCCCGACCAGAGAGCGGCCGAAGGGCAGTCGCTGTGCTTCACCTCGGCGCCGCTCGTCGAGCGGCTCGAGATCCTCGGCCACCCCGCGGTGGAGCTGAGGTTCGCCGCGGACCGGCCCTTGGCCCTGGTCGCGGCGCGCCTCGACGACGTCTTTCCGGACGGCGTCTCAACGCTCGTCGCCCAGCAGGTCTTCAACCTGACGCATCGGGGCGGTCACGAGCGCCCCGAAGCCCTCGAGCCCGGGCGCGAGCACACCGTCGCGGCGCGCCTCGACGCCATCGCCCACGCCTTCCCGGCCGGGCATCGCCTGCGCGTCGCCGTCTCGCCCACCTACTGGCCGCTGGCATGGCCGTCGCCCGAGCCCGTCGAGCTGACGCTGGTCGGCGGAGAGTGCCGGCTCGAGCTGCCGGCGCGGCCGCCGCGCCCCGAGGACGACGAGCCGCCGGCCTTCGACGCGCCGCTGGTCCCGCCCAGCCTCGGCGAACGGACGGTCGGCGGCGGGCCCGGCGACCGCCGCTACCTGCGCGACCTCGCCGACGACAGCGTCTCGTGGACGTACCACTACGTCGATGGCGGCAACGTCGTCATGCCCAACGGGTGGGAGAGCGAGGAGTGGAACACCGTCACGTACGACGTGCGCGAAGGCGACCCGTTGTCCGCCGCGGTCCGCGTGCGCGTGGAGAGCGTCTTGCGCCGCGGCGACCAGGGCCGTTTCCACATCGTCACCGTGGGGCAGATGACCTGCGACGCGCACACCTTCTTCGTCGAAGACGAGGTGCGCGTCACCGAGGGCGAAGATGGTGATGAGCGGGAGGTCTTCGCCAGGACCTGGCGTCATGAGGCGCCGCGAGACTTCGTCTGACGCGCGGCGCGGAATCGGCATGGCGCGGAGAAGCGAGGAGGGACTCATGTACTTCGGGGCGCACGTCAAGTCGTCCGGCGGCGTCTGGCACGCGATACTGAACGGCGTGGGCGTCGGCGGCGAAGCCGTCCAGTTCTTCGCCGGCAACCCGCGCACCTGGGCGCCGAAGGTGTACGAAGGCCAGGACGCCGCGAACTTCCTTGATGTACGCGCCGCGTCCCCCATCAGCTTCGTCGTCATCCACACGAGCTACCTGATCAACCTGGCGAGCGCCAGGGAGGACTTCTACGAGAAGTCCGTGACGTCGCTGCTGGGCGCCGTGGCCGCGGCTGATCAGCTCGGCGCGGAGGCCATTGTCACGCACGTCGGCTCGCACCAGGGCGCGGGCTTCGACGTGGGCCTCGCGCGCGTGCAGGCCGCCCTCCGGCGAACCCTGGCAGAGAGCGAGGGCTCGCCGGTGCGCATCCTGCTCGAGAACACGGCCGGGGCGGGCGGCACCATGGGCGTCGACTTCGACGAGCTCGGCGCCATGATCCGCGCCGCCGACGAGCACCCGCGGCTGGGCCTCTGCCTTGATACCGCGCACGTCTTCGAGGCCGGGTTCGACATCCGCACGGCCGCGGGGCTGGACGAGACGCTGGCGCGCCTCGACGCCGCCTGCGGCCTCGAGCGCCTCGTGATGCTGCATCTCAACGACTCCAGGACGCCCCTCGGCTCGAACCGCGACCGCCACGAGAACATCGGCGACGGCGAGATCGGGCGTGAGGGCTTCCGGGCGATCGTCAACCACCCGGCCTTCGCCGACGTACCCGGCATCCTTGAGGTGCCCGGCTTCGACGGTGAAGGCCCCGACGCGCGCAACGTCTGGATCCTGCGGGAGCTGATGGAGGAGAGCTGGTGAACGAGCGCATCGTCACGGTCGCGTCGACCGCCGACATCGTCCTCGCCACGACGCGGCGCGCCGCGGGTATACTGCCGGTGCGCCGCGCCGCGGCGCCCCCGACCCGGATCGCGAGGTGACGCCATGGAGCTCGTGCCTGTGACCACTGTCGGCGACGCAGGTCTCGCCAACCTCGTCAAAGGCGTCCTCGAGCAGGCCGGCATCGAAGCCGTGATCGGCGGCACCGGCACCGAGGACGTGTACCCCACGCCCATGGTGAACCCGTATCACATCCTGGTGCGCGAGGAGGATGCGGACCGCGCCCGCGAAGTGCTCGCGCAGTACGACGCCGCGCCGGACGATGGGGACGACGCAGACGACGAGGACGACGCAGACGACGAGGAGTAGTCGGGCCGGTTCTGCTATCATGTGCCTTCTTGCAGCACTTTTCCGGCCCCAAGGGGCTGCACTCACACGGGAGTGACGATGTTTGGACGCATCTTCGGCCACGGCAAGGACGAGCAGGACCAGGCGGTCTGCGCCGAATGCGGGCGCACGCTCCTCGCCGGCGAACGCACCCAGAAAGTGGTCGGCGCCGACGGCGCGGAACTGCTCATCTGCTCGCTCTGCGGGCAATCGCCCGGCCTGAGCGGGGCTGAGCCTGTGGCCGCCGGCCCCATGCCGGCCAACAACGGGCGCGTGCGCGAGTCGCGCGAGGAGGTGCGGGAGCCGCGCGCCGAGGCGCGCGATCCCCGCGGCGAGAGCGACGCCTTCTGGAAGGCGCTCAAAGAAAAGGACGCCGAGATCGAGCGCCTGCAGGCGCGGCTCGCGCGCGTCGAGGCCGAAAAGCAGGAGCTCGCCGGCCGGCTGGCGGGCGCGCAAGGCGCGCCTGTGCCGACCGAGCCGCTCATCCTGTCGGCCGCGGGTCCCGCGATCGCCGCGGCAGCCGTCACCTCACCGCCGACCGGCGACTCGTCCGAGCCCGGCGAGCGCACCTGGGGCGAGACGCCCGCCGAGTTCGCCGCCGAGCTGACGGCGTTGCGCGACGAAACGGCGGCCGCCTCGCCGCCGCCGGCCGAAGTTCCGCCGCTCGAGGCGCCGCCGCTCGAGGCGCAGCGGCGCGAGGCGCCGGCCGTGGTGTTCGAAGACACCCAGCCGCTCCCGGCCATCACCGACGAGCAGATCGCGGAGTCCGCGGCCGCGCACACGCCGGCCGCCGGCGCGGAACCGGCCGGCGACCCCGAGACGACTCTCAGCCCGGAGCCGCAGCCGGCGCTCACCGCGCCGGCCGCAGCCGCGGTCTCGTCGATCGCCGCGGAGACGGCGGCCCTGGTGGCCCAGGCCCCGGCGGAGCCCGCGGCGCGCGTCGCCGCGACACCCGCGGTCGCCGCCGGACCGGACGCCGCGCCCGCCGCGGAGCCGCCCGCGCCCGCGCCGACGGCGGCGGAGCTCGAAGTCGAGGCGGCCTCTCTTACCCTCCTGCAGCGCGGCGTCGACCTTCTGAACGTCAGCCGCGTCCCACAGAAGATCGTGGAGACCAACGCACAGCTCGGCATGCCGTCAGTGCACGTCGGTTTGGACGCGGGCGCCACGGCCATCACGTTCATGTGGTCGATGGGCTGGTACCGTTTCCACGTCGACTCCGAAAGCGGCGACGTGCGCATGGTCGACCGCGGCTACGACGAGCTCAGCGACCTGCGGCCCAATGCCGGCGTGCGCGGCGATGGCACTGTGCAGCTCGCCGCGGCGCAGATCAGCCGCGCCGCCGCGGCGCGCTCCCAGCCCGAGCAGCAGCCGGCGCCTCAGTCCGCCGGCCCGCAGGCGGCTCCCGCGGCTACCGAGCCCGAGCCGCCCAGCGTGGCGGCGCAGAAGCCGCCCGAGATCCTCAGCAAGTCGCTGCTCGGGCAGCGCAGCGACGACGAGGCCGCTTCCTGGGAGAAGACGCAGTCCCGCGACTTCGACTGGGACCGCTGAGAGGCCCGCAGGCCTGAAGGGCCGGGGGGCGCCTCTCGGCGCCCCCCGGCCCTTCGTCATTGCCGGGCCGCCGCGCGCGGCGGCCTTTCACGTCCCTCTCAGAAGCTCAGCCCGGAGCCGCTGCCGCCCATCATGCCCCCGAGCACCTCGTTCATGAGCGTGTCGAAGGGCAGCGCCTTGGCCGGCGGCGTGACCGTGACCGGCTGATCGAAGTCGGCCATCGTCATGCTCATCTTCATGGTCATGCCGTCGATGCCCTCCATGCCCTCCTGGCCCCTGGTGGCCAGCTCGGCGGCAAACTCCGCCTTGCGCATCAGCATGTCGTCGATGCCGATCCAGTAATCCACCGTGACGTTCTTGAGGCTCTTCTTGAGCACTTCGACCTGCTTCCTGTTCTGCGCCAGACCCTGCTCGAGCTGCTTGGCCGTGCCTGGGTCGCCGAGCTTGTCCAGCAGGCTCGGATCGTTCATCGCCTTGGTGAGGTCCGCGGCGAGCTTGGCCGGGTCGGCCGTGGCCCTCACGTGATAGACCTGCGTGCCGGCCATGTCCTCGGCGCCGACCATCTCATAGTTCGTCCCCCAGGCGGACGGGTCGAGGCCCAGGCTCTTGAGCTGCTCGGTGGGCGCGGCGCCGGTCTTGGCCTGGTCGCTCAGGCTCTTCGAGTTCTTCTGGTCCACCACGTACCACTTGCCCTCGTACTCCACCCATGCCTTGTCGCCCTGCGCCATCAGCCCGAACTCCAGGGTCTGCCCGGCGAGGCCCACGCTCAGCTTCATGTCGGCGGCCATAGGGTCGGTGGCGCTCTTGCCCTCCGCGTGCATCGAGACGCCCTGAGTGAGCAGCGCCTTCTGCGTGGGGTCGGTCATCTTGTTCGGGTCGCCCTGGACCTCGAGGCCCATGTCGGCGGTGAACGAGGCGCTCTTCACCTGCGCCATCTTGGCTTCGCTGTCTTTGACGACCTGGTCGGCGGACACGCTCGCGGCGACGGCCGTGGCGCCCGGAGAGCCGCCCGACGCCGCCTTGTCGCCCCCGCAGCCGGCGGCCGCGAGCAGGGCCACCGCGAGCACCAGGACCAGCACCATCCACATTGACACGTACTTGCGACGCATGAGTCTGCCTCCCTCTGGCGTGATCGGACCCCGGCGCCCGCCCCGCGGGGCGCCACGTTGCTCTACCGACTCGTAGGGGCTCCTCCTGTGCAGAGGATACCCCAAGCCGTCAGCCGGGTGGCCGTTTGAGAGAGACGACCACCGCGCGGAAAGGCTCGTTGCCCTCCGAGACGGTCGCGACGCGAGGATGATCCTTGAGGTGCAGATGGATCACCTTGCGCTCGGCCGCCGTCATGGGCTGAAGGGCCACGGCGGCGCCCTCGCGCACGACTTTCTGCGCCGTACGCTCGGCCAGGGACGAGAGCGCGACCTCGCGACGCTCGCGATAGCCCTCGGCATCGACGATCACCTGGCGCCGCTCACGACGGTCGCCGTTGACGACGATCGCGGCGATGTACTGCAGGGCGTCGATGGTGGCGCCGTGCCGCCCGATGAGGAGGCCGAGATCGTCGCCGCCGATGTCGGCCTTCACCGCCTCGCCGACCTCGCCGGCGCCGACGTGCGCCTCGATGCCCATGAGCTCGACCGTGGTCTGCACGAACTCGCGCAGCACCTCGACGTCGGGCTGGAGGTCGTCGCCGACGCGCTCACCCGCCGGCCGCAGGCGCGCCTCGACCTGGGCCTCGCTCTTGCCGCGCCCGAAGAAGCCGCCTTTGCTGCCCTCTTCCATGACGACGAAGTCGACGTCGGCCTCGTTGACGTAGGGCACGACCTTGCGGAGCTGGTCCAGCGCCTTGCGCTTGGCCTCCGGGATGGTGGCCGCGCCGGCGATGGTCGCGAACTCGGTGTCGTCGTCTTCGCCGTCGTCGACCGGCTGAAGGTCGTCAGATCCTGTCATCGCTGCCTCCGCTCTCCGCGGGAGTGACGACGGCCGCAGGGCGGCCGCACTCAGCCGCCCGCCGGGCCGCTCTGGCTCTTTCCCTGACCCGCCGGCGGGCTCTGCTTCGGGCTCTGCTTCGGGCTCTGCTTGCTCTTGCCCTTGCCGGGCGGGGCCTTGCGGGCGCCCTTCTTGACCGCCGGCTGGCCGGGGGCCTGCTTGGCGCCCCCCTGCTTCGCCCTCTCGGCCTTCTGCTTGGCGATGAGGTCCTCGCGGGTCTGCATGCGGTCGCCCTGCGCGGCCGTAAGCGCTTCCATGAGACGGCTGCGCCTGGCGGGCTTGGCGGTCATCGTCGCCAGGTCCTTGGGCTTCATCACCTTGCGGATGAGGAGCTGCTGGCCGATGGTCCACACGTTGGTGGTCACCCAGTAGACGAACAGGCCGGCCGGGAAGCGGAAGAGGAAGAACACGAACATGATGGGCATGGCCCGCATGATCATCTTCTGCGACTTGTCGGTCTGCGTGGAGAGCATCAGCTCCGTCGAGATGAGCTGAGAGACGACGTACAGGACGAGCAGGATGTAGTACGGGTCCGGCAGCCCGAGGTGCGGGATCCAGAGAAAGCTGGCCTGGTTGAGGGCCTCGACCGAGGCCTGGTATTGGGGGGCGCTGAGAGGACCCAGACCCTTGATGGCCGCGTACAGGCTGATGAAGACCGGGAGCTGAAGAAGCAGCGGCAGGCAGGAAGCGAACGGGTTGACGCGGTGCTCCTGGTAGAGCTTCATCGTCTCCGCCTGGAGCTTGCCGCGGTCGCTCTTGTACTTCTTCTGCAGCTCCTTGAGCTGCGGCTGGATGACCTGCATGGACTGCGCCGAGCTGAACTGCTTCCAGGTGAGCGGGAACAGTACGAGACGCACGATGATGGTCAGGCCGATGATGGCGAGGCCCCAGGTCCAGCTTGGGCCGAGCCCCAGCGAAGCGAGAAAGTCGTTGATCGTGACGAGGATCCAGTGCAGCAGCAAGACCAGCTGCTTGAGGATGGGCCAGTTATACACGAGCGCTCACATCCGGCTCGCAGTGCTCAGACTCGCACCCCTTGTGACGCGGCGGCACCGGGTCGTAGCCGCCGTTGCTGAAAGGATTGCAGCGCAGAATGCGCCACGTGGCCAAACCGAGGCCGCGCACGGCGCCGTACTCGCGCAGCGCGCCCACGGCGTAGTTGGAGCATGACGGGTAGTACCTGCAGCGCGGCCCAAGAAGCGGCGAGAGAGTGTATTGGTACACCTTGATGAAGGCGATGAGGATCTTGTTCACAGGTCCTGGACCTCGTTGAGGACGCCGGCACGCGCGAACAGCTCGCGCGCGGCCGCGCCGACGAGGCCTTTCTCCCCGGCGCTCTCGCGAGCGACGAGCTCGAGCAGGTGCGGGCGCGCGATCACCACGAGATCGTACTCCTCGGCCAGATGCCCCGCGCAGCCCTGAAAGGCCTCGCGCAGCAGACGCTTGACGCGGTTACGGACGACGGCTCCGCCCAGTTTCTTTGAGACCGACAGCCCCAGCCTCGGCCCCTCGGCGCCCGCCTCGACGGGGCGCCTGAACGTGTACAGCACGAGAAACCGGGAGGCCGTCGAACTCCCCTGCCTGTAGATGCGCCGGAAATCGGAAGAACGCGAGAGGCGGGGGCGCTTGGTGGCCATGGGCCGGGCGGCTATGCCGAGAGGCGCTTGCGCCCCTTCTGCCGCCGTCTCTTGATGACCATCTGACCCGCGCGAGTGCTCATCCGCTTGCGAAAGCCGTGGGTCTTGCTGCGCTTGCGGGTGTTCGGTTGGTAGGTCCTCTTCACAGCTTCCTCGCTCGATCGCCGATACTCAGAACGTGCAGTATAGCCGCGCGGCGGAGGCCGGGTCAATTTGGCCCGGCCGGCCTCCGACGCAGGGTCCACGCCGCCGCCGTCTAAGCTTTTCCCTGCATTCTGCCGATAGGCGGAATGGACGACGAAAGCCGGCGGAGACAAGGCGATGCTACTCCAGGGATCGATCCACAGGTTTGACCTGGCGAGCGTCCTGCAGTTCCTTGCGCAGAACGCCGCCAGCGGCGTGCTCGAGGTGCGCGATTTCGAGGAATACGGGTTCATCTACCTTGTCAAGGGCGGCGTGGAAGCGATCTCCCTGCCGATCTCCGACGAAAAGCTCGGCACGCGTCTCGTCAAGGCCGGCTGCCTGAGCGAGCAGCAGCTCGCGGAGGCCCTCATCGAAGACTCCGCGCTCACTCACGACCAGAGGAAGTTCATGCCCCTCGGCCAGCGTCTCATCGAGAGGGGCTTCACGAGTGAGGCCCGGATCCGCGAGGTGATGGAGCGGCAGACGCTGGACCAGGTGTTTGAGCTGGCGCACTGGCAGAACGGCGTGTTCATCTACGACGAACCCGATCAGATGCCGCGCTTCCAGGTCACGATCCAGGGCAATGTCCAGCAACTGCTTCTCGACGCCTACCGGCGCATCGACGAGGGCGAGCAGGCGCGCAAGACCGTGAACGTCGTGGACAACGAGGTGTGCTACGCCTGCCCGCTCGAGGACGAGTGCACCCCGGCGATCAAGGCCAGGCACCTCAAGCAGGATGTCTGCCTGTGGCGCGAGATGGGCGCCGTACTGGATGACGAGTACGACAAGCTGCGCGACGCGCGCCAGCTCTACCGCTCGAAGGGAGACGACGCCGGGGCGGTGCTCGACGCCTCGCTCGACGCCTCGCTCGACGCGGAGTAGCCTTTCCCCCAGGCGATTCGAGGAGCGACGACGAGCGGCGACCACTCCACCTTCGGCGGCGAGCTCCGCCGCAACCCCGTGAACGGAAAGCTGACGATCGTCGCGCCGGGGCGCGCGGCGCGGCCCAGCGATCTGCACGCCGCGGCGGCCGCCGGCGCGTCGGGGCCGTGCCCGTTCTGCGCCGGCAACGAAGGGCTCACCCCGCCGGAGGTCGATGCCGTGCGGCCCGGCGGCGCCCCCGACACGCCTGGCTGGCGCATCCGCGTCGTCCCCAACAAGTACCCCGCCCTCGCCGGCAGGCACGAGGTGATCGTGCACTCGCCGGACCACGAAGCGGAGCTCGAGGACCTCGGCGACGAAGGCCTGCTCGAGGTCCTTGAGGTCTGGCGCCGGCGCATCGCCGCGCAGATGGCCGCCGGGGCGGCCGCGGCGACGCTGATCGTCAACCGCGGCCCGGGCGCCGGCGCCTCGCTCGCGCACCCCCACGCGCAGCTGTTCGGCACCCCGCTCGTGCCGCCGCTGCTGCTCGACGAGCTGCTCGAGTTCGAGCGCTTCGGCAACCGCTACGGCGGCTGCGTGCTCTGCGCCGAGATCGACGGCGCCGGCGCGCGCCTCGTGCACGCCGGCGATATTGCGGTCTGGGCGCCGGCGGCGGCGCGTTTCCCGGGGGAGCTGTGGCTTGCCCCGCGCACGCACGAGCCCGACGTGCGGCGCGCCGACCTGCGTCCGCTGGCCGGCGCTTTGCGGCGCGCGCTCATCGCGGTGGACGCCGCGACCGGCGGCGCGCCGCTCAACCTCTGGCTGCACACGGCGCCGGCGGAGCTGCGCGGCACGTTTCACTGGCACGTGGAGCTGGCGCCGCGCCTCTCGGGCATCGCGGGGCTCGAGCTCGGCGCCGACATCGCGCTGGTGACCGTCGACCCCGAGGCCGCCGCCGAGGCGCTGCGCGCCGCGTGGCCTCAGGGCTGACGGGCCGTTTCGACCGAACGCAGCGCGAGCTGCCCGCAAGCCGCCTCGATCTCCGCCCCCGGCGAGCGTCTGACCGTGCAGCTGACGCCCGCGGCTTCGAGCCGGGCGTGCAGGGCGGCGAGCTGGTCCGCCCGGGGGCGGGCGAACTCGCCGCCGGTTTCGTTGTAGGCGATCAGATTGAGGTGATAGTGCGGCGGCCGCACCCGCGCGGCCAGCATCTGCGCCTGCTCGTCGGTGTCGTTCACGCCGCGCAAAACCACGTACTCGAAGAGGACCTTGCGGTGGGTGCGCCGCACGTACCGCGCGCACGCCGCGAACACCTCGTCCAGAGGATACGTGCGGTTGAGAGGCACCAGGCGGTCGCGTACCGCGTCGGTGGCGGCGTGCAGGCTCACGGCCAGGTTGAGCTGCAGATCCTCCTCCGCGAAGCGATCGATGCCGGGCGCCACGCCCACCGTCGACACCGAGATGGACCGCGCCGCCAGATTGAAGCCGGACTCGTCGTTGAGAAGACGGCAGGCGTGCAGTGTCTCGTCGTAGTTGTGAAACGGCTCGCCCATGCCCATGAAGACGACGTTGGTCACGCGGCGCTCGTCGCCTCTGAGCAGGCGCGCGAAGTGGAGCACCTGGTCGACCATCTCCTCGGCGGTCAGGTCGCGGCGCAGGCCCAGACGCCCGGAGGCGCAGAACGCGCAACCCACAGCGCAGCCGACCTGCGTGGACACGCACACGGTGGCGCGCTTCGCGTAGGTCATGAGCACGGCCTCGGCGGGGTGACCGTCGGCGGTCGAGAAGAGGGTCTTGCGAGCGGCGCCGCGCGGTGCGACGCGCGTCTCGACGTCCTCGAGAGAGAGCGGGCGAAGGCGCTCCGCCAGCGCCCCCCGCAGCGCCGCGGGGAGGCTGGTCATGCCGTCGAAATCGACGGCGAGGCCGCGCGTGAGGGCCTCGTAGACCTGGCGCGCCCGGTACGGCGGCTCTCCCAGGTCGGTCATGACGGCGGCGATGGTGGGCGCATCGATCACGAGGTCATTGTACCGCGGCAAGCGGCAAGGACTGGCGCTCGCCCGGGAGAACGACTACGCTGCAAGGCACAGACGACCGGCAAAGGGACGCAGATCACATGACCACCGTGCAGATCGTGGGCGTCGCCGTCGCGGCGGCGATCGTCCTTCTGCTCATCATCGCGCTCCTGGTGACGCGACGCCGAGGCCACGCCAACGAACAGCCGCCGGCGTTGGCGTATCACGCCTCGTTTCTGGACGATGCGCCGCAGGACACGCTCTCCACCCTCGGCAAGGCCGAGCAGCCCATGGAAGACATCACCGTCGACCCCGGCGTGCAGCGCCAGAGCCGGCCCGTGGACGAGGACGCCGTGCCCGCGCCGCCGGTCGCCACGGGGACGCGGGGGCGCGAGCACGACGCGCTGGGCCTGGACTGGGGCGCCTGGGGCGACACGCTCGAGGCCGGCACGGCGGCGGCCGGCTCCGTCGCCTCGCGGGCGGCCCCGGCGGACGACGAGACCACCGGCGAGCTGCCGGCCGCGGCGGAGCCCGCGGGGCGCCAACGGCCCGCCGAGGGCGCGCCCGCCGCCGCGGCGCCCGCGCGGCCCGCGCGGAGCGCGCCCGCCGCGCCAGAGGCGGCCGCGCAGTCTGGCCCCGGTGGCCGCGGGGCGCCGCTCTCCGACATCATCGTCACGACGAGCCGCAAGATGGTCGATCTGCAGGATCCGGAGGTCCGCCGCATGCTCACCGACCTGGTCAAGTACGAGATCGACCAGGCGACGAACTACCGGCAGCAGGGTCAGACCATCGACGCGGTGCTGCAGCTCACCGAGGCCGAGAAGATCTCGCGGGCTCTCGGGATGCGCGAGTCGGCGGCGGCCATCCGCAAGATGCTGGCCGACCTGCAGGGCCAGGTCTGAGCCGCGCCGCTGATTCGTAGGTTGCCCTCGCGGGCGGGCGGAGGCAGGCGGAAACCGGCGGAGAGTATACTGCAGTCATTCCCATGCCTTCCGCCCCCCGCTCCACAGACGCCGCGCCGCCGACCCTCCCCGGCCGCCTCGACCGCCTCGACCGCGAGCTCTCGCGGCGTGCGGCCATCGGCTGGCCGCACCCGCGCTGGTTCGCGTGGCCCCTCGGGGCCTTCTCTCTGACCGCCAACTACGGCGTCCTCTGGTACGTCATCTGCGTTCTGCCGTGGCTCTTCGGCGAGCCGCGGCCCCTGGCGAGAGTCCTGTACGTGGCCGTGCCGGTGACGCTCGTGGAGGCGGCGGGCTTTCTCATCAAGCGCCTCGTGGCCCGGCCGCGACCGCCCATCGCCGACCCCACCCAGCCCCAGCAGATCCCGCTGCCCTTCAGCAAGTCGTTCCCCTCGTCGCACGCGAGCATGGCCGTGGTCGGCACGTTCACGGTGGGCACCTTGAACCCCGCCGCGCTGCCGGCTCTCATCGCGCTCGCCGCCCTGCTCTGCTTCAGTCGCGTGTACCTCGGGGTCCACTACCTCGGCGACGTCCTCGGCGGGCTGGCGTTCGGACTCGTGGTCGGCGCCCTCTGGATCCTTCTCGTCCCGGCGCCGCTCTGAGATGACGGCGCTGCGCACACGTGGGGGCCTGCTCGCGGTCGCCGTGGCGGCGGCCCTGGTCGTCGCCATCGGTCTGGC